>Ga0137365_10003916_pt1 | contig 11933 bp, 8 predicted proteins | sample SagtaG_9_FD_104799 | JGI IMG/M metagenome (GOLD analysis project Ga0137365, IMG submission 104799) | Vadose zone soil microbial communities from Sagehorn Ranch, Mendocino, California, USA - Sage1_L_40_16 metaG | ecosystem: Environmental > Terrestrial > Soil > Vadose zone | place: USA: California... | reverse complement strand
TATTGTTACTTGCCGGTCTTGCTGGTGGCGTTTGAGGTAACTCAACTGCAAGCACAACAAAACGCGCCGCCACCGGCTTTCCCTGTGCAGCCGAACGCGACGGCGAAACCGAGCGCAGCCGTGCCGGCTATTGTCACCGTGCCAGTGCCGCCGACGCGTCCGAACGGCCCGATTCAAAAAAGTTTGGTTCGAATCACTTCAACCGAAGTGGAACCCGATTACCGAGCGCCGTGGAATGCGGGCGCCTTGCAGCGCGGAATTGGCGCCGGCTTTGCCGTCGAGGGCAATCGCATCATGACTAATGCGCACGTCGTCAGCAACAGCCGTTATCTCACAGTCGAGCGCGACGGCGATCCAAACAAGTACCCGGCCAAAGTCCAGTTCGTGGCAAATGATTGCGATCTCGCGCTCATCACGGTCGATGCCCCCAATTTTTACAAGAACATGGTGCCGCTGAAGTTCGGCCGCATTCCCGAGCTTGAATCGACGGTGTCCGCTTATGGTTATCCGATCGGAGGCGAACGCATGTCGGTGACAGCGGGCATCGTCTCACGGATCGATTTCCAGCTCTATACGCACTCGTCGATTGATCAGCACCTGGCGGTTCAAATCAGCGCGCAGATCAACCCCGGCAACAGTGGCGGGCCGGTGATGCAAAATGCCAAGGTGGTCGGAGTGGCGTTTCAAGGTTACAGCGGTGATGTCGCCCAAGGGGTCGCTTACATGGTGCCGACCCCGGTAATCCGCCGTTTTCTCAAGGATATCGAGGACGGGCATTACGATAAATATGTCGATCTTGGCATGACGTATTCCAAATTACAGAACCCGGCGCAGAGAAAATTTCTCGGGTTAAAAGAGGACGGCCGCGGTGTGCTCGTCACCACGGTAGTGGCCGCGGGGCCGTGCGCGAAAATTCTTCGCGAAGGCGATGTGCTGTTGGCGATCGATGATCATCCAATTGCGAGCGATGCGAGTGTCGAACTGGAAGGCGAGCACGTGGAGATGCCAGAAGTGGTGGAACGAAAATTTAAGGGCGACACGGTGAAGTTCGATATTTCGCGCGACAAGCAGCCAACGAGCGTGAAGATCGTGCTGAGCACGGTGTGGCCCTATTTTGTTCAAGGTCACAGTTACGATGTGCGGCCGCGCTTCGTTGTTTACGGCGGGCTGCTTTTTCAGCCACTGAGCCTCGATTTAATCGAGGCCTATCAGCCGGCTGATTTGCGTCTTCGCCATTACTTCGATTATTTTGTGCTTGAGCAGATTTATCTGGAACATCCGGACGTAATTGTGCTGACAAACATTTTGCCGGACCCGATCAACACTTTTTTGGCGCCTTATCGCGGGGGGATTGTTGATGAAATCAACGGCAAAAAAATTCGTACGCTCGATGAATTGGCGAAAACGTTTTCCGAACCAGCGGAGCGCTTTGTCGTAAAAATGATTGGCGATGGCCCGCCACTGGTGCTCGACCCGAAGCAAGCGGAAGCGGCGCGTGAGCGAATCAAAACGCGTTACAACGTAGTGCGGGAACAAAACCTCCAGGAACAAGCGGTGGCGAAAGCAGCGGAAGATCAGAAAAAAATGTAAGAAATGCGAAGAAATTTGTTCACCACTATCGCGATACTTCTCCTGACGGGTACGGTGGCCGTCGCGAAGAAGGAGCCAGCGCTTCCGACGGCGAAGGAGGGCAAGCAAAAACCGCTTTCACTCGTGCGTGTGAATGTGACCGGCCAGCCCTACGATTATTTTCGGCCCTGGCAAAAGAAAGCGCCGCAATCGAAACGCGCTCTCGGTGCCGTATTGACGAAAGGCCGCGTTCTGGTGACGGCCGATTTGGTGGCGAACCAGAATTACGTCGAGCTAGAGCGTGCGGAATCCGGCGAGAAAAGCGCGGCCAACGTTCAGGTGATCGATTATGAGGCGAACCTCGCTCTACTCGAGCCGTCCGAGAAAAATTTTTTGGACGGCATCACGCCGCTCGACATCGCGACGGACACGGTAGTGGGCGATCGGCTCGCCGCGTGGCAACTCGAGCCGACCGGCGCGCTCGTTGCCACGGAAGGTTTGGTCACCACCATTCAGATGACTCACTATCCTGTCGATGTTGGCCAGTTCCTCACTTATCGCGTCAGCATTTCGATGCAATATCGAGAGAACAGCTACACCATTCCGCTGGTCAAAAATAACAAGCTGGCCGGATTGCTGCTGCGGTATGATTCCCGCGCTCAACTGGTCGACGCCATTCCCGCGCCCATCATCACACATTTTTTGAAAGACGCCGGAACCGAGAAGTACGGTGGTTTTCCTTCGGCCGGTTTTTCGTTTTTCCCGACGCGCGATCCACAGCTGCGTACTTTCGCCGGTCAAACTGGAAAGCCGGGTGGAGTTTATGTGACGAGTGTGGAACCGAACATGCCGGCAGTGAAGGCCGGCCTGCAAGTGGGCGACATCGTGACAGAAATTGGCCACAACGGGATCGATCAGAACGGCAACTATGTTGATCCTCTCTACGGTAAAATTGAACTTACAAATCTGCTGACGGCCCATGCCTTCGCAGGCGATAACGTGCCATTCCAAGTCCAGCGCGATGGCAAACCGCTGCAATTCAACGTCACGCTCGAACATCGCGCCGCAAAAAATTACGTTGTTGCGCCTTATAATCTCGATCAACCGCCTCTCTACTACGTGCTCGGCGGAGTCATTTTTCAAGAGTTGTCGCGCCAGTACTTAAAGGAGTGGGGCGCTAACTGGCAGAAAGAAGCTCCCCAAAGATTTGTTTATCTCGATCGTTTCCAATCCGAGCTTTTCCCCGAAGGTCATCGCAAAGTCGTCGTGCTCAGTCAGGTGCTGCCGGCCAACGCCACCATCGGTTACGACGATCTCGCCTACCTGGTCGTCAAAAAAGTAAACGGCGCAGAAGTGAAGTCGTTGGCCGATCTGGCGGAAGCGGTGAAACATCCGATCGACGGGTTCATAAAAATCGAAACCGAAGAAGACCCAAAGCAGATCGAGCTGGAAGCGGCGCAGGTTGCAGCGGAAGCTCCCGCGCTCCAGGAAAATTACGGTATTCCCTCGCTCGAACGATTGGAATAACCGGCATCGGTAATTGTCGAATCGCGGATTTCGAAAAACGGCCACTCGGAGCGAGATGATCAAACTCTTTCGTCGGGGCCGGTTCTTTCCACCGTCCGCGGCGCGCTCAGAAATTTTGCGACTTCTTCGTTGTAAGTCTTGAACGGATCGCCCATCACGAGAAAATCGCGACTATCGCAGGCGATGGAATCCCAGTTGATCACGTAGGATTGATCGCGTTGTTGAAAGCCGGCCACGGCGCGAGCGCGGCCGGAGGCGCGAGTATTAGCCGGAGGAGTGTGGGTCGCGTCCTGGCGGCGCACGCTGTTGTTCCACTCAAGGATTCGTTTGCCCGGAGTGACTCCGAAAAACAATCCGCGCTCCGGATCGATGTTATGATATTCAAGATCGACACTTTGCAGCCACGGATCGTTCCAACTCAATCCTTCCGACTCAATCAATATCTCGAGCAGCCACTTCTTCGTGATCCAATCGACGCCGCCAATCAATGCGGAAGGGTTTCGCTCGAGCGCCTCGAGAACAAAGCTCCAGCTCTCAAGCAGCCAATTCGTTTCCGCGCTGCGGTTTCGAAAACGCTTCTGCGCGAGATCGTAAAATTGCCATTGCACGTCGAGCGCGCCGATCGTTTTGCCGTTCTCAAGATCGACAATCCAACGTCCGCTCGGGTCGCGCGAAATGTCGCGTGTGCTCTGGACCGCGTCGGTCAAGACAAGATTACGCGGCAAGCGGCCATCTTCGAGGAGTGAGAGCACGCACGCTGTGGTGCCGATCTTAAGCGCCGTGGCGAATGGACTCATGTTTGAGTCGCCGATGAGCAAGTGAAGCCGCCGATATTTCCGGTAGTCGGCCAAAGGTTCATCGCGAGCGTTGATGATGGCGCGATTGAACTGCACCCATTGGTAGATGTCGTTGACGATGTGATCGGCGCGCTGGCTCAGTTGAAAATCCACCTGCGCCTCCTGTTTCGGCGGTTCGAAATCGAACGCCAGCGGGTTGGCCTGGCCGACGCGGCCCGCACCGGTGAAGATCTGTCTCGTTGCCAGAAAAGTAAGGAGCGTCCCAAGGACCGGCGGCGTGAATTGCGCCTCGCGTTTCATCAAATAATTCTCATGGCAACCAAAAGTGGCGCCGGTGTGATGGTCGACGTTGTTCTTGATGAACGAGACGTGACCGGCCGCGCCCAAGGCGGCGAGAGACGATTGGAGTAACTCGTCACCGGCTAAATCGTAGGTGACCAAATCACGCAGGTGCAAACATTCCGGCGACGCGTACTCGATGTGCCCCATATCGAGATAGAGACGGCCGCCATTCAGAAGGAAGCCGCCATTGCCCGGCGGTTCCTCATAATCGCGATAGTGGAGATCGATCGTTCCGATCTGGGCTTTTCGAAAGAGGTAATTCTTAACCTTCGCCGGCCAGGCCTCGGAACTAGCGTGCGCGTCTTCTTCGCTGAGCAAACAGCCGTACTCAGTCTCTATTCCGACGACCCGATCCATCTCAGCGACCATCTCTCACCGTTGTGCGGCGGACAAGTGGCAATCATCAAAAAATCGCACGCCAGCGGCGGAAGCGCGCATGAGGCTTGAAAACGAATTGGAAACTGGGCAAAATGATTTCTGCATGAGAGACTTGGGCCTTCGCAGTCCGTTCGTGCAGGTGGGCGGATTAGTCTACTTCGCCCGCATGTTGGACAAAATTCGCGCTCACGCGAAAGGCGAATTGCCTCCGGATTATCAGGCGAATCTCGGCCGGGGTTTTGATGAGCGCTGCGTCGCCTTTTTGCACGTCAACTACAAGCAATTAGTCGAACAAGTGAAGCAAGGCGGCACTGATGAAGAAATGCTCCTATGGTGTTTCAGTATGGGCCGGCAGCCATCCGAGGACGAAATCTATGTCTGGAATGAATTCATGCGCAAGCGTGGCTGGAACGACGAAGTCTCTGAGACGCTCAAACGCCGCAAGAAAGAAGCCGGCATGGCCGGCCGGTCCGAGATTGAGACGATGTTCACCTTTATCGACGCCGATGAAGGCCGCTCGTTGATCACGTCGTACTGAAAATGGCAGGGACGCCGCGCTTGCGACGTCCAGGACCGCACCACGCGCTGTCCTACAAAATTACGGCGCCTTTGCTGGCGCGGCCACTTTATGCGGCGGTGGCGGCGGTTGCATCCGATAGTCGATAAATTTCCAGACCGCAATAACAACAATAACCACCGCCACAGTGGCAACCCAAAGCCGCGTCGATTGACTGGTCACCCGTCACCTTGCTTATTCCGACAATGTATCGATTCGTTCCGCGAGCGCGAAATCCAGTTCGGTCAGACCGCCTTTGCTGTGGGTCGAAAGAACCAGCCGCACTTTATTGTAACGAATATCGATGTCGGGATGATGCTCCTCGTCCTCCGCCACTTCGGCGACGGCATTCACAAAATCGATCGCATCGGCAAAATCATCAAACTCAAAAGTCCGTTCGATGTGCTTCTTTTCAAACTCCCACTCCGGGACTTTTTTCATGCGGGCCTTCAGCTCATCCGCTTTCATCAAATCAGCCATAACGGGACAACGAGTAACATCCCAAAATCGTTTTGCAACGGCGAATCAAACTTCTTTCTTGAGCCGAGTGCTTTTCGCCTAAAGGTCGACAATCTTGCGAAGATTCCTCGTCGAATCGAAAACTTCCACCGCACATCGCCGTGTCTGCCTTGAAAACTTTGGCCAATCCGAGAGGACTTCTCTTATCGCGGCGAGGGCTTCCTCCTGCCCGTCGACAAAACGGAAGCCGCTCTCCAGCGGAAGATGCGGCGCGGCGCCGGTGTCTTCGGTGACGACCGGCCGTCCCGAGGCCAGGAAGCTCGCCGCCCGATCGCTGAGCCAACCTGTTTGCCACGCAACGTCTACGCCCTTGATCGCTGTGAATTCGGCGAGTGCGCTCCCAATGTAGCTCCGATATTTCCTTGGTGTTCGCGCGACCCGGTGCGGATCGACCACGTGCCATCCACGTTCCGCGAGTCGCATTCGCTCGGGGTCATTAGCGTTGATATTCATGGCCAGCTCGAACCGCGCTTCCAGCAGGTGGATCGGAAGATCAAGATATTTTTCGAACGCAAGTTTTTTCGACAAATCTGGAAATTCTCCCGCAACTTCAACCGCCCCACTCCAATACCATTGCCCTATCGTCGTAAATTTCGACGAGCGCGGACGCGGTTGACGCCGGAAGAATTCAGTATCCACGAGCGGGTAAAATGTCTTCCATTTCAGGCGCGACTTCGGCAACCGGCAGTCGGGGCCGCGAACATTCAGCCCGATCGTCCAAAACTCGTGATGGTGCGATTGGCCCATCTCTGTTCGGGTCATCCAGTAAAAAATTTCGCTCGGATCGAGATCGCAAAAAATCCGTCGCTCGAATTGGAGCAGCAACGGCGGATGGATCGAATAACTGAGATTGAGCAGCGTGTTCGGGCCGGCGAGCCGATCGAGCAGTTCGCGCTTTGAAATGCCGATGCAACGAATCGCGTCGAGATCATGGACGTCATTCGCCGGCTTTTGATAAAGCAGGCAGTAACGACCGGCAAGGCCATGCTCGCGTAATTGCCGTTGGAAGTTGTCGATCTTAGCCCGGTTGTCGCCCGCATCTTGCGTTGCCGGCAGCAATTCGAGCCAAACCGCGTCCAGCTTCAATCGTCGCAACCCGAGCATCCATTGCAGCGGCACCGAAAAATTCCCGCCGCCCTCGCGATATTTCGCTGCAAAGCCGCACCCAAGGAAGATTGTCACGCGAGCAGAATCGCCATTCTGCTCGCGTGCTCAAGCTCGAAGGACCCTAATCTTAGAAGATGCCTCTGTGCGTCAGATGCGCTCCACCAGTGAACCCCTGCGGCTGTCTCTGCTGATCGCAAAAATGCCCATTCGGGATCGGGATTATGAAGCGTAAGAACTGCGGTTGTCTGCGAACGTTGAGCTCCTGCTCCAAATCGTAGCCAAAACCAATCAATTGTGGTTCGTGCAGGAAAGTGCTGTACATCAGCATTCCCGCCGGCCTGCCGTCATCGCGAATACCTACAGGAATCGACAAGTTTGGGTAACCGGCGACGGCGGGTCCGGTCGAATTCGTCAAATGCGGCGCGACAATCGCATCGAGATTGTCGGCGGCGAGGGCGTCATCGATTCCAGCTTGGGCTGTATTCGTAGCATGCGTTCGCGCGGCCACGTAAATGGGGTTGTGGGGATAACCCATGGTCTGTTCCGATGCTAGGAAGACGTCTTGATCATAGTAAACCAACTCCTCGCGACAATGCGCTTCGTTGAAAGCGATCAGATCAGCCAAGCTCCGCTTGTTCGTGTTTGTAAGCGTGGCGAGATACTCCGCGATTTGCGCCTTGAATTCATAAAGGAGCGCTGTGACCTCGTCAGCGGTGTACGCGAATACGTCACCTGTATCAGTGTCTACAATAGTTGCACCGAGGCTTTCCATTACGCTCAACGCGTGCTCCGCAAACGCGACCGTCTTTTGGTCGCCCGGAATGCCGCTGCCGAAGTAGCTGTAATCGAAAAAGCGCACATCGCGTCCGATCCGCGCACCGTTGAGCGAACCGCGTTGGAGAAACTGCGTGTAATCGTGGGGAAGCTGATGCCCGATCACAGGGCCAAATGGCGACTGCAACGCGCCGAGAAGGATCGCAACATCGGTGACGCTGCGCCCCATCGGCCCAGCTGTGTCTTGCTGATGAGCGATTGGAATAATGCCGTCCTGCGAAACAAGTCCCCGAGTCGGTTTCAGACCGACGATGTTTTCAACGGCCGACGGTCCGGTGATTGATCCATCCGTCTCCGTACCGATCGCCGCCGCGCAGAGATTTGTCGCAGCGCCATTGGCCGAACCAGAGCTTGAGCCCCACGATGTGTAACTCAAGTCGTAGGCATTGTTCGTGCTCCCACCGCGCGCGCTCCAACCGACCGCGAGAGGATAGGTCTCAGCCTCATCGTCCCGAAAGTTTGCCCATTCGCCCAGATTCGCTTTGCCGAGAATCACGGCGCCCGCATCGCGTAGGCGGTGAATGATCACCGCGTCGAACGGCACCTGGCTACCAACTAGCGCGAACGACCCCGCGGTCGTCTGCATTCGATCGGCGGTCGCAATGTTGTCCTTTACGAGAAGCGGAATGCCGTGAAGTGGTCCGCGCACATGACCATGGCGGCGTTCGTTATCGAGATCGGCGGCGATCATCGCCGCATCTGGATTTAGTTCGATGACGGAGTGCAACAGTGGATTGAGCGACTGGACGCGACCAATGTAATCAAGCGTCAATTGTTTGCTCGTCAGATGCCCAGAAGCCATTGCAGCCTGGAGCTGAGGAATCGTGGCTTCAATGAAATCGAAACCACCTGTCGCTGAAGCAGACTGTCGCAAAAGCGAAGTCAGCCCTCCACTTAGCAGCGCCGCGCTTCCGAGAGCGGTTGTGCCGATAAATTTTCGACGCGTTACGCTGTGGTCGAGGTCAGGATTGTTAGAGCCTTGCTTGTTCATATTATTTTCCGGTTGCGCTGTTTCGCGAGTGAACAGACGTGAGCTTATTATTTGATGACCTGTGCCGGAAGAGCTCCGGTTGGGTCGGTTGCGATCGTACGGTGGGTGGTGTTCGCGAGGTCAACTCCATAACCCTCCGTGAGTTAATCGATTCTGATCTCGAAAGCGGTCTTGAATTTTTTTCATTCTCTGCACTTTATTTGACGGTTCCGCCTTCCTCCGCAAATTAGCTCCTCTTCACGGGCGCCCGTAGCTCAACTGGATAGAGCATCTGACTACGGATCAGAAGGTTTGAAGTTCGAATCTTCACGGGCGCGCATTTCTTTGTTTTGTCTCGCACCAAGGCCACTAAGGTCACAACGTCAATTCTCTTTTAGATGCATTGAGTTTGAGTCCTTCGTGCCCGTTGTGCGAGAAATGGATCTTAGGCGAGCGACCCGATTAAAAATCAGGCCGTGACTTCGAATTGGCTCATGAGTTTGAATGTCTCATAGCGCTCTTTGATTTCGTCCATCGACAGTTTGCGCAAACGCTCCAAGCTGAATGCTTCGACTGCGAAACTGGCGAGCACGCTTCCATAAATCATCGCTTTGCGCAGATCGGTGAAATGCACGGTCTTCACTGCTCCGGCCAAATATCCCGCGATGCCGCCGGCGAAGGTGTCCCCTGCCCCGGTTGGGTCGTGGATGTCTTCCAGCGGATAGGCGCCGCAGCTGAAAAATTCATCATCGCCGAAAAGTAAGGCACCGTGCTCGCCCTTTTTAATCGCGACATAGCGCGGTCCTGATTTGCGAATGCGCCGGCCGGCTTTGATCAAGCTTGTCTCTTTGGTCATTTCCCGCGCCTCGCTGTCGTTCAAGATGAGAAGATCGACCCGTGGAAGCAGCGCATCCAAATCGCCGCGCGTTGTCTCGATCCAAAGGTCCATCGTATCGGCCACGACGAAGCGCGGTTGTTCCATCTGATCGAGCACATGGGATTGCAACGTCGGCGCGATGTTTGCCAGCAAAACAAAATCAGTTTTGCGATACGAGCCCGGCAACTTCGGTTGGAAATTCTCGAAAACGTTCAGCGCGATCGAACGCGTTTCGCGCGTGTTTAAATCCCAGGAATATTCGCCAGACCAGCGGAAAGTTTTCCCGTTCACTCGCTGCACTCCCTCACTGTCGATCTTGCGCGATTTCCAAAACTCGAACTCCGATTCGGGGAAATCATTCCCGACAGTACCGACCAGTTTGACCGGAGAAAAAAAACTCGCTGCCGCTGCGGCATAGGAAGCGGAGCCGCCTAACAAATCGCTGTGTTCTTCGACCGGCGTTTTCACCGTGTCCAGTGCGATGGAGCCGACGACTAATACAGACATAAATCAGAGATTAGAGATCAGAAGTGTTTTGCAAGTGCGCGCGTACTCGACAATGTCGGGCGCTTTCAATAATCCGGAAACGATGGCGACGCGGCGCGCGCCTGCGGCGATGACTTGCTCGAGATTGTCGATCTTGATTCCACCGATGCAAAAGACTGGCATCGTTACATCGACATGCACCGGTGCAATCTCCATAAGGCCGATTGGCGCATAATCGGGCTTGGTCGGCGTCGCGAAGATTGGGCCGAACCCGATGTAGTCCGCGCCTTCGTGTTGCGCTGCGGCTGCTTGCGCCAGGTTGTGGGTTGATTTCCCGATCACAATGGCGCGGGCGGCTTTTTCCCGGGCCAGCGAAATTGAATCGTCCTCCTGGCCGACATGCACGCCTTCCACCGGGACTTTTCGCGCAATCTCGGCGTGATCGTTCACGATCAGCGGAATTGAAGATCGACATGTAATTTTGTGCAAGTCGGATGCAAGATCGACAAGTTCGTTGACCGACTGTTGTTTGCCGCGCAGTTGGATAAGATCGACACCTCCTTCGATCATCGCTTCGGCTACGCGAGGCACGTCTAAGACATCAATATAGCTTAGATCTAAGATACCGTAGAGTCGGCAGTCGCTTAGGCTTCGCAATGTCTTTTACTCGTGCAGCCGGCGGCCGGGCGCGTGCCGCAGCTCGAAATTGTCCGAAGCCATTACCCGTTCGACAAAACCGGTGTCGTATTTTCCGTCGCGGAATTCGACGCTGCGCATGATGGCGGCATGAAATGGGACCGTCGTTTTGATTCCCGTGATGTAATACTCGTCCAGAGCCCGGCGCATGCGATCAATGGCGGAAATGCGAGTCGCGCCCACGGTGATGATTTTCGCGATCATGGAATCGTAATATGGCGGCACGATGTAGCCAGTGTAAGCATGCGAATCGATGCGAACACCGCGGCCACCGGGCGCGTAGTAAAACGCAATTCGTCCGGGCGTTGGTTGAAAATCCCTCGCCGGATCTTCGGCGTTAATGCGACACTGGACCGCGTGGAGCCGCGGGGTCGCATGCGCGACGTGCCGCGAAAGCGGCTGACCCGCGGCGATGCGAATCTGTTCCTTGACCAGGTCGCAACCGTAAACCTCTTCCGTAATGGTGTGCTCCACCTGAATACGAGCATTCATCTCGATGAAGTAAAAGTGTCGATCGGCATCGACCAGAAATTCAACCGTCCCGGCATTCTCGTAACCGACTGACTTCGCCAGTTTTACCGCGGCATTGCCCATTTTTTTGCGTAAAGCCGCAGTCATGAGAGGCGATGGACATTCCTCTATGACTTTTTGGTTGCGCCGTTGAATGGAACAATCCCGCTCGCCCAGATGAACGACGTGGCCATGCTGGTCGGCCGTGATTTGAAACTCGATATGGTGCGGATTGACGATCAACTTCTCGATATACACGTGGCTGTTCCCAAAAGCCTTCTCGGCCTCGTGACGCGCGCTGTGAAAACCGTTAATCAGGCTCGGCTCATTGTGGGCGGTGCGCATTCCTCGCCCGCCCCCGCCGGCGGTCGCTTTAATCATCACAGGGTAGCCGATTTTTTTCGCGATCCTCACCGCTTCCATCTCTGTTTCGACGATTTCGTTGCTTCCCGGTGTCACCGGCACGCCGGCTTTGCGCGCACAAGCGCGCGCCGTGTTTTTATCTCCCACCGCCTGCATCGCCCTTGAAGACGGTCCGATGAATTTGATCTTGCAGCTTTCGCAGACTTCGGCGAAATGCGCATTTTCCGCGAGAAAACCGTAGCCGGGATGGATGGCATCGACATTGCCCACCTCGGCCGCGCTCATGATGCGGTCGATTTTTAAATAACTTTCCGAGCTGGGCGCCGCCCCGATGCAGATCGACTCGTCTGCGAGTTGAACATGCATCGAATCAACATCCGCCTCGGAATAAACCGCCAGCGT
>Ga0137365_10003897_pt1 | contig 11959 bp, 8 predicted proteins | sample SagtaG_9_FD_104799 | JGI IMG/M metagenome (GOLD analysis project Ga0137365, IMG submission 104799) | Vadose zone soil microbial communities from Sagehorn Ranch, Mendocino, California, USA - Sage1_L_40_16 metaG | ecosystem: Environmental > Terrestrial > Soil > Vadose zone | place: USA: California... | reverse complement strand
CGCAATCCGGGCAAGCAATCTGGTTTCATGATCGCGCATGTCGCTGCCGTCTCCTTGTTAAATTAAGCGAAAGTGCTCGCTCATACGGCCAGTATCGACAACGTTCCAACCTCTGGTGGAAAGGAGGATCATGTTTCCATGGGAATGACGAGCGCGCTCAAGCGTCGCATGATTTTCGGCAAGATCGACAATAGTGCGAAGCTTGAGCGCGCTCGTCATTCCCAAGGAAACATGATCCTCCTTTCCACCAGAGGTTGGAACGTTGTCGATACTGGCCGGATGAGCGAGCACTTTCGCTTCATTTAACAAGGAGACGGCAGCGACATGCGCGATCATGAAACCAGATTGCTTGCCCGGATTGCGGGCCAGGAATGCGGGGAGGCCTTCATTCAGGTCCGGGTTCACCAGTCGATCAATTCGACGTTCGCTGATGCTCATTAAATCGGTCAGCGCGATCGCTGCATAGTCCAGGACAAGGGCAAGCGGCGCGCCGTGAAAATTACCTCCTGAAATTACTTCACCGGTTTCAGCGAAAACGAGCGGATTATCGGTGGCCGAAGCGGACTCGATCAGTAAAACATCGGCACAATGCGAAAGCGCGCCTCGAACCGCACCGTGGACCTGCGGCATGCAACGCAGACTGTAAGCATCCTGGACGCGCGGGTCGTCCTTACGATGAGATTCGCGAATTTCGCTGCTTTGCAAAAGCGATAACAAATGATTAGCGGCGGCTTTTTGACCTAGATGTGGCCTGGCTTCTTGCAGGCGAGGATCGAACGCGGCGGGGGTTCCTTTGAGCGCCTCTAGACTCATAGCGCCGGCGACATCAGCGACATGGGTAAGACGTTGCGCGCGCAAGATCGACAATCCCCCCACGGCATGCATTCCTTGGGTGCCGTTGAGAAGCGCGAGCCCTTCCTTTGCTTCCAGAAGGACCGGCTCCAGCCCAGCGAGGCGTAGTGCCTCGCGTCCCTCCACGCGTTGACCTTGAAAAAAGGAGGCGCCTTCGCCGATCATGCTCAAGGCGAGATGGGCTAGCGAAGCAAGATCGCCGCTCGCGCCAACCGAACCTTTTTCCGGAATGACTGGACAGACACGATGGTTGAGCATTTGACAGAGCATCTCGATGATCTCAAAACGGACGCCGCTCAGACCAAGAACCAAAACATTGGCGCGGAGCAGCATCATCGCCCGCACTTCCGGTTCCGAAAGAGGGTTGCCGATGCCGCAAGCGTGACTGCGAACAAGATTGAGTTGAAGTTCGCGCAATTCGTCAGGCTCGATGCGAACGTCGGCAAGCTTTCCAAAACCGGTGTTGACACCGTAAACGACCGCGTTGCGCGCGATAATATCTTCAATGACTTTGCGCGAGGCCAGAACGCGCAGGCGCGCGGGCGGTGAAACTTCGACGTGAGTGCCCTCAAGCGCCACTGCGCCGATCACGGAAAGAGGAAGCGGACCGCCGTTCAGTTGCATTCTTTCACGTTAATTTGAACTCGACCAAATGTGAAGACGAGGAAAGTTCCTGCTAAAAGACGAAAAGGCCAGGTCGATCGCGACCTGGCCCTTAGTTAAAACCATCCGCAGATGGACAACTTTTGCGCTGGATTACTTCGAGTATCCGCGCGTACTTGCCGTTGTGCCGGTGGACATCGTCTCTTGTTTGTGAGCACATGCCCCCAAACTCAAGGTACTGACCAAAACCGTCACGATCATGATCGCTTTTAGGAATTTCAATTTTATCTCGCCTCCTTTCCCTGCTGGCTGCTGCTGCTGCTTAGGCGGGGAAACAGGCGGAAGCAACGCTTTTCTCACCCTTTTTACAACGTGTGAGAGTGCGCCGCAGGATGTATCAAATCGAAATTATTCCCGAATGACGACGGGCGTGTCTTGATCAACAAGATCGAACAAATCGATGACGTCGTCATTCCGCATACGAATGCAACCGTGGCTGGCCGGGCTGCCGATCTTGTCTTCGTGCTTCGTGCCGTGGATATAAATGAAACGCTCACGCGTATTCGCGTTCTGCTCCTCCAATCCATCAAGCCAGAGGATGCGAGACATCACCAGGTCCTCGGTAGGTGGAAACGGGTCGCCAGGCTGAAGAGCAATTCGACTTCGGAAGACCGTCCCGCTGGGCGCGTCCTCGCCAATTTTCTCGGCGATCCGAAAGCGACCGGTGGGCGTCTTCATGCTCCCCTCTTCAGTTCCCAATCCAAAACGAGAAGTCGAAACAGGATAAGAGCGCAATGTTTCTTCTCCCCGTTTCACGATCAGCCGTTGATCGCGAATTGAAATGTCGATATTTAATCGGCCGCTTTGCATGAAATGAGAGCCGCGGTACAATCCGCTTGCCGATGAAAAAATATCACATTGCAGTCGTTGGCGCGACTGGCGCGGTGGGTGGCGAACTTTTGCGTGTGCTCGAGCGACGAAGTTTTCCCGTTGCCAGTTTGCATGCAATTGGCTCGGAGCGTTCCGCCGGAAAATCCGTTCGATTTCATGATGAGTCCATACCAGTTAAGGAACTGACGGCCCGCTCCTTCGATCAGATCGACATCGCGTTTTTTAGCGCCGGCAGTGAGATTTCTCGGACGTTCGTTCCACTGGCCCGGAACGCTGGAGCGGCTGTGATCGACAACTCGTCAGTCTTCCGGTTGGAGCCGGACGTACCTCTGGTCATTCCGGAAATCAACGGAGAAGATGTGCGCGGTCATCGAGGACTGATCGCAAATCCAAATTGCACGACCGCCGTGGCGCTGATGGCAATTTATCCGCTCCATCGGATCTTCGATGTCCGGCACGTTTTTGCCGCGAGCTATCAGGCAGTGTCCGGGAGCGGAGCCCGTGCGATCGAAGAACTGCGGGAGCAAGTGGAATCCGCGGTGCAAGATCGACAACCGACGCCGCGGGTTTATCCGCATCCAATCGCGTTTAACGTTCTGCCGCATGTCGATGTTTTTCTCGACAACGGGTACACCAAAGAAGAAATGAAAATGCAGAACGAAGGACGCAAGATCATGCATTTGCCAAAGTTCCGGGCATCCGTGACATGCGTGCGGGTGCCGGTTTACCGCGCTCACTCCGTGGCGATCAGCGCTGAATTCGAGAGAAAAGTCTCGGTCGAACAAGCGCGGGAGGCTTTGGCGAAAGCGCCCGGACTTGAGTTGCTCGACGAACCGCAAAAGAATCGCTATCCGACGCCGCTGAACGTTGCCGGAAAAGACAATTGCCAGGTCGGGCGCGTCCGCCTCGATTGTGTTTTCGAAAACGGGCTCTCGTTTTGGGTCTCGGGCGACCAATTGCTCAAAGGCGCCGCCCTTAACGCGGTACAGATCGCAGAGCTCTTCTAAGGTAGGCCCACGGACAAGCTCGCGCTCGAGGTACGCAAATCAGCCCCGGGTTACGTCCGGGGCCGATGCATGACAAAGCTGAAGGCAGCCTTTTACGGACTTGGAGAGGGAGAGGCTTCGCCCTTCTTCTTTCCGCCGGCAGGTCGCCCTTGGCCACCCGGCGCGCCTGGGCCGCGTTCAGGAGCGGAAGCGGCTGGTTGCACTCCGGCCGGTGGGCCCTTGTGTCTGCCGCCTTGGGCCTCTGGCGCGCCGCCAGGTCCACCCGCAGAGTATGGACTGGACGTTGCTGCTGGAGGTTGTGCTCCGGCCGGTGGACCTTTGTGTCTGCCGCCTTGGGTTTCCGGCGCGCCGCCAGGTCCGCCCGCGGAATAAGGAGTCGTTGCAGCTGCTGGAGGGCCTCTGTGCTTTCCGCCGGCTGGCGGCTCGATCGAAGCGCCGCCAGGCTGGGCCGGAGTTTGACTCGGGGCCCCGCGCTCAAATTCACCCTTAGGTTTGCCGCCTCGAGGGGGCATCCCGGCAGGAGCTGTCGCGGGCACACCAACAGAGGGACTCGCACCGGGCTGCTCGCCGCGCTTGCCGTGCTTACCATAACCCCCCGGAGCCGTGGGCGGTGACGGGGCGACACCCGGCGATCCCGAGGGTGTTCCCATTACGCCCTGCTGAGTTTGCTCGCCTAGTCTTCCTTTGCGCTCTTTCCCTTGCGCTCCAGGAGACGCCGGCGCGAAACCTGGTGAGGCCGTGCCGCTTGGCTGAAGTCCCTGACCGGGTTTGCCTTTTTGTTTACCTCGCTCAAATGGTGACGCTGAAGTCACGGGCGCCGCTGAAGTCATTGGGCTCGCGGCGATCGCGGGCGACGCTTGACCAGTGACTCCGCCTCCGCCTGGTCCCGGAACTTTCTTCAAATCTTCGGTCTTCATTTTTTGTTTCAGTTCGTTCGCATTCGCAACACCAGTCCAACCTTTCTCGATTTTCGCGGATGCGACTTTTGCTTTGACGCTGGGCGGTGCAATTGGTTTCGCCGGTTTCTGGAGCTTGGTTGGAGCGGCGACAACGAGTTTGTCTCCCTGCACCTTCGTCAAGGCCCCGGATTTCGCCGCGGTGGACAGATCGGCATTCGCCTGGCGCTCGAGAGTAAGGCGTTGAATGGGCCTGCTCGACCGCGCGCTCAGGGTGTTATAGTCAGGTCCGTAATTATAAACGGTGTTGTTGTTGTAGGTGATGTTAGTGACATTCACCGTTTGGTTGATGTAGGTAACATTCTGCGACGGCGCAAAAATACGGTCGCGCAAAACCGGTTCCCCGATGTAACGAACATCGACAAAGTTGTAATAGGAAGGGCCGATATCGAATTCTAAATCCACACGCCCACCGATAGATACACCCCCAAACGCAATGCCAGGTCCTCGCGGTGGCAAAGGCGCCCAACCGATATAATCACCGCCGGTCCGCCAGGAAACCCAGGCCGGACCCCATTCGAGATCGTTGCCGGGGAACCAGATCCAGCCGTAATCAGACACGCGCGACCAACGTCCATAGTGATAGGTCGCCCATCCAAAGTCTTCATACGAGACCCACGTCCAACCGACGTCGGTGTAAGCCCAATAGCCGTCGGAATAAGGACGCCAGTTAGGATCGCTTACTGCTACGTCCGGTTGCCAGCCATAGCCGTAGTCTCCGACCTCAATCCAGTTCCCGCCGCTGAGGTTATCATAGAAAAGATCGACCGAGACATCGGCTGCCACCGCCTGGCGCATAGCCGGCACAAATAGAGCAACTATCGTTAGGGCAAGAAGTATTCGTTTCATAACATTAGAGGTTTGAGGCGTTAGACTTGCGCGCCTCGCTATTTATTCATTTCCTAATTCGAAATCGAAAAATACGCGCGACCCGCGCGTCCTCGCTAGCGAAAACGGGGCCGCTCGACCTTGCCAATACAATTTATCGCGGCCGCAGGACAAGAAACGAGCGCATTCGATGCCGGCAGACCGAAAGAACCTGCGCTTGAGACGGATCGAGTGAACCAACAATTTTTTGATAACCGGAAACCGAAGCGACCGGCTGCTGATTAATTTCCTCGATCACGTCGCCTTTTTGCAATTCGGCCACGCCACTATCCGGTTCGACTTTTGTGACAATAACACCTCGAATATTATTTGGTAGGTCGAGCCGACGTACCATCTCTGGCGTCAGATCGTCTACTTGAATTGATGCCAGGGTGCCGCCCCCCGCCTGATCTCGATCATTCGGCCCGGGCGGCTGATCCGGCTGAGTCTGTTGAGGTGCGATGCGATTTTGGTAATCAACCGGCTGCTCCTTGAGCTCGGTCGTTACTTTCATCGATTTGCCGTCGCGGACGATTTCCAGATCGATCTTTTTGTTCAACTGAGCTTGTGCGACCAAGCTGCGCAACGCGGGAAAGGTTTTCACTTCGTGACCGTTGAACTTGCGAAGAGTATCGCCTTTTTGCAGTAGTGCCTGTGCGGCCGGCGAACCCGATATCACTTCATCGATAACAACTCCATCGTTCTCGGAACCATTTTCGCCCGGCTGGGGCGCACGCGCTCGAATTCCAAGATAACCGCGGATGATTCGCCCCTGTTTCAGAAGGCTCTCGAGCGCCATTCTTATTGTATTTGAGGGAACGGCGAAGCCGATTCCCTGCGAACCGCCGCTGCGCGAGATGATCGCAGTGTTGATCCCGACAACTTCACCGCGAAGATTAATCAACGGGCCACCGCTATTTCCGGGATTGATCGCCGCGTTCGTTTGCAGCAAATCACCGAACACATCCGTCCGATTCGGACGCCCTTTCGAACTGATGATGCCGTCGGTCACTGTCTCTTCGAATCCAAAAGGATTTCCGATCGCGAGGACAAAATCGCCGGCCTGCACCGTGTCCGAATCGGCCAGCTTGAGCGGTTTGACACCGGGGTCGTCAATCTTCAACACGGCCAGGTCTACCTGGGAATCGGCGCCCACCAGGCGCGCCTTTTTCGTCCGCCCATCGCTCAATTGCACTTCGATCTCATCCACTTGATCGACCACGTGATTATTCGTGATGATATGGCCTTCATTTGTGACGATCACGCCTGAGCCAAGCGAATTTTGGACCAGGGCTTCCTCGTTGGGATTGCGAAAGGTGCGCTGTTGGTTGCGAAAGAAAAACTCAAAGGGATCGAGACCGGTTTGCCGCCGGACGCCGATTTTCTTGGATGTCTTGACCGCGACGACTGACGGAATGACGCTGCTAACCAAGGCACGCCGCTCCCGATTTAACGCTTCGAGCGATGCAACCTGTTTCGGATCGACCGTCGGTACGGCTGCAAGCGTGTATTTCTCCGGTGTGCGCGCCGGAAGCAAATTCAGGCCTCCATGCCGGAGACGGTAATCGTAGAGTAACGAAATTCCCGCGCTTATGAGCAGGACGAAAAGCAAAAATTTGGCGAGATTTTTCATCAGCTAACGTTGGAAAAAGTTCGTCCCTGTTGTTCGACAACCAAACTTCGGAAACGTTGATTCTCGATCAGCTCCAATCGCGGATCGGCTGCAAAGATCGACATCGCCGCAGTGCGCGCGCGCCGCATTAATTGTGCATCGTTCTTTAAGTTGCCAATTTTTAGCGCGGGCAAGCCGCTTTGGGCCGTGCCCAATAAATCACCCGGTCCGCGTAAATCCCAATCGGCTTCGGCGACTTTGAAGCCATCGACGGTTGTTTCCAAGACCACCAGTTTCATCGCCGTTTCCTTCAATTGATCCGAGCTGAGCAAAATGCAATACGACTTGTGTTCGCCGCGGCCGATCCGTCCGCGAAGTTGATGGAGCTGCGCGAGTCCGAAACGCTCCGCATTCTCAACCAGCATGACGGTTGCGTTCGCGACGTCGATGCCCACCTCAATTACCGTCGTGCTGATCAACACCTGCGTCGCACCGGAGCGAAAGCGTTCCATGATCTCCTGTTTCTCCGCCGACGGAATACGGCCATGCAGCAACTCGCAACGAAACGGGTGCAACCTTTCGCGCCATAAGTCGTATTCCGTGGCCGCCGCTTTCACGTCCAGCTTTTCGCTTTCGTCGATCAACGGATAGATCACGTAAATTTGGCGCCCCGCTTCCAGCTGCGTCCGCAAGAATCCCAACACTTCGCCTAGTTTGGATTCGCCACGGACGGCGGTGACTATTTTTCCGCGATTCCGCGGCATCTCATCGATCACCGAAACATCGAGATCACCGTAGACCGTCATCGTTAACGTGCGTGGAATCGGCGTCGCTGTCATTACCAGCACATCTGGCGCTGGCTCGCGACTCGTTAGACGAGCGCGTTGGGCGACGCCGAATTTGTGTTGCTCGTCGATGATCACGAGTCCGAGATTGGAAAACGAAATTGTCTCATAAAGCAGCGCGTGCGTACCGATGATCACGTTCGGGTTTTTGTCGCCCTCTACAAGCGGAAGAAAATTCTCTTCCTGTCGTGAAGCTGTTCGGATCGACAAGCGGATGCCGAGCGGCTCCAACCAGCGATGAAGCACCGCGTAGTGCTGCTCGGCTAAAACTTGCGTCGGCGCCATGAACGCGGCCTGATAGCCGGCTTCGACCGCGAGCAGAATCGCGGCGATTGCCACGACGGTTTTGCCTGAGCCAACGTCGCCCTGCAGCAGCCGATTCATTGGAAGGGCCGTGCCAAGATCACGCCGAATCTCCGTGATCACTTTTCCTTGCGCATCGGTCAATTCAAATGGAAGCGAGCGCAGAAATTTCTCGAGCAACTCGCCGCCTCCGCAATGCGCGGCCCCAACCCTTACCTGAGACTCGGCCCGGCGCGATCCGATTAACATTTGCATCGCGAAAAATTCCGAGAGAACGAGATGCTCGCGTGCCGTGCTTAACGACTCCCAGTCTTTTGGAAAGTGAATCTCGCGCATCGCGCTCCGCCTGTCGCCGCGGTCAAGTTCCTTCGGTAGCAACGTTTCCAACGGTCCGTCGGAAAGTTCGTTTAAGAGCCGGTAAATAATGCCGCGCAGCGCCCGCTGAGAAAGGCCTTCCGTCGCGGGATAAATCGGAGTGATCCGTCGAAAGTGGATCGAAATTTCCTCATCGTTTTCGATCACCTCGAACTCGGGATGGTCCATGCAGATGCGCTTGCCGCGGAGACGCGGTTTCCCGAAGACGACGAGACGCTGCCCGGTCGCGATCATTTTTTGCACGTAATGAAGATTGAACCAGCGACAGACGAGCGGCTCGCTCAGAGCGTTTGGGTCCGACTCTTGCAGCGTCGCTTCGAAGATCTTTTTCCAGCCGCCAAACCGCCGCAGTGAAGTCTTCGTCACCTCTCCGCAAAGACAAACCGGCACGTCGCTCTCTTCGCGCGGAAAAGCCGGAAACTCATGTCGATCTTCGTAACGCCGAGGATAATGCGTCAGCAAATCCTCGGCCGTCTCGATCCCTAATCGACGCAGCGCCAAAATGCGCGGTCGTGGAATCCACTCCAATTCGTCCAGACGTTGCGAAATTTCCATCACTTGATCGGCGCCGATGGGCGCAACGCCTGGATTTGGATTCCAACCAACGTCTCGCCTTCGTAATTGTCCGCGCGAATGCGAAAGGCAATGTCCCATGGCGGGGCTGGAAGCTGCTCGGTCGCGCCATCGAAATAAATTGCGCGCCGATGCGAATCCCGTTGACGCAATCGTAAGATGAGATGTTTGTCGTTGATCACGCGTGGCGGCGCGGCCGGTTCTACTTCGCGCGCCAGGAAAAGAGGCTGTCGATTGGCGTTGCCGAATGGCTGCAACATTTCGTGCCAGCGCAAAAGATCGACATTGAGCTCAGCCAACGCCAGTTCGTGATCCAATTGCAAACGTGGCTCGAGATCGTCATCCGACAAAAACTCGCGCGCAGCATTGCGGAACGCTTTAGAGAAGATGTCGATCTTGTCCGCGCGAACTGTCAAGCCGGCCGCCATCTCATGACCGCCAAACTTTTCCAGGTGTTCGGCGCAACGATCCAACGCTTTCACCAGATTCAATCCTTCGATGCTCCGCCCGCTTCCCTTACCCACGCCGCTTTCATCAATCGCGATCACGATGGCCGGCCGATAATATTTTCTCACGATGCGTGACGCGACAATGCCGAGCACGCCTTGATGCCAGCCGCGTCCGCTCACCACAATGGCGGCATCGCGCGCCGGATCGAACTCCTTCGCGGTAATTTCGTCCGCGGCGAGAAAAGTTTGTTTCTCGATCTCCTGTCGCTCGCGATTCTGTTTGTTGAGAAACTCCGCTAGCACGGCCGCTTCGACTTCATCTTTGGTCAGAAGCAGGCGCAATGATTTTTCCGCTGTGCTCAAGCGCCCCGCTGCATTCAGTCGCGGTCCGAGCCGGAAACCAATGTCTTCGGCAAAGATTGGTGGTCGAACGGCGGCGAATTCCATCAGCTTTTGCAGCCCCGGACGTTCTGTGCGCGCGATTTCACGCGCGCCATTTTGCACCAAAGTCCGGTTTTCGCCCGCGAGCGGCACGATGTCCGCCACGGTCCCGAGCGCGACAAGATCGAGTTTCGATCGGAGATCGAAATCCGGAATTGGCCGCATCTTGAGCAGGGCGTGACAAAGTTTAAAGATAATCCCCACACTGCAAAGATAATGGAACTGTGAATCGGGATTGCTCTTCGGATTAACGATCAGACAATCAGGTAGCAAAGATTTTGGCTCATGATGATCAAGCACAATCACATCCACCCCGCGTCTTGTAAGATCGACAATTTCATCTACTGACGACGTGCCGCAATCGACCGCGATAAGCATTTGCGGTTTATATTGCTCGAGACAGCGCTCAATGCTTTCGCGACTCAAGCCGTAACCTTCCTCCACGCGTAGCGGCAGAAATAGGTCAGGCGCGCCGCCATAAGCGCGCAACATCTCCGAGAGCAGCGCCAGCGACGTCACTCCATCGACATCGTAATCGCCGAAAAGCACGATGCGTTCATGTCGATCCAACGCCGTTAGAATCCGCGCGACCGCCGCGTCCATGTTCGGCAGCAGAAACGGATCGCTTAATGATTTCAGCCGCGGCCGCAGAAAATTCTGAACCTCTTCGAGGCTTGCGAACCCTTTGCGCATCAGCAGACGCGCAATGCAGGCCGACCCACAGATTTCATTCCACGAAATCGGTCCGCCATTCAACTCCTCCGGCGGCGTAATGATCCATCGGCTCTGCACCGATCACTTTAGTTGCGTCAGATTTTCTGACAAGGCTTGTCCTGAGCAGAGTCGAACGGACTGCTAACACCGAGCCAGTTTTGCAAACTGGCTGTAGGACGCCGCGGCGTCTCTACTTATACGACGCTAAATGCGATACCGTGTTTTGGAAGAAGCTCGTGTTTTTGGCATAACTTTCGGAACGCGCGTAAACCTTCCTTCTCTTTTTCTCCGAAGTTGAATCGCAAGTGCTGACGGTAATAGCGCCGGCAAAAATCACGATCGAACCTTTGTTCATCCGCGATTAACTTGTCGATGTTCGCCAAGTTTTCATCGCGCAATGCGCGCAATTGACTGGCAATTTGGTTTGCATCGACAACTTCCGGGCGAATGAGCCAGAGGGCGTAAACGAAGGGAAGAGCGGCCAAGCGTGCCCATTGCTCACCGAGGTCCCAGAAATGAAATTCGCCGGTGTGTTTTTGACGAAATCGAATTGCCTGGTCACCGATGAGCAAGCGCGCGGCATTCGGTGTAGGGGCTGTCCCGGGCCGAAAATCTTTCCCGCGCACGGGGACACGTCTCCCTGAAGCGAGAGATGTCGATCCCGGAGAGAGATGCGGATTCAATTTCAATTCGGCCAGCAGGCAGCGCAGGAGATTCGTCGATGTTTCCGCCGCGGGATCGAGTTCGATTTCTGTAATCTCGGAGATTTCTCCCCGATGCGCGACAATGACGCTGTAAACCGAACCGACGGAGGAAATGGAAACGTCATCGACTATCCGGTAGATCGGGTTGCGCAGAAACTCGAAGCTGGAGACTAACGCAACATCGATATCTCTGCGTGCAAGCCGCTGGCATAACGACGAGGGGTGATCGAGTTCGACGCGACCAGGCCACCCGTGAATGAGCGGGCGGGCATTGAGATATTTGACGCAACCAATGCGGAGAGAGCGCAAATTATTCGATGGCTCGCTCCATCGGCTTCAGGCGCAGGCGAGTTCGGTTTCCGCCGGCGCGAGTGTGGATGTCGATCTTTTGCGCGGCGAAGTGATGTGGCGATAATGACTGTCACGCTGGATCGGCTCGCGACCCGCTTCGCGAATGACGCGCTGGAGCGTGGCGCCGGTTTGCTCCTGGGGCGTGGTTGCGCCCGCCATATGGAAGATTTTTTCCTCCATGATCGTGCCGTGCAGGTCGTCTACGCCGTAACTGAGCGAGATTTGGGCGAGGGGCAACCCCATGCTCACCCAATAGGCAGTGAGATGGTCGATGTTATCCAGATAAATGCGGCTGACCGCGAGATTGCGAAGCTGTTCAATCGCAGAAGCCGGCTTGACATGCGCGAGCACGGTGGTTTGCGGTTCGAATGCAAACGGAACAAAGCCAGTGAAACCGCTGGTTTCATCCTGCAACT
>Ga0137365_10003896_pt1 | contig 11961 bp, 9 predicted proteins | sample SagtaG_9_FD_104799 | JGI IMG/M metagenome (GOLD analysis project Ga0137365, IMG submission 104799) | Vadose zone soil microbial communities from Sagehorn Ranch, Mendocino, California, USA - Sage1_L_40_16 metaG | ecosystem: Environmental > Terrestrial > Soil > Vadose zone | place: USA: California... | reverse complement strand
TATACGGCGAACGGCCCCGTAGGCGTTTGGGAGGCGTCGGATCGGGTACAGGCCACGAACGCGGGCGTCCGCCTCGTTTGAGTGCCATTCAGGACAATGGAGTTACTTTGTAACTCATTAGTTCATGAAGCTCCAGACATGATCGGTCAAGCCACTTGCCAGGGCGCAGGTGACCCATGAGCGTTTCCCCATTTCCGCGTCAGGGGCACAGCAGCTCAGTTCATGATGGGCCAGCAGAGCGCGGGCAAAACGCCGGAGAGGCCTTCATGTAGCTGTATTTTGTAGTGAGGAGAGGGTTATGAACACTCAATCAGGGCAATCGCAATGGGGATATTCCCCATCACCACAACCACCGTTTCAGCCACTACCTCCGCCTCCGAGGTTTCAACCGCCTCCTCGTCGGCCCAAATCTAGGAAGAAATTCGTGGTAGGCTGTGGTCTGGCTCTCGCCGTTGTTTTGCTGCTCGCCTTCATCGCCGTAATCAGTGGGAGTCATAGTTCAACAAACACGAGTGTCATGCCTACAGCTACCTCGGCAGTAGTACAAAGCACAGGAACGCAGATTCAGACGCCAACGCTTGTACTAACACCCGTAGCCACGTTAAAGCCTATACCTTTTCCAAGGACAAGTCCTGTACCGAAGGCTGACGGCCCTGCTATCCTCGGTGGCAATATTTCTGCCTTCATTGCCAAGTATGGACATCCGGATACTGGCTGCGCTACCTGTCGGAGCGGTATCTATAATTTCCAGCGTTACCAGGGAACACAACTTGATTATCTTTCAATGATGCTGGTAGATGCTGCTGCTGCACATAAGGGTCATGTCAACGCATTCATTGTGCAACCACCACCCCATTCGGATTGGGATGCTATGACGGCAACAGACCTTTGTGTATCGTTTGGCCCGCCCGATGTGGACTACGATCAACCGATACAGGTGATCCCGTCCCCGAATGGCTCCAGCATCGAGAAGGTGTATAAGAGCGCATGGCTGGCCTCCCAGCTTGCAGCCAGCGATTTTGTAGACCGCTATAGCAACACGACGCCCTCTCCTGGAACATTCGCTATTGAATATGGCTACAGTGGGAGTCCTTCAAAGGTTGATCAATGTAGTCTGGAAGCAGGGCTTCAGCGGCTATAGATAGAAAACGGCATACGCATGGGCGTAGCCGCGACATGTATGGCGCCCTGGGGCTCTACACGCCATCTCTCGACCTCAGCCGCTCGATAGCGCGCTCAGTGACCTCCAGGTCGGCGCGCAAGGTTGCCTCTTTATACTCACGCACCAGCATCTGGTATTCCAGCAGGCGCGGGCGGCGCGTAGGTCGAGAAGCGTATTGTTGGCGTGCCCACTCCAAATGCTCTAGTTCTTTGAGCAGGTTGACACGATGGTCCAGCAGGTGCTTGAGCGCTACTTTATCCGAGGTCTCGCCGCAGAAGAAGAGCTTAGTGAGGTAGTCATCCTTGGTGAAGCGCTCCGGCACATCCTCCTGCAGCCAGCGATCCAACTCGGCCTGCCCTGCCACGGTGAGGCGATAGACCTTGCGGCTGGGGCGGCCTTTCTGTTCAATCACCTCCGCCTCGACCAGTTGTGCATGGCTTAGGCTCTTCAGCGTCGTGTAAATCTGGCTGTTGCCTGCATTCCAGTAACTGGCAAGAGCGCGGTCAAAGGCCTGTTTGATATCATAGCCGCTCATTGGGCGCGCCCCCAACAATCCCAGGATGATATAGCGCAGCGTGTTGCGCGAGGGGATGCCATTAATGTTGTCTTCGTAGTCTATTGATTCTACGTCAAGTTGTTCAGACATATGCTGCTTTCTCTGCGGCAGAATAAATTGGAATGTATATTTGTAACTCCTCAGGACTCCTCACCACCTTCGGTGGTTCGCAAGAGGTTGTTCCTGTGGGCCTGGCCGCCGGCGGCGGCCAGGCCCACAGGAAACACGACGCGAGCCGCCTATGGCGGCGAGGAATCAGGCACCTGAGTAGTTCGTTATCATATTATAGCACTTGTGTTTCGCAGCTTTTTTCTTCCCCTGCGCTGTTTCTTTACCATTCCTGCCATTGGCTACCAGAGGAGTGTAAAGGAAAAATGCCAGGGGGAGTACCTTTCGGCACTCCCCCTGCGATGAGAAAATGAAGCGGCACTCAGTTACAAAACAAAAGAGAGAACGGTCAGCAACCACCGGTACTGCGGTGGCACCTTCCTATTTACTAACCTGAGCACTATGCCAAAGATGATGCTGAGAGCTATCGAGATGATAGCGGCTACCATGTTGTTTCCCTTCTACTCGATGTCTTGAGTAACTAACAGACGAAAACCAATATCTGTGTCTACTTAAAACATAGGCAGAAAGCGTTAATAAAATATTAAGTAGAGGTAAAATTTCAATTATAATATACCATAAAAGCTCTCTACAAGCCGATTTAGAGCCATCTGCACAAATAGCCTGATTTTCATCATTCCGAAAAACGGGCGTAGAACGAGCATTATCCCTACAATAATCCGTCATGATTGCACAGGAGCCAATTGTGTAATCGACGAAGCGGAAGGTTGAGTGAAGGCTGAACGGACAGGGCTCGCAACAGCGAGCACGCGGCTCATCACCACAGCAGTCAGCGCTCCAGCGCCGATGAGAGCCCAGCCGAAGGGCGATGGCGTAACGAGAGTGAGAAAATCGCGCAGTGGTGGTATTGTGAGAGTAGCTAAGAGCACACCGGCGGAGCCAGCAACGGCAGCAAAGACAGAACGAGTAAGTCCCCCTTCGGATCTGCCAGCATCTAGCGTCTGGGCGAGCTGGGTAGCGACAATACTGGCATAAGCAACAGTACGTGCTTCTGGCAGCGTACTGGAGCCCAGCATAATCAGGTAGGAGACAAGCGCTGGCCCGGCACTTGTAATGGCACGGCGAAAGATTTCGTTGCGTAAGGGTCTTCCCAGAGCCGCTGCGCCTTCACGATCGAGTCCCGCAAGAATGTGGTGCTCTGGTTGCTGAAGAGCGACCGCTGTAGCAGGTAAGAGATCGGTGATCACATTCATCGAAAGAATCTGGCGTGCGGTCAGTGGAAAGTTGAGTCCCACCAGGCTTGCTCCTACTACCAATCCCAGTTCACCCAGGTTTCCACCTAGCAGTAATCCAAGGGCACGGCGGATGTTGCGCCAGTAACTGCGTCCTTCGATAAGCGCTTCTACCAGCGTGGAGAAATCGTCGTCGACAAGCACAACATCAGCTACCTGACGAGCAACCTCGGTACCAGCACGACCCATCGCCACTCCCACATCGGCAAGTCGTAAGGCTGGAGCATCATTCACACCGTCTCCTGTCATAGCAACAGTATGGCCGTGACGTTGCAGGCTCTCGATAATACGCAGCTTGTCCAGGGGAGTTGTACGCGCAATGACCACTGCACGCTCCAAACGCTCATCAAGCTCGCTGTTCTGGAGTTCAAAGACCTCGGCTCCTGTGAGCACCTCGCCGTCTTTGTCGAGTAGACCAGCTTCCTGGGCGATGGTGCGAGCGGTAGCCGGGTGATCACCCGTAATCATAATCACACGAACTCCTGCTTCGCGGCATCGATGCACTGCCGCTTGCACATCAGGCCGCAGTGGATCACTAATCCCTACAAAGCCAAGGGCACTCAATCCACGAGGATTGTCGAGCGGCGTATCGGGTGACCCTTCAGCGACCATGAGTACACGCAAACCACGCTCCGCAAGACGCCTGGAGAGATCAAACCACTCATGTTGGCCATTCTCGTCCAGGGGACGTTTCTCACCATACTCCAACATCCAGTTGCACCGGGGAATAAGCGCTTCCGGTGCGCCCTTGACGCAGAGATACCCCTGGGCGATAGTGACGTGAAAGGATCGTACGGGATCAAATGATAATTCAGCCTCGTGCTTTACATGCAACTGCTGGCCCAGGCCAGCATCTACAGCGCCCTGGATGATAGCCACATCGGTGGGATGCGCTTTCGCATCTTGAGCAGACGGGTGCGGGCTGGCAAGAGCGGCAGTTACCAGCACATGACGCAAATCGGTCGATAATTCACCCGGTACCCGCGCTTCCTGATCGTAGTCAGCCACCATGCTGAGCGCGAGCTGCCCCTTCGTCAATGTTCCCGTTTTATCGGTACAGGCGACATCAACGCGTCCAAGTGCCTCGACGGCTGACAGGCGACGCACCACGGCGTCCTGGTCACCCAGGCGGCGGGCAACCCCGGCTTCACCTACACTGGCAAGCAATGGTAAGCCTTCAGGGATGGCTGCCAGGATCGTCGTCATTCCAATAGCTAGCAGGGAAGCCAGAGGAATCCTCCGTAGGAACCCAGAAGCGAGTATGATGCCCCCTCCTCCAATAGAGAGAGGCAAGAGCACTCGGAGCATCCGGTTCAGGCGTACCCCGAGGGGACTTTGCTCCATCTCATCTGTAGACAAGGCAGCAGCGGTTGCTCCCATGCGAGTCTGCCGGCCAACCGCCACAACGACAGCATGCCCAGTACCGGTGGTTACATCGCTGCCCTCCATGACAGTGCGACTTGCATCGGTTCCTCCAGCCGGCGCTTTGGAAACCGGCACTGATTCCCCGGTCAGCACTGCCTCATCCACCTCCAGGCCACGCGCACTCAACAAGCGAGCATCGGCAGCAATGCGATCTCCAGGCGCCAGCAGCAGCACGTCTCCCGGCACCACTTCATTAGCTGGTATCGTTACGCTATGACCATCCCGTAGGACACGCGCAGTTGAGGTTGACAAAGTCGCCAGCGCCGCCGCTACCTGATTGGCCTTGTGCTCTTGCCAGATACCCAAAGTAATGTTGGCCAGGATCGTTGCACCGATGATCACAAAATCTCCCACTGCTCCTGTGAAGAGCGAGAGACCGGCCCCGGCAGCGTAAATGGCGATGAGTGGGGAATTGATCTGTTCAAGGAAAGCTGCCAGCAGTGAATTGCGACGAGCTTCCGGCGGTACCTTGTGCAAGCGTTCGGCAGCCTGGGCACTCGAAAGGCCCTCTGGCGAGGAATTCAAGACATGCAGCACTTGCTCCACGCCCCGCTGCCCCCAACGCTCCGGATGTGGGTCGAAAAGGTGGAAGATAGTCGACCTTTGTCGTTCTCCACCCATCAGCCTGAGCCATCCATCCGCTATGGCGATAAGAGAGGTGATGGAGACGGCACGGCCACCGTGCCTTAGACCCGGCCTTCCCCGAAAACCCCATACGCCACCGATGATATTGGACACTACTGCCAGTCCAACGGAATCACGTACCGCTGCACCCCCGCGTACAGTCGCTTCAAGAATAGCAGCGACCGCCGTGAGATCGGGAGCGAGCAGGTCAGCCTGGACAGGCAAGCGACTACTGCCGTCCGTAACGCCAATTGCCAGGTCACAAGCTGCGAATCCTGGCGCTGCGCCTGCATTATCCGAGACAAAGGCAACGAGCGCTCCCTCTTTTTGCTTCGCTCGAATGGCCTCCACTGCATCATTACTCTCGAGGAGCGACACATGGGCACGCCGGGCGACCGCTTGCACCGCGATCTGATCACCCCTGGAGATCACCCTGAGTTCTACTCCATAGCGTTGACACGCCTCGACCAGATCCGAAACTCCTGGTGCAAGCTGAGGCTTTAGCGCAAAGACTCCGAGGGGTTGTTCCTCACGATCGCTGCGCAGCACCAGTACATAGTTGCCGCGTTGCCGCAGGCGCGCGGCCTCTGGTATCGCACTCCAGTCCTCAACAGGGCCGAGTGAATACTGTACTCCATCAGCAGACGCTGTAGCAACCTTGCTATCGAAGGTCCCGTTACTCATCGTCACACTGTTTGCTGCTCTGAAGGCTCCTCCCCACGGTGAACCTGCTGCGGCAGCCACGCCCGCAGCAATCGCAAGAATTTCAGCAGTATCATAGTCATTGGTCATAGGCCAAGCACCGCTGAGCTCGAGTCCGTCGGTGAGTAGGCGTACCCCGTCCAAAAAAAACGCATCAGGCCGGCGATAGCTGCGGTTCGTATGTGTACCGGCCATGATGACCCCGGCCCGTATCATGCGCGCCACAGCGCCCAGTTCAGCATTCTCCGCCCCTATCATGGCCGTACGAGGAGTGACCAGGAGCAAGGCGGCGAGTATCTGGCTCAACGAACGGGTCAGAAGAGCGGTCGCCCCCGTATACGCGAGCGAAACCGGCCCCATCGCTTGCAGGTAACGCTCAAAGATCGATGGAGTAGGAGGAGATGGCCGGGGCATTGGTATGAATGCTTGAAATGACTCCTCGGCCTGCAACTTCAAGACGAATGGGCCACCGTAGAGTCGTGCACCAGGAGGAATTGTACTCCCTGGAGTAACTGGCAGAGGCATACCATTTAGCCCGCTTGCCGTTCCAGTCCCCTCTATGACCTTTGCTGCTAGAGGAGTTCGTTCGCCCGATTCCAGGTGTATGACTGCATCTGGTTGTGCCGGAGCAGCATGCTCTACCCTCTCCTCATAACGACGCCATGCTGAACGCCGCGCACTCTCTTCAGTCAACAGGCGCAATGCCTCCAGGCCATTCACTACTAGACCGAGCTGGCTACCAGCAAGGGTGAGGGTAATGATACTGGGTACATTAAAGAGAAGACTTGCCACCGTCTGTCCAAGGAGCTTACGCAGTCCATAGCGAATAGGGGGAATACTCTGCAAAATCGCGAGTATACTCGCGATTTGCAAAGCGGTACGTGCGCCAGGAAGAGGCTCTCGAACATGGAGGAGCCGGCGTGTCGTCAGCAGACCAAGGCCCAGCATAGCTCCACTGAGCCTGATCACGCTTTGTATCAATGGTCCCGGATCGAGTGGATAGGCCGGCCGAGTCTCGCCTGGGAGTTCTGGAAGTTCCAGGTCAACTACTTCTGCAATCAGGTCTTCTAAGTTGGCTTTGTGTTCCGTGAACTCGACGAGCACACGACCGGTGAGCTGGCTCACCTCTGCATGCACTCCTGGGCGGCGCTTGAGATGATCTACTACGCGCTTTGCCAGTTGTGGGTCGCGGTCCAGGCCGCGCACAGCAATGCGGGCACGTATGATGCGCCCTTGCCGTTCACGTATCGCCGGTGGGAGAGGCGGTTCATCGCCAGGCGTACCTGTTGTGCCTGGTTCGAGCGAGCGCAATACTGCAAGTATGGTCTGCTCCTGTGTTATTGCAGGGTCAAACTGGATGAGAACGTTGCCTGTCAAGGGATTTGCCTGCACGCTCCATACCCCCGGTACCTCACGTAGCTGTGCTTCTATGCTGCGCTTGCCTTGTCCTGACCATCCTGGCAAATGCACTCGTACCCGGCCTGGAAGCGTATGAATAACATGGAGCTTCTCAGCAACAGCAACGCTCATGTACTTTCTCCATTTCGTTCTAACATAAGATCAACCGGCCGAGATGTAATCATGTTCGTGGCTTGCTTCTTTGGCATTGAATGAAATACACCTTCGCGCCTGCCACTGCTCTTCTCCGCGCCTCTCTCTCGTCCCGTGCCACCCGGCCAGACCAACTACGATCCAGATTGCCCGCTGAGCAGGCCATAGACCAACCAGATGGCAGCTCCCAGCAAGACCAGCAGGCTCAGCAGCAACCAGACGTTGGTGAGCAGACCCACGCGATGTGTGTTCATGATCGCCCGATTGTTCGCCATCAGGAAAAGGAAGGCCAGCAGCAGCGGAGCGAGCAGCCCATTGAGCACGTTGGCCCAAAAGATGAGCTCAATCGGATTGAAATGCAGCAGGGCAAGCACCAGACTCACCAGCAGCGCACCGCTAAGAATCAGATAAAAGCCTTCGTTTTCCCAGGGGAGTTTCGAGAGGCCAGCCGGCCAGCCAATCGTCCCGGTGATCGCATAGGCCGTACTGGCCAGCAGGACGGGAATGGCGACGGCCCCAGCCCCGATCAAGCCAAGGGCAAACAGGTATTTGGCGAACGGACCTACCAGTGGGACCAGGGCGACAGCTGCATCTGCTGCCGTGGTGATCCTTTGATGATGGGTGGAGAGCGTCGTCGCCGTGGAGACGATCATGAAGTAGGCAATGACATTGCCGCTAATCGCCCCGCTGGCAATATCGAGCGTCATCAAGCGCACTTGTCGCGTAATCGGTCCCGGACGCCGCACTTCGGTTTCGCCCTGTACCTGCCAGAACATGGTATAAGGAGAGAGGGTAGCTCCCAGCAGGGCGACCGCACTGGTGATGCTGTCAAAGCGGAAATCCAGGTGGGGAACCACCGTTGCCAGCAGGATCGTGCCCCAGTTCGGCCTGGCCAGGAGGGCGGTGATGAGATAGGCGACCAGGGCCAGGCTCATCACCAGGAAGATCTTCTTCATGAGTTCGAAGTTGCTATAGGTCACCAGATACCAGAGCAGAGCTGCGACCGGAACGACAAACCAGACCCAACTGAGGCCAACAAGGAGCATGAAGCCGCTGCCAATAGCGACCAGATCGGCGGCGATGAGCGCCACGTTGGCGACAACGAGCACGAGGGCGACCAGCACGGCCCATGGACGACCATAGTGCTCGCACACCACAGCGCCAAAGCCTTGCCCGGTCACCCGTCCGATTTTCGCACACGTATAGAGCGCCGCCTGGTACATCGGCGTGGACAGCAGCAGGAGCCAGAGGTGCCCAAAGCCGGCCCGGGCGCCGTCGATCGCATAGACGGTCACGGCCGAGGAATCGTTGCCTGAGAGGCCTGCCAGCAGGCCGGGTCCCAGTTGTCGCAGCCACACCCACAGCGAGGTGGACCGGCGCCCTGCCTGCTGGTGTTTCTGGTGTGCTTGCTGCTGTGAAGCCAGCTTCTGAGGTCGGCGTGCCGAGAAGGCCTGCAGTTCTTTCGCTCGCACATGAATGGTGACCTGCCCGTGGGCACGCTGTTCTTCCACCCAGAGGACGCGGTCGGCGGGAATCTCCAGGTCTTTTTTGAAGAGCGCTCCCTTCTCGACGATGATCGATTCCACGGCTCCCTGCCGATTGCGCCGCAGCGCTTTGACTTTGGGAAGGCTGAGGTCTTTCTGGCCGAGATGGCCTTTCGTGTCCCGGATCGACATGCCAGGGCGAACCTTCTGAGCAGCATTGCGGGAGTGTGCTTCCTGGCTCATAGGCTCCTTTCTTTGCTGTGGGCTGGGTTTTTTTACCAGAACGCGGCGTAAAGCCCCTGCTTCATGCATGGGGAATCGTCACAGGCTCTAACCGTTCTGCGGGTGTATGTTCCTGCGTATGCTCTGCGCTTCCACCCACACATCTTCAGCTTCCTCACGTACATAGGCCGTGGCCTTTATAACGCTCTGGCTGGCGAGGCTGCTAAGGTGATTGATACGCTGTCCCATACGATTGACCAGTTCCTCGGCTTTCTCCGTCGTGGACTCCCCAGACTCTTCAGGGCCAACCGTCGTAGGCAGGCCTGGCTTCGCGCCAGGTGCCGCCTTCAATTGGTCCTCCTGGGCGAGTCCTGGCGTCTTGCCTGTATCTTGAATACGCCGCCTGGCACGGCCTACAAAGAAACCAATACGTTGCCCAAAGTTATCTAAGCGCTCCTCCGCTCTGGTCACTGCCGATTGACCCGACCTGGTGCCAAATACCGCATGCGAAAGGGTTCTCTGCTCAGCCAGAAGTTGCTGCACATTCCTCGCGTAATCAATACTCAGCCTGGTAAGACCTGTGAACAGGCCTATCCGTTGCCCCATGCGGCCCAATCGGCCCTCCACTCGCGCTACTGCCAGGCGTCCTACCTTCTTTCCTGTCGCCTGACTCATCAGGGTTGACCTCCCGTAGACTGCTGGGTCTGCTGCACCCCACCTTGTGCTGCCTCCATCCCTGCCTGCCGGAACCCCTGACCCACGCTATGGACAAACGACGTGATCGTATCCCCCGCGATCAGGACCCCCGCTGTCCCATAGACTGCTCCCCGTCGCAAGAGTTTCCGCACCCGTGGCGAGAAGATGGCTGCCGCCACCGCCGCCGTTACGGCGATCTCCGGTTGCAAGTAATCTTCTAGTTCCATTCCTCGTACCTCCCTTTCATGATCTGCATGTCGACTGTGTTGAACAATACATAAGGACAAAATCGCGAGCTACAGGGTAATTTATGCCGAACCTGGCAAGTTCTCAAAGAAGCGGCAAGAAAGATATACTCTCCGTAGCAAACGGTGTTGTTGTACAACGCCATAAGAGCAGTATATTACCCGCTCAAATCGAGGTATCTACATATCGTGAGGCAAGGATGGAAGGGCGTCTAAAGGTGCCAGATTTGTGTGAAGCAAGGCAGTATCATATTAAAGCTTTCATCCCCTGGCTGATGTATATCAAGCAGGTGGTATACTTTATCAGGCAGGCAATAGCCATTCTAACTTTAAGACCACATAGCCGTATATTGACCAGGCACATCTATGCCACATCGCTTGTGATACATATATAACAATGAAAAAAGCAGAACAAAGCCAAGGAGAAAACAATGGACACCCGATTTTACACCTCTGAAAAAATAGACATCGAGCGGCTCGCCAGTGACCTGGAGAACATCTACCGGCTGCAGGGATACCAGGTGCAGCAGATTGGCAACAATGAACAAAAACTGGTACAGTTGAAGAAAGGCGGCGATCTCGAGGGACTGGTCGGTTTACAAGCAGCACTGACAGTGACCATGCAGCGCACTTCTGGTGGTATACTTGTCATGGTGGGCCAACAAAAATGGATAGACAAGGCAGCGGTTGGTGTGGTCGGTCTCGCTATTCCGATGCTATGGCCGCTGGCGATTACGGCAGGGCTGGGAGCGCTGCGACAGATAGGCATCTCCGGCCAGGTGCTGAATATAGTGGATGGATTGATACGCCAGCAGCAGCCCGATGTAAAGACGGGACCAGCACCGGCGAGACCATAGACACCCTGCCTGGGGGCAGGTATCCCGATTCATCGTGGTACCTACCACTGGCTCATAAGCAATGGCGGCTTGCAGGCCGCGACTGTAAGGAGAGAGGGATGGATGCCAGATTTTACAATTCAGAAGAAATAAATATCGAGCAGCTTGCCAACGATTTAGAGAACATCTACCGGGCGCAGGGCTATCAAGTGCAGCAGATCAATACCAAGGACCAGGTAATGGTGCAGTTGAAAAAAGGTGGCGATTTTGAAACTCTGATCGGTATGGGCGTTGCTCTGAGCGTGATTATACAGCGCACCGCCGGGGGTGTACTGGCGATGATCGGCCAGCAGAAATGGATCGATAAAGCGGCCGCCGGCGCAGTCGGTGCGGTCGGCCTGGTGATTCCTGTGCTCCTGCCACTGGCGGTGACGGCAGGCGTGGGTGCGATACGGCAGATGAGCCTCGCCAACCAGGTGCTGAATGTCGTAGATGGCCTGGTACGCCAGCAGCGGCCCGGCATACAGGGTGGACCCATCCCGGTGCAGCTTATGCCGCAAATCCAGCAGCAGTGGTCGCCGCCGAGATATTCGCCGCCTCCGCCGGTATACACGCCGCCAGTGCAATATATCCCGCCTCCGCAGCCGCAGCCAGTTATATCCCAACCTGCCGTGGCGCCTGCTCCCGCGCCGGTCCAATTGCGCTGCCCAAATTGCAACACACCTCACGAAGCTGGCGACACGTTTTGTACCGGTTGTGGCAAGTCACTCAAGACGCTCTGTCCAAATTGCAAGGCCGAACTGAAGCCCGATGCCTCCTTCTGTCCGAAGTGCGGCGCCTCCATCTTCCAGACGCTTTCAGCAACGCAGGCCGCGATGCCAGCTCCTGCTGCACAGCCGAGTCCGCCGCCCGTGCCGGCCTACACGCCACCAGCGCCAACGTATACACCGCCACCAAAGCCTGCGCCGCCGCCACAGCCGTATGTGCCGCCGGCGCCACAGGAACCGCCTGTGATGCCGCAGCCAAAGGTCACGATGATTCCGGGCGCGCCCAGGCAGGAGTCACCTGCTGTGCCCAAGCAGCCGCCTCCCCAGACG
>Ga0137365_10003894_pt1 | contig 11964 bp, 8 predicted proteins | sample SagtaG_9_FD_104799 | JGI IMG/M metagenome (GOLD analysis project Ga0137365, IMG submission 104799) | Vadose zone soil microbial communities from Sagehorn Ranch, Mendocino, California, USA - Sage1_L_40_16 metaG | ecosystem: Environmental > Terrestrial > Soil > Vadose zone | place: USA: California... | reverse complement strand
GGTGGCGGGTGCGGCGCTGAGGGTAGCGTGGGACCCTCGACGAAGACATCAAGGAGCACCCCACCCGCGGTCAGCAGCAGCTGGTTCTGCTGGGCCTCGTCGTTCCCGCTATAGATCGCGGCCGGGGTCGACCAGGTGCGGCCGCTATCGCTGGTCCGCGCGAACATCACCCGGTTGACGGTTGGTTCGACGCCGCTCGTCACCTGGTAGTCGACCCACACGGCAAAGGCGGTTGCCGGGTGGCGCGGGTCGGCCAGGATCGCCTCCTTGTCCGGCTGTGTCGGCGGTGCGGTCGCGCTCTCAACGACGACGGGCGGTTCCCAGGTGGTTCCGTGATCGCGCGACACAGTCACGACGATGTCGTAGGCCGTTCCAACAGCAGTGGCCGGACGAACACCGAGAACCGCAACGTAGGTGACACCGTCCTGCCCGATCGACACCCACGGGTCGCTGGTGCGCGCGTATCGCCCGGTAGCGCAGGTGAGCAAACTCGGCAGTGGCGATCGGCTCCAGGTGCCACCACCGTCATGGCTGACCGCGACGACCGTGCCGGCCGGATTCTCCAACCAGGCCGCGACCAGCTGGCGAGGATCACCAGGCGCCACCGCGAGCGACGGCTCAGCCGGCCGCGCGGATGGCGACGGCCCGGAGCAGGCCGCAGCCACCGATACGGGGCCACTGATGATGCGAGGCGGCGGCAAGCTCGGTTCGCTCGGCTCGTGAGCACTGTCGCAACTGGTAACCAGGAGTGCCCCCAGTGCGGCCGCCAGGCGGGCACGCATAGGCGTGCATGTTACGGGTTACACCTAGGCGGTCATGCGCCACGCGGGCGGAAGCTGGCGGCCGCTACCGGAGTGAATGCACGATGCGAGCAGCACGTCCATTTCGTCGTACTCCAGCGGTTTGGAAAAGTAGAAACCCTGGCCAGCGTTGCAACCCATCGCGTTGAGCGCGGCCAGCTGGTCCTGCCGCTCGATTCCCTCCCCGATCGTCATCAGGCCCAGGCTGTTCGCGAGCCCGATGATGGACCGCAGGATGGCGCCGTCGGCCATGCCGTGCCCAATACCGGCGACGAACGACGCGTCCATCTTGAGGATGTCGACCGGGAAATCGCGCAGGTGCCCCAACGAGGAGAACCCGGTGCCGAAGTCGTCGAGCGCCAGGCGGAAGCCCAGGCTGCGCAGCTCCTGCAGGGTGCGCGCCACCGGCTCCGTGTCGGCCAGCAATACGCTCTCCGTCAGCTCGAGGATCAGTGACTGAGGGTCGAGGCCGGCGGCGTCGACGGCATCGATCACCTCCTTGATCAGCTCCGGGTGCCCGAGCTGCCGCCCGGAGAGGTTGACGCTGATGTTCATCGCCGGCACGGACGGGTAGCGGACTTGCCAGCGCCGTGCATCACGGGCCGCCTGCTGCATCACCCAGCGGCCCAGTTCGACGATCAGCCCGCTCTGCTCGGCGATCCCGATGAAATCGACCGGGGCCAGCACACCCCGTCGTGGATGGTTCCAGCGCACCAGCGCCTCGACGCTGTGGACGGCGCCGGATTCGAGCATGATGACGGGCTCGTAGTGCAGCACGAACTGCTTTTCCTGCAGGGCGCTGCGCAGGTCGTTCTCGAGTTCCATCCGCTCGATCGCCGCGCTCGCGATTGACGCCTCGTACTGGACGAAACGGGCCTTGCCTCTCGCCTTCGCGATGTACATCGCGACGTCGGCGTTCCGGATCAGGTCATCCGCCGCTTCCTGGCCGGAGACCAGGGCGGCGATCCCGATGCTGGCCCGGATGGAGATCTCCTTGCCATCAATGGCGAAGGGCGGCACGAGCTGCCGCGTGATCCGCTCGGCGACGCGCCCAGCGATCTGCTCGTCCTCCATCCTCTTCAGCAGCACCGCGAACTCGTCACCACCCAGGCGGGCGACGGTGTCGCCGGGCCGCAGCGTGGACGCGATGCGAGCACCGACCGCGACCAGCAACTGGTCGCCGATGTCGTGGCCCAGCGTGTCATTGACGGCCTTGAAATCGTCGAGGTCCAGGAATAGCACCGCGATCCGCCCCTCGGACGCACCGTGCAGGGCGTGGTCGAGGCCGATGCGAAAGGCCGCCCGGTTCGGCAGGTTGGTCAGCGAGTCGTGGAACGCCTGATGAGTGAGCTTCTCTTCCAACGCTTTGCGCTCGCTGACGTCCCGAGTGTTCAAGACGAGACCGCGGACCGCGGGTAGCTCGAGCAGGTTGGTGATCGTGACCTCGGCCGGGCAGTAGGAGTCGTCCACGCGACGGAGCCGGCATTCGGTAGCGATCGGCGGCCCCACGATATTGATTGCCTCGTCGATCTTGCGGAGCGCCTGAGTGCGGTCGTCCGGGTGCACCAGGTCTCCGAAGACCTGGCCCACGAGCTCGGTCTCCCTGTAACCGAGGATCCGCTCCACCGAGGCGCTCTGATACTGGATTGCCCCGTGATGGTCGATGAGCGTGATGACGTCTGACGAGTTTTGGACCAGCGCGTGGAAATGTTGCTCCCGCTTCGCCAGGTCGCTCGCGTTCGCTTCCAACCGCCGGTTGAGGTTCTGGTTGTCTGTCAGCATCAGGTACTGACGCACGACGACGCCGATGATCAGGGCCATCACGGCCCAGAACACCACGGGGTCGAGCTGCCCGGGGAGGGATTCCTCGAAGACCGCGACGATGGCGGCCAGCGCGATCGGCAAGTAGGGCAATACGAGCCAGATCCGGCCGGTTGTGCCGTCGTTGGTGACCGCGGAGCCGGCCCGTGTCGTGGCGGCCCGAAAACCCGCCAGGGCGATCAGCAGGTAGCCGGCGGCCCAGCCTGTGTCTGTCGTGCTGCCGCTGCCATAGGTGTTGGTGGTGGTCAGATAGGCGAACGCGCTGTCGGCCAGCAGGTTGGCGACGAGGCCACCCGCCAGCAGGATGAAGGGCAGCCGGTTTTCTTTGGGCGCCCTCGAGGCCAGGATCAGGACGATCGTGCCGATGACGATGTCGCCCGCTGGGTACGCGAGGCCGATCAGCTGCGCGATCAGACCGCCCGAGCCGGTTCGGTAGACCGTGCCCAGGACGGTGGCCCAGCTAATGATGAAGAGCGAGCCGGCGACCAGCAGCGCGTCCAGGATGGTCCGGAGCAAGGATGTGGCGCGGGAGGGCACCCACGGGAAGAAGAGCACGCCGGCGACCGCGAGGGGCACGGCGCCGAGAAAGCCGAGGTCCGCGAAGGACGGGAAGGGCACCTGCCGCCCGACGACCAACTCGTAGTACGACCAGATCGCCTGCCCCACGCCCCAGAACAGCGCCGAGGCGCCGATCAGAGCCCAGGCGATCCGCGTCCGCTGCTGGTGACGCCAGCCAGCGATACCGCAGACGGCGGCGGCGACGAAGGCGGCCAGGGTCTCGCCCAGGTTGTCGAAGCGCTGCGTGACCACCCCGCCGCCCCATTGGAACTGCAGCCAGGCCGCGAAAAACAGGGAGAAACCAGCCCAACCGATGAGCACCGTCAAGAAGCGGCGGTTGCGTGCCATTCTGCCTAGCCTTACGGGAACTCCCGCACCTACAGGCATAAGTCAGGGTTACGCCGATATCTTTCCCTCCCCGCTCGCGGCCGGGGCCTACACCCTCCCCCGCTCGCGGGGGAGGGCAGGGTGCGGGTTCTAGCGCCCGGCTTCGCCGACCGTCACCGGGAACTCCTTGAGTTCACCAGCACGGATGACCTTGACGGTCTGGCTGGCACCGACTTTGATCTTACGGAGCCCCGAATACAGGTCTTCCAGGCTCTTGGTCGCCGTTCCGTCGAGCGCCACCAGGGTGTCGCCCTGCATCAGCCCGGCCTTGTCGGCGGGGCTCTGCGGCTCGACCGCCACGATCAGCAGGCCGCTGTCCTGGTTGACCCGGCCCTTCACGGCCTCGGGCAGTGGCACCTCCTGCGTGCCGATCCCCAGGTACGGCCGCTTGATGCGGCCCTCGGCGCGCAGGCTCGCGACGACGCGCTCGGCGACATCCATGGCGATCGCCCGCCCATCGCCCCGGCCGAAGACCCAGCTGTTCATGCCGACCACGCGACCCTCGACGTCGACCAGCGGGCCACCGCTGAATCCGGGGTAGAGCGGAGCGTTGGTCTGGATCAGATGCTCGATCTCGCTGCCCCGCCAGCCGCGCCAGGAGGACGAGACGGCGCTGATCGTGCCGAACGTCGCCTTGAGGCTGCCGGGCCGGCCGATCGCCAGCACGATCTGCCCAGGCTTGAGGTCTTCCACCTTCGCGCGTGGCAGTGCCGGGGCGGACAGGCCGTCGACCTTGAGCAGTGCCAGGTCGGTTGCCGGATCCCGGCCGACCAGGGTCGCCTTCGTGCTCTTCTCGTCCACGACCACCTCGATGTCGTCCTCCTGCTCGACGACGTGGTTGGCGGTCAGGACGAGTCCGCTGTCCCAGACGATGCCGGTGCCCGCGCGGCCCCTGCGGGCATCGACCTGGACCACGCTCTTGCTCGCTTTCTCCACCAGTGCAGCGATGTCGTTCGAAAGATCTTTGAGAGTCGCCATGAGTTGCTTGCTCCTTTGGGTTGTTGAGAAAATCGATCGCCTCTCACGCTACGACCGAGGCAATACCCGCGACTTCCCCCGGACAGCGGGGCCGTGACCCGGACGTTCAGGCAGGCTGCTCTGTCCCCTCCTCCACTTGCAGGCAGGGTAGGGTTGGGGCGTGGCGATTCAGCGGTGCGGCTGGGGGGAGGGCGATCCTTTGATGCTCGAATACCACGACCGCGAGTGGGGCGTCCCCGTCCACGACGACCGCTTGCTGTTTGAATTCCTGATCCTCGAGGGCGCGCAGGCGGGGCTGAGCTGGATGACGATCCTTCGCAAACGGGATGCCTACCGCAAGGCCTTCAGAGACTTCGACCCGGCCGCGGTCGCGCGCTTTCGAGAGGCCACCATCGATCGGCTGATCACGGACTCGACGATCGTCCGCAACCGGGCGAAGATCGAGAGCGCCGTCAGAAACGCCCGCGTGGTCCAGGCGATCTCACAGGAGCAGGGCAGTTTCGACCGCTACGCCTGGTCCTTCGTGGGCGGGCGGCCGAAGCGCAATGCCTGGACGAGGATGGGCGACATTCCCGCGGAGACGAGCGAATCACGCGCCTTGAGCAAGGATCTGATCAAGCGTGGGGCGAACTTCGTCGGACCGACGATCTGCTACGCCTTCATGCAGGCGACCGGGCTCGTCAACGACCACCTGGTCAGCTGCTTCCGCTACCGGCAGCTCTCGCGTTAGGACCAGGGCGTCTTGGGCCTGGGCTGCAGCACGTCGTCCACGTAGACGGCGTCGACCTTCTCGTCGTAGAAGCACAGGAGATTCTCGATCTTGGGGCACTCGGGAATCGGCGCCGGGTAGCTCCAGACGATATCGGTGAATTCCTTGCCTCCGACGTTGACGGTCCAGTACGACGCCTTGCCTTTGTACGGGCAGCGTGTCGAGGTGCTCGTGGGCGTTAGCAGGTCGAGGCGCACGTCGACCTTCGGAATGTAATAACGGGTGGGCAGGCCGGTCTCGAACAGCAGGCGCGGCCGGGTGGTCTCGGCGACGACCTCGCCGCCCACGACGACCTTGACGTGGCGAGAGCTGTTCAGGACATCGACCCGGTGGTAGGGATCGCGGGGATGGACGAAAACCTCGTCGTCCTCCTCGAACCAGGCATCCATCTTGTCCCAGTAAAAGGCGACGTAGTCCTTCAGGTCGGGCCCCTCGGGTTGCAGGTAGCGCCAGGCGGCTTTTTCCACCAGCCGGTCTCCCACTTTGACGGAGTAGAAGCTGGCCAGCCCCTTGCCCGGGTGCGGGCTGGTGTAGCTCGTGGGCTGGAGCAGATCGACGCGGACATCCTTTGCGGGGAAGTAATAAATCGCCAACCGCCGCTTCTCCAGCATCAGCATCACGGCGCGGCTGTCGGCGATCGTCGCGCCACCGAACATGACACGGACACGCCGGTCGGTCGGTACAAGCACGATGTCATCGCCGGAGACAGGCCGCGGCTCGACGTTTTCGATAACCCGGTCTTCGAGTGCTTTTGCCATGGCTATTTCCTCCTGGACGGACGTCCTAGATCAAGAACCGTGCGCGGCGCCACGATGTTCCATTCAATCGAGCGCAACGACTAGCAGCCCACCGACGATGGCGGTGTTTTTGAGGAACTGCGTCCGCTGCTGCTGGCGCTTCACCGGGTCGTCGATCTCCCAGAAACGATGCCCGGCAACGGTGGTCGGCACCATCGACACGGCCAGCGCCAGCGCGCCAAGCCGCGACATCACGCCGGCCGCCAGGAGCACCCCGGCTCCTAGATGGACCGCCGCGTTCAGGCGGACGGCGTCCAGTGGATCGCTCGGCGCGAATGGGACAACGGAGGCGACCCGGTCGACCACGGGCTTTGCGACCTTCGCGCGCGGCTCAGGATTCGCCAGCACCTCGAGCCCGGACACGATGAAAATGGCGGCCAGCAGCGGGCGGCCGGCCGTGCGAGCGAGCTTCACCAATCCACTGTATTAGGCGGCGCCGGTCGCTGGCAACCCGCTAGGTGACACTGAGGCGGAGGTTCGCGATACCAAGGGCCGCGGCGCGTTCCTGCCAGCCCTGCTCCGTGAGCTTGCCCCTCGCAAGGTCCTCGACGATCCCGAATGGTTCCACACGGTCGGCGCCGCGATGGAGCACGGGCGCCGCGCCGGGCAGGGATTCGAGCGTCCAGCCGCTGCCGACCAGGGCAACCGCCAGGGCCGAGCCAATCGTGACCAGGCGGGTGCGTCGTGCGTCCGCATTCCAGTCGCTGGGCAGCATCAGCCGCGGGATGTTCGCGACCGTCTGCCCGGCTAGCAGCTGCGCTTCGCGCCGGACGCGAGCCTCCCAGTACGGGACCTGAACCTCGATGCCAACGTCGGGCCACGAGACCGGCCGAAGCGCAGGCGCCCCGGGCTTCAACAGGCTCGCCGCCAGGGGCACCTCCGCGCCGGACGCATTTTCGAGGAGGCTGAGCGCGGGCGGCTCAGTCGCCGGCTCGGGACCGGGTGGAAGGCCTTGCAGCGCTTTGAGTCGATCCGGGAGTGATGGGTGACTGTCGTACGGATCGATCCTGGGCGCCTTCATCTCTTCTTGCGTCGCGCGATTGATGGCGTCCGCCACTCGTGGCTCGCGCAAGAACTGCTCGAAGCCGTCCGCCAGGGGCGGCAGGAAACCCGCGCTCAGGACAGGGACCACCTCCTCGCGCCAATAGCCGTCGTAGGCGAGTGCCGCGCCGAAGATGGTGCGCAGGCCGGTGGTCAGGGGGCGGGCGCCAACCGTGCGCGCCGCGAGCGCGTCCGCCGCAAATTCCTGCCGGCGCGAGATCGCCTGCGTGACGCGCAGGAACATCCGCCCGTACCAGACGAACGGCAGGTGCAGGACGCTGCTACTGCCCGACAGTTGTCGGACGGTCCGGATGATTGCCTCGCGCGTCTTGTAGATCCATGGGGCCAGCCGGGTATCGCCGCCGTGATAGTGACCGAACTCGTGCGCGATCACGGCGCGCATTTCGGAAATGGTCAGGACCTGGAGGAGCGGCAGGCCGAGCAACATGACGCGCCGGCCGCGGGCACCCATGAAACCGCCGCGCTGGCGAACGCCGGCGTTCACGTCCGGCACCAGGTAGACCTCGTGCGGCATCGGCTCCCCGACACGCGACGCGACGTCGTTCAGTTCTTTGAACAGCCTCGGATTTGAGGCCGCCTCGAGGGCAGGTCCCGGCGGCTGGAACCGCTCCGGTCGCGGAACGATCGACCAGAGGATCACCCCCGCACCGATGACACAGAACGCCGTGACCCGGTTGACGTGGTGGCCGTTGACCCAGAACAGCCACGCGATCGAGAGCAGGCCACCGGCGATCCCCAACGCCAGCCCATAAAAGCCGATGGTGAGCAGCAGCGCCACCGTGACTCGCCCCCGCATCGGCTCAAATTCTGCCACGTGGCTGTGCCGGCCGCGTATTCAGAGTTGATCTCAGACCTACACTAATCGCTACATATCCGCTATCATCTTTGGTGATGTCGCCACGACCAGCAAGGTACGGCCCCGTCTAATGCCGCGCCGCCGTCTCTCCCGCTATGCCTTCCACCGCCGCCTCCGGCTGCTCCGCCGGAGCCAGCGTCGCTCCAAAGGACGGCGCGCTTTTCTGCTGCTGGCCGTCCTGATCCTGGCCCTGCCGGTGATGGTGATCCCCGCATTCGCCGCCGAGTCGGTCGGCAACTTGCCGGCGGTCGACGGCCTCTCCGCGACCGGCCTCCATCAGGACATGCTGATTTTCGATCGCCACGGCACCCTGATCGACGACATCGGCGACCATGGCGACCATCGGATCGTGGTGCCGTTGAACTCCATGTCTGCCTTCGTCAAGCAGGCGACCATCGCGATCGAGGACAAGACCTTCTACAAGAACAATGGCGTCGACTTCGCGGGTATCACGCGCGCGGCGGTGGCCGATTACTCGCATCACCACATCGCCCAGGGCGGGAGCACGATCAGCCAGCAGCTGGTCAAGCAGGTGTTCATCGGTCCCAACCCGCCACCGACCATTCAGCGGAAGATCCGCGAGGCGGTGCTCGCCGTCGACCTCAACAGTCGTTACTCGAAGGACCAGATCCTCGAGCTCTATCTCAACACCATTTATTACGGCGCGCAGAGCTATGGCGCGGAGGCGGCGGCCCGCGGATTCTTCCACACCACGGCGCACGACCTGACCCTGGGCCAGGCCGCCATGCTCGCCGGGTTGCCGCAGGCGCCGACACAAAACAGCCCGCTGATCAACCCGACGCGGGCGAAGGCGCGCCAGGCAGAAGTCCTCGACGCGATGGTGGCCCAGAAAATGATCACGCCCAGCCAGGCGTTGGCGGCGGAGAACGAGAAGCTCCAGTTCTTCTATCCCACCAACCAGCTGCAGGCGCCGCACTTCGTCGACTACGTGCTGCAGGTGCTGGACAAGCAGTTCCACATCCGCCCCAGCGACCGCAAGGGCTACCGCGTCTACACGAGTCTCGATCTGAACGTGCAGCACCTGGCGGAGTCGGTGGTCAAAAACCAGATCGACCGGTTCGGAAACTACTACGACTTCCACGATGGCGCGCTGGTCGCCATGGATCCAAAGACCGGCGAAGTGCTGGCCATGGTGGGCGGCGACAACTACTACCGCCCGGGCGGCCAGATCAACATGGCGACCACCGACACCCGCCAGCCGGGATCCTCCTTCAAGATGTTCACCTACACCGCCGCGATCGAAAGCGGACGGCTGAACATGCTCAGCCCCATCTTGGACCAGCCGATGATCTTCCCGCTGGGCGGCGGCAAAGACGGCCTCAAGCCCTACGCCCCTATCAACTACGACAAGCGATACCACGGCACGCTGCCGCTGAAGATGGCGATGGGCAACTCGCTCAACATCCCGGCGATCAAGGTCGAGCTCACGACTGGAATCCCCGCGGTGCTCGACACGGCGCGCCGGATGGGCGTCACCAGCCTCAACCAGGATGACAGCCACTACGGCATCAGCCTGACGCTGGGCGGGTATGGCGTCTCACCGCTGGACATGGTCACCGGCGCGTCGACGCTGGCGACCATGGGCGTCCGTCACCGGCCGGCGCCGGTGTTGCACATCCAGGACGGACTCGGAAAGACCGTCTTCAACTACGACCCCAACAAGAACCAGTTCCAGGCCATCAGCCCGCAGGTGGCGTTCATCATCGATTCGATCATGTCGGACGATCGCAACCGTTGCATGTCGTTTGGTTGCGGCGGTGACCTGACCCTCCCGGGCCGGCACGTCGGCGCCAAGACCGGGACGACGCAGGACTTCCGCGACAACTGGACGGTCGGCTTTACGCCCACGCTGGCCACGGCCGTCTGGGTGGGGAATCCCGATTACCATCCGCTGGCGCACAATTCCACTGGCATCGTGGGGGCGGCCCCCATCTGGCACCAGTTCATGACGCAAGCGCTCGCATCGCAGCCGGACCAGTGGTATCCGGTCCCCGCCGGCATCAACCAGATCGGTCAGAACTACTTCCTGCCGGGAACCCAGTCGCTGCCCGCAACCCTGGCCGGCCGCTGGCCGGTGTGCCGTTTCCGTTCGTTCAACCCCTACACCGTCACCGACGCACAGCTCACCGTGAATGGCCTTCCGTGCGTGCTTGGCTACACGCCGCGCAACCTGGACCAGGGGGGCTAAAAACAAAAGCCCGGCGACTACCGCGTGGCAGCCGCCGGGTTGTGAAGGGGTCGCTCCACTTATGGCGCTCGACGGCTACCGTAAAAACCGAAGCCGCCGGCGAACAGACCGAGGATGATCAGGATGATCCCGATCAAGGTGTAGCCGAGCACGAGCGCAATAATCCCGAGAACGATCAGCAATCCGCCTCCACCGAAGTACACCCTGCACCTCCTTTTCTGAAATCCGAACCGAACCGTTGCTACGTCAAAACATAGGGCGACCGCAGGTCGTCTGTGAAGGGGCCGTATTGCGAAGCCACTCTCGATGCACGCGGTGACGCCGGCTCTTCGTGCAGTATGATACCCAGTATCAAATGACTCGGATTATCATAGCGCTGCTCGCCGCCACATCTATCATGCTGGCCGCGTGCGGCGCTCCGGCGGACACACGGTCGGGCACGCTGCAGGTGATCGCCGGGGAGAACTTCTGGGGCAGCATCGCCGCGCAGCTCGGCGGCTCGCATGTCCTCGTGACGAGCATCGTGACCAACCCGAGCACGGATCCGCATGAATACGAGAGCAGCGCCACGAATGCCCGCGCCTTTGCGACCGCCGACTACGTGATCTTGAATGGCGCCGGCTACGACGACTGGGGACAGAAGCTGCTCTCGGCCAATCCGAGTCAGAGTCGAAAGGTCGTGACCGTCGCCGAGCTCCTCAACAAGAAGGCCGGCGACAACCCGCATTTCTGGTACAACCCGGATTGGGTTGACAGGGTCGCCGACACGATCACCTCCGACTATCGTGCGCTCGATCCGGCGAATGCGGACTACTTCACGCAGCAACGCCAGGCGTTCGAGGCGGCACTGAAGCCGTACCACGATGCGATCGCCCACATCCGATCAAGCGTCAATGGCGTCCCGGTGGGCTCAACGGAAAGCATCTTCGTGTACATGGCGCAAGCCCTGGGCGTGAATCTGATCTCGCCGGCAGAATTCATGCAGGCGATCTCGGAAGGCACGGACCCACCGGCACAAACCGTGGCCGAGTTCCAGGATCAGATCTCCCACCGCCAGATCAAGGTGCTCGTCTACAACACGCAGACCTCGACGCCGATCACCGACAACCTCAAGCAGCTGGCGACCCGAAATGGCATCCCTGTCGTCGGGATCTCCGAAACGGTCCAGCCGCTGACCGCCTCCTTCCAGGACTGGCAGGTGAGGCAGCTGAATTCCCTGCAGGCCGCGCTCAGCCGACAATAGCGGGCAGCATGGCCCGTTCCAACTCCGCTGCCATCGTCGCCGAGGGCGTGTCTGCCGCATACGGAGACCGGCTGATCTGGCGAAACGCCAGCTTCACGGTGAACACGGGAGAGTTCGTCGCCGTGCTGGGCCCCAATGGCAGTGGAAAATCCACGCTTCTGCGATTGTTGCTCGGGCTTCAGCCTCCCGCGGCGGGCAGCCTCCAGGTTCTCGGCAAACGTCCGCTGCGCGGCAATCCCCAGATCGGCTACGTTCCCCAGCGCCGCGACATCGACCGGGACCTGCCCGTGCGGGGCCGGGATTTCGTTCACCTGGGCATCGACGGCAACCGATGGGGCCTCGCGCTGGGCAATGCGGCCAGCGACCATCAGCGGGTGGACCAGGCGATCACATCGGTGGAGGCCCAGCCGTACGCGGATCGGCCGATCGGTCGCCTCTCGGGCGGCGAGCAGCAGCGTTTGCTGCTGGCGCAGGCGCTCGCCGG
>Ga0137365_10003886_pt1 | contig 11976 bp, 12 predicted proteins | sample SagtaG_9_FD_104799 | JGI IMG/M metagenome (GOLD analysis project Ga0137365, IMG submission 104799) | Vadose zone soil microbial communities from Sagehorn Ranch, Mendocino, California, USA - Sage1_L_40_16 metaG | ecosystem: Environmental > Terrestrial > Soil > Vadose zone | place: USA... | reverse complement strand
TTGCTCGCCGGCGTGGCGGTGTCGCAGATCGGCGAATTCTCGTTCGTCCTGGCGAAGGAGGGGCGCGTCGCGGGGCTCCTGCCCGATCTCTTGTACCAGCAGTTCCTGGGCGTAGCGGTGATCACGATGCTGGTCACGCCGTTCCTCTTGCACGGCGGCCCCGCGCTGCTCGATACGCTCGAGAAGGTGTTGCCGCTCGATCGCGTGTTGCCGGGATTCCGGCCGCGGGCGTTCGCCCCGGTGCAGGATCCCGTCAAGGACCACGTCGTGATCGCGGGTTATGGGCTCAACGGCCGTAACCTCGCCGCGGCGCTGCGGGCGATCCACGCGCCGTATCTGATCGTCGAGCTGAACGCGCAGACGGTGCGCAAGGCGCGCACCGAGGGGGAGCCGGCTTTCTACGGCGACGCCACGCGCGAGGAGATTCTCCGCGCCCTGGGGATCGATCGCGCGCGGATGTTCGTGATCGCGATCTCCGATCCGTCCGCGACGCGGCGGATGGTGCGCGTGGCGCGCGAGATCAACCCGAAGCTCCACATCATCGCGCGCACCCGGTACGTGATCGAGATCCCGGAGCTCACGCGCCTCGGCGCCAACGTCGTCATTCCCGAAGAGTTCGAGACATCGATCGAGATCTTCGCGCGCGTACTGGCGCATTACAACGTGCCGCGGGACGAGATCGAGCGACTGGTGGGCGAAATCCGCGCGTCACACTACCAGGCATTGCGCCCGGAGGGGGCGGGGGGAGACGCCCGCCCGCGGCTCACGCTCAGCGGCACGCTCGGCGCGATGCCGCAGATGCACATCGAACGCATTGTGCTCGTCGAGAAGGCCCCCGCCGTCGGCCAGACGCTCGCCGAGACCGGCCTCCGTTCAAAAACGGGAGCGCTGGTGCTGGCAGTGCGGCGCGGAGAGAGCGACTTGGCCACACCCGGCGCGGACTTCGAGCTGGCGGCGGGCGATGTCTTGGTGGTGGTGGGGCAGCCGGACCAGATCAAGGGTGCAAATCGGTTGCTGACGGGGACGGAGCCGGCGGACTAGGCCACCCCCCGTCGATCCAGGCTGCGATACTGAATCGCCTCACTCACATGCTTCGGCTCGAGCGATGCCGCCTCATCGAGATCGGCCACCGTCCGCGCGATCTTCAGGATGCGATGATAGGCCCGCGCCGATAGCCCGAGCCGCGTGATCGCCGTCTTGAGCAGCGCGTCGGCGCCGTCCGACACCTTGCAGTGCGCGCGGATGTCGCGCGGCGCCATGTGCGCATTAGCATAGATCCCCGGCCGATTGATGAAGCGCTCACGCTGCACCACGCGTGCCCGGTCCACCCGTTCGCGCATCGCTTCACTCGGCTCGCCGCCGCTTTCGCCGGTGAGCGCCTTGTACTTCACCGCCGGCACCTCGAGATGGATGTCGATCCGGTCGAGCAACGGCCCGGACACGCGCGCGAGGTAGCGCTGCACCACGAGCGTGCCGCACGCGCACGTGTGATGCGCATCGCCGTACCAGCCACATGGGCACGGATTCATCGCGGCAGCGAGCATGAAGCGCGCCGGATACGAAAGGCTCATCGCCGCCCGCGCGATCGTCACCACGCCGTCCTCCATCGGCTGGCGCAGCACCTCGAGCACGTTCTTGCGGAACTCGGGCAGCTCGTCGAGAAAGAGCACGCCGCCATGCGCCAGGCTGACCTCACCCGGCCGCGGATACGATCCCCCGCCGATCAGTCCGGCATCCGAGATCGTGTGATGCGGCGCGCGGAACGGGCGCCTGGCGACGAGCGACTCGCCGAGTGGCAGCGTTCCTGCCACCGAGTGGATCTTGGTCGTCTCGAGCGCCTCATCGAGACTCATCTTGGGGAGGATCGTGGGAAGACGGCGGGCCAGCATGGTCTTTCCCGACCCGGGTGGTCCCACCATCAGGATGTTGTGCCCGCCCGCCGCCGCAACCTCGAGCGCCCGCTTGGCGTGGGGCTGCCCCTTCACCTCCGCAAAGTCCACGTCGTCCTTCGCGCGCTCGGCGAACAGCTGCGCCACATCGATCGACGCGGCAGCGAGATCCCCCTTGCCGTCGAGGAAGTCGGCGATTTCGGCTAGGCAGCCCGCGCCGAGCACGCGCAGGCCCTCGACCACACCCGCTTCGGCAAGGTTTTCAAGCGGCAGAATTAACGCGTCGACGCCGGCGGCGCGTGCGGCCAGCGCGACGGGCAACGCTCCACGCACTGGACGGATCGCCCCTTCCAGTCCCAGCTCTCCCAGCACCGCGATCTTGCTGAGCCGGTCACCCGTGACCTGCTCCGTCGCGGCGAGAATGCCCAGCGCGATGGGCAGGTCGAACGCGGAGCCTTCTTTTCGTATGTCGGCGGGAGCCAGATTGACCGTGATTCGCCGCAGCGGGAATGTGTAGCCGGTGTTGGCGAGCGCCGCGGACACGCGCTCGCGCCCCTCTTTCACGGCGCCGTGCGGCAGCCCGACGGTCACGAACGTCGGCAGGCCGTTCGCGATGTCGGTCTCGACTTCTACGAGGTAGGCATCGATCCCCAAGAGGGCGGCCGAGCGCACGCGGGCAAGCACCTCACGACGGTAAGGCCGCACGACGCCATGACGGTAGCCAAAAAACCGCGCCGCGTAGCCTTCCGTTTCTTCACCTGTCCGCTACGTCAATTCAGGCCCCCACCAACGAGTGAACTCACTAACGGCAATCCCTCCGAGTTGCCTAACAAGCTTCCGTTCGTTCTCCTCGTGTGGTGGGCGGCGCAAGAGATTCCAACACAGCCACATCCCAACGGCATCCGCCGAAAGTAGGTGAGGGCCCTTTCCGACGTAGGCTGCATCAGGGGCCAGGCCATCAAATGCCTTGTCGAAGAAAACCTTGCAATCCATGAAAGCACCGGGAGCGTCTCGGTCACAGGCTTCGAGGTCAGCACTTACCACTTCGAGCAGTTTGTCGAGTCGGTCTTCCGACAGTTGTTGCGTATCGTGGGCCTTGGTGACAGCCACGAAGACGAACGCCACGGTGACGAAGAAGGTCCAGTCTTTCAATTCAATTTCACGAATCCAAGGCTCTGCCTTGAGCATTGGGAGGTGCAGGCCAGTCGCGGCTAGACGGGCAGCCGCGACGAGCGTTTCAGCACGAGGAACTAATGGGTCACCTATCGAGTCAGGGAGTCTGTCACGCTCCAAACCTGAGTGTTAACGAAGGTCACAGCAAGATGAGATCCGTCCTTCGTGGACGGCGCGTTGACGCCCTCGCGCTATCGTCGGGCGTGTGCAGCATCGTGTGGTGGCACCTCGACTCGTGGCGCGGACTCGACACCGCATTTAGTGTTCGAGAGACTGGCCGCTGCTGCAATCCGAATGACCAGAAACCGAAGGCACATTACTCGATGACAGCGACGTACGCAGTTCGCCTCCTCGGCTCCGATGGCACGTATCCATGGAAGCCTCTTGTCATCGAGCCGTTCGGTGGTCTGGCCCTCGATGAATTCCCGTGGTGCGCCGTCCGAGTGAGCGATCGACTCCCTGCGTCAACCGATGTTCCGCCTGGCGATTATCCGGTTGGGTCGATTTCATGGCTCCAGCCGCAAGAGATTCGGTTCCTCGCCGCTGCGACTCTGGCAGAAGCCCATCCGCGCACATGGGGACGACTGCGGATTTACACGCGGTCGTGGCACTCGGAATTGAGACTCGAAGAGCCTGTCACGGCCTCTCGACTCGTCGAGGAATCTCGGGTTGTTGCCTCGGACTTGTTTCGCCGCGCGACCGGGGTCGATGAGTGCGGCGATCTGGTTTACACGCCTGACCCGCTCCGGCGCAACTACACCGCTGAGGCACGCGGGCTGTTGGAGCGCATGGACGTCACCGATAGCTTGCTGCACCGCGGACTCTACAAACTGCTCATCGCTACCGAACTACGCCGCTACTCCAAGTTCTTGGAGGAGTCGGCACTCGCAGCGCTCATCTCTCGCGAGGCGGCCCTCGAACTCTTGCGGCGGCGGCTCTCGGCACAGGGGGGACAACGATTGAGGCTTGAGGATGTGCTGTCTCACATTGCTGAGACGTTTCCGACCGGTGAGCCGTTCGTGGAGGTGCTTCAAACGGATTGGAATGCACGCGTGATGATGGCTCACCCCGTCAGCGAGCATGGCGAGTACTGGAGCCCTCCTGTGGAAGTGGAGGATTGCTTCGATGCTCTGCACACGCTCACATATCTCTACCGCTATCTGCTGCTCGATGAGGTGTGGGAGCCAACCGATGCGGACTGAGGCAGGACAAGCACGCAGCGCCGAGACCGTCAGCGCCCTTCGGCGGGGGTTAGTTAAGGGAGGGCTTCCTTGTCTCGTCTGGCGGTGCGGTAGGCGCTGCTAGCTCGCTTCCCTTTCGGGCACCTTCCGTCCCCTTGAGGACGTTAGCGACATCGTCGACAAACTTGTCCCTATCTCGATCGCCCGACCACCCCCACCACGAGTAGAGCGGGAGGACGGCGCCCTGTCCCACCAACAGCACGGCGGCGATGGCGAGCGTCCAGCCGTCCCACGCGGCGCTCGTCGGGTCTCCGGCATTCCATTTCTCACCGATCAGGAGCGCACACACGGCGAGACCGACGGCGAGCACCGCGTTCAACAACGTGGCGATGACCATCTGCCCCAGCGGTCGAGTAAAGCCCGTTGTCTTGAGACCGCCGACGAAAAGGCGGATGCCGAGCTGCAGCGAACCCATGGAAATGCAGATGAGGCCCAAGACCAGAACCGGGCGGTCGCCCCAAGACGATCCGTGTAGCGCCTGCTTCCAGCGCGCGGGGAGCCCGAAGGCCACCAGTAGCCCACCGCCAAGGAAGAACCACGGCTCGAACCGCTCCGACACGCTGTTGATGACGGCGACGATAGCGGCGCGATTAACGCGCAGGGAGGAATTGTCCGTCGGCTCCGTGGTCTTCGCTCTCCGCGCGCGCAGCAGTTCAATGGACGCGAACAGCGTGATCGGAAGGCCGTAGTTCGCTAACGCCCCCACGAGACCGAAGGAGTAGCTCGCGACGAGAAGTGCAAACGCCAGACTCATGCCATATGCGTAGAGCACTCGTCCCACGGGGTTCAGCACTCGGCGAACGGTCCACAACATCGCCCGCACGATCAAGAAGGAGATGACGAGAGCCCCGACGAGCTGTCCGATCACAGAAGGCGGCATGGTCGTGGCCTCCTACCGACCCTCGGCTCGGCGCGTGATCTCGCGGATTGCCGCCGTCTCCCACACGCCCGTCGTTACGCACTCGGTCTCGTTATATGCCTTCGTACGTGAGCCGAATCCGGAGGCGACCTGTGCTGTGGCGACCGCCATCCAACGCGCGACCACCTGCACCGTCGAACTCGCGGAGTCCCCGCGCACCCGCACGTTGAACACCGCTTGCTGAGGCGCAACCGGCCCGCCGCCGTCACGCGCGGGAGCATTGACGATCTTGCCGCAGTCGGCCCAGTCGAGGTTGTTGCCGGCACCTAGTCTCTCGGCCGCGATGTAGCCTGAGGAGCGGTCGAGCGTCTTAACCGGAATGGCCTGATCGGCGAAGAAGTCGATCACCGTCGTCCAGGTGCGGTCAAAGGAGGCTCGGACGGACGCGGCGGGTAAGGGCTCCGTTGTCTTAACCTGCGGGGGAACGTACGTAACGCACCCGAGCATCCCGAGCACCACAGCAGGCACGATGAGCTGCTTCATAGCGTGACCCTTCGGCGGTGCGCGCGTTATCACTGAGCCACCTTGTTGGCTGGACCGACCTTACCGACTACTTCTCCGACGTTGCCGCCTGCGCCCGGTCTTGCAGGATCGAGGCGGCGATCTCGGGAAACTTGTTCTTCAGATATTCTGATACCGAGAGCTGCTGCGACTTGGCGCGAAGGTGATCCCGTACCAACTGAAGCTCGGTCCGAGCGTCATCGATCAATTCCGCCCAAGTGAATACCCACAGGTTCATTGCCGTCGTGTAGGACACGAGTCCGACTGGCCTGTCGGCCTGCTTCCGGTCCGACTCGACCTCGTCGGAGACCTTAGCAGACACTAGGAAGATTTCCCACGCCACGGATCGTGTATCGAACTCCGCCGAGTTGACAACAGTGTTGGCGTACTTCTTCGCCTGCTGTATCTCCTTCGGACCAATCGCCACGCGCGGGGCTTTGAGTTCAACGAGGAGGTGATTGTTGCGCGGATGAACCGGATAGTCCTTCGTGCACGCGAGGAACAGATCCGGAATGTCCTTGACCCCCTGAATCTTTGCGACGTCTTCGGGATCAGCCTTCGGGAGCCCGGCTAGCTCCCGATGCTTTCTGACGATCTCGCGGAAGCTTTGATCGCTGGTGGCGAGGTGGAACTTGGGTCCGAATAGCCAGCACTTTGGCTCCAAGATCCGATGCAGCTGCGACCGCTCTTTCAGATGCTTCGCGTGTTCGCCATAGACCAATTCGTGCAGCACGTCCAGGAAGACCAAGCGGTCGGTGACTTCTGAGGCCAGGTGGATGATCGAGTTGAGTGTCGTCCGCTCAAGCACCTCGCGAAACTTTTCCACGTCCTGGTCCGATAGCGTGGCGACTTCACTTAGCACGTCGAACAGATCTTGGTTCTCCAACGCACGCTTGAGAAGTTTGAAAACCACGGCTTGCTGCTTCTTCGGCATTCCTTGGAGATTCGCGGTCTCATTGATCCGCTCCAACACTACGTCGTAGATCACTTGCGTCGCGGCGGTGACGCCATCCGTTGGCGGCTCCTTGTACGGGTAGTACTCCTGCTTGCGGGCCTCTTCGATGAAGCGCAGCTGGCGTTGGTCCAACCGCTGGCGATCAAACTCCAGCACTTGGGTCATGACCGCTTGTTCGAGACTCCCGTACAGCGGGTCGAGCGTGATGATGGTTTCGCGATTTGCCGTCACGATTGCTTCGAGGTACGAACACTCAGCGAGCGCGAGATAATCCCGGGAAAGCGGCTCCTCAGGCTGAAGCGTGTGGACGGTACGCCCTTTGTTGGTGAGAAGCACCTGATGAGGAAATCGCGACTGATCGACCGACTGGTCGAGCACGACGTGCGCGATTGTGAGCGTGCCTAGTTCCGGGCCGAGGTCCGTCTTCGTCTCCACCTGCTGCTCGATCATCTTAGAGACGTGAAGCGGTTGACCCTGAATCTCGATTGTCCGATCGGGGTGCGCTAAGAGATAGGAGCAGAACTGCGCGAGCAGTTCTCCCCCGATCTTGTACGGCATCAACGCTTCGCCGGAGAAGGCCTTCAGTTCCTCAATACGAATCGACGTGCCCGTTGGAGTGGCGGCCGGAACTGGTTCATCAGTGACGGATAGAGACCTTGGCCCGTCCACCCGCAGCATGAAGGTGCTCTTGATCTTCCCCTTGGGGGTCTCGCAGACCGTCGTCCACGTGCTCATCGAGCCAATACGGTGAACCGCAAGGTGACCTACGCCGAACTGTGCGAACCGATGAACAGCGCCCGGCCCCGCTTCAGGGAGGACCCCGACCACGGAAAACCGCTTGGCGAGTACGTCAGGGGCGATGCCCGTCCCGTCGTCCTCAACAATCAGCGCGCGCTCGATGCCCAGATCCTTGTCGTACTCTGTCCTGATCCGTACGACGTGGGCGTTGGCGTCCAACCCATTCGCCACCAGTTCGGCAATCGCGCGTCCCGGGGTGGTGTACTTACGTTCCCCCAGGTGCACGGTGGCGACTCTAGGATCGAATTCGATGGGGAGCGTGTAGCTCCGAGGTCCTGCTGTCGACTTGCTCATAGATTCGCGATTTGACGGCGTGTGTCGATCAAAGATAGCTGATAGCTCCCCATTCCTGCATTAGTCTTAGTGCATGAGTTGGCCTGCCCCCATCAAGACACGAGGACGGGTATGGAAGGCGGTCCTGTGGCGGCCAGTCGTCGGTGTTGTCGCCATCGCATGGACTGTAGTCTCGAACCTCACAACGTTACTGGACCTCTTGCCTCAGCGGCTTCGCGATGCCCTGCAACCACTGTCGTTCAGTCTGCCCTTGTGGGTCTGGGGGGTCGGCGTACTCGGCATTCTGCTGATCGCAGTCATGGAGGGAGCGTATCGGGAGATTAGCCAGCGCGACGCGGTCATTGAGCAAAGTAAACCGAAACCACGCGCGTTCGGTAACCTCATCCAACTAATACCGTCGGAGCAATATCACGACATCAATCTTGGGCTCGTTAGTACGGCCGATACGGACTGGTTCACTGTGTCGGTCCTTGACGTCCGTCCCCGGGTGCCAGGAGATCGTCCGCCTCTCCCGTGGGACGTAAAATGGGCCGACATCGATGACAAACGACGACACATTCCGAAGAACAGTACGGCAAACTTACGGCTGTGTCGGATCGAGACTCAACAGGATGATAAGACCCGCAGAGCGATAAGAGCCCGGTTCTTCACGCCGAGTGAGGAACTCGAGGTCACACTGTCGCTCGCCGAGGCGTGGAACGCTCAGGACATCTTCATCGGCTTTCGCATGGTGATCCCGGAAATTCAGATCCGTGTTACAGCGGAGGGCGTGAATAAGACAACGGACCGTCGAGTGTCCCTAACCCTGAATGACCAGCTGGAGCCGCATATCTACAAGGTCGAGGTTGTTCCGGAGGGATAAGACGCAAAAAGACCGCCCCGACCCGCGAGGGCCGGAGCGGCGCGAACAACATCTGCGATCACTGTCTCCTAACGCTTCCGCCGTCCCCTCAGGGTGGCAATGCGAAAGATTCCGAACCCACCTATCAAACCGAGCAACATTCCGCCAAGAGCGTACCGGACGTCGAATGACATGGACTGCGCTCTCAAGAACCAGACCAAGAAGGCAGTCACGGCCGTAACCAACACGAGTGCTGCGTTGAGAAGCGTACGGTTGAGTTCTTGGCGTCGGGGTGCCCCGAGTGTGAGGCGGCCTGACTCTTGTGGCATATTCGGCCCGCGCACCACGTTCCGCATATAGATGTAAGCCAACGCGAGATAGATACCCCCTAGGTATCCAAGAACGACCGCCACAACGGTCGAAGTAAGAAAGCTCATTAGCCCCCTTCCTGATGCGCGCCTAGGTCTTTGCCAAGCCGGACGATCCATTGAACACCGGGATAGGCGAAGATCGCCGAGAATGTTAGCAGGAGCGAAAGCAAGTAGGGGTTGAGCATGTCGGCAGTCGAGACGCCGACCAGAAGCTTCGTGCTGACCCACGGACCACCGAACCAGAATGTGGGAATCGCGAGGATTTCGCCCGTGAGGGGCACAATCGACGACGCGCCCTTCCAGCGGCTCGCCGTACCTAGCAGAAGGAGGAAAACCACTCCGCTAGTGATCCCGATCAGAACGCCGAGTACTATCCCAGCAACCAAGGGCCGTCCTCCGATCCGTTCTCCCGGCGGCGGTTGCGCCGCCACTGCACGATGAAGATGCCTCGCCAGCACGGGCGGCACTAGAGTGTTTTCGCGCCACAGAATGGCGAAAATGCGACACAGCAAGGCTGGGTTGGGGCGCCGCGCGGCGGCCATGCGCCTACTATTTCTCCTCAGTGTTCCGCCGGATTCTTCGAGTCGCCGTGGGGGCGGCACCCGCGCATTCAGTTGCTCACCGTCGAGGAGCTGCTGAACGGTAAGCAGTTGGACTACCCGCGCACGGCGGGCATCAACGTCACGACGAAGGCCGCACCGCGCGTTGTCAGGGAGGACGCGCAGGAGCTGCATCTGTTCTGGGACCAGCCGCACCAAGCTGCATCGCCAAAGACGCAAAAGAAGAAGCGGCGGTGAGAGCTAGACCCTACTAGACGACGTGGGCCGGTATGAAGAGACGCGAGTCTTTCTTCGCCGCAGTCTGAAAGCTTGTAATGATTGTGTTCGAGAGCAGGATCGCTCGCTGTGAATCGCCGGCCGCGAATCCCTTTTTGGTCTTATCGCCAACTTCGTAATCGCTCTGCTCCCGGAGGTTGCGCAGCTGGTCTAGATCAAGGTTACGCGCCTTGACGTCCTTGTCAGTCGATTGTCTCAGGAGGTCGGCGACTCGCTGATGTACTCCCCGTGGCTGGAAGGGGAATTTTGCTTTTACGAGTAGGTCACGCGCGACGATGAAGGCAGCATAATAAGCGCGCCCGCAGGCTCCTCGCGTGGACGCTTCCTTCGGCGCGCCCATCGGGAAGTCATGTAGGGTTCGAGCTAGTGCAAGATTGTCAGTCGGGTTCACGCACGCGCGAGGGTTTCGTACTCCACCAGAATCCGAAGGGCGCGAAGCTCCTTATCGGACATAGACGAAACGAGCTGCTCGCGCAACTTCATCTCCGCAACAACCAACTCCTCCAGGTCGTCTTTGTCGGTCATCTCCACCACGACGGTAAACCGGTGGCACGCGAGTGACTCCGGATCGTCCTCGTCGCTCAAGGACCACTTGATGTTATGACCCTTGAAAACGGACGCCGCAATCTCGCCGACCTCTGCGACGATTGCCTGTAGCCGCTCATCGCTTACAGCGAGCGCCTTCGCCGGGACGAAAGCTAGCAATCGGGAAATGGTCGTGTCTTGCTGGGTGAGCAACTCGTCGCGCTGCTGAAGTTGCTCGCGCAACTGCACCAGCACTGGGTTCGCGAACGACCCTACCACCCGGGCATGCAGGATGGCATTCCGAGCCTTCTCGTCGATGCCAACCGCGTTGGACGCGCGCGCCCAAGTATCGCGGATGTACTTGATGCAAACAGCGATCTCGGCCGCCGAATCCGGGCGCCCGGGGATGTTCGCGGCGAGGTCCTCCTGCCGCAGCCACATATCTCCGATCCGACTCTTGATCATCGTCTTCATTGTGCTGCCACCTCCTTGTACGCCAATCCGGAGATTTCAGCAAGTCGGCTAATCGCCTTGGTCAAAAGGTCTCCGTCCACGCGCGACTCTATGAAAGTCATCGTGTTCATGCTGTAACCGCCATCACCCGTAAGCTCCAAGATCACTGAATACAGTTGCTTCTTGGACTCAGGATCTGACTGCGCCAAACGAACCCCCCGGATCTCGGTGAATCCCGAGACGCCCGCCTCGCCAAGCGGAATGGGTAGTGACGTTGCGGGCACGACTTTTCCGGGAGCGAAAAACTGTTGCAGACGAACGTGGCTTGCGTGCTTAGGAATAGTGTTCGACAACGCGTCGCTCAACTTGTCCCACCCCTCGTTCTCCTTGTAAGCCGTCACGTCGCCTTCAAGTTCGATTGAGTAGTGGCAAATGAATCCGGTCTGGGTGATTTGGGCGACGTCCTTGCTCTCTCGGTAATCGTGAACACCGATCAACCCTCGCAATGCAAGGGGCGTACCGGCAATTACGACCTCGTCCCCGATGCTACCATGCCCCTCAGTCTCTTTGATCGCCGTCTGTTGTCGGATGGCGTTGTAGTCGGCCTCGCTAATCTCAAGATACGCCTCCGCGCTGACGAGGTCGAATCCAAGAGGCAGTCGCTCGGGAAGCTTTAGGGCCAGAGTCATGCGGCTCCGGTGTTGGCCGTTGCGCCTGGCTGCTTGTGAAACATATCACAAACGCCTGGGTAATGCCCACCTACCCCAGAGCGACGCGCGAAGCTAGCCCTCCCTAAGATGCACGTCCACCCCGCGTAGGATCGGTCACCGCCCTTCCGAGACCCCCACAGGAAGCTCGGCGTCAAACTGCCAGCCGATACGCAGCAAGAAAAAAGCCGCCCCGACTCATGATGAGCCGGAGCGGCCTCGATCCTCACGCCGCGCGCCTCCTCGCGGGCGGCAGCTTGAACTGAATTGTCGCAGTAGCGTTCACTTGGTGGTCCCACCATCAGGATGTTGTGCCCGCCCGCCGCCGCAACCTCGAGCGCCCGCTTGGCATGCGGCTGCCCCTTCACCTCTGCAAAGTCCACGTCGTCCTTGGCGCGCTCGGCGAACAGCTGCGCCACATCGATCGACGCGGCAGCGAGATCCCCCTTGCCGTCGAGGAAGTCGGCGATTTC
>Ga0137365_10003883_pt1 | contig 11977 bp, 12 predicted proteins | sample SagtaG_9_FD_104799 | JGI IMG/M metagenome (GOLD analysis project Ga0137365, IMG submission 104799) | Vadose zone soil microbial communities from Sagehorn Ranch, Mendocino, California, USA - Sage1_L_40_16 metaG | ecosystem: Environmental > Terrestrial > Soil > Vadose zone | place: USA... | reverse complement strand
CACTGCTTCTCGTTAAGCATCTGGCGCATCTGTTGGTATTCTTGTTCGATTGAGAGCTTCTCCATGCGCTCAGCATAGCTTCTTTACCCTTCTTTGTCAAGTTATCTGCGGAAGACCCCTAAGGCCGCTGAGCGCTTCTTTCGCACTGAGGTCAGGCTGAAGGATATAGAGCAGATTGCCGCCGACTATGCGGAGCTCGATATGATCGGCGTCCTGCTGGCCTGGGATGCCGAAACCGCGACGGGCCTGCCCCCACTGGGCAATGACTATATTGCGCGTATCGTCGAACGCTATCCACAGCAGTTCATCGGTTTCGCCAGCGTCGATCCGCATAAAGGGAAGGCGGCGGTGCAGGAGATAGAGCGCGCCGTCAAGGACATCGGGCTGGCGGGCGCCAAGTTTCACCCGGGTGTCCAGGCGTTCTATCCAAACGATCCACACTTCTATCCTCTAATGGAGAAGATACAAGAACTGGGCATTCCGGCTCTCTTCCATACCGGCACGAACGGCCTGGGCGCCGGCACACCGGGAGGGATGGGGATCAAGATGGACTACACGCGCCCCATCTACCTGGACTCCCTGGCCGCCGACTTCCCTGGCCTGACGATCATCGGTGCGCACCCCTCCTGGCCCTGGCATGAGGAGATGATTGCCTCTATGCAGCACAAAACGAATATCTTCAACGACCTCTCTGGCTGGTCGCCGAAGTTCATTCCTGAAACACTGCTGCGCGAGGCGGCAACGCGTCTACAGGATCGCTTCCTGTTTGGCTCGGACTATCCCTTCATCACGCCGCAACGCTGGCTGAAGGATTTCGAGGCGATAAAGATCGAGTTCAAGCCGGAGGTGCGGGAGAAGTTGTTGTGGAGGAACGGGCAGAAATTGCTGGCGCATACTGCTGTTGGGCAAATGAACTTCTCCTCGTAACCCCGGCTGGTCCTGCTTCTATGCCTTTCAGGAGTGCAGAGGTATGGGTATTGTCAACTTGTTTGTAGGAACAAAGCATACTGCTGAGTTATAAAGGAGAGAGGCACGAGAAAGCGAGAAGAGGTTGAGTGAGAGTTGTGGTTATGCAGCTTGCCGGATCCCAGTGACCTCATTCCACACTTGGAATCTGTCCTGTAAAGTGGCACGGTACTCCCTTGCACGTAATCGGTGCCTTCGTGGTGGGAAATGTTGGGAGATGGGACCAAATGCTGAAAGAAAGCGCTGGGCATGGCCTGCCGCTTTGAAGCGCCGCATTTTCTTCTCTCGTAGTCGCGTGGGTTGGTGAGAGTTCTCCGCCCGATTGTTCAATCCTTTGTGCTGCCGATGCTCGACCCCAGGCAAGATTTCACGTTTCGCCGCACCATAGCTCCTGAGCTTATCGGTAATAATCACTCGAGGGACGTATTGCAGCCCTTTGAGCAGCTTACGAAAGAAGCGTTTCGCCGCTTTTTTGTTCCGTCTGCTCTGAACCAAATATCCAGCACATTGCCGTCCTGATCCACCGCTCTCCAAAGATAGTGCTTCTTGCCGCGAATCGTGAGCACGACCTCGTCCATATACCACTTGTCCCCACAGCCAGGGCGACGACGACGCAGTTCATTGGCGTAGGTTTGCCCGAATGTGAGGCCCCACTGCCGAACAGTTTCATACGTCACGACGATGCCTCGCTGTGTCAGAAGCTCTTCGACATCGCGAAAGCTGAGCGAGAAGCGGAAATAGAGCCAGACAGCGTGGCTGATGATTTCAGGTGGAAAGCGGTAGCCTTTGTACTCAGGAGCGGTGGTGTTGATTTTCATGCAGCTATTTTAGCACAGTATTCAGCTCTGTTCCCAAGTTGACAATACCGTCCTCTATGTTGAGATCGGCCAGAGCGATAAAATGAATAGGGATAAATAAGCTACGGTAGAATGCGTATATCCATCTGGGGGATAATTATATGTTCTCGTTGACACATCTTCACATAAGTTTTTATACTGATGGCTGAGCAGCATACGTAAGTATTGATCGTCAATTAAATTAAGAAGGGCCTGGATCATGTCGTTTACAAAGGATGAACTGCAATCCTTCAATACCATCCTGGAGCAGAAACTCTCTATTCATCGCCGTGAAATGGAGCGTTCTTTTGACCAACGTATGAATGTGCTCCGGCGCGAATTTGAGCAACGCCTCTCCTCCGTTCAGCAGGATCTGCTGCGTCGCCTTCCCTCGCGCCTATCAGACCAACGGGACCGATTAAAAAACGCATTTATCCAGCGACTCGAAGGCCAGCAGGAACACATCACGCAGTCAATCAATCAGGAGATCGAGCAATTGCAGCAGCAGCAACAGCAGATGCTCGAAGCTACGATCGAACGTGCCCTGGCAGCGCAATTATTGGCGATCGAACAACTGATTAATCAGCGCCTACCCCTGCAGCCTGCAGAGTCACCGCAGACATATGAGATCGAAGAGCATGCAGGCATTGATACCATTGAAGTACAGACGGAGGTATCGTGGGAAGATCTGGTGGAGGTAATCGATAGGTCGATCGGCGAACGGCTCTCCACCCTTGAGGAGGCCGTTCAGTCGATAGTCAAACATACCGAGCATGATCTACTGACGCAACTACACATTCTGCGCAACGATCTGACGCAGGGAAGACAGAACTATACTGGAAACATCTCAAACATCCAGGAAGTATTTACGAGCATAGAGCAGCTCGAACGTATCATCGAATCGATGCAGGTTGCGATGACCGCCAATCATGCACTCCTCTCCAATCGTCTGTACCATCACCAGCAATTGCCTCTCGAGCGTGCTCATCCAGGCACGCCAGCTCCGGACTCCAGTAATCAACGCAGTGAGAGTACGAACAACCAGTTGTCTCAATTAAAGGAGCAGGAAGTCGAGTAGGGACGCGCTCCTGTTTGTTCTAGAACGAGAAGGGGGAAACATGATCATGAACGGAAAGGAATGTCCTTATGCCACAGCAGCAACACCAATGGGAATACTGCCAGCTCAGCCTCTACACCTCCGAGCGCAACGAATGCACCATCTGCTTTTTTAATCCGACGCACACGCAGCGCTTCACCATTCAGCCAGAAGCGTGGGAACAGGCGCTTGCTCAACTTGGCCTCGATCGCTGGGAAGTGATAAGCGCGGAGCGCGGCGTATTTTTCTTCAAGCGCGCATTGCCATAATTGATCACCCTTATTCTTCGTTAGATCATTCAGCCTCTATGCTTATTTCACTCTGGTGGGTGGGTTCGTGTGGCGCTTTGGAGTTCGCCACTATCAGAGTACTGGAAATTAGCTATTACGTATGCCCATAAGCATTGTTCGCTATGTTCGCTAAAAGGAGTTATTAATGGGAATAATGATCGAAGCGAGAGGATTAAATAAGACGTTTCGCCTCGCGCGCAGACGACCTGGCATTCTGGGCGGACTGCGTAGTGTCGTCGATCCCGAAGTACGCACCGTCGAGGCTGTGCAGAAGCTGGACCTGCAAGTGGAGCGCAGCGAGATGATCGGCCTGGTGGGACCGAACGGCGCGGGCAAGAGTACGACGATTAAGATGCTGACGGGCATTCTAAGGCCGACCGGCGGCTATATACGGGTAGCTGGATTGGTACCGGTGCAGCAGCGCAGGCAACTGGCGGCGCGCATCGGCGTCGTCTTCGGGCAGCGCACCCAGCTCTGGTGGGATCTGCCCCTGGTCGATTCGCTGCGCCTGCTACGTCACCTCTACCGAGTTCCAGAGGCACGCTACAACGCCAACTTCGAGCGCCTGCGCGAGATGCTGGACCTGAAAGAGTTCCTTGATACGCCTGTGCGTCAACTGTCGCTCGGCCAGCGCATGCGTGGCGACCTTGCCGCTGCACTGCTGCACGATCCCGAACTGCTCTACCTCGATGAGCCGACCATCGGGCTGGACGTGGTAGCCAGGGCGCGTATCCGCAAGTTCCTGCTCTCCATCAACGCTGAGTACGGTACCACGATTTTGCTGACGACACACGACATGGACGATGTAGAAACGCTCTGCCCGCGCATGGTAATCATCGATCACGGGTGCAAGCTCTACGATGGTAGCGTTGCCGATATTCGCGCACGCTTCGGCGGCGAGCGCATCCTCATCGCCGTACTGGATGCCGCCGAACTGGCCGCGTTGCCGTACGATGAGGGCCGACCTGTACTGCGCGAACTGCCAACAGGCGTCCAACTGGTCAAGGCAGAGGGGCCGCGCCTCTGGCTCACCTTCGGACGCGGTGCCCTGCCCGCGCACGAGCTTGTATCATGGCTGGGTGCTCGCTATCGCCTGCGCGATGTCACGTTCCAGGAGCCGGAGATCGAGGACGTGGTCCGGCACATCTACGAGGAAGGTCTGCTGCTTCAGGAGGCCCAGTCGCCGGTGCATATGTCTATGCAGTAGTGGGAGAGAAAGTGGCTGTGCAGGCGTGCAATATTCGCAACTGCTTGCACAGCTTCCACTTATTTGGTATGCTTAGTAGCAGGAAGATCGTACTACATTTCAAGGAAAGTGAGAGCTCAGTCAACAACCGCCAGCGAGAAGCAGGCGGCTTGCTCCTACCCTGTTCCAGGGTGGAACGAGAGGCCGGTTGACGTCGACCCACCAGCGAAGGATGTACCGAGGCTGGCAAGAGACGAGAGGTACTTCTCTCGAATATTGTAACTGGCATTGAGATCAGCATTGAGGGTGTAGCTACACTCTCGACATTTGAACAGCGATTGAGACCGACGATTGGAGCGGTGTTGAAAATGACAGAACGAGCAGGTTTGACTGGTGTGTCTCGGGTCCACCTTGACCACCTGCATGCCACGTTCCTGCGCCTTGTAGGCTCTGCATACAGAAACTCTACCATATATACCGAGAGAGTGCAAGGAATAGAAAGGAGAGGCACGGCTTCCTCTGCCAGCTGAAGTAGGCAGTCCCCGCCGCGCATATGTTATGGATAGTTCTCTTAAAAGTACTAATCTTACAGCGGACGAGTTATCGACGTCCATTCAAGAGCAGCATGAAGAAGTGGGGGGGGGAGAACATCACGTCCATCTGCCTAATCCCAGCCTGTGGCCATTCATTTTAAGTGTTGCATTGGTGGTCACCCTATCAGGCGTTTTGTTCTTTCCGAGCAATCCCTGGCTCACCGTTGTTGGCGCCCCCTTTGTCTTGATCGGTATTTTAGGCTGGGCGTTGGAAGATCCGATGGCCCCGCAACAGGATGAATATATCGCTATTTCTTCTGCGCCCGGCTTTGCCTCGCGCTACTCGATCGGCCAGGAGGTTGTTGATAAGGATAGGGTATGGCTTGGGACGGTACAGGCACGTTTCGACCGCTACATACTTGCCGAGCGCGGTGGACTGTTTGGGAAGGCACTCTATGTACCAGTAACGGTCATCGAGGACGAGGTAAAAAATAATGTGCTGCGCCTGACGGTGAGCGAGGACGATCTTCTTGCCAGGGGCCTGGATAGCGTTCCCAACGATCTGTACTTCGATATGCCGGAGACGAGCAGGCCGGTGCTAACTGGCATACCGATGTTTGCGCGTGGACCGCTCTCGCCGGCTGAGACGGGCCACTATAACTATGGCCCCAACTCTCCTGGTATCAACACCGATGCCAGCGGCTCCTATCATCGAGACGAGGTCATTTCCACTCCCCAGCGCTATGTTGGACCTCGACGTGCCAGGGTCTATGCTACTGATAAGCCATTGCCGCCGCGCGCTACTGACGCCGATGATCTGCCCGGCGATAGTGCTTATGTCTATGCTACTGATAAGCCATTGCCGCCGCGCGATACTAATCCCGAATAACGTATCGCTATGAAAAAGGAACGTGACTCTACGTCACGTCCTTTTTATGGCGTGAATAACCTGGCATCACGCCCTCTTTTTTACGTATTGCACAGCTTCTCCCTGTGAATCATTGGAGGCTTTCTCAGCGTGAGATTGTGCCTCGGCTTCTCTGTGCAGCGCGACCCCACCGGCGACGAGTAGGATACCTGCAACCTCTATCGGTGTTGGAATCTGGTGCAGGATTAGAACGCCGATCACCGCGGCAGACGCGGGCAGCAGCGAGAGCAGAAGCGCAAATGTCGCGCGCGGCAGACGGGCCATGGCGAGCTGGTCGCACACATACGGAATGACCGATGAACAGATGCCAACGCCGATGCCCGCCAGCAGCAACACTGGATGTGTAAACGCCGGCAGGGCGCTACCGATCCCGATCGGCGTAATGGTGATCAACGCGATGAGCATGGAGGCGCCGAGCCGATCGATGCCGGCGGACCCACCGTCCTGGGCAATGCGGTGGCCGAGCACGACGTAGAGCATGAAGAAGGCACAGTTGGCGAAGGCGAAGACAAATCCAAGCGGCTCTCCACCGATACGCACATCCGTCAGGAGCCAGACGCCGCCCGTCGCCAGAACCAGGGCGACGATATTGCGCGGCGTCCGTGCTCCCAGGGCTGCCAACGCGATAGGACCGAGAAATTCTATAGCACCAACCGTTCCCAGCGGAATGCGCGAGATGGCGAGATAGAAGCAGGCATTCATAAATGCGAGTACAACGCCCAGCGTGAGCAGGGTACGGCGCTGTTTCCAGGGCATACGCATGAAAGTGCGCCAGGGTCGTCGCCAGAGTGCAAAGACGACGGCGGCGCTCGCAATGCGGAACCATGCCACTCCGAGGACCGGGACGCTGGAGAAGAGGAGCACCGCAAAGGCGGGTCCCAGGTAATGAAAAATGGCGCTTACAAAAAAGTACACATGTGGCGGAATTCTATTCGTCACGTTCGCTTTTTTCATTTGCAACATGTTGTCTCCTTGTGCTGACTTCTTTTCTATATGATACAATGGTAATCAGCAAAAATACATGGAGATTTTAAGGAGTTGGAGAAATTTATGTATGGGGATGTAAAGAAAAGACGGATGTTTACTTATACATCGTTCAATGGGGAGATCGATGCTGTTAATATCAGGGTGCTGGAGGAACTGCAGCGCGATCCTCGTCTATCCATGTCTGAGCTTGGTCGTCGTGTGGGTATGTCATCGCCCGCCGTCACTGAGCGCGTTCGCCGCCTGGAGGAGGCTGGCGTGATTCGCGGGTATCGCCTGGAACTCAATCCTGTGGCGCTCGGATTGCCGATAGCTGCCTACGTGCGCATTCGGCCAAACGCAGGACAACTGCCCAGAATTGCAGAACTGGCGCAGCAGATTCCCGAGGTCGTGGAGTGTCATCGCGTGACGGGCGAGGATTGTTTCGTTCTCAAGGTGTACATCCCCGCCATCGATCAGCTTGATCGACTGCTCGATGCTTTCCTTTTGTATGGCTCAACCACGACAACGATCATCCAATCCTCGCCCGTCCCGCTGCGGCAGCCGCCTTTACCGGATGGAGCTATGCTTGAGTAGCTACTATTATTGGTAGTTATAAAAGCCCTTGCCGCTCTTCTTGCCTAACATGCCAGCCTGCACCATGCGTCGCAGCAAAGGGGGCGGAGCGTAGAGTGGGTCCTTGAACTCCTCGTAGATCGCGTCAGCCGCCCACATGGTCGTATCGAGTCCAACGTAGTCGAGCAGCGTAAAAGGTCCCATAGGATAGCCGCAACCCAGCTTCATAGCGGTATCGATATCGTCGCGTGACGCTTGCCCATTCTCCAGCATGCGTATCGCGGCCAGCAGGTAGGGGATGAGCAGGAAATTGACGATAAAGCCGGCCTGATCTTTTGCGACCACCGGCGATTTGCCCAGCGAGCGCGCAAACCCCTTGATTGTTTCTACGGTCTCCTGCGAAGTAGAGATAGTCTGTACAACCTCTACCAGCTTCATGACGGGCGCGGGATTGAAAAAGTGCATCCCTGCAACCCTGTCTGGCCGTTTTGTCACCGCGCCCATCTGCGTGATGTTCAACGATGAGGTATTGCTGAGCAGCAGTGCCTCTGGTCCTAAGATATGGTCGAGTGCGGTGAAGAGCTTGATCTTCTCTTCCATTTTCTCGACGACCGCTTCGATCACCAGATCGCAACCAGCATACTCTTCCCGGTTGAGTGTGCCATGCAGTAACGAGCGGTACTCATCGACCTGGCCTTGAGTAGCTTTGCCCTTCTGCACCAGCTTATCCCATTCGCCATAAATACGCTTTAAACCCTTATCGAGCAGCTCCTGGTTGACCTCGCTCACAATCGTTTCATAACCGTTCTGAGCAAACGTCTGGGCAATGCCCCCGCCCATGAGACCACATCCGACAACACCAACTTTGCGAATTGTCGCCATTAGTTTCTCCTCCAATCGTTCTTTGCCAAAAAGACGGGCACCTTCCAGTATACCATTTGCTCGTGGAAGGCGAGTTGAGGCCGATCACGCGATATATATGTAAATAGCATATAGATGCTTACTTATTATACCATATGATCTCTGCTAGATGATAGATCTTTTGGGGAGAATATTCCGAAGGGAGAAAAATCGAGGATTCTTCATTACTATATTGATCAGCCTGCTTCTCTCCCCACTACGGTTGTATAATCAAGAGAGATGTTGGAAAAGAGGGAAGTGAACCTCGTTCTTATGTCTGTATCTCATAGATTGGGGTCGTATGCTGATGACTGATCACACGCCTTCTCTCCATACAGTAAAACATCTGGCAGAGGCGATCCGTGACAACGTCTCGCGCGTGATTGTGGGCAAGACTGATGTGATCGATCTGCTGCTGGTGGCGCTGCTGAGTGATGGGCACGTGCTGATAGAGGATGTACCGGGAATGGGCAAGACCGTGATGGCGAAGGCCCTGGCACGCTCTCTGGGTGCGACCTTCCAGCGCATTCAGGGCACTCCCGATCTACTCCCCACTGATATCACCGGCGTCAGTTATTTCGATCAGAAGCGCAACGAGTTCGTCTTTCGCCATGGCCCCATCTTTGGTCAGTTGCTCCTGGTCGATGAAATTAACCGCACGACGCCGCGCACACAGTCTGCGCTGTTGGAGGCTATGGCCGAGCGCCAGGTAACGGTCGAGCGCGAGTCGATGGTCTTGCCGAAACCGTTCCTGGTGCTGGCGACGCAGAATCCGATCGAGCTAGAGGGTACATTCCCGCTGCCCGAGGCGCAACTGGACCGTTTTCTGCTCCGCGTCCAGGTCGGCTATCCTTCCCTTGACGAAGAAGAGGCGATTCTGCATCGCTTCAAAAATGTTGAGCCGTTTGAGTCCCTTCAGCTGGTGACGAGCGCGGAGCAGATACTGGCCCTGCAGCACGTAGTTCGGCAGGTCCACTGGCAGCCCGAGGTAGAGCGCTATCTGCTGGCGATTGTACGCGCGACGCGCGAACACGCCGCTGTCCAACTCGGTGCCAGTCCGCGTGGTACGCTGGCCCTCTATCGCGCCTGCGAGGCGTACGCAGCTATGCGGGGCCGCGATTTTGTGCAACCTGACGATGTGAAGTTCCTGGCTCCATTTGTGCTGGCTCATCGCCTGCTCACCACGGCGCGCACACGCATGCGCGGCCTGCGTACGCTGGAGATCGTGAACGAGATCCTCCAGGTGACCCCTGTTCCCGTGGAGCACATTGCATCACCACCTGCAAAAGCGTAATAAACACTTAAAAATGCTGATGAAGTATCACGTTTTATATGGTATTATATAGATGCGGAGCGTGATAGGTGTTCTAGTAAACATAAGAGCATTTGACGTAGAGAGTGTAGTGTCATGAAAACGGACATCTTCTCAATAGATCGCGACGAGGGGCTGCTCAAGAAGCGCCGCAACTGGTATATCCTGGCAGCGATACTCTTTCTCTTGAGTATACTGCTGCGGCTACCACTGGCGTTCCTGGCCTCTCTCTTTGTGGGCATGGTTGGCCTGGTGCCAGATCTCTGGTATCGTCAGGCGTTACATCACCTGGTTGTGCGCCAGCAGGTGGACCGGAGGCAGGTCTTCTTTGGTGAGGGTATTATATTCTCTGTGAGTATCGAGAACCGCAAATTGTTGCCCCTGCCCTGGCTCACGGTCGAGAATAAGATCACGCCGCCGCTCGCGATCCTCTCCCGACGCGCTGTACGGTTGCAGAAGACCGAGCAGGATACGCTCATCGGCACGTGGCTTTTGTGGCCCTTCCAGCGAGTGACGCGCCGCTATCGTATGCGCTGTGATACGCGTGGCCTGCATCTCTTCGGTCCAGTCAGGCTAAAGAGCAGTGATCCCTTTGGCTGGCTCGAAACTGAGGTGAAGCTGTCAGTTGGTCAGACGTTGCTGGTCTATCCACTGATTGCACCACTAGAGACGCTGGGGCTATCATCGGTGCATCCCTTCGGGGAGTACGCATCGGAGCGGCGCCTGCTCGAAGATCCATTGCGTACCGTGGGTGTGCGCGATTACCTGCCGGGCGATGATCCGCGTCGTATTCACTGGAAAGCGAGCGCTCACGCGGGCACGCTGCGTAGCAAGCTCTACGAACCCGGCAGTATGCGACGCCTGTTGCTCCTGTTGGACGCCTGGAACTATGCCGATGCGGGCAAGGGGATCGATATAGAGCTTCAGGAGCTAACTATTACGGCGGCTGCCTCGCTGGCGGTATGGGCGCTTGAGGAAGGCTACCAGGTGGGCCTGCTGGCGAATTGCTCGATCATGATGTCGCCGCTTGAGGAGATCTCTCAGGATGTCGCGCCGCAAGATGCTCAGCAGGCCGAGATGCTCTTGACGACGGAGGTCTCCGTGCCTGTCGTACGCGTGCCGTTTTCGTTGGATGCAGACCAGCAGGAGCGTCTGCTCTCGACCATGGCTCGTCTGCTGCCGGGCAACAATTCGGTCATCGAGCGTGTCATTGAGATGGAAGAGAGTATGTTCCCGCTCGGCACGACCGTGGTGTTGATCAGCGCCGCGGGCACACTGAATGATGCGACGGTTGAGCGCCTGCTGGATCTGCGCGTGCGCGGCGCGGCTATGCACCTGGTGCTGACCGGTGACGTGGAGCATGAACTTAAAGCAGAGACGTACGATCTGCCGCTGCACTACCCTGGCGGAAAGGAGAGATGGCGTGAAATCGTCGCAGATCACGGGGGACGCGATGGCATCAGTGCGACCAGCCTTCAACTGGATTGAAGTCTTCGTCGTGCCTGTGTCTACCTGCATCATGGAGACGCAGGCGCTCGTTCTGCTGCTGGCGTTCCTCGCATTTTTAGGCGCTGGAGCCGGTACTCCTCTGCCACTGGGCGAGGTGGGCGTCACGCTGCTGTTGCTGGGTTTGCAGTGGTGGTGCATGTTTATCAATTACCGCAAGCTCCATGAACTAAGCGGGATAGTTGCTAACGTCTTCTCAGTGTTGGGGATTATAGTGGCATATGCGGTGGCGCTGGTAACGAATATAGCGACGCTCAGCCTGCCGTCAGCGCTAGTCATTCTGGCGGTGGTGATCTTTTGCTGGAAGCGCGCAATAGATAAAGCGAGGGTCGGGTTGAGCGACGAGCAACTGATCCTGGTTTTTAAACTGGGTCTGGCTGTGCTGCTATTTATGCTGTGCATCTCAATACTCGATGGTACTGAACTGGCATCGATTGCCGATCTGCTCAGTTCCGCACTGCCGCTGTTCTTCCTGAGTGGCCTGATCGGGCTTTCGTTTACGCGCCTCGGTGTCATCAGGAGGGAACAGGCGCGACAAGGGATCTCACAGATAGACCCGACGCGGAGCTGGCTCGTGGCGCTGACCTTTCTCTGGGGGCTAACGGTCGCCGGGGCCGTTGCACTTGAGACGTTTTCGTTTAGGACCATTCAGGCGCTGCTGTTCCCCATCTGGGAACTCTTCGGCACGCTCGTTGCCTGGATACTCTATGCCATCATATGGCTTATTGTGTCCATTGTAGGGCTCGTTGGGTTGCTATTTCACAATCAAGCGGGGCCTGTGCTGGTACCGCCGTCACAGGTGCGTGGCGTGTCCGGTAGTAGCAGACCGCCTCCAAATTATCTGTTGCCTTCCTGGGTATTCGTGGCAGGGCGCATTGTGCTTGT
>Ga0137365_10003882_pt1 | contig 11979 bp, 13 predicted proteins | sample SagtaG_9_FD_104799 | JGI IMG/M metagenome (GOLD analysis project Ga0137365, IMG submission 104799) | Vadose zone soil microbial communities from Sagehorn Ranch, Mendocino, California, USA - Sage1_L_40_16 metaG | ecosystem: Environmental > Terrestrial > Soil > Vadose zone | place: USA... | reverse complement strand
GCCGCCATAAAATGAATTGGTATTGACTGCTTTTATTGCTGTCGCGCAACATCCTTGATTAATGTCATAGGCTTTGATATTGCCCGTTGTACCTGCATACATTGCATGTGCTGAAACTGTTGTTATTCCCCATGTCGGCGGATTTGCGGCGAGTACAATTGCATCCTGATCTGTGCTGATTTGTACTCCTTCTGAACCTGTCAAGATTGTGCCTGCTGTGATGGTTTGAGAAACAAATAAGCCATTGTAAAAGGTGATATATCCTCTTGCCTGCTCTGCTGGCTGGTGTCCGTGTCCGGTTGTGTGTGTAGTTGCCGATTGGCTTATGGTGATGGGCTGTAAGAGCCTTCCAATTTGCAATGTTCCAGATAGTGTTATTTGCTGTGATTTTGGAATAATGGTCACTGTCGCAATTGGCGGGTTCAGGATTTCATATGCTTGAAACGCGATACAGGATAGTATAAGGAAGAGATAGAATGAACAGATCGCGTAAGCTGGCATGAATGAAATTTTTTGAGGGATAACGGGTGCGCTTTCAACTACCTGCGATTGATCCTCTTCAACTTCTTCATGCTCACGAACTATAAGAACGTAAATATCTTGTATCTCATCTGGTGAAGTCTGCGGTTTGGTATCCTGACTCTGGTTATCCTGGTTCTCTGCGTTCTCTACAATACGTCTTACTTCATCTTCCAAATTATTCATGCTTGCCTCTTTCTCATTGCAACAGTCCTTTGACCTCTCCTGGCTTGGATGGTCTGAATGAGCCGTTGTCGTTAATATAGGCAATAACAGTGTTGTTGATATGTATGAGCATATCTAACTTGCCATTACCTAGAAGGTCGCGGAATGAGAGCGTTACAGGTGCTAAATCCTCTCCGTCTCCAAAGAGTGTTGTGATCTGATACACTTTCATTTTGCTCGCGTCTCCCCCTGGCTGCTCTATCACTTCTACATGGCGGTTTAAATTGATCGCAATAAAATGAGTAGGGTTTGCTGCTGAGTCGTTATGCCCTACCACCGCATCTATATTGAATGTTCGGGGTCGTCCGTAAGTAAGATCGTCTTTTGTGGTTTGTATCCAAGTTCCCGCGCTTGAGAGAAGCAGAAATAACGCTGCCATTGCCAGCATTCCTACTCCTAAATACAAGAGTGGGTGTATGCTGCGCTTGTGCTGTTTGGGTAGTGCTTCAACTTCTTCGGTATACCGCTCTCTGACTGGCGGTAGTTGGGCTTGTCTGCTCTTGCGCTTTGGCACGTTAACATATCGGACGTGTAATCGTGTGTTTCCGTTCTGGTATATTTGCTCTGGCGATACCTGATACCGTCGGCTGCTGGTGTGGCTTGGATTAGTTACATAATATCGCTCGTCTTCCTCAAGATCATAATCACCTTCCGCGTCAAAGGTGACTGGTGCTCGGTTCGCGATAGTTCGTCCGGTACTGATATGTTGCAATTCCGTACTTATGTATGGTTTATGTTCTGGATGGATGTTCGCATTGTGACCGCTATAACTTGGATCAGCTTCCTGTAAGGCTTGCTGATACGCTCTTCTCCGCGCTTCTGCTGCTGCATAGATTTGTTCTCGCGGTATGCGTGGAAGTTGACGGACGTATTGTCTATTTCCTAAATTACTCTGCTGCGTCTTCACGCGCTCACCTGGCTTTCTTGAGGTTCTTCGTGCCGTTCGCAAAGAAGAGCGATTGCATTTTCATCCTGTGGATGTCTGGCAATGCAGCGAGGGCAAAATATTCTGACTCCGCAATCTATACAGATGGTGCATCCGGCTAAATCCCAAACTCTGAGGGTATGACCTAAAATCTCGCAATCATTATCTGTTACTGAATAGGGTATCGCTGAGGTAAGAGGAATGACGTTCTTTCTTCTCCGGCTGCGGGGTAAATTCTGTCCCCATAGGTCAACTGTCACTGTTTCTCTCCTGCTCTCTCTGAGAAATAGAACAACTGTAGAAGCCTATAGAAGTTAGTATAAAATATTTCACACCATTGGTCAACCCTAGACATCAGTACACGGAATATTCATTGACGATAAGACAAGCTCATAGTACAATGGCTGAAATATTGGGGTTAGGAGTTAAGCCATGTCACAAGATGAAATGCTGACAACTGGCGAGGTAGCAAAAATACTTCGGGTCAATGTCAAAACGGTTCGTAACTGGTGTGCATCGGGGGAGCTAGTGGCAATTGATATAGGGAATGAGTACCGGATTTCAAGAAGTAACCTGAATAAGTTTATAGAAAAACGGGAAACTGATAAGCGGAAAAAAACAGAATAAATATTTTATCGTCCTGGGGTTGGTCTTCTTTCTAGTGCTGGTAGTCTTGGTGTTTCTGGTTCTGTATTTCCTAGCTGGCTCTTGGATATATTATAAATGATGACCTTGCGCTTGTATTGATGAGGTATAATATATGCCTATGACATTTGAAGCCATAAATGCACAACAACCAGAAAGAGACATTAGTAAAATTAATTTTTCCATTGCTGCAACTACACAGGAGAAAGCAGACGTACTCTATGAGCAAGTAGAGGCAAGGCTTAAGCGTTACACGGAGTTACAACCAGAAGAGTTGTACACGCTCACGATAGAAAAAAGTGCATATTTTCTCAATTATAGTGAGCTTCAAGATAATCCTGTAGGTCTTGCTGTTAGTTTGGCAGAAACCTTCCGAGAGGGCACAGAGCGAATTAGCAGAACAAAAGGCTACAGTGAACAAACTCATGGGGGATTGCGAAGAGACCTTTTTCAAGGTTTTATATCGCAGTTACAAGTCTACCAAACATACCATGCACAAGAACTCCACAGCAGACAAGCTGAAAAAAGACCACTGAGAAGATTACAACGGTTCTTCAAGGGTCGATAATGTAGCTCACCAACTACAACTCTCAAACGCATCTTAACTACTTCCAGTTACGTTCTCCCTACAATTGCTACGTGAAGATAGCGAATATCCCCTGCGAGATCATTACCGTAAAAGAACCGGTATTATCACTCACTCCATCGTCGCATATGCCAAAGGTTAACTTACCGCCTGGCGCGTTTATTTGGAATTTGTAGATGTGAGTATCACTGGGACGGGGGATATTTTGCACATAGCGGTCTACCGGCTGACCATTAATGCAAAGTGAAAGAAAATTTTGATAATGCATCGGCTCCCTCATAAGCTGCATCTTATCATTGGCATACTCGTAGAATGCGTCAGAATAGAACTTTGCTGCCACTTGTCCTGTTCCGCTGACTTTTATTGTTGTAGTTCCTGTATAGGAGTTCTTTGTAGTCACTCCGTAAATTCCTGCTTTAAGAGGAAATGTTACCGTTTCTGTTTGAGATACAGAAATCAGGTAACTAAGTCCCCCTACTATTACTACTACTAGTAGGACTAGACTAATGATAACATTACGCCGTCTAAAAAAAGGCTTTGAGGTATTTGCAATAGATGGTGTCTGCTCCCTTTCAATATGTTCGCTTTCTGGCCGAGTCTCATCTATTTCTTCCAGTAATCCGAGTTCTTCAATGGATTTTCCGAGTACCTCACTAAGTTTTTTGCGATAGTAAAGGCTCGGTTTAGTTTTGCCTCTTTCCCATCGGGAAATGGTTTTCTGGTTTGTGTTTGTGTCAATTCTCTCTGCGAGTTCCTCTTGCGTCCAGCCTTGTTCTTCTCGCGCTCGTCTTATGGTTTTATTCCAAGAGTTACCGGATGATGCCATGCTGTCGCCTTTTCATAACGTCATGAAACAAAATAAACAAAATTATACGCTGTTCGCTTAGTTACATTTTAACATGAAGAAGCGGTACGCTGCCAACATGCGTGAGGTTGATGTGGAAATGAGTGGAAATGAGTGGAAATGATGTTCGTATGTCCTTGTATTACTCCGGTGTTTACAAGCATACTACCTGCATAGCGATAGTCTCAGTAGTGCTGAGATTATCCAGTATAACGTTCGGTAGTTCAGAAAAGTAAAAACTAGAAAAAGAGAGAAAGGAGAAAAAGACGCTACCCTCGCTATTGGTAGTAGCGGGGTAGCTAGTGAGATGCCGTAACGCTCTGGTAAGCATTTAAGGCTCTCTGAGGTTAGAGGATGCACCAAAGAGAGCCGTTTGTCAACCCTTTTCAAAGGAGGTTCTCAATGTTTCAACACAACAAAAACCGTCGCGTAGCCCTTCTTATCACGTTCTTCCTATTCGTCCTACTCATCTCGTCTGCCGCTGCTGCACCGCTTCTACTGGCTTTCCTCTGTGGAATGCTGGCAGGCGGGCTGATTAGCTTTCTTACCTTCGTCTTTTGGCTGGTAAAAAGCTAATTGCATCGTACGATACAAATTAGGCAAGGAGTTCCCCTCATGGTAATTACAAAGAAACCCGCAACCGCAAACTTTTGGTCTCGTACCATTCTCCCGTACATTGTGTTCCTTATATTACTCATCGTCACGTCCTGCGCTCCTCCTGGTCTTGATACTTCGGATCAATCGGATCAGAAAAATAATGGTCCTCAACCTACTCCGATTGTCGCGAGCTATACCGTACCCAGGATATTGCAATATTGCGCGGACACCTTCCCCCTTGTTTCTAATACCCTGTTCAAGTCTGGTGCTGCTCTGGTGGCCGATATGCTTGATAGTCCTGGCACTGTCAATTTAAATGAGGGGAAAATCGAGGTGTTCATCTCATATATCGTTGGGTCAAACAGTTACCTCATGGATGCTTTCGCCTGGTTACTGGACGCAATACCTAACGATCCGCAAGCACCAATGCTGACACCTACGCCTTCTGCTGCAACGGTTAAAGGTAGTTCATATGATGTAGCAAACGCGCAATCAACGGCGCAAGCAAGTAACGGTGCAATTCTAAGTAGTTGGTACTCGAAACTGAACGCGAACCACGCGCTTCTTTCTGCTGCCCGCGCTACGATGGCAAAGTATACATCTCGTTTGCGTTCCTTTCCGAATATCAATTCACCCTCTCCTGAAGAGGTCGGGGGATGCCTTTTGAGCGCGTCTACCCGTATGGCCGGATTTCCTGGCCGCAAGACAATCATTCTCTCATCTCCATTAGCTGAGGACGCGAGTACGCTGCCCTTCATAGACCTTACGGGAATTTCTGTAGAGGTCATCAACTGGAATTGTGTGTTGAGTAGTGCTCAAGCGTGTATTGCCTCTCGCAACGCATGGGAAGCGAAGCTGCTGAGTTTCCATGTGTCTAGTGTTTCAATTCGGGATGTTCAAGATAGCCAGGTTGTCAAACCTTCGTTCTAGGTAAAGGAGATTTCCATGAAAGTATCCCCTGTTGTTATTGCCGTCCTCATCGGTTCGGCTGTGATTGTCGGTCTTGTCGTGCTCTTCCATATTGCGGAAAGAAACAGGCGGCTTGGCAGGTCTATCGCTAAGGTGTGCGCTGTTGTTAGTAGCGTTCTTGTTTCCATATCCTATCGCGTGGAAAAAGCTGCTCTCTCCTGCCATAGAGTGTGTGAAACTGCCCTCAAAAGTATCAATGATACTGGTGAGTGGACAATGGGTGAGTTTTTAGAAAAACTCGAAGATTTTGCTGTGGGCTTCCTGGTGATTGTAGGTGAGGCGATACAAGTAACTGAGGTGTTGCCTTCCCTTTTTCAAGCTGCTCAAGTGAGTTTACCGCCCATTCTTGAACTGAGTTCTGCCGCGCTATTCATTCTGACAAGCATTATGTTTGCAGAAGTTGTTTTCAATGCCTGGCGTGGCGTTGGTTTGTTTCGTGGCAAGGGGAAACTCTCGCGCTGGTTTGTAGGTTTGCTGACTCTGCTTCTGTGGGCTTTTAGCTGCGTAGTAAACTTCTACTTCTACATTTACAGAGCTAAAATCTTAGCACACCAGCCGACAACGGGCATGACGCTGTATATCATGGGGGGGTTGGGGCTTGAAGTCTCAGCCGTTGCTCCATTTTGCTACCTCGCTGTGAAAGAGGGTAGTCCTGCTGTGGTTGCTTTACTGATGAGCTTTGCGGAAAAAACATTCCAGACGGTTCATGCTGCTGCTACGCTCATTCCTGATCTTCTGGATACTCAAGCACTTCACCTATCTAATGGTGAAATTGGCGTGTATGGTAAACAAATTGAACGCAAGCCACATGAATATCCTGAGCTTTTTGGCAAGTCTCCCGCTTTACTGCCTGGTCACACTCACATAGTAGAACTGCCCGAACAGGCAGTATCTATTGATACCGATACTGACAATGTACAGGTTTTTCCTGTACTCACACCTGAATTGGAGGAAAAAATGAGCCAAAACCCTGATTGCAATGCCGCAATAGTTTTGATTGGTGGTTATGGTACGAGGATGCTTCATCCGACCGCACAAGCAATAGAGAGGCTTCACGCAACAAGTATCATTCTATCAAGTTTTTACCTTGATCTTGAGACTACTATCGTGCAAACTGCTCTCTCTGCCGACATTATGGATAAGTCTCCGACACCTGCTCAGCGTAAAGCTATGCTTCTTCATAGTGATACAATGGGGCAAGCGTACCATACGCTGTTAACCTCTGGCGTGGATAACATTATTGAGACTCACCTCGTCACGAAGGCTTTCCCCGCTCCGCTCATCTTTATTGTTGACTGCAATCACATTGTTGATACGATTGATATGATTGAGGCTGTCAATCGTCGGTTGCCTCTTCACCCTATTGTTGTCGTCATCGAACTGTCGGCTCATGATGCGCTCAAGAAAGATGTTCAAACAGGCATATCCGATCTTCAAGCACTTCATAGAGAGGATAGTATTCAAACGATCATAGTCAGCGATCCGTACTCTAGTTTCGCGGCTCAATATGGTCAAGAAACACAACACCATTTCTTAGCTCAAACGCTGATTGCTCTGCTGGTCGCTCATAAGCATAGTTCGCATAACCGTTCATTTGGCAATATACTCCATGATCTTCATAGCCTTTCACCGTTTACGGCGGTTTCGTTTGCCTCTGAAACGGTGACTATTGGCAAACTTCCGAAACGGTGGAAGTTTGTACCAGGGGTTGCGGGGATTGCAGGAACGGGGAGTTATGGCGACATCTTAGCGCAAGCCAGAGTAGCAATTGACCGTGTGATGACAGAAGAGGATACCCGCTCGTTTCCCGCGCAGGTGAAATCCGATGCTTTTTGCGCGGTTCTCTCATCTGTTCCAGTTGCGTTGAATGATAGCCGTCTCGAAATGGGACGGCGTGACAATGCTCTCTATTGCAGTTCGCACTATCCGTTTGCGATAAGCACGACAGTAAGCGCAAATGGGTATCCGTATCCTCATCAGTCTCAGTTAGGTAGCCGTTTCATGGTCATGGCAAGTTGCCTCTATCCGCTGCAACCCGCATCACTCTTGCAAATACAAGAGGGTAAGCGGGTAAAAGTGACTCCCCTGTTTCCTGTGACAGCACTTGAGAGAATAAACGGCAATGGGAATGTACCCACATTTGAGCAAACACCGGAGCCGAAAAAAACAAAAGTAGCGACTACCACTCGGAGAAAGAAAACATCTACCACTACTCGACGTGTAGCGCGGAATACTGCCAACAAACAGGCAAAGTAAGGAGGTATTAAATGTACGAGCTTCGGCGGTCTTCTCCTGGGGCTGGTCTTGTTGAACTCGCTCTAGTCCTCCTGTTGATTAGTGCCTTCGTCACCTGTATGGCTGTGTTCTTTGTGGTGCGTACCTTCGTCAAATACGAGGCGCAACGAAAAAAGCTGTACGTCGCTCTTACTTGCTGTGTCGGGTGTGCTATAGCGTCTGGACTCCTATATAAGGCTACCGGATTTCAAGGCTCTCCTGTGCTGGCTGCGGCTGGAATTGCTGAGCTTTTAATCTCATGCCTTATTGTAGAGCTAAAGCATAGAGAGACACTTCTTCGTGAGAATGTCAATATTATAGATGAAGTGCTTCATAAACCCTGGTGGGGTTCGGAAGACAAACCTCTTCAGGAGCAGGAAATTGAGCCAGTCGCGGCTTAAAATAGTTGTCTAACCTTTCTGGCGGTGGGGGTCTTCCCTCACCGTCGCTTTGTGAGAATGGAGAATAGATCATGTTTCCGCAAAACCATAAACAACCGCAATTGATATTACCGTTAGGATATACTCGCGATGGCAAGCCATTTATTTTGACAGATGAATACCTTAAGCATATTTGGCTGCAAGGTACAAGCGGATCGGGCAAGTCCTGGGCGGTGTGTTGGATTATTCTTTGCTTGCTTCGACAAGTCAACTGCATTGTATTAGACCCTCATGGCGACCTTTGCGAAAACTTATTGCGATACCTGGCGTATAGCGGGTTCTGGAATAATGAATTGGCGTTTGATAAGCTCTGGTATATTGAAATGCGCCTTGCGAAAGATAAAGCGGCGTTGGCGTGGAATGTACTCAATCAGCCATACACGGCCTTTGAGACTGCTCAGCATTTCATGAATGCGATACATAGAGCCTGGCCGACCAGTGGCGCGACAACCGCGCTTGATAATCTCTTGCTCGCCGCTTGCCTGCTTCTCACCCTGAACCATGAACCCGTCACAAGCCTATATGACGTAGTTTTTAGTTCAGCGTATCGGGACGCATTACTTAAAAATTGCAATCAAAAGCAATATAAGCAGATACAGTCATTTTTCGCGTATAGGTTTCCTGGCGATAAAATAAATAGTCAAACCGTTGACTCAACGTTGCGACGGTTATTTCTTCTCACCTTCTCGCCAATTCTCAAGCATATGCTTTCGCAAAAAGCGAACACATTATGCTTTCCGCTATTGTTACGGCAACAGAGGAGCTTAATCATCAACCTTTCAGGACTCACAGAAGACGAAAAGAAGCTCACAGCCTGTCTTATCACGAAACAAATAGAGGAAGCATTCCTGGCACGCGCTGATATACCGGAAATAGAACGTTCCCGCTATTTCGTTCTCATTGATGAGTTTGCAACATTTGTTGAACAATCCGGTGAAACGTTTAATAACATTATGGAACAGCTTAGAAAGTATAAATGCAGCCTTTTACTCATCAACCAGCATCTTGAACAATTGCCGAAAGGTATTGCTGGTGCATTAGGAAACGCAACCCCTATTATGATGCGAGCTTCCTACCGTGACTCAAACACGCTTGCCTCTCATTTCTACCGCAAGCAAGAACAGGTCGAGCAAGATTTTTTCTCTTGGTTACTTTCCCCTCAAGAACAGCAAAAAGACGCATTCAGCGATATAGAGAATGTGAGTCAGGCTAGAAACCTCTATGAGTCGCTTGATAGACAGGAAGCATACGTTACCCTGCGGGGTCAAACGCATTATGTGAAGATACCTACCTTGCCACATGTGCGTTTGCCGGATGGGTATATAGAGAAGATTAAGCAGGTTTACGAAAAAAGACTTTTAACTCCCCTGTCTCAAATAAATCAGGATCAATCACGATCAAACCTAGTGCTGGTTTCCTCTGCTCCTTCGATCAAGCGTCGGACATATGCGTCCTCACTAACACAGAGCAACCCACTAATGCTATTCTCTGGTGATCTGGAGCAGGATATACTGTGTGCTTTATCTCATTTTTCCTACGTTACATTGACACAATTGGTCTCACTTCTTGGAAAAGAAAAGAGTGTGAACTACCTTCGAAAGAAGCTATCAAGCATGATTGACGAAAATAAGATAGCAGTTACCCAACTTGGGCGCATCTCCGGTGGTAAGCCTTTACAAATATACTGCCTTGCTGGTGTTTCTGACAGAAAGCAACTTTTCCTAGAGCATACCCTTGATTGCACCCAGGCGTTGATTGCAGGTTTCCAAGTGCCACAAATAGAGCCTTCCCTTCAATTATGTTTACTGAAAGATGAACGCTCACTAAAAGCTATTTCTTCTCCATCTCCTGTTATTCCTGATGGGCTTGTCACCTATCAAACACAAACAGGTGAATGTATATCAATCGCACTGGAAATAGACCGCTCTACATCGAATGATACACGCATTAAGCAGAAGTTTTTAGGCTATCCAGCATGGATACGACAGATGGGCTTAGATGCTCTAACAATCGCCTTTGTAGTTACTTCCGGCGATAAGAAGCGCGTAACCGATCTTATGGATTTAGCACAAGAAACCATAAGAGACAGTGACCTTGCATCACTATTTTTATTCGCTCATGTGCCTGCTGAAAAGATGACATCCCGTCTGTTTCTTGATCCGGTGTTTACTGGTCTGGATAATTCCCCCCATGCACTCATTGAACAGCCGTTTTAGTTTGGTGTATTGGCATAATGGGCGTGGTGTATTCCCGCTCAACACTGTGGTGCATTACATCCATGCAAGTGGTGTATAATGCACCATTGTTTTAGCGTCTCCCCTGGCTTTCTGCCAAGCGTCGCGGGTTTCCCCTCCCCCCGCCTATCCCACAATCTAAACCAAAACCTCACAAAAAGTTCGGTTCTGCTTTCTCTTGTGGGTTGTCTGTTCTCTATCTGTAAATGGTGTGAGGAAAAAATTGGGTGCCCGGAGAACTATACTCATCGGTAGCTTCCCTATTTCTGGCTAGGGGTTGAATCTAGCCAGTTGTAGAAACACTATTCCTTTTCCTGAAGTTCTTTGACGATCTCTTGGAGTCGTGGCTCGTCTGTTTCGTCGATACCTCTCTGCCAGTCAACTTCACAAGGAGTATCGTCACGTGTTCCATCCATGTTCATTGGGCATTGAAGCAACACATCATTTTCAAGTTTGAAATAGCTTCCTAACTCTTCATAGGGATACCATTGGTTGTTTGTTTTCTTGGTTTTTGCTTGTGTCATGTATATTCACACTCCTTTCCAGGGCTAGTTGCCCTACTCCTGGCTAGAACTGTTTCTAGCCAATCTGTAGGAAAACTACCCTGTTACTTCCTCATGCATCAGGTCTAGTAACTTTTTCCCTTTCGGGCTTGCAAACTCGATGAACTGCGGTGGTTTTCCGTATTCCATTTTTCTGAATTCCTGTAACCGCAAGTCTACGGTTAAACCCTGAAACTCTATAAGTTTTCTGACTCCGTTTATTTCTTCTGGTTCATAGGCTCGTTGGCAGAGTTCGCAAACATGTACTTCTTCCATATTTTCCACCTCCAATCTTAGGGCTTTTGCCCTGCCTCTCAGTGGTTTTGTAGCTAATGAGAGGCAGAGGGAGGAAGTTTTTTTGCGTATCTTGTTAAGGTGCTACTATCCTTTACTATTGCTACACTATCATTATACTATTAATATACAAATTGTCAAGTAAGAATATTGTAAGATACTATCATTCACTATTGACATACTAGTAAGACGCTGTTATAGTAGAGATATATGAAAGCAACCAAACAGAAAACAAAACCGTTTATGATATACCCTCCTCAAGACCTTCTTGAGCGGTTGCGTAAGGTGGCTGCAAAAAATTTCCGCACCATGAGCGGTGAAGCACAGTTAGCCATTCAAAAACATGTTGATGCTGAAGAAAAGCATGCATAACCTCAATGGTAATTTTTACCAAGCTTCTGAAAAATAAGAGGCAAAAAAGCGGAGATCCAAAAATATTAAGGGGATTATTTCAAACCGTTTTATCTCGACTTCTCGCCCTTTTCATGCTCGTTATACGTCATTGATATATCAATATCGAAGCAGCAAAGACTGAGTTTTCCCCGCACTCTTTGCGCTTCGCTCTACCCCTTGTGTTCTCAAGCAAGCCCGCACGTACCCGAAGTAAAAGAACTCGGTAGCATCAAGCCACCGAGTTCCTTGTCTTCCATGCGAAGAGGGCTACAGAGCTGACTAGTTGGTTTGTCCTGGCGCGGGGATCACACCGAGTTGTTGCAGCATCCCCAGTTGGTCAAACTCAACCCAGCCTTCCACTATCTTGCCGCCCCTGACTCGCATGGTCTCAATCCCTGTGACGGTCACTGGCTTACCCGTTGGGGCAATGCCCTGAAGCTCCCCTTGGTGTGTTCCCTGGGCGGTGAAGCGGGTCACGACCTTGTCTCCTTC
>Ga0137365_10003859_pt1 | contig 12028 bp, 13 predicted proteins | sample SagtaG_9_FD_104799 | JGI IMG/M metagenome (GOLD analysis project Ga0137365, IMG submission 104799) | Vadose zone soil microbial communities from Sagehorn Ranch, Mendocino, California, USA - Sage1_L_40_16 metaG | ecosystem: Environmental > Terrestrial > Soil > Vadose zone | place: USA... | reverse complement strand
AGTGAAATGACAGCGCTTGCTGGTGAACTGATACTCGACGGGATCCTCGATCGTCACTATATGTCGCACCAGGTTCTCGTTCATCCATTGAAGGAGGGACGCGATGGTGGTGGATTTCCCTGAGCCGGTTGGTCCCGTTATAAGAATCAGGCCGTGCTCGCGAGCGCCCCATCGGGTCAGGAGCCACTCGGGCGCTCCGAGCGTTTTCAAGCTGGGCACGCTGGTTTTTATGCGGCGCAGGACCGCGCCGAGTCGGCCCATGGTGCGGTGCAGGCTCACGCGGTAGCGCGTATGCGTGCGCGACACGAAGCCGGTGTCGCGATCCAGGTCGCCCTGCGTATTCGCACCGCAGGCCTGCCAGAATGCGGTCATGTGCGCGAGCGATATCGGTTCCTCGCCGAGGACGATGATTTGTTCATTGATCTTAAGCCGCGGTACCTCGTCCTCCTGAAGGAAGACGTCGCTCGCCTGCTGTTGCTCCGCGGCGTCGAGAATGCTGTCGATGTTTTGGGGCACGGCTCTCGCAACTTCTACCACTCGCGGATACGTGGCAAACGTTGCTGAATGATGTGGAAACTGCGGAAAATGTACTGAGCCCTTCACGTGACATAAAGCAAACTTTCTTTGTGTCTGGTTCGGGCAGCTTCCGGCGGGCGATTAGCCGCTCAGGAGGTAAATCGATGCCGACGAAAAAGGCACCCGCCATCACCCCCCGGAAGTCAGGAAAAAAATTCCATGTTCCTACGTAACGTGGCGTCAGATTTGGGACAGTACATCTATGAACAGACACAACTAAAACAACGACAGTCAACAGAAATACCCGAATGAACCAGGAGCCGAAGAAAGCGAAAAACACTGAACCTAAAAGCACTCGAAAGAGGAAGAACTTAAGAGACTTGCCGCTTTCATCGAAGGGACTCGACATTAGGGGTGGAAGCTGGTCGCGAGATAACGGCAGTGTCTCGGGCCCGGTAAAACCGTAAACGGGCTACCGGTCACGGCCCTCGTTGAATGTCCTGAGTGCGGCACACCGATCAGTATGCACGCGAAAACTGCCAACGTCGCGGCTATGCACGCAAGTGTCGACCGGCGACGATTTGGTGAGTACTCAACCCCCACGACTGGTGTTGGGCCAGCTTCGATATGGTTTTTACAGGCTTACCGTGAGTCTTGTTCAATCCGTGGACGAAACCAACGCCCTTTGCCATAAACGTACAGATTCGGCTGTGTTCATTTAGGCTCAGATTGAACTTTAACGGGTTTAGGTGTCCAATAATTGCCGATTGACTTTCTGGACACCACCGACTGCAATGCTTCAGTTTCCTCTAGATTTGTGTGCAGATCGACAAATTTCACTTCACCACACATTGCAAATTACGAGCCGAACAGCGAGCCCTGTCCCATGAGGAAATTCGCGACGTAATCAATTATCATGAACGTAAAGCTCAGCAATATCGGGGTGAACATGGCGGATTTGTCACTAAATTCGAGAAAACTGTAAATGCGGTTAAACTGATAGTGATCGCGGAGGTAAAAAAGGCACAATGCTGGCCTATCTCTAGCTGGAAAGAACACAAACCAAAATAATATGCCCGTACCCGCTCGACAGCAGAATTTGGTGATAGTAAGGAGCAAGACGCCTCCGACCGTGGAAATCGACACTGAGGCGGGCGCAGCTTACGTGCGCTTTAAGCGAGCAGAAACCCGCGTAGTGCGAACACAGCAGCTCCCCCGACCGAGAATTGTAGTAACCCTTGACTTTGACCGCGAAGGCGAAGTAATCGGCGTGGAATTGCTCGGAGTAAAGGAGTTTAGCGTCGTCAAGCTTCTTGATGTGGCGCAAGTCAGAGCACCAAATGCCGATTTAAATATGGCACGCTATGTCGGAGCAGGCCGCCGTGATTTGGCCGCTGCTGCTAGCTAGCATTGCAGTTCTGCGAAAGCTCTCTCAAATTTGGCGTCCTCTTTCTTGCGGAGATAGTCGCCGGTCATTTCCACGACCCGTTCTAAATCCCAAGCCTCGTACTCAACGCCAGCAGCAACCGCCGGAGTCATTCCTAGCGTCTTGTGTTTGCGAACGAAGTTGTAAACGCCAAGGAACATGGCGACCGCCAGTTTGTGCGTCTCTAGGTCTTTTGAATAGCCAAGGCCTTTGCGCTGAAACCGCTTCAATCCTTGTCGAACGGTCAGGAAAGCCCGTTCAATGTGCGAAGTGGTAACGCTGGCTAAGTCTGGCGAGCCAATGACTGCTTCACGCTCGGCTGTTTTCATCTTGCGAACGCCTTCGTTCTTTCCAAGACGGGCCAACGTGCCGTCTAGCAGTTCCGGCTCGCCAAATATCTTTGTTTCCGTTCCGTAGCTGCAGCCCTCATACCCAAAGGCAGCGCGGACGTGCCACGGGTATTGCTTGAAATTATCCGTCGCGATCTGCACCGGCCCGTTGACTCTGGCGCGCACATCCTCAACGAATGTGCGGCCTGTGTGCATATCGCGTTTCCCTACGCGATGCGAGAAAACGAGCTTTGTGTCCGCGTCGATACAGGCCCAAAGCCAGAAGTCGCCGCGCGTCTCGTCACGCTTTCCATAGACAGTCGTGGGCTTCGGCATCCGGCCAGCGTGACAGCCGACATACTGCCATTGTTCGTCCATCTCAATTCGGACGCATGACAGGTCGCGAAACTCCGCGTCCATGTAATCCGCGAACGCCTCGCCGGTTTCACAGATCACGCGGTGAATCGTGTCCTTGCCGACCTTGAACATACGGGCGCAAGCGCGAATCGGAGTGCCTTCACAGAGCGCCGCTAGGACTAAAGCCGTCTTTTCGTTGGAGAGTTTTTGGTAAGCCATATTCGTATCTTGACTACTTGAAAGAATATATATAGAGTCATGTGCGGTCAATATAAATCGTATATATTTTTTCAAATGGCGAAAACCCGACATGGCGGCAAAAGGAAGGGCGCTGGCCGCAAGCCAGAGGGCAAAAAAGCGTATCTCGTCACCCTGACAGAGAAGAACGCTGAAATGGCGAAAAAGCGGGAAGAGAACTTCTCCGGCCTGCTGGACAGGCTACTCGCGCGCTGGCTTGGCTGATTCTTTGGCGAGCCGTTCCTTGGCCTCGCGTAACTGGCGTTTGAGATCGTCCGAACCAAGCAAGTCCTCTCCGTTAGCCGGTTCGGACTCGGTAGCCTTCTGGACTTGCTCCAGTGCCTCTTGGCTGGCGTCGCGTTCTGCCATGATTGACCGAACACTGCTTGCGTTTTCACGTTCCTGCAACCCCTGTCCAGCACCTCACGTCGTTCCCTCCTACATGACTGCGCCGCACCCCTTCGCGTTTAGCTATCGCTATTTCGGGATCGCGCGAAGTGAACGCGCTCACGAATTCTTCCACATTCGCTTTTTCCTCCAAATACCAACGAATTATCAAGGCGGAGGCATCAGCGATTTGCAGGAGAAAAGCGCCGGATTTGTCAACAAAATGCACAGTGTCCACAATCTTCTTTAGGGGGAAAAAATCGGGACCAAGGTTGAGTTGTGACGCCGTACCCTCGACGTATTTGGCGAAAGAGGGGTGTATGCCCCTAAACACATCGTGCATGAGCTTAACCGTCTTCCTGGTTTGGGTATTGTCTTCCGCAATTATCGTCGCGACCTCAGCGGGATCCGCGTATCGCCGCATGAACCTTTCTGCGAGTATGGCGCAGAGTGAAAACGCGCGAGCATGATCCTCTGCCAAGTCTTCACGGTGCTGCTTGTCACTTTTTCGCGATGGTCTGTCACTCTTTCGCGGTAGTTTTCCTATTTTCCGCGTAAATCCATAAACAATCGGAACCTTGAAGCGTGAGGGGATAGACAAAAACTCCTTCAATGCTTCCCGGGAGCGTTCGAGCGGATATTTCTCCCGATTCCCAAATATCTTTCCGCCTCCCTGAAACAAATCTTTCGCATGAAAGATGAAGCCGCTGCGGTCTTCTTCGGCCACATATTTATTGATCAACGCTCGGATGTGTTGCTCTACGGGGAGCCATTGGGAATCGGCGTGGATGATAACCCCAGCAACGACGAGGATAGATTCGTTTACAGAGATTCCGCTTTCATCGGCATAAACAAACCGCACAGGGGATTTTCCCTCGATTTCGACGCCGGACAAGCTTAGAGGGCCGTTCACGGGCGACCTCCATAGCCACTAGAACCAAGCTTGCCCAACCCCCACGATTTCATATGACATATATTGTCTGATGTCATGGAAGTAAGGATTGGGAATTGGCATTATATATCGCACTCCCTCTTTCGACGTAGCCAGCTAATGTTCCCTTGATGGACTCGTCGGATGCCGCTTCGGAACAGTTTGTCCTTACGGAGCCGCGGACGGCCCAAGACTGGGAAAGCTATTTCAATCTACGTTGGCGCGTGCTCCGGCAGCCTTGGGACCAACCTCGCGGCAGTGAGCGTGACGAGCTCGATGCCGAAAGCTTTCATCTTCTCGCCCGAGATGCAGCCGGAACCATTGTCGGAGTCGGTCGGCTGCACCTCAATTCGGCTACCGAGGCGCAGGTGCGCTATATGGCGGTCGATGAAACCTGTCGGGACCGTGGAATTGGAAGCCGCATTCTCGGCGGCCTCGAAGGTCGCGCTCTGTCTCAGGGCGTTGCGGGCATTGTCCTGAACGCCCGTGAGGCGACGCTTAACTTTTACCGCCGGCATGGTTACGTGATTGAAGGTCCGGCAGAGACCCTTTTTGGCGCGGTTCGCCATGTCCGGATGCGTAAGGCGTTATTAGATACATTAATAACTGATTGATTATGAACTAATAAGATATGTTATTATGCTATTCGCATTATAGAAATCTACTCCTAAACTTCACGTGATTCGAATCTGGCCGTGGCCGAACCGTTGAACTCCTCCCAAGCGCGGATTCAAAGTCCTCCTCCTGAGCTGGCTCGCCGGCTGAAAGTTTTCGACGCCACGATGCTGGTGATGGGTGGAACCATCGGTTCGGGCATTTTCATGAATCCGGCCCTTGTTGCGCGTCAGGTCCACACCCCCGCTCTGGTTCTGGGCGCCTGGATATTCGGCGGGCTGGTGGCATTGACTGGCGCATTTATTTACGCCGAGATTTCCAGCCGCCTCCCTCAGGTAGGCGGACAATACGCTTATCTTCGCGAGGCATTTCACCCCCTGGTGGCGTTTCTGTATGGCTGGGTGTTGCTCCTGGTGGTCCAGACCGGAGGAATGGCCGCCGTCACAGTCACGTTTGCCCGATATTTCATCGAGCTGACCGGCGTTCAAGTGCCGGTGCCGTTGATTGCCGCGATTACCTTAATCGTCCTGACTCTTGTTAACTGCTTCGGAGTCAAAAGCGGCAGCAATGTGCAAAGCACCTTAATGATACTGAAAATCGCCGCGATCGGCCTGTTGGTCATGGTTGGAGCGTTATTAGTGCGTGCTCCCGATTTTTCTTTCAAGCCAATGGTCGATCAACCGGTCTCCGGCGGGCTGTTATCGTCTTTCGGCGCAGCCATGGTGCCGGTTTTGTTTGCCTACGGCGGATGGCAAACCGGCTGTTTTGTCGCAGGCGAACTGAAAGAACCGCGTCGCGATCTGCCGCGGGCATTGTTGCTGGGGATTACCGGCGTCGTCGTCCTTTACACTCTGGTAAACTTTGTTTGCGTCCGAGCGCTGGGAGTTAGCGGCCTGGCGTCTACCGACACACCGGCGTCGACGCTGATGGAAATTGCCCTGGGCAGACGAGGCGCGATCGCCATTGCTCTTGGCATCGCGATTTCTACCCTGGGTTTTCTGAGTCAGAGTGTTTTGACTGCGCCGCGGGTCTACTTCGCCATGGCCGAAGATGGAGTCTTCTTCCGGCAACTCGCCTGGGTCCATCCCCGGACGCGTGTGCCTGTGTTTGCCATTGTTTTGCAGAGTGTGTGGACAATGGTGATTCTATTTTCGGGAAGCTATGGACAAATCCTTAATTACGTGACCGCGATGGATTGGATCTTTTTCGGACTCACGGCCAGCTGTCTTTTTGTCCTGCGTCGCCGCGAACAAACAGTCGCGGGGTTCCGCATGCCTTTACATCCGCTCGCGACTGCACTCTTTTGTTTGGTTTGCTGGAGCGTCGTGGCTAACACGATTTATCGCTATCCGACCAATACACTTATCGGGATGGCGATCCTGGTTTCCGGCGTGCCGGTGTATTATTTTTGGAAAAGGACTTCCCGCGCGTGAACTATTCTCGCAGCACCGCTGGTTCGCCCTATATGGAATGGGCCAAGCTTTCCTCAGGGGCCCGTTATAATTTAGCGACGAGCGGAATGGCCGCTTTTCCGCTGGCGGAGCTCGGCGTCGAAATCAACCACCTGGAGATTAATGGCCCCGGCGGTTACGGCTACCAACCGTTATTGGAACAAATCGCGGCTCGTTATGATGTGCCACATGAATCGATAGTCAGCGCCATCGGAACTTCGATGGCCAATTATCTCGCGCTCGCCGCAGCCACCGAGCCCGGCGATGAAATCCTGGTCGAGCGACCCTACTACGAGCCGCTCTTGAGCACGGCGCGTTATCTGGGTTTGACGATCGAGTATTTTCAAAGGCGAAATAACTTCGCGATTGAGTTGGCCGATCTGGAGCGGCAAATCACGCCGCGAACTCGCGTGATCGTAATTACGAATCTGCATAATCCGAGCGGCGCGTTTTGTTCCGAGAGCACTTTGAGAGGAGTTGCTGCTCTGGCGCACAAAAACGGAGCTTACGTGCTGGTGGACGAGGTCTATCGGGAAATGCTCTTTGAGACGCGGCCGCGGAGCGCGTTCCACATCCATCCGGAACGCTTTCTCATTACTAATAGCCTGACCAAAGCCTATGGCTTGAGCGGCCTACGCTGCGGCTGGGTCATCGCCCCGCCTGACCTGGCCCGGCGCATGTGGCGCATTAATGATCTTCACGGCGCGACCTTCGTTCATCCGGGAGAATTGCTCAGCGTAATCGCCTTCGAACAACTCGGCCAAATCTCCGCGCGCGTGAACACGTTACTGGAGACAAACCGCAAACTCCTGCGGCAATTTCTTAACGCGCGAGACGATCTGGATTGTTACTGGCCGGAACATGGAACAATTGTGTTCCCGCGGTTGCGTCACGGAAGCGCAGAGCAATTTTGCGAGTTCCTGCGCACGCGTTTTGAGACCTCCGTGGTTCCCGGACGGTTCTTTGACTGTCCGAATCACTTTCGGGTCGGCGTGGGCGGGCCGACAGAAATGATTCGGGAATCATTGGATCGATTGGGCAAAGGTCTGGACGAATTCGCGGACGTCAGTGTGTCATCTTCGCCGCCGCGAAGCTCTTGACCCGCCTCGCGCAGATGATAGCCTCCCGGGCCGCTTCAACCGCCGGCCAGGAAATTATGAAATTTTATCGGATCGCGATTGTTTTCACAGCTGTGGTCTTCGCATTTGCTCCCCGCTCTATTGTTTCGCAGGAGGCCGCCGAGAACGAACCCACCCCGATCCCTGAGGAAACGCCGGCGGCAGAAATATCCAAGGACAGCTCCGAGAAAAAGGCCGGTGACGAACAACCTGCGAAAAAAGAGCGATCCTCAGAGCACGAGCAGGCCGCGAAAGTTCTTCAAGACATGATGACGGCCGAGGAATTCAGGGCGGCCGGGTTGGAGAAGCTTTCCAGCGAAGAATTGAAGAACCTGAATGCGTGGCTGCAAGGCTATCGCGAAGTTGCCGAGACAAAAGCAGCAGCGAAAGCAACAGCCGAGGTCAAAGCGTCATCGCGTGCAAAACTGGACCAAACTCTCAGTCGCGTGGACGGAACCTTTACCGGCCTGACTGGTCGCACCATCATCAAACTCGAGGATGGAACAGTCTGGAAGCAGGCAAACATTGACGATCACTATCGTGCGGGGGTCACGGACCATCCGATGGCGTTCGTCTCGCGCAGTCCCTTCGGCTGGAAGATGCGGATCGAGGGCACTCCGGAATTCTACGTCAACCCGGTCCGCCATCGGTGAAGTAATCAGCCGAGCGGCTGGATCGAGCCGGCGGGAATCAAAGTCGCCAGACCAAATTCCTCGTGCGTGAGCCGGGCCGCATGCTCGACCTCGGCTCCGTCGATGATGACGGCAATTTTAATCTCCGAAGTCGAGATCAGCTGAATGTTGATGCCGGCTTTCCCAAGGCAATCGAAGAGTCGCGCAGCTACGCCGGAATGTGAGCGCATCCCAATTCCGACGACACTCAGCTTGGCCACGCCCTTCTTGGTAATTAGCCCTGCGGCCTGAACGTCCTTCACCACCGGCTCGAGCAGTTTTCTGGCTGAATCCAGGTCGCTTTCGTGAATCGTGAACGAAAGATCGGTCGTCCCGTGTTCGGAGACGCTTTGCACGATCATGTCGACGACTATGTTCGCGGCGGCAATGGTGGAAAAAATTCGCCCGGCCACACCGGGCTCGTCGCGAACGTCGTCGACCGTCACTTTAGCCTGGTTGCGATCGATGCTGACGCCGCGAATGACGATGTCTTCCATGTTCGTCGTCTCCTCTTTCGCAATTGTTCCGGCATCAGCCTTCAAACTCGACCGCACTTCAAACTGGACGCCAAATTTTTTGGCAAATTCCACCGCGCGCGATTGCATTACTTTCGATCCGGCGCCGGCCATCTCCAACAATTCGTCGTAGGCGATCTCGTCCAGTTTCTTTGCCTCCGCGACGACACGCGGGTCGCAAGTGAAAACTCCATCGACATCGGTGAAAATCTGGCAGGCGTCGGCATTGAGTGCGCCGGCCAGCGCGATCGCAGTCAGGTCGGAGCCGCCGCGTCCCAGCGTGGTCGTCTCGCCCTCGGCGTTTTGTCCCTGAAATCCAGCGACGATGACAATGTAATCGTCCGCCAGAAGTTCATGAATTTGCCGCGGACTGATATTTGCGATTCGCGCCTTCGCATGCGTCCGGTCCGTTAAGATACCAGCTTCAGCGCCAGTCAACGAAATCGCCTTGCCTCCACGCGCGTTGATCGCCATGGCGGTTAAAGCGGTCGCGGCGTGTTCACCGGTCGCAAGCAGAATGTCCAGCTCACGTTCGGTCGGATGCGGCGACACTTCCTGCGCAAGTTTAATGAGATTATCAGTCACTCCCGCCATCGCCGAAATTATTGCGACGACCTGGGACCCTTCCCGCTGCGTCTCAATCAGGCGTTGCGCTACACTTTGAATGCGTTTCGGGTCGCCCACCGAAGTGCCGCCATATTTTTGAACAATCAGGCGCATGGCAAAAATACGCGGACAGTGGACAAGAGTGGATGCAAAGCCGAATCGTTTTCGCTCAACTCACGCCGCTGTCAACAGAAGTTGCAAATCACAAGCCAAGCGCGCGAAGAACGTCCTCCTCTTTCGCGGCGATCGGCGTTGTCGTCCCCATGCGTCCGGCAACTAGATCGGGATCCTTCAAGCCGTGTCCAGTGACCGTGCAAACAATCCTCCTCCCCTCGGGAATTTTTTGAAATGAATAGGCCGCATCGTTTGCGTCGCAGCATTTGAACAGCCCGGCGATTGGCGCGGCGCTGGCGGGTTCGACAAAGATCCCTTCCTCTTGGGCCAGCCATGATTGCGCATCGACAATTTCCTCATCGCTGACAAGATCGACAATCCCCTTCGACTCATCGATCGCCGCTCGGGCCGATTTCCAGCTCGCCGGATTGCCTATTCGGATCGCCGAAGCGATCGTTTCCGGTTGCTCGATAATTTTGTCATAAAAAATCGGTGCTGCTCCAGCCGCCTGAAAAGCAAGCATGGCCGGCAACCTCTTCGATCTTCCAGCTTTTTGGTATTCGCGGTAGCCGGCCCAATAAGCGGTCAGGTTCCCGGCGTTGCCGAGCGGCAATAAGTGAAAATCGGGCGCGTCGCCAAGAAGATCGACAATCTCAAACGCCGCCGTTTTTTGTCCGGCAATACGATCGGGATTGATTGAATTCACAATCGCGAGATTTTCGCGCTGCCCAAGCGTGCGGACAACCCGCAATGCGTCATCAAAGTTTCCGTCGACCGCAACGATCTTCGCTCCGTGGACAAAAGCTTGCAGCAATTTGCCGCTTGCAATTTTTCCGGCGGGCAAAATCACCGCGCACTCTATTCCGGCTCGGGCCGCATACGCCGCAGCTGAGGCCGAGGTGTTGCCGGTCGACGCGCAAATCAACGTCCGCGCGCCGCGCTCGATCGCTTTCGAAACCGCCACTGTCATGCCGCGATCTTTGAACGAGCCGGTTGGATTGACGCCTTCGTTTTTAACAAAGACTTCGCAGCTGCGCCCGACTCGCGCGCTTAGCTTTGCCGAATAAACCAGCGGCGTATTTCCTTCGCCCAATGAGACTATCGGCGTCGAATCGGACACCGGGAGAAATTCACGGTATCGTTCGATCACTCCCCTGCCCTGTTCCAATCTCGATTCGGCCGCGTCCATCGACATCTTCCATTCGAACCAAATCCGCGTGATTGTCGATTTGCAAGTGCAGTTGTAAGATCGACACCGGATGCCAGGGCCGAGCAAAGAAGAAAAATTGCGGCTGCTCACCACGATGCTGGAGAGCCGGCACGCGGATTTGCGCGAGCAAAATTTGAATCGCCAGGGCAAAGGCCACTTTCACGTCTCTGGCATGGGACACGAAGCGCTCGCCGCCATTTCCATCCAAATGGAACCGGACGATTACATCGTGCCTTATTATCGCGATCGCGGCCTCGTTCTTGGCCGGGGAATGACTACCCGCGAGCTCGCCCTGGAATATTTTGCCAAGCGCAATACTGGAAGCGGCGGACGGATGATGCCCTCTCATTACAGCGACGTGTTGCGTCACATTTGGAGCGTGCCCACGCCCACAGGGTCACAACTCCTTCCCGCCTGCGGCATGGCTTGGGGCCTCAAACTCGACAGCAAAAAAAATCTCGTTGTCACAACGGTGGGCGACGCCGCGACGCGTCAGGGAGATTTTTTCGAGGCAATTTGTTTTGCTAAAGAAAAAAAACTCCCCGTCATTTTCGTCGTTGAGGACAATGGTTACGGGATCAGCAGCCCGACCCGAGAAATTAATCCGCTCGCCCTCGATGCACTTGAGTTGGACGACTGGCGGAAAATCGACGGCCATGACGTTCAGCAGGTTTACAACGCGTCGGCGGACGCGATCGGAAAGATTCGCAGTAGTAGCGGCGGACCGTTTTTCTTCTGGATAAAGATGGAGCGGCTCTCCAGCCACACCAGTTCGGACGACCAGAAACTTTACCGCGCGGAGGAAGAGTTGGCCGCTCTCGAGAAATGCGACCCACTCAAATGTTGGAAAGACCAACTGATTGAAGAAGGCCTCCTAAGCACCGAAGAGTTTGCCAGGATCGACAATGAAGTTAAGGAGCGCATCCGCCAGGAATATAGTGAGGCCGAAAAAGCACAGGACCCAGCGGCTGACGAACTCGAGCTACATGTCACTGACGCGCCGCCAAAGATCGACAAGGAAATTTTGCCGCCGGGAAAATATCGAATTGGCGATACCGTGAACAAGACTTTGCGCGCCGGCCTCGAAGAAGACCAAAACCGCATCATTTTCGGCGAAGACATCGAGGACCCTAAGGGAGGCGTCTTTCGTCTCACTCAAAAACTTTCGACCGATTTTCCGAAACAGGTCTTCAATTCACCGCTTGCTGAATCGACCATCCTCGGCGTGGCCTGCGGACTGGCCGCTTACGGCAAGCGACCGGTCTTCGAATTGCAATTCATCGATTTCATTTATCCCGGCTTTAATCAGGTCGCCACCAACATCTCGAATCTGCGCTGGCGCTCCTTCGGCAATTGGAAATGTCCCGCCGTAATTTATGCGCCCTACGGAGCTTATCTCCCGGGCGGAAGTTTGTGGCATAGCCAGGCGAATGAATCGGTCTTCGCCCATTATCCGGGACTGACGATTGTCATTCCCAGTACTCCCGAAGACGCCGCTGGCCTGCTTTGGACCGCGATGCACAGCGAAGATCCCGTCATTTTCTT
>Ga0137365_10003858_pt1 | contig 12032 bp, 13 predicted proteins | sample SagtaG_9_FD_104799 | JGI IMG/M metagenome (GOLD analysis project Ga0137365, IMG submission 104799) | Vadose zone soil microbial communities from Sagehorn Ranch, Mendocino, California, USA - Sage1_L_40_16 metaG | ecosystem: Environmental > Terrestrial > Soil > Vadose zone | place: USA... | reverse complement strand
GAACGGGAGGCAATCCCATTATCGGCGCGCTTTACCATTTGCGGGCGATGCTGTCGAACATCATCGTGCAGATCTTACCGCAGCAACAGGCAGCACTACTCATCGCGCTCCTGCTGAGCGAGCTGTGGATTGTGGAATTGCAGTAGAGCCGTTGTGGTGGTATTTTGGAGCGCCTGCTGGAAGCGGTATGCGAGGCCTGCTGCTTTCTTTAGAAATATATGTTGACATACCGCAAATCATCCTCATGTCCTGGTGACACCCGTGATATACTAGCCTCTAGCATTGTATGTCAATGCACTCCTGTTCGTTCCTGGTAGTTTGTTTCAAGGATATGAAATGGCCGAACCATCCCCCCGACAAGGCATATGTGCCTATTGCGGGAATGTCGGTGAAGTAACCGACGATCATGTTATCCCCAAATGCCTTTGGCCCGGGCGTGTTCGCAAAGATACGCCTATTGTCGATGCATGTAGGCCATGTAATCATGTATGGAAGTCTGAGTATGATACCTATCTCCGCGATATTCTCGTGAACGATAGGGCCTGTGCCAAGAATCCTACCGCTCAGGCGGTTCGTAAAAAATATTACCGTGCCGCCGCAGATAATCAATCCATTATGGCACAGGATCTCGCTGAACGTGCGGAGTTTGTAGGATTACAGGAGCCTTCAGGACTTATTAGCGGCTTTGCGAAAACCTTGCCGGATGCAGTCGAACGATGTAATGTAATCTTGCCGCTGATTGTACGCGGGCTGCATCAATTTTACCTCCATGCCACATTACCCAAAGATACCATATTTCAAGTGGCTCGTGTGATAAAACGGCAAGAGATAGAGGCACTCGCACGTGAGATGAATGAAAATGGCGGCGCATAACAAAATATAGGCACTGGCGATGTGTTCCAATGTGCAGTTTGGCCTCGGCCAGGACATTTATACCCAGAGGTTTGGATTCTCAACTTCTATAAATGCATCCGGTTTGTGGTGTCTGCACGAGCATATATACCTGAGAAAAACAGAATAATCATTCCCATCTTGGAGAATAAAGCACATAGCTTTGTGCCGTTTTTTGTTTCTGATTAGTTTGCGTAAAAGGTAATCATGTGGCTAATAGTAAGAAAATTGAGGGCATCTGCCCTTATTGTGGGGAAAAGGCGATCTTAACCCGCGATCATGTCATTTCTCAATGCCTATATGCCAATGGTGTTCCGGCCAATTCACCCAAAATCTATGCTTGCTCGAAGTGTAATAACATTCTGAAGTCGCGGCTGGATGTGTACATCAGAGATTTTCTTATAACGGACATTAAAGGGTCTGAGCATCCAGTTTCAAAGCATCTATTCCCAAAGCTTGCGCGTTCCGTAAGTCGAAACCAATCGGAGTTTGCGCGAGATGCAAAGAACTCTCAACTTATCCCAAGATTTACTCCGGGGGGTCTGTTCGCAGGCTTTGCCTATGCTATACAGCTTCCTAACGATCCCCTGGGCGAGGGTCTTGCAATGATGACCCGTGGCCTGTACTACTTTTATGTAAGACAAGTGCTACCGCAGAATATAGCGATTCAAGTTCATCGCCAATGGGACATGCAAAAATTGGAGCCGGAAATCCAGATGCTTTTCAATTTGGGCGCAGCCTATAAACCAGCAGGCGATGGGGATGTTTTCGAATGCATCTATATCATTGCGCCAGAGAAACCAACTGCTAGTCTTTGGTTCCTCAGCTTTCTCAGGGACATATACTTTTCAGTAGCAATCGACCTCGAGCCTGTCCTTACCCAATCCGATACCGCTGGCGAACCCATTCAAGCAGCCTCATAAAGGCGGACAAAAGTTGCTGTGGATTGCGCACTTGCTGAGAACTCTTGGAAAATGAGATGCAATTGTCCTGCAGACCTACTATCTTGGCAACACTCAGCATGGTTGATATACTTGCCACAAGAATAGCAGAAGGACCATTGCTGTGTCATCATCATCTGGTGAACCAGTCGAACAAGCGATTCATCCTACAGAATCATGCAACACTACCTGCTCTTGAGTCGAAATTTGTTGTACACCGGACTCACTCGATCCAAGCAACTTGCGATCCTAGTGGGGCCAACCAAAGCCATTGGGCTCTCCATCAAACGGGTGATGGATCGGCAGCGCTAAACCGCGCTGGCAGATCGCCTGAAGAACCCGTCTGCATCTTCCACCCTATAAAGCCAAGAAGTCATCGAGAACGCTGCCATCAGTGACATCGTTGGCGAACCCGTTATTGCTCCAACCAGATCAGATTGTCACACCTCTTATTGAAGTTCGCATAGGATTGGAACAAAAAGTTGGAGGAGGAATATAATCTAAAGGGGCTACTGTGATCGTGGCGAATCTCCAATTACTCCTCAGGTTGGGCCGTCCTCACCGGGGATACGGATACCTGCTCCCTGTTCACGCAGGTGGTACATAACCCTCCTGATCAGCCCTGCTACTTTCTCAGGACACGGGCATCTCTCGGCAATGAAGCGACTCAGGGCCACTTTGTTGTTCTTGCCGAACTTCGTTTCAGCGTCGGTCCAGATGTCCGGCGGAATCTCTGGCCGGATAGCCTTCTCGAATCCTTCGCCCGCCCTGCTCGCCAGCGTGAAAATGCCATAGGTTTCCAGGGTTTGCCGAAACTCGGCGAAGTCTCGGACATTGCCCCCAGGATTAGCTGGAATGGATGGCAAAGGTCGGCGGCAGACAGTCAGAATATCGCGGATGTGGTTGAGGGCGGAACCGGACTGTTTCTGCTCCTGCAAATCCCAGAGGACCTCGCTATCGCCGATGATGGCCCAGGGAATGGCAAAGTGGTAGATGAACCTGAGTGGAGAGACGAAGCCCCCCTTCCCATCCACGGGATACAGCGCGATGTCCTGGCGCACCAGGTCCGCGCACCACACAGGCAATGCAGCCAGTTCGGTTGATCCCTCAATCAGGAGCACAGCGCGGCTGAAGAGCAGCGCCCGCGCTGCCAGGTTTCCCCGGAACATCTGTCGAAGTTTGACCAGATCGTCTTGGCCTATCTCCCTGACATCTCTTCCTTCAGCCTCTCTCGCCTCAACATCTTCCTTTCTGACATTCAGTGCCCGGCGGATAGTATGGCCGTCCTGAAGCGTGAAACGGGACACACGGTCGATAGTATCAGGCGGCACGAGAGTCGGTGCGTGCGTATTCACCAGGAACTGGCTCCCTTCGCCTTCCGGTCGGTGAGCGAGGGCCTGTAATTCATCCAACAGTGTCGCCTGCGTCGTCGGGTGCAGATTGAGCGCGGGTTCATCCAGCAAGACCAGCTGACCGCTACTCCCGGCCAGCACGGCGCTCAGGAAGAGCGCCTCGGCGATGCCCGCCCCACTGAACTCCAGAGGAATGTCACCCCAGGAGCTGCTCGTGACCAACTCCAACGAGATGTCTGGCTGCTCTGACTCTGTCGAAGAGGAAGCAGAGCCCGCGGGGGCCAAGACCACGTCAAACCGGCGACCCGTCATCCGAGCAAACAGCTTCCATATAGCATCGTACTGCTTGCGGTCGTGGAGGTTCCCATTCTTCTTGCAGAAGAGGAAGCGCGCCAGTTCTTCCCCATTGCTCAAATCAAGGGGCTGCGTGAGGAGATCCCTGGCTATGAACGTGCGCTGAGGCAGCAAACGCACGTTGTCGGTGAACACCAGGGCCTGATCGAGCAAACGCTGGAAGATCATACGCCCAAAGAGTCTCCCTGGCTCAGGATAGATCTGCGCTGCCAATCTCAATGCCCGATGGGTTGCGAGGGTTGCCGGGTCCACAATCTGCGTCTGATTCTCTAGCTGCAACGCGACCCCTTGCTGAGAGGATACCCAGCCCGGAAGGTGTGAGAAATCAGGCAACGGGAAACCTCCCTCTGGTGAAGCTCCGGTTAATCCGTTGTCCAGTTGCATGCGCTCCTGCTCCGTGAGGCTGTTGCGCCAGGCGACAAAGAGCGATCCCCAATTTTGCGTCGTGCTCTGGGGATTATGCTCGGCATGGCCAAAAAGCGTTCCCCCGCCGGTCAGATCCAGCCGGAACATCGGCCCTCCGGGATGTGCCTCATACTGGCACTGCCATCCCTGGCTCCCCACGTGAGTCACGGCCAGCCGGCCAGCAAAGAGCCAGGAAATATCCTCTGGACGCAACTGCTCCTGCACCCAGGCAGCAAATCGTCTCAGGCCACCGGGGTCCGGGTTGCGCTGCGTTGCCGATGTCATCGTCTGCTGGATCTGCTGCTGGTCGCAAAGCACCGCCGCCAGAAACGCACACAAGAGACCCTTTTCCAGCGCTGTCGTGAACTGGAGGTCCAGTGCGATGGTGATCGTATCGGCATCTGTGCCCCGGTGTCCGGCGCCGACCCAGCGCGCAGTGGCTTGGGCTCGCTCTGGGCTCAGCGCGTCGCGCACCGCCCGCAAAGCGCGGAACAGGTTGGTCTTGCCCGCGCCGTTGGGGCCGACAATCACATTCAGGTGCGGGTCGAGTCCCTCCCAGACAAATGTGTCGAAGGAGAGGAAGTGGTCAATGTGGATCGCGTGAATCTGCATGGGATATTCCTCCCGATCCCCAAGTAGTGGCAGAAAAAGGCTCACCGGCTTCCTGCGTGCTGCTATTGTAGCACAGGCGTTGCTATTTTTCGCCTCATCGCCGGGATGTCGTATAATAGGCGCACTCCAATGAGCACAACAGCACCGTCCGGGGAGAAATGCCGCGAACGATGGCGTGGTGGGAAGAGCCGATACGACGACGTTGAGTAGCCCTCTGTTGTGTGACAAGCTTACTTAGTTGGAGCAAGTTATCCCAGAGCTTGTCCTGTCACAGGATAAGGTCCTTCCGCCTCAGAGATGGCCCAGGCATATATGGGTCTCAGCTTGCATCAGTCGTTCCTCTTCCATCGCTTATACCGAATGAGCTGCGCTTGTCCACAGACACAGATCAGAATAGCGTTGCCGGTCCGCTCTAGCGAGGCAATCACCGCGTCAGCTTGTAGGGCCGACACATACAACCGCGCTCCGCACGTCACACAATGTAATTCCATGTCCACTACTTCATCAGAGCCGGGTTGCTTCTTGGCACTCATGCAAATCCACTCTCCCCTCGTTGTTATGCCTACGATCAGCAGAGGATAGCGCGATCAGAACCTCTTTCTTCCCGTTGCCCAGTTTCAAGGCGTAGAGAACGCCTCTCGATCTCGGTAAGCGCATCCTCATCTGTGTAATTGCCAGTTCATCTCTCGTCCTGCCAAAAACGCTGGCTATGCACTTGTACATCTCCCTTGTTCCTCCTCATCCTCAATGTCCCTGAGACAAGACATACTGGAGACTCTGCTGGATCGCCTCATCGAGACAGGCCAGGAAGCGTGAGGGACTCATCGAAGCGAGATCGGCCAGGAGGCAGATGTGCAGTTCCTGTGCGTCTTTTGTCGCATGCACATGTTCAAAACGGCAGGACATGCCATAGCCCCGCTCCCGGAGCAGATCAAGGGCTACCGAAACTTCCAACCCCTCGCGAGGGCATACAACGTTCATTTCACTCATAGTCTTCTTTCCCAGGCCTTCTTAAGTGATGGTCTCTCGGCCTTTCCTGGCGATGAGAGACAAACACTTGCTCCCGGCTTATCGTTGCCCATATTCTATGAACATGTGGTATCGGGTACGATAATCAGCCCATTCCTGTGGCAGTCCTGCCAGCACCTGGTCAAATGCTCCCGGAGCGAGAGACAGCGTTGAGCAGAACAAGTCTTTGAGCCCACTTAACCCCGCCAGCATATTCTGTTGCAGCAGCAATCCTTCTCGTTGCCTCCCCCGCATCCACGAACCAACCGGCAGTTCAAGGGTGCGGGTCTGGATATTCCGCAGTCCCTCATGCTTTAAGCCGTCCCCAAGGTGCCTGATCAGCGAGGCGTCGAAGCCGCGAATATGGCTGACAGCGGCCCACCAGGAGAGAAAGCGCGTAGTAAGCGGACCGGGATTCACATAACTGTCACTGGCTTCCACCAACTCGATCCATCTCCCGTAGCGCGTCACCCGCACCAGTTCGCTCAGGACGAAGGGCCACTTCGCCGCGGGGATCGCTGCAACGAGAAAACGTTGGTGTGTGAAATCAAAGCGCTGATCCGGAAACGGCAAGCCATCGAGCAGATTGCCCTGCTGGAAGCGATAATTGCCTCCGATCCCCGGTAATGTGACCTGGTATTCCTGTGTCAGATCAAAACCGATAACCTCTGCCAGGGGAAACGCCAGGGCCATCTCCTGCGCCCAGCGGCCTGTCCCGCACCCGACATCCACTATTGAGGAGACCACTGTATGGTCGAGAGGGGTCACATAGTTGCCTTTGAGTATCTGGCGTAAGAGATAATGTTGAAAGTCGAGCCGGTGGATTTCCTTCGCGTCCCTGGGAAGGAGATAGGCGTCAGGTGCAGGTACACGCATCCTCACAGTCATACCTGGTTGCCACGACGACGTTGCAGACGCCGCATTACGCCTGCGCCGGAAGAGTTGCGAGAGATGCATGGCAAATCCTTCCTTCTCATATTCCCTGGTGTCGCTGCCTCCGCCACTGTGGCTCACACTCCAGGTGTTGTCAACGATCACAGCCTACAAAACGCTTGCGCAAACATTCCTCCTACTACCAGTTAATTGCGCGCTTCACCTACTTCCTCCACATAATGATTTCCTCGAGGCAGTAAGGCTTGAGCAGACGCGCTCGCCAGACTATGGTCATAGAAGGAGGAAGGCAACTCTGCCTCTGCTGAGAGTTTAACGGCGCGGCATCTGCGCTCAATGCGCTCACAGTCTGCACCGTAAAAACTCGCATGGGATGAAGTCGATAGCGTTCCCACTTGGAAAGGGTTACCACCTTAATGATCAGGAACGATCGTGCTACTCGTCACAAGGGAACCGCACACCTCATTGCTACCCCTGGTTTCAAGGTGCTTCAAACGCTCGGACGCAATAGGTGGTTGGATGCTCACTGTATGCATATCGTCTCCTACTTCCAACCAGCAGGTTTTTCCGCTGCAAGGCTCCCAAGATATGCCTGGACCACAGCCACAACTTCATCTGTTTTAAAGGGCTTCGTGAGGTAGGCGTGTGCCCCAGCCAGCCTCCCTTTGAGACGGTCAAGGACGCCATCGCGCCGCGAGATAATGACAAAGACCGTTTGCGCCAGGGCCGGTTTCGCTTTGAGGTGCCGGATGACGTCATAGCCGTCCAGTTTCGGGAGGTCCACATCGACCAGGACGAGCGCGGGAATACGCGCTACTGGTGTGCCACACCAGCGTAATGCCTCTACTCCATCCTGGAAGCTCTTGACCTCGTAGCCTGCCCGGTGCAGGCAGGTTTCCAGAATTTTACGAATGGTCGGCGAGTCATCGATGACCATCACAAACGCGCTCATCCTTCATCCCTTTCGTCGTCGTGTCCTATTGGTATCTTCCCGCTCCCTACGGCACTGCTCTTGCTGCGCCTGTGCCTGTCTTTGCTCTGTTTTCGTCCTATGCCCAGCACCCACGGGCAATAGTAGCACGGTGGCGTTTACCTGCTCGCTCAGGCGTTTTTGCAGCATTTTTACGAATCGTGCTTCATTTCTTACCAGTTTTTTATGAAGCGTTGGCAGCAAGGAGCGACGGGAAAAACGCTGCTCCTGCGTGCCAGGAGCAGCGTAAACAAGCAGAGAGGAAGCAGCATTACGGAAGCTTGTGTTCACTCCTTGTTTTTCGGGTCGATGCAAGAGAACGTCATGTGCTGTTTCTGCCTGCTGCCTCTCCGATCCATTCTCTCCTCGTGTTGGCATGCTCCAAGAGCAACACGGGCTTGCAACGTGTTGGACCGCGCACATAAGCAGCACGGCATAAGACGATCGCAACAGCACTCCTTACCGTGAGATGCACGTGGTTGGTTTGCGCGCGAGCGCTCAAGGAGAGGCAGAACGAGGCGAACAGACTCAATCTTTCTGCTCACCGATGGAGGGGTTCAATCCACTCATCTCTTTTCCAGTTCTGCACATGCGTTCTGTGGCTTTGGAGGAGATTTCGAGTGGATGTGCATAGGAGATCATGGTAGGTAGCCTCTGTTCTCCTGGCGAATATCAAAGGCGCCTACTCATGACATCGAAGAAGTTGTAACGAGTGACTTTGCATTGCACTGGATGTGGTGATGTTTTGCACCGGTATTTTTTGTTGTTACGCCCTTGAAAATCACAGTGTATCACAACTTCTCTACAAGTAGGAACTGTTCGGCTAGACTTGTTGATGGGGAACATGATATATCCGTTGATTTCCGCAGTGAGATAGTGAGATAGACCAGTAGACAAGAGCCAGAAGAGTTGCTATACTCGAGTCTATGAATCGCTTGTTCACATCCGCTCGCCAGGGAAGATTTCGTCTCTTCTCACTTAGACCAACGCTGCCAGCGCCAGTTTCAACGGGACAAGTGTCACCGAACGCGCCTGCCGATCCACCTGACCCCTTACCCGGGCGAGAACTGATGTTCACGCTCATCCGTGAACACCTAACCATGCAGCATCAGGTAGCAGATCAGCAGGATACGAAAGCGTCTGGTATCTTGATCGGAGGAACGACGATGGTCGGTTTCGCATTCCTGGTCCAGCATCATCCTGTAGGAAATTGTTCATTGCTCATCCCGCTCTGGCTCCATCACTGGCCGATCATGGTGAGGCTAGCTTTGCCTTATGTCCCGTTTCTTCTTTGCTATGTCCTCTCGATGATTTTCGCCCTCCAGGCTTCTCGTATTCGTGGATACTGGACCGTTCCTGACCCCGTGAAAGCCTTGAAGAGCATGAACAAGTCAGAGCGGGAACTCAAACTCGAGCTGAGTCGCGCGATGGCTCACTTCTCAAAGGAGAATGAGGGAACCCTGGACATGAAAGCAGACAGGATACAATGGGCGGTGCGCCTCCTGCTGGGAGAGATTGCCGCTCTCGTTCTTCTTTTGGTATATCAAACCGTCTGTTAAGGAGGATATGATGTCTGATCAGTCACAACCATCATCACAACAACAGCCAGTGTCGGCCACGCCCAACCCTGGCGCGTCAGCACCGCCTGCGAATCCTGTGCCACAGCAAGCGGCCACGCCTCCATTGCCGATCTCACCACTCACCGGCGAGCCATTTGATCCAGAATGGGGTGCGCTCATTCAGAAGGGGGGCAGTAACCAGGGAACCATTCAGCAGGTCATGAAGCCAGATATCGAACGCAAGGCCGACAACAAGTAGTGTTTGTTAGCTCTATGCCAGAAACCCGGCTTCCGCAAAAGGCGTCGGGTTTCTTTTTTCGGAAAGACGGATGTTAGGGGTTCAACAAGGATCACATCAAAATTGAGCCATTTGACATAATGCCCATCTGTTCGCATCTCCTATCGTACTAACGCGGAAAAATGGCTACTTGGTCAGGCTCTCAAATGATGTTTTTTTTTGTGATTGAGCAAGGTATCGCACCTAATGGGCGGTTAGCTGCGATAGACTAGTTTTGTATGAGCCGTTGTCGTACCCCTACAAGCGTTCAGCAGGATTTCAGGCGAGAAAAATCAGGTTGAGCTTTCGACATTTTCCTGCTCTTCCTGGTGGTCTTCCTTGGCTTGAGGCATTTTTGGGAGTACCATCGTGCAGCAAAGTCTCAGCGCTAACCACCAGAGGTAAATGGTTTGCGGAGCAAGGAACTCCTCATAATCCATAAGTCCATGTGACCCTTCATTTCTCAGATTTGAACCAAAACGCTCCACTAATAGCCCTTGCAGATCGAACACGATATCTTCGCTAAACACGCTCTTTAACTCATCTTGATAGTGATGGAGTATTTTATTGAGGGGAAACTCATCCTGAATGCTCTCTTTATCCAATTGTGAGGTGATACAACCTTGTCTGATCAGAAGAGAGCGGATTGAGTTCTCTAGCTGAGGAATAAGCAGGTGAGCAGCTACAAGGGTGTCTCCGGTCAGCCCTGCATGAAATCCACGAGCATAAATCATCTCTCGCCCGGGAGGGACAAAAGGATTGTTGGATACGAGCGGAAGCAGGTCATGGACGCGGATATTGTGCTCCAAACAAATTTGCTGGCGGGCCGCTTCCACCCAGTTTATTGCATGAAGCAACTGATACCAGGTGGCTAAACGAAACATTTCGGCGCGGATAGCTTGTTCAGCTTCGTCAGCCTCATTGGAGAGTATGGGAGGTCTCCGTCCCACCGTTTTTCCCGTATTATCCTTGACCTCTACGGAGGTGAGAGCAGAAAGGGGCGCTTGTTTGGCGTTCTCTATCACCCGCTTTCTCAAGTCCTTAACGCGAGGAGAGGAGCCAATATAAGCCAGATCGAAGAGCGCTTGAAGAAATTTCTTTCCTCTCACCTGCGCTCTTGCCTTTTCTTGCTCATCGGTGACATCAAACGGAATTTCGATTCTTCCCATCTCAGCACGAGCCTCTTCTTGATAGTCGCGAAAAATGGGATACAGTTGCTGGATTCGCTCCCGTTCTTGCTTGCTCGATGCCTTTTGCAAGAGTTCAATTGCTGACTGCATATGCCACGCTGCAACCGTATAGTTCGGAGGCGATGCTTGCGCAGCAGCTTCGGCTTCCTTGATGAAGGCTTCTGCCTGTGCTTTTAGAGTCGCATCTTTCCAGCCAGGAACTTTGCGGAGCTTCTGCCACTTTCCCCAGATCTCCCAATATTCTTGTGCCCGGTGCCAATCATGCTCCGTTTCTGCCCGCTTTGCGGCCTTCTCAGCAAGGCTCGCATAATGCTCTGGCTCGCCTTGGCGTTGCTCTATCAGCAATCCCATCAACCTGGCGGAAAAGAGCGTTGCATCTTCCTCTCCATACTTTCCAAGAAGCTCCTCGATAACTTGGATGGTTCTTGGAAAGTAGTCACGATTATTCCTCCCGATCCTTGCTGCAAGCTGAAGCGCACGCTCAATTCGTTCTTCGGTTGATACCCAATGTTCAGGATGCATTAACGTAGCGGCAGATGCCAGATATGCATCTATAGCTCGACCAGCGAAAGAGGTATTTCGTGTCTTAATATAGAGAACGTCGGCAACTCTCGCTCGCATTTCCGGATCAGCTACTTCTGAAACAACTTCCGTCAATACCTGCGTGTGTTCGTCGGTGAGATCATCCACAATGAAACTACGACGCCCGTCCAATACGAACATCGGCCCAAAGGGATCTTGATCGTTGTCTAATTTGAAGTAAAGAGAAGCAATGCCACCCAGGAGGGTAAAAATTTCTTGTGCTTTGGCGTCTGCTGCTTGTTCAGCTTTTTCTGCTTCAATAAAGAAAAGACCTGTATATTTCCGGCATTCTTTTTGGTCGCATTGCTCAATGACCTTTTGCCAGTTACACGCATCAAAATCGCTCTTTGAGAGGGGGCTATTTTGTTGGGACATACGTTCTCCTACCCACATGGTTTATCTGCGACGATAGTCGAGTTTTGTTATGCCGTTCTTTACTGTGGCTGATATTACCATAGATTGTCGAATCCTAGAAGCTTGGAGGGAAAGCCGATTAGGTGCGATATCTTGCTCAACCATTGTGAAAAAATGTGTCTCAGAACTGCTCAAAATCTGCATGAGGTACGATAGGAGAGGCAAACAGGTGAGTATTATGTCAAATGGCCCAGTTTAGTCGTAATCGTTGTTGTCCCCCGGTATGGGTCAACTCTCTCCAGCGAAGCATCTCGCAGGAAGCGCCGTGTCGCGATGCGACATCCATGCGGATGAAAATGACACTATAGTACAGTCGCTTCCTTCTGTCGCTATTTTCGGAAGAAACCCTCTATCGAAGCGCTCTGTCTCCCTCATCACCCCTCGGAGGGGGTATTTTGCACCAGTCGTAGAGGACTCTTTTTCACCGCCATGGCCAAGAAAAAGTGCCCGGTGCAGTGCAAATCCTCGCGGAGTGCAATGCAAAGTCTCACCTGGTGCAATCTAAAGTCTTACGTTACAGAAGTGACAGTCTAACCGCTCAAACGCGATACTGTCATAGACCACGGGAAGCGCACACTTGATAGCT
>Ga0137365_10003855_pt1 | contig 12037 bp, 12 predicted proteins | sample SagtaG_9_FD_104799 | JGI IMG/M metagenome (GOLD analysis project Ga0137365, IMG submission 104799) | Vadose zone soil microbial communities from Sagehorn Ranch, Mendocino, California, USA - Sage1_L_40_16 metaG | ecosystem: Environmental > Terrestrial > Soil > Vadose zone | place: USA... | reverse complement strand
TAACGTTACAATTTCCCCTAGGTTACGTTTCCCGAGCATTAGCATCTAATTGCGTGAACTGGAATAGCTCAACTTCTTGCACACGGTCAGTTTGCACAGAAGGTGAGCGGCAAAGTTTCTTTGCCAAGAAATGCAACTTGGCAGGGAATGTGCTCATCAAGTTCTAGAGGCAGAACTGATGCCTCAAAGTGGACCGCACTCGGGTTGAATTTATGGCAACACTCGATTTCAAGCCGCCCCGCACCAAAGCCGAGCCCGAACTAAACCTGCTGCTGCCCAAAAGCGCTGAGCAGCCGTTGTGGAAGTCGCTGTTTCAGAACCTGGACGATTATTTCTTTCCCAAAAAGCAGCCCCCGCTAGTACTCACTTCGAAGCCCGTTCCGGTCAAGGATATTTGGGGTTTTTACGACTATAAGAAGAGCGGCGTCGTGGGCTCGACCGTCGTCCACATTTTGACTATTGCCGCCATTGTGGGACTCACGATAGCGGGACGCCACGTGGTACAAGAGGTAACGAAAAAGCAGGAAGTCGTTACCTATGTCGCTACGGATGACATTCCTCCTCTGCCCCCGGCGAAGACGATCTCAGGTGGCGGCGGAGGAGGCGGCGATCGTGACAAGTTCCAGGCTCCGAAAGGCAAGCTGCCGAAATTTGACATGCAGCCAATCACCCCTCCCGCGATGGTGGTCCGCAATGAGCACCCCAAGTTGACGGCTGAACCGGCTGTAGCAGTTCCTCCGCAGATTCACATTGCCATGAACAATCTGCCGAACCTGGGTGATCCCATGTCGCGCCTGCCCTCCGGGCCGCCGTCGAACGGAACCGGCTCGGGCGGTGGCATTGGCTCTGGTTCCGGCGGCGGAGTTGGTGTGGGCACCGGTCCTGGCGTAGGCGAGGGCCGCGGCGGGGGTACGGGCGGCGGCGTATTCCGGGTAGGCGGCGGCGTATCCGCGCCGAAAGCAATCTATCAGCCTGAGCCGGAATACTCCGAAGAAGCTCGCAAGGCCAAATATCAAGGAACCTGTGTGCTGTGGCTGATCGTCGGCCCCGATGGCAAGCCTCGCGACATTAAAGTTAGCCGCAATCTGGGAATGGGTCTCGACGAGAAGGCAATCCAGGCAGTCAAGACCTGGAAGTTCGAGCCCGCGATGAAAGACGGCAAGCCGGTGGCAGTGGAGATCAGCGTGGAAGTGGAGTTCCGATTGTACTGAAACGAATTTTGTTCGATGAACGGCCGCGAGTCTTCGGGGCCGTTTTTTATTTCAGTGCGAATCTTTTCCGCGCCGAAGAGAAGGCTAGAACCTGTCTGGCTCTGTTGACATCCTAAGTTTCACTTCACGCGGACAGCGGCGAAACCAGGCTATGCTGCAATCAGCGCTGGCGAAACTCGCTACTGGCCGAAGTGGGTTTGGGGCGCTTCGCGCAGGTGGCTTTGGATGTGGCTCAGGTCATGCCGCCCTACCGCACCTGCTTTAGCAAACGCCAATTCTCGCAGCCGCAACTGTTGGCTATCTTGTGCTTCATGCGCTACGAGGACTGGACCTTCCGCGAAACCGAAGTTCGTCTGAGCGAACACGGAGAGCTGCGCCGAGCGCTCGCACTGGCTTCGGTTCCCGACTACACCACGCTCCAGCCGTTCTTGCGACGTCTCCTGGAACCCGACTTGGAGCACGCCCTCGAGGATAGTCGTGCGTCGCGTGCCGGGGAGGCGGCGAAGGCGAACCACGGTGGCCGTCGATGCCACCGGGCTTGCCCAAGGCGCGGTGAGCACGCGCATGTATCACCACACCCAGCAGCGCTGCCTTGGCGGCGTTGGTTGAAATGGTCGGCCGTCGTCGACGTGGAGAGACAACTCATCTTGTCCCAATCGGCACGGCAGGCCCCGGGGAATTCTTCGGTTGCCCATTTGGGTCCTTTAAGTCATCAAGGCTGATGGTGGCGTCGGCATTGGTAAATACTTTCGATTCACCCAAGAGAGTCAGCACTTTGAGGATGGTAGTTTCCGAGCGACGGCTGATGATGTATCTGCCCGAAACCAGCTGTGCATCCCTTGCCCGTCCACTGCACTGACAGGCGCTGGTTCATACGGGCAGTAGCGGTCCAGAAAGGCATGCCGTACTGCTTCGCGAGCCCTGGTTCCGCTCTTGCCAGCACTGTTGTAAGAGAGGAAGAGGCCTACACCAGCGTCCAGAATCAGATGCAGGTCGCTATGGAAATATTGTGTGTCCCCCGCATGGCCAATGATTCTGTGCCCGTTCGTGGTCTCTTCATAGAAACCGAGCGCCATCCCGTTCATGTCCGGCAGATTGGGCAAAGTGGCGCGAGTGCATCAATCGCGCAGTTCGCCTCAAAGGCAGGAAGCGGCCGGCGGCCAACATGCTGGTCTCCGATTACCTGCGCGTGGCCGCAAACAAGGCGGAAGTCGTGGCCCCGCTGCGCACCCTCGGATTTCACACTTTCCGGAGGACGCTCGCTTCGGTCCTGGTCAAGATGGAGGTTGATCCGAAGCTGGTGCAGGAAATGCTCCGGCACCAGAACCTGAAGACGACACTCGAGGTGTACGCCAGGCCATGACCAAAGACAAGCTCGAAGCCCAGGGGATGTTCCTGGAGTTGCTATTCCGCGGCAGGAAGGACTTGGAGAAAGCGGCTCCGGTGACGGTTGTGGTGCAATCGGCGTCCCGTGACAACGCAAGGGCGACATTCTCCGTCGTTGGAAACGGAACCCCTAACACTCTCCCCCATACACGGTGGGAAACCTCCAAGACGTATCCGCGGACCGGGGCGTAGGGGGTTGGGAATTTCGATATCATTACTTTTAAGATTGGAAGCAGGACGTCTTCAAACGTCCGTCGGATCCGCTCGTTGGCATCCATCCGTTCAGGAGGATAAACCGCATAGTAGTTTCCGGTTACCTCTAGAACGGTCTCACCGTTCAAGGTCGCAAAACGCAGAGAGCGCTGGTCCAGGTGCTTTTGCGTTCTTTCACCCACATCAAGCGCAGGGCTCAAACAGAAGCGGTTAGGAAATGGAGAGCGTTTATCTGGGCACCTACATCGGTCAGCTCTTTAAAGTATCTTTGCTGCAATGTGCGCAAGGTCGGATCAGAAATAGAGGACGGCGGTGCTGCGTACTCGTGGAAGGACATCTTGGTCGAATGCGGAACGACGGTGGGCATGAGCAACGTCCGTGCGGTCGCAATGAAAGAGACGTCTTCGTCGGAAAACTGAAACCCGGGTGTGACAAGTGTTGCAGGAAGTGTTGTACTGCCGCGAAAATTGGGCCGTGCCAGAAGCCTCTTGAGGAACGACTAGAGGCATTGCGATGGTTGCAATCAGGACCACAAACCCCAAGTCAGCCTGGCCGATTAGATTGCGCATGTTGGTTTTCTTCCCAGAGCGCTCGTAACTAACGGAGTGCTCCCGGCGGGCCTGTGCACGGAGCTCGGCTCTGCTTGTTTTGAGTCTGGGGGCTACGCTGCTTCCGACGGCTACATTCTTCTCGTAGAGTATCGAGGGGCCCACGTGGTCTTGAGTCTGAGTATAGAGTGGATAAACCTCCTGCGGACGTCTGATATGGTGTTCGACCGAAACGTGTCGCAGTGGTCCAGTCTACTCCAAACTTTTCGGTGACTGACCAGTTGGTGGTATGCGCTTTGACTGGGCAACCCGAATCTCCCTCGACAATCTGCGCCCATTGTTGAGCTTGTTCTCTGCGGACCTGGCAATTGACTTGGGTACAGTCAACACGCGGGTCTATGCCGGGGAGAAGGGCATCGTGATCAACGAGCCCTCGGCCGTTGCCCTCGACAACCGTACCGGCGAAGTCCAGGCAGTCGGCAAGGAAGCCAAGGAGATGTTGGGCCGTACGCCCGGCAATCTCAGGGTTGTCAAGCCTATGAAAGATTGTTTGATTGATGACATCGCAGCCACCGAGAAGATGCTCAACTACTTCATCCAAAAGGCGCACCAGCGCAGGACGCTCGTGCATCCTCGCATCGTGATCAGCGTCCCTTCCGAGATCACGCAGGTAGAAAAGCGTGCCGTGACAGATGCGGCCTACCGAGCCAAGGCCGCCGAAGTTCACCTGGTGGAGCAGGCGATGATGGCTGCCATTGGCGCCGGTCTGCCGGTCACCGAGGCGGGCGGCAACATGGTGGTGGACATCGGCGGCGGCACGACCGACGTCGCTGTCATCTCGCTTTCCGGCATCGTCTATTCGCGCTCGCCGCGTATCGCCGGCAATCACATGGATGAAGCCATCACGAATTATCTGAAGAGAAAATACAACTTGCTGATCGGGGAGCGCACAGCAGAGCAGATCAAGATCGAGATTGGCTCGGCGCATACGCTGGACAAGCCGCTGACCATGGAGATCAAAGGACGGAGTCTCATCGAGGGTAGGCCCAAGACGATCACCGTGGACGACAGCGAGATCCGCGAGGCGTTAAGCGAGTCCGTTTCGACCATTGTGAGCGCGATCCGCATGGCACTGGAGCGCACGCCGCCGGAACTTTCGGCCGACATCAGCGACTGCGGCATCGTGCTCGCGGGAGGGGGTGCCTTGCTCAAAAAACCTGGACAAGCGAATCCGGGAAGAAACTGGGCTGCCGGTATGCATCGCCGACGACCCACTGTGCTGCGTGGTGCTCGGCACAGCGAAGACCCTCAACGACTTCAAATTCTTGCGCCGGATTTTGATTGAGTAGGCTTCCTTGTCCACATGCGGGCGCATGATGAAGCGTTGCCAGGCACCGAATATAAGATGAGGATGTGGGACGCGGGTCTTGCGCGTCTAGGTCGCGGGTTTTTCGGGAGGTTTGGGTCGCGGATTTTGCGTGGGTCTTGAGGGGGAAAAGGGGCGCGTGGGGCAGACTGTTACGAAACCAGGTCGCAATGTTTAGAAAGAAGCGATGTTCCGAGATCCGGGACATCGCTTTTTGTTTGTGGTTGACTGAGGCGGGACGGTGCGAAGCAGCCTGAAGATTACCTGTTCCCCGCTGGCCGTCCGTCCGCCGTGCCGCACATCAGATATCCGCCAAACTCTGCGCAATCGCGCAGATTAAGGGCCCGTGTCCTTCACCGCTGCGGAATCCACACGTAGGCTTTCCGGAGCGAGAACATTCGGCTCGACGTGGTTCTTTACCAAATATACGAACTGAAACCGGCCGGTAAGAGAGCCTTCTGCCTACCACAACTTGAGCACCTCCAAGAAAGGCAAAGGCCCGAGGATAAATGAAAAAGGGGTCACCATGGTTGCTGGTGAGTTTGGGAGTCCTTGCATAGGTCCCAGCGATTGGTCGATCTCAAGTTGCTGCACAACCCAACACCGGCGGAACTGGATGCACGATGGGGCGAATTAATAGGTGGTCAGAGGCCGCATTGAAGTCAGCCGTTGAGATGTTGGCAACGACGAATGATCAAAAATTCAAAGCGAATCTGATCAGGACCATTCTCGATTACGAAGTGCGCCAACAGGAGCGTGCCGAGAGCAACAAAGCCGCACGCCGCAAACGGGCCGAGAACACGGAACTGGCTGAACTTCGTTCGAAAGTTGCTGAGCTGAGTGCTCAGGTTGATTCTGTGAAAAATTCCAGGGCAGAGGAAATATCCAAACTACGGGCATGCCTTGAGGAAACAGACCAGATCGTTTGTGAACTGCGGTCCGATCTCGGCAGTGTGAAGCGAGAGGCAGACACGGCCCGCAGAGACATCAATAGAATGCAAGAATCCCTCAAACTCACAAATGGCATCATAGAACAGCTCGCTACCGCGCTACCGGCAGAAAAGCGTAATGCGTTCGCGGCGCAGCTATTTCAGAAATTCAAGTCGGACCAACCCGAACTGCTAGCTCAACTATTCAAGTCCATGAAACTCGATCTCAAACGCTGGCATTCGTGGGACAGGGAGTATGGAGACAACCCTCAGTCAATGGTACGAGAGTTCGAGTGCCCTGCAAAACATGGACCAGAAAAGCTATCTCTCTTGCGGTCGAAGCTCTTGGCCCTGGGCATTGAGGTGGACGCGATAGATGCAGTGCGGGACTACCGCGACCTAAAGATTGGCTTCGCCGAGCTGGAGAAGCGTACTCAACCCCACATAACGTTTAAGCGGCAAATTGTGGGATTGTCTATAAAGAGCAGCATTCCTTCCAACCTGCTGCCGCCGCTCAGTGGAGAAGCCCTGCGGATAGCCTCAGAAGAGCTGAAGAGCCACCCGCAGCAAAAGTTGGACTGGCTGCAGGTTGCCGAGAAGTTGCTGCAGCCCGATTATGGAATCGGTGTCCTGCTCTTGATGGAAATAGCCGCCACTAAGCGTGCAGCAGAGAATTCTTACAGTTGAGACGGCGGTTTTACTCACAAATGGCATTGCTGCGATTTCTTCAGAGGGCCGGCGCGCCACGCGAATAGTTTGCCCCAGATTCCCCGTTTCTGCTGACGGCCGATCATTCGTCTTTCCTCTTTGCCCGAAGATGCGGCCGAGGAGAGAGATTGCTTGAGCAAATTGCCGGCCTCAATGCTGTCGTTTGTGGGAAGCGACAATGAAGCCTACCCGAACGATGATTACCCTCACCGGATTGGCGGCCCGATCAAAGGACCGTATCACGAGACGGCCGCATTTCATGTTCTCGATGTCGGTACAAATTACTTCGGCCTCTGGACCGAAGCCGATAATATTCGCCGCTAATACGAGAAGTACCCCTATTCGCTCTGTGCTATGGAACAAAGACTAGGGTATCGCGTTCGCCCATCTTTCAACTGGCAAAGAGAACGCTACGGCACGATGGAACTGATTTTGGGTATAGCCAACGACGGTGTGGCGGGCGTGCCTGGAGTTTTAGGAATTTACGCCGAAAGTCTAGACGGCAAAGTTAAAGTTGGAGGCAATCTCGATGCGGAAGAACCACGCGCCGGCCAGATTCGCCAAGCATCTCTCATTCTGCCGAAGGGCATGGATGGACAACAGATCGTTCTTCGCGCTGAATTGGAAGTCAAAGGTGTGCGTGCCGGCAGCCGACGAACCCCGACGGTTCGCTGAACAATTCGTCTGAAAAAAGGCAGCGACTCGGATTGGAGAAAAGGAGTGTAGGCTTCCGCTATTCGCTGCTGACAACCTAAGTGTGCCGAAATAGTTCGTCGCGGAATCCGGGGAGTGAAATAGGAGACACACCTTTGCTAGAGAAGAGTGACAGGCGGGACAAAGCGCTCGGCCTCAATCAGCCGATTTGCCGGCGTGATTTCTTAAACTCGACTCTGTTGGCCGTCGGTGGCGTGCTGCTTGGCCCTCTAAGCCCACAGCAACTGTTGGCGACCGCCGACGACGACTGGACCGGTTACGGCGGTGTCGGCGACTACGCCAATTCGAACGGAAACACACTCGAAGTAATGAGCGCCGGGCACCAGATTCGAAACGGCGTTTTTAATTCACTGCCACCAGACACGATTGACACGGGCGAGGTGTTCGACTGCGTTGTCGTCGGCGGAGGAGTAAGCGGCCTTTCCGCGGCCCTGTCCTTCAAGAAGTACGCCGGCCCGCATCTCACGTGTCTCGTTCTCGACAATCATCCGGTTTTCGGCGGTGAGGCCAAACGGAACGAGTTCATCGTGGACGGCCAGCGGATCATGGGACCGCAGGGGGCTGATCATTTCCAGATTCCCCTGCCACATAGTTTCATGGCGAGACTTTTTGAGTTGATCGGACTCGACTGGAGTATCAGGAATGGAGTAGTTCTTCTCCAGAAATTCCGCTGGGAAACAGCTTCGAAGATATGAGGTCTCCTATTGGTTTTTACTTCGGAGCGAAATTTGGTCAGAAGCCCGGCTTGTGGTTGGTCGATCCGTGGAAAAAGAAACTGCAGGGTGCCCCAATTTCCGAGGCGACACGTTCTGAACTGCTCAAGTACAACGAACAACAAAGAGCGGGCTTGCCGTTTGAGTATCCGGGCGATGAAAAATCGCGCCAGTTAGACAGCGTCACGATTGAACGTCATTTGATGGACAATTACGGCCTGAGCAAAGAGACCATTCAGACGTTCATGGCTGACGAAGGTGGTGGTTTCGGCGCTGGACCGGACGTGCTTTCCGCCTACTGCATATATGCCTTCGACGTTGATCGTTCAATGGACGAGCCCTCCCTATCGTTTCCTGGCGGAAACGACGGAATCGCGCGTCACATTGTGAAGACGCTCATCCCCGACTCAATTCCCGGCCCCAACACGCTCGAGGCAGTCTGCCTCAACAACATTGACTTTCAGGCGCTCGATCGCCCTGGCCAGACGGCGAGAATTCGTTTGAGTAGCACGACAGTTTGGGTGAAGCACGAAGGAAATCCTTCTGCGTCGAATTTTGTTACCGTCGCCTACACGCGTGGCGGCAAAGTTTATCGCCTCAAAGCACGTTCGGTTGTCATGGCTGGAGGGTGCTGGACTTCAAAACTCGTGATTCGCGACCTAACCTCTGCTCAACGACAGGCTTATGATCAGTTCTACCGTTCGCCCTGCATGATGGCGAATGTCGCGCTGCGTAATTGGCGGTTCTTATACAAGTTGGGGATCTCAGCGTGCCAGTGGTTTGAAGGACTAGGCAGCTTCACGGCGGTTCGGAAGCTTCCAACGTTTTCCACCAACAATAAGACAATCGGCCCAGATTCTGCCGTCGTGCTCACGCTCAAGGTTCTTTATCCTCATTATGGTTTGCCGGTTCAGGAGCAGGGAGATCGCGGGCGCGCTCAACTCCTTACGACGCCATTTCGCGATTACGAACGTCAGATTCGAGCTCAACTGACTGATATGTTCTCTGCTTCGGGATTTGACGCGGCCCGAGACATCGCTGGGATCATTCTGAACCGCTGGGGACATGCATACGTGAGCCCACAGCCAGGATTCTTTTTCGGTAAGAACGGAACCCCGCCACCACGTGCCATTCTGCGCGCCGCACCATTCGGACGAATTGCATTTGCAAATACGGACCTCTCGGGCACACCAGACCATCGCACCGCAATCGGAGAAGCGCATCGGGCGGTCGGACAACTGCTCGACCAGGTGTTAACGGAATAGCGAATTGAGGTAGTTGAACAGGATCGTGTCGGGCAGATTCTTAGACGCAGTGAAGACAACAGGAGGAACCGTGCTCAACCGTCGGCAGTGGCTCCATCAGTTGGGCTTAGCTCTCAGCGCCTTCGCCCAACCGAAGAACGCGCTTGCTGTCCCGAGCTCAAACGAGCAACCGAAACCTCAGGCCAACAATAAGAAACCAGCATTAGCACTTGCCGATTACGAGCCGGGGAGCATGCTTCATGCGCAGGAAACTTTCGTCGAGCGCGCGGCTTTTGCCGTGGTCGATGTGCATACCCACATTACTGTGTCGGCAAAATCGCAAAACGGAGTAGCGCTCGCCGCGGAACGCAGTTACCTTGGCAAGCCGGACGAGCTTCTTTCGGTCATGGACCGTAAAAATATTCGCGCCATGGTCAATCTTACCGGTGGCTATGATGATGGCCTTGTGGAAGTGATTACGAAGTATGACAAGGCCTTTCCAGGGCGTTTTTACAGCCTCACCGAGCCTTGCTATTCGAGATTCCTGGAGCCCAATTATCCACGCATTCAGGCGGATGCCATTGAGCGTGCACAGCGCGCGGGAGCAAAGGGCTTGAAAATTCTGAAAACGCTCGGGCTGTACCTGCGCGAGAACATTACGTCAGGCAAATTGGTGAAGATCGACGATCCGCGGTTTGATCCCATGTGGGACACCTGCGGGCAGCTGAACATGCCGGTGGCAATCCATGTTTCTGATCCGATTGCATTCTTCACTCCGACCGATCGCTTCAACGAGCGCTACGAGGAACTGAGCAACCACCCTGACTGGTCTTTTTACGACCGCGACTTTCCAAGTAATGCGGAGCTGCTGGAGGCGCGCAACCGTGTATTAGCCCGCCATCCGCGTACGCAATTCTTGGTTCTGCACGTTGGGAATTTCGCAGAGAACCTGGACAATGTTTCGGAGAACCTCGACCACTTCCCCAACATGACGGTGGACATTGCCGCTCGCATAGGTGAGTTGGGTCGCCAACCGCGGAGATCGCGCCGATTCTTTGATCGTTATCAGGACAGGATTCTGTTCGGAACGGATGCCACCCCGCACGGAGACGAATTTCCGCAGCAGGTTTTCAACGACAAGTTGTACGAAATTTATTACCGGTTCCTCGAGACCGGGGATGAATATTTCGACTACGCGTCGGCTAAAGTGCCGCCCCAAGGGCGTTGGCGGATCTATGGTTTAGGCTTGCCCCAATCGATTCTCGAAAAAGTTTACAACCAGAATGCAGCACGGGTGTTGCAGATCGACATATGAACCCGCCGTATTGTCGTTCGCTGTTCCTGATTCTGATTCCGGTTCTTGCGTCACGAAGCTGTGTAGCCGTCGCAGCGCCAATTGCCAAGAGCATCTGGGCTGAAACGGACGTTTCTCTCAACACAAATCCAGAATCACAATTCTGGTGCGTGCTGCGCAACCCGTGTATATGGAAACCGATCCTCACGGCAATCCTGTGCCAAAGTATCGAACTGAGGTGCGCACAGGTTGGACGGCTCAGAATCTCTACTTCTTGTTTGTATGTCCATACGAGCAGCTCAATCTGAGGCCGAATCCAAAGACTTCAACCGAGACGTACGGATTGTGGAATTGGGACGTGGCCGAAGTCTTCATCGGTGCCGATTTCAAGGATGTCAAGCGGTACAAAGAGTTTGAGATTTCGCCACAGGGAGAATGGACAGACCTGGATATTGATCTCCATAAACCGCATCACGAGGAAGGTTGGACCTGGAATTCCGGCTTCCAGGTTTCGGCACGAATCGACCGTGCTGCTCGCGTTTGGTACGGCGCAGTGAAGATTCCATATTCCGCTATCGACACGCGTCCGCCAGCCGCTGGCAACATCTTTCGTATAAATATATTTCGCAGCCAAGGACCCGGCCCAAACCGCCAGGAGATAAGATGGCAGGTTCCAATGGCCAATACCTTCCACGTCCCGGAGCGCTTTGGACTGTTGGAACTCACCAAGAAAAATTAACGCCGAAACTAGAGCTTCGGAGCACACTCATAGCGTTTCGCCACACGCCGTAGCGTACTTGTGCAGCACCGCTCGGATGTGATGCCGAATCATCTCGGATGGCGAGGCATGAAGAGTTCCCGCACGAATAGCCTCGTATTCGAGTGGCAAATACTGGCTGACCAGTGTTAAGACTGGGGAAAACGCGGTGAGGTTCTCGATGAGAAGCTCGATCTCCGCGTTCACCTCCGGCTCATGCCAGTAATATCGGCAACGATCGCTATAGCTGTAGGAGCGAGAAGCGCGGAGTTGATTCTCATCACCATGGTAGTAATCGCGCCAGTAGCTCGGGTTGCGCAGCATGGCTGTATCGAGGGTTTCGCGAACGTTCGAAACGCGAGCGGCCTTGCCTTGTAGCATTTCGTGCTCAATTGCTGAGAGCGCAAAAACTGCCTCGCGAAAGGCGAAGGTCAGCTCTGGTCCAACCTTGAGAATTGCAAAGTGGTCCTCAACCATCTGCTTGAGAGATGAAGCAAGCTGATAATCGGTGGAGTGGGCTTCATATACGAGCTGCGGGCTCGCAGGCAGGGCCACACTCAGAGCTTTCGTCTTGCGACGGTCATAGTCGAAGACGTTGCTTTCACCGAACTCTACTCCGGGTTGGACCACCAAGCCGATTACCCGTTCCCAGGCATCCTCTAATCTGTGCTTATCAAAAGCTCGCTTGAATGCGTCCAGAGTGCATTGGACACGGCCAGCAGCAGTGACCGAAATGGATTCCTCGGAACCTGATTCGCCACCTGGCGCGGGTACTTCAGTTCCCACAACATACAACAAAGGTGGTGAATTTGGGGCGAGTTCACGAAAAGCGTTCTCAGCCGTTTCGCACAATACGGCAGCGCGATCCGCAACGGCTCGTTCATCGAGTCCAGGCTTGGGGTCATCGGCACAAGCCATGCTGGCGTCGAGGTGGATTTTCTGATAACCAGCCAG
>Ga0137365_10003853_pt1 | contig 12039 bp, 15 predicted proteins | sample SagtaG_9_FD_104799 | JGI IMG/M metagenome (GOLD analysis project Ga0137365, IMG submission 104799) | Vadose zone soil microbial communities from Sagehorn Ranch, Mendocino, California, USA - Sage1_L_40_16 metaG | ecosystem: Environmental > Terrestrial > Soil > Vadose zone | place: USA... | reverse complement strand
GTCAGGGTCGCCAACGGCGACGCCCGAATCGCCCTCAACGGGCTCGAGGCGGCGGCGGCGCTCGCACGGCCTAAGCAGGGTCGCCGGCTGGTCACGGCCGCGCTGGTCGAAGAGGCGGTCCAGCGGAAGAACCTGCTCTACGATCGCGCCGGCGAGGAGCACTACAACATCATTTCGGCACTCCACAAGAGCCTGCGCGACAGTGATCCGGATGCCTCGCTCTACTGGCTCGGACGGATGCTGGAGGCGGGTGAGGACCCGCTCTACGTCGCCCGCCGCCTGATCCGTTTCGCTTCCGAAGACATCGGTCTTGCCGACCCTCAGGCGCTGACGCAGGCTGTGGCGGCGCAGCAGGCCGCCCACTTCATCGGCATGCCGGAGGCGAACCTCGCGCTCGCGCAGGCCGTCGTCTACCTCGCGACGGCGCCCAAGAGCAACGCCCTGTACGCCGCCTACACAACCGTGCAGGAAGATGTCGAGCGAACGCGCGCCGATCCGGTTCCGCTCCACCTCCGCAATGCGCCGACGCCGCTGATGCGAAAGGTCGGCTACGGTAAGGGCTACCGCTACGCGCACGACTATGAGGAGGCGCAGGTCGAGCAGCAGCACCTGCCGGACGCGATCAAAGACCGGACCTATTACCACCCCTCCGATCGGGGCTACGAAAAGACGGTCAAGGATCGCCTCGATGCCTTCGAGGTCGCGCGCCGAAAGACCCCGAAGTCGAGGTAGCGGAACTTCCCACCGGAACCCGACGTTGTAGACGACATGACCGGTCCGAGAGCTCTGGCACCGTTGGTGGCGGCCACGGTGGCAACCGTGCTGGCAACCGCGTGCGGCGGGAGCCAATCACCCGAAGCGTCAGCCCTTGCCGACGCCGTCCGCGGAGCCCAGACCGCGGAGTTGAATCTGGAGGTCGTACCGGCTGGCTACCACGGCCCAGGCAGTTCGGCCGAGTTGATCCAGCCGGCGCTCGATCACGTCCAGACCGAGCTTGCGAAGTACTACGTCGGATCGCTCCTGGCACGCAAAGTCACCCAGCATCAGGACGCCATCCGCGGGATGGCCCAAGTCGGGGCCGGTGGGCGAATCGGCGGCGTACGGGCACTCGATCTCAAAGACGTCCAGGTCTCGGGTGCCACGGCCAAGGTTCGAGCCGAGGTGACTGTGTGGTTCAAGACCGCGCAGGTCTGGGATCAGTCGGTATCCAGCCGACCGGAGGCCACCAACATCATCGATCTCGATCTGCAGCTGATCAAAGACGGTGGCAGCTGGAAGATCGATCAGGAGGACTCGCAGTTCGCGCCAGGTGGAGGGCCCTGACGCTGGCTCAGCCCTCGACGTGCGGCCTCAGAGCCGCATAACCGTTGGCCATCACCCGTTCGTGGTTGCGGGCGAGCGCACCCCTGGCCAGCGGCGCGACCAGGTTGAGAATTGGGTTGGTCGTCGCGACGTCCCAATAGTAGACGGCTTTGACGGTTGACCGATCGACTTCTGAGAATTCCCAGCGGCCGGTACCGATCAGATCGCCGGTTGAACTCAACAGGATGTGGCGATACTCCTCAGCATCTACGACCTCGAGCGCGTAATTGAGGCTGTAGGGAAGGGAGCCACGGACTTCGCACTCGATCACCGAACCGATGGTCTTTCCATCGCCGCGTGTGATCGCCACGCGCCGGAAGTTTTTCCACCAACCGGGATAGCGCTCGATGTCGAGCACCACCGACCACACCTTCTGCAGCGGCGCCTTGAAGCGCCAGTCGGTCACGAAGTGGTACGTCTCGGCCACGCGGGCTATTTTAGGAAGGTGCTCTTCAACATCGTTAAGTTCTTCCGCATCCGCGGCGTGACTGACGGCCCCACCCTGCCCTCCCCCGCTCGCGGGGGAGGGTGAGAGTGCGGGTTTAGTCCGGTGGCCGGTTAGAAGCCGTGGTCCTTGACCCAGGTCGCGGCGAGGTCGACCGGGTCTTGCTTGTCGACGTCCGCGCTCTTGTTCAGGGCCGTGAGATCGGGCGTGTTCAGTTTGGCGTCAATGCTGTTCAAGAGCGTGGTGATCTCGCTGTTCAAGACGTCCGTCCGGATCAATGGCACGACGTTGTCCGCCTGCTGCAGATGCTTGTCGTCATCGAGGACGACGAAGTTGTTCGCCGTGATGCCGCCGTCGCTGGAGAAGACGAGACCGATGTTGATGGAACCTTGCTTCAGCGCGGCGAACGTCAGAGGCCCGCCGGTGTCGAGCGACTTAAACGACTTGAACTTCAAGCCGTAGGTTTGCTGGAGCCCGGGCTGGCAAAACGGCCGTTGCGGGCACTCGGGTGGCCCACCAAGCGTCCACTGGCCGGCGATCGCGGGGGTCACGTCAGACAGCTTGGTGAGGTGAAACTGGTCGGCTTCAGCCTTGGTAATCGCGAAGGCATTTTGATCCACCGCGGGCGAGGGATCGAGGGCTTTGACACCCTTACTGGCGAGTCGGGTGTTGATTTTCTGCACGTTGGCGGCGGCGTCGGTGCCGGCCTCCAGGTCAGCGCTCTGACGCTTGTCGATGAAGTTGAGATCGGTGGCGGCGTAGCCTGCGTAGAGATCGATCAGGCCGTTCTCTAACGACGGCTCGACGATCTCGCGATTACCGAGCTTGTCCCGATAGGTGATGGTGTAGCCCTTGTTCTTGAGTGCATCGCCATAGATGTGTGCCAGGATGATGCTCTCCGAGAAGTTAAAGGACGCGATCCGAATCGTCGCTTTAGCCGAACTGGACGGCCCACCTGTTGAGCCGCACGAGGTTATGACCAGGGATAGGGCGACCATGCTGGCGCCCAGAACCAAGATTCGCTTTAGACGCATTGCTCCACCTCCAAGAAATGACCGAAAACTACGCCGCGACTGGTGCCGTGTCGAATGCTGTGCCTGACGGTCCCTCCTTCTGGCTCGATTTCAATGGACGAAGCCCGGCCGGTGTGGACAGCCGCTGCACCCCGGCGAGCGAGAATTCGACGATCAAGGAAAGCACGGCGACCATCACAGCGCCGGCGAAGAGCATCGGATAGTCCTGGAGCCCGAAGCCGTCGAGGATGAACCGACCGAGGCCACCCCACGCCACCACGGCCGCGAGCGTTGCGGTTGCCACGACGTTTACTGCTGATGTGCGGATACCGGCCATGATGAATGGCATTGCTATCGGGAGCTCGACGCGCAACAGTACGGCCCGCTCGCGCATCCCCATACCGCGGGCCGCCTCGCGAACGTCACTGTCCACCTCCCGCATCCCGATATAGCTGTTGGTGACCATCGGTGGGATCGCGAGCGCCACAAGAGCCACAAACGCCGGAACCGCGCCAAATCCAAGCACCTTGGGGCCGGACACGAACCCGAAGAGCTTCGCCGCGAGCACCAGCACGGCAAATGAGGGTATCGCTCGGCCCACATTCGAGAGGTTGATCGCGAGGATCCCACCGCGGCCGTAGTGACCTACGGCGATCCCGACGGGTAGCGCGATCAACGCGGCGGTCAAGACCGACGCTCCTGACATCAGCAGGTGCTCGAAGGTCCGATGTGGGATGCCTGCGTCCCCCTGCCAATGTGCTGGGTTCTGGAACCATTGGATGACTTGCCCGAAGAAGCTCATCGCACCGCCCGACTTCTCGCCCAGGGTGTGACGACGCGTTGCAGACCAGCCAGGCCTAGATCGGACAGGACGGCCAGCGCCACGCACAGCACTGTTCCGACCACCAATGGCGTCTTGAAGTCGCGGAGCAGTCCGTCGTAGATCAGGCTTCCCAGGCCTCCCTCGCCGATCAAGGCGGTCACGGTGACAAGGCCGATGGTGGTAACAGTCGCGATGCGGACACCGGCGAGGATCCCAGGAAATGCCAGCGGTAAATCCACCCGCGCCAGCTCGGCGAGCGGCCGGAAGCCCATCCCGCGGGCCGCCTCCCGCACCTCGTCGGGCACCGCGTTCAGCCCAACCACGATGTTGCGAATCAGGATCAACAGCGTGTAGCCGACGAGGCCGATCTCCGCGGTCCATAGGGTCAAGCCGGTGAACGGTAACAGCAGCGAGAAGAGCGCGAGCGAAGGGATCGTATAAAGGATGCCGGTCACCGAAAAGATCGGTCCCCGGAACACGCGGCTTCGCCAGGCCAGAAGGCCAAGCGGAACGGCAATCAAAAGGCCGACCACCACCGCGATCAGGGTCAGCTGGATGTGCTGGAGGAGGGCGGCGATGATGACGTCGGCGTGCCCCGATATCCAGGACCACCGGATCCATGGGTCTTCGACCGCCCCCACGATCCCGGTGGCGAGCATTGCCGCATGCTAGCAGGGCATTCCGGAGGCAATCAACTTAAAGTAGGAGTTTCTAATGATTCGGCTGGAGCGGGTCACCAAGCGCTTTCCGGGCGGCCAGGTCGCGGTCCGCGAGCTAACGATCGAGTTCAACACGGGCCAGCTGACCATGCTGGTCGGACCGTCGGGCTGCGGAAAGACGACCACCCTCAAGATGATCAACCGGCTGATCGAGCCGAGCGAGGGCCGCATCTTTCACGACGAGCAGGACGTCACCCATATCGACCCGGTCGTCCTTCGCCTGCGCATGGGCTACGTCATTCAGAATGTCGGCCTGTTTCCGCACATGAGCATCGCCGACAACGTGGCTACCGTTCCCCGGTTGCTCCGCTGGGACAAGGAGAAAATCCGCCGTCGGGTCAACGATCTCCTCGAGCTCGTCGGGCTTGATCCGACGCAATTTGCGCATCGATATCCGCACCAGCTCTCGGGAGGGCAGCGTCAGCGGGTCGGTGTGGCTCGGGCGCTCGGTGCCGACCCACCGGTCCTGCTCATGGACGAACCCTTCGGGGCGATCGACCGCATCGCGCGGGAGCGCTTGCAGAACGAGTTCCTGCGGATTCAGCGCGAGGTGCGCAAAACGGTCATCTTCGTGACGCACGACATCGATGAAGCCATCAAACTCGGTGACCGGATCGCGATCATGAATGCGGGCCGCCTGGAGCAGTACGACTCGCCGGCCGCAATTCTGGCCAAGCCGGCGTCAGACCTGGTCATCGATCTCCTGGGGCCTGACCCTGGCCTCAAGCGGCTCTCGGTCACGCCCATCGACCTCAACGCGCTGGAGGGCCCGCCGGTGGTCCACGCCGACGACTCGCTGGCGGAGGCTCGTCGCGTGCTCGACAGCCGCTGGGACCGGATCATCGTCCTCGATGGAAACGACAAGCCGGTTGGCGAACTAGATCGGGACGCGAGCGCCGGCGACGGCCGCGTCGGAGATCGCGCTCGTCCCCTCGAGGCGCTCATCGGCGCGAACCGGACGTTGTACGACGCCTTCTCGCAGATGCTGATCCATCAAGCCAGCTGGGTGGCGGTGGTGGACGGGGATCGCTTTCGCGGCGTGCTCACGCCGGAGTCGTTCGTCGCGGCGATTCAGCGGGTGCCGGCGGAGCTGGAAGGCGCCCGCCGCTGATCCACCGCCGCCAGCTTCTGGCGGATATCGTCGTAGGCTCGGTCGTTGATGGGCGTGAAGCGCCGGATCAAACCGCTCGCCAGCAGGCGGCGGCTCCCAGCGTCTCCGCCAAGCTCACAGAGCGCGGTGCCGATGCGAGCCTGGAGCGTTGCCGGAACGCCGTCCGTGGCCACGACTAGGGGAATGGTCGAGGGGCCAAAGCTCGCAATCACCCGGAGCTGACTGGCGAGCTCTGGATTTCGCAGGCACTCGACGCCCAGAACGTGGGAGTCGATCGCCGCCGCATCCACCGCGCCCTCGACGACTTTTCGGATCGACTCCTGGTGCCGGCCCGTGAATGTCACGCGGCCGAAGAACGACTCCGTTTCGCCCATCTGTAAGAGGTGGTGGCGGACCAGGAGGCAGCCCGAAAAGGATCCCGCCTCGTTGTAGGCCCAGCTCTGCCCGCGGAGGTCGTCGAACGAACGAAACTGGCTGTCGCGGCCGACGATGACATCGGAGAAATACACCGGGCGGTCCTGGTAGCGTGCCTCGTCAAGCACAGGAGCCGCCAGTGGTCGCAGCATGCCGGGCCGCTGCGCGCAGAGGCGGACGTACGGAAGCCCGCAGAGGAACGCCACGCCGACCGAGCCATCCCGAAGTTGCTCGAAGCGACTACCCTCGATGAGCTGTGCGGGCACCTCGAGCGCCTCGCCGACCCGTTCCGCGACCCCGGCGTAGACGGAGGTCATGTTCGGCGCCAGGAAATTTGCGAAAACGAGGGGCTTCACGGGCGGGCTGCCGGCAGTATTGCACAGACCGGTGCAATTTATTGCACGGCCACCCGTCATCTTCTATACTCCGCAAAACACTCCAACGAGGTGACGCCGCTCATCGTCGGTCCGATCATCGAAAACCCCCTTCACGGCGAGCGGATCCGGTTCCTACAGACTGCCCCTGAAACGAACGGCGAGCTGGTCCAGTACGAGTCCTGGCTCGCGCCGGGTGGCAGCGTCGGCGATCCCCACATCCACCCCGTCCAGGAGTCGCGCTTCACCGTGATCTCCGGAACCGCCTCGTTTTCCATCCACGGCGCCCGGTTCACGCTGGGTCCTGGTCAGCAGCTGACCATCCCGTCACGCACGGCGCACTGCCTCTGGAACGCCGGAGACACGGAGGTCCACCTGTTAGTCGAGTTTCGGCCAGGCATGCTCAAGCAGGAGTTCTCTGAAACGACCTTCGGGCTGGCTCGCGACGGGCGGCACCACCTTCGCGGTGTTGGCAACATGCTCCAGTGGGCCGTGATCGCCGCCGCCTACCGCCGAGAAACGCGGGCGCTGGGCCGACCCCTGTGGGTGCGCCTCGGACTCCCGGCCCTCGCCCCGGTCGGATGGCTGGTGGGCTATCGCGCCCACTATCCGCGCTACTGCACCCGGGAATCCGGCCGGCTCGCCAGCTGAGCCGGGCTTGACCGACACGGTCTACGACCTGGCCATCATCGGTGCCGGGGTCATGGGCCTCTTCACGGCCGACTTCGCCCGCCGGCGTGGGGCCCGCGTCCTGCTGCTCGACGAATGGCGACTGGGTGATCCGCGAGCGGCTTCCTTCAGCCTGACGCGGTCGATCCGCAACGACTATCTCGATCCGGTCTACGCCCGCCTGGCGTTCGAGGCCCGCAAGCTCTGGCTGGACTTCCAGCGTGAGACCGGCGAATCCTTCCTCATCGAATGCGGCTGCCTGAACCTCGCCAAGGCCAGTATCACGCCCGACCTGTCAGCCACCTATGCCGAGCAAAGCTACCGCGTCCTCAAGGGCCTGCATCTCAAAGCGGAGGCCTTTGACCGTGAAGGGCTCGGCGCCCGCTTTCCCCAGTTCGACGTCGACCTCGGCCGGCTCGACGTCGAAGCAGGATTTCTTCACGTGCCACCGATCACGGCGGCACTGCTGGCGCGCCTTCGTGCGGCGGGCGTAGCGGTGGCGGAAAACGCGACAGTCAATCGGATCAGCCATCGGCATGGCCGGATCGCGATTGACACCGCAGCCGGCGAGCGGCTGGCCGAGCGTCTCGTCCTGACGGCCGGGCTCGGCACCAATTCGCTGCTCGCCAGGATCGACGGCTGCGATCTCCGGCTTCCGCTGCGACCGGATCGGCCGAGCGAGTCGAAGTACCTCATCCCACCACCGGCCAAGCTCGCGATGTTCACGCCGCGCCGGCTCCCCGTCTTCGCCTACCTCGACGTGGGCATCTATGGCCATCCGATGCTGGAAGGCAAAACACCGGGCGTAAAGATTGGCTACTACAATCCGCCCGACGTACGCACGCAGGTCACCTCCATCACGAGCGTGCAGAGCTTCGTCGAAGCATGCATGCCGGAGCTCAAGGATGCGCGCGTCGTCGACGTCGAGAGAGCGGACCAGTGCTCGTATGATCTGGTGGCAGATGACAACTTCATCCTCGGACCGATTCCCGGTCTGCCCGGTGGCGCGGTTGGTACCGGCTGGCGCGGCACCGGCTACAAATTCGCGCCCCTCATCGGGAGGACACTGATGGAACTCGCCCTCGAAACGCGAACCGTCGAGGACATCTCGCGATTCGCCCCCGAGCGTTTTCAGGTCAGCCGTGCCGGCTAGAAGCCAGCGCGGCATCCTCGAGCGGCTGAAGCGTGGTCCGGTGCTGGGCGCCGAGGGCTACGTCTTCGAGCTCGAGAGGCGCGGCTACATCAAGGCCGGGCCCTACGTGCCGGAGGTTGTTCTCGATGCTCCCGACGCCCTGCGCGAGCTCCATCGCGAGTTCCTTCGGGCGGGTGCCGACGTCATGGTGGCGCTCACGTACTATGCGCACCGCGGAAAGCTCAAGGATGTTGGCCGCGAGAACGACCTGGAGGTGATGAACCGGCAGGCCGTGCGGATCGCGAACGAGGTCGCGCGCGAAGGCGACGCCCTGGTCGCCGGCGATGTCTGCAACACCTGGGCGTACGACCCCAAGAACAAGGATGCATCCTCCAGGGTGGTCCGCGCGATGTACGAAGAGCAGCTGTCGTGGGCGGTAGAGGAAGGCATCGACTTCGTCATCGCGGAGACCAATGACTACCTCGGTGAGGCGCTGATCGCGCTCGAGGTGATCAAGGGGCTCAAGCTCCCTGCGATGGTCACGCTGGCCAGCACGCGGCCGCACCAGACCTGGGATGGCTATGACTACGTCGATGCCTGCAAGATCCTCGCCGACCATGGGGCCGACATCGTCGGAATGAACTGCGACCGGGGACCGGCGACCATGCTGCCGATCATCGAGCAGGTGCGCCGGCGCGTCAGCGGATACGTGGCGATGCAGCCCGTCCCCTACCGGACCGAGGAAGCGATGCCGACCTTCGAGTCGTTGAAAACGGCCGACGGTACGAACGTTTTCCCGATCGCGCTCGAGCCGTTCCTCTGCACCCGATTCGAAATGGCCGACTACGCCCGGCGGGCGCAGGCGCTGGGCGTCAACTACATCGGGATCTGTTGTGGCGGAAGCCCGCACTACGTGCGCGCGATCGCGGAGGCCCTGGGACGAACGGTCCCCTCCAGCAAGTACTCGCCGGCGATCGAACTCCACCCCATGATCGGCACCAGGGTGGAGGAGAAAGAAAAGGAATTCCTCGTCGACTGGAAGGGTTGATTCTCAACCGCGCCAATTTCGTCTCCTTCCTGGTGACGGCCTTCGTGGGCGCGATCTTCCTGCTGCTGGCCTTCGAAACCTGGGCCCTCTTTACCGGCAACAAGACGATCACCGACTACTTCCGCGGTGCCGTACACGACGTTCCGGGCCTGGTTCTCGTGATCGCGATCGTGGTTGGGATCGTGCTCGGGCACTTTCTCTGGGGCCCGGCCACCGGGTTGCTCGCACCCGCCCCGCGTAAGCTCCGCGATCTGATGAGCCGACGTGCTGCAGATTAGTCCCGGCGCGATCCTCTCGCTGCTCGCCACCATCTTCGCCGGCATCGTCTTCATCCTGATGCTCAACGAGACGATTTCGTTGGGCAAGGGGCAGGCACCCCTCACCAATCTGATCCGGGCGCTGGTCCGCGCCTATCCGCGATTCAGCTACGTGGTGGCCGTCGGCATCGGGATGCTACTCGGCCACCTCTTCTGGCCCTGAGCTAGCTCAGGCGCTCTTCCGCCGGCGCGATGAAATCGCGCGCGTCCGGGTGACCGGCGCTTTTTCATCGGCACGGTCTGACGCCTTCTTCTTAGTCGCCTCCACGCTGGCGCGAAGGGCCTCCATCAAGTCGACGATCTTCTCCCCTCGCTCGGACGGCGGCGCGGGCAAGGGCGCGCCCTCCACCTTGGCCCCGATGAGCTTCTTGAGCGCCACCTGGTATTCATCGTGGTAACGCTCCGGGTCGAAGCTATCGCTGAGGTTCTCAATGAGCGAGATCGCCATCTGGATCTCCTTGGGCGAAACCCCGGCGCGATCGACGGCGATGTCCTTCGTCGATCGGATCTCGTTGGCGTAGAACAAGGTATCCATCGAGAGGACGTCCTGGTACGGCCGCACCAGGCAGAGACTCTCCTTGTCGCGGATCGCGACCTTGGCGACCGCCGCCCGCCCGGTCTCCTCGAGCGCTTGCCGAAGAAGGACGAACGCCTTGGCGCCGGTCTCTTCCGGAGCGAGGTAGTACGCCTTGTCGTAGTAGATCGGGTCGACCTCCTCCAGCTTGACGAAGTCGGAGATGTCGACCGTGTGGACGGTCTTCACCGGCAGGTGATCGAGGTCCTCCTCGGTGATGGGAACGTAGTTGCCCTTGGTGTACTCGAATCCACGTACGACTTCGTCCCAGGGGACGGACTTTTCGTCTTTCGGGCACCAGCGGACGTTCTGTAACCGGACGCCATCGCGTTTGTGCAGCAGATTGAAGTGGACATCGTGCGACTCGGTCGCGGAGTAGAGGCGGACCGGGATGCTCACCATCCCGAACGAAATCGTGCCGCTCCAGATGGCCCTGGGCGTCCTTGCGGATCTCCCCTTCTCCCCACCGGGGTTCTCCCTCTCCCGCTTGCGGGGGAGGGTCGAAGTGCGGGGTCGTTTGCGCGCGGTCTTTGGCGCCATACCTAACATCAAGGGTATCAGTATGGCTTCCGAGGTCCAACTCGGGATTGGGGGATGGCTAGACTCGGTTCGTGCCGTTGGCGGTCTTGCCTCTCGTCCTGTTGGCCGCCGTCTTCCATGCCGCGTGGAATGCGCTGCTCAAGGCCTCGGAGAACCCACTTTCACTGGCGACCCGGGCGCTGACCTGGGGAACGGTCGTCTCGCTGCCGCCGGTCGCTGCGACCTGGTTCCTGACGGGGCACCCCGGGCTTCCCTGGGCCGGCTGGCTGCTGGCGCTCGCCTCGGCATTCCTCGAACTGATCTACTTCATCACGCTCTCGCTCGCGTATCGTCGCGGCGAACTCTCCGTCGTGTATCCAATTGCCCGCGGGACGGCGCCACTGCTTGCGGTGCTGGTCGGCCTGGTTCTGCTGGGCGAACGGCTTCACACCGTCGCTCTCCTCGGCGTGGTCGCCTTGCTCGGGGGAATCTGGGCAATCAGGCGACCCGCCGCCGCGGGCTCGGCGCTGTGGCCCGCGTTGCTGACGGGGGTGATGATCGCCGCGTACACCTCCATCGATCGGCTTGGCGTCCGGTTGGGTTCACCGTGGATCTACGCGTGGTTGCTCTGGCTGTTTGGCGCGATCTTGCTGATCGTCTATACGACCATCCGCGGTGTCCCGGGATCGCACCTAACCGATGAGCCAGGAGTGTCGCTGATCGTCGGCGTGCTCATGACCGCGGCCTACTTCATGATCCTGTTCGCCCTGAGCGTTGCGCCGCTGGCCATCATCGCGCCGCTCCGCGAGTCCGCGATCGTCCTGGTGACGGCATGGGGAATCTGGCGCTTGGGCGAGCGGCGCGGCGCCTGGCTGCGGCTCGCCGGCGCGCTCGCAATCGTGGCCGGCATCGCGCTCCTAACGCTTGGGTGATCAGGGCAAGGTTGGCCTGAAGGTTGTCAGGGCGGGCAGGACGGCGAACCACATCACAACCACCACGAAGCCAACGAAGATCAGCATCGTAAAAAATGTCCGGCCAGTCATCTCTCGTCGTTCAAAACGGTCAGGACGACGTTTCCTGTCTTCTGCTCCGTTTCGACGTACCTCGCCGCCTCGATCACATCCTCCAACCGGTAGCGTCGATCGATGACGGGCCGGTACCTTCCGGTCTCGATGAGCTCCTTGAGGAAGAGGACGTCCTCCTTCGTCTGCCGAGGTGGAATCTGGAACAGTACCTTCTTGCCCTGGCTGCGCGAGGTCACCAGCGCCCACATCAGGTTCGCGAATCCGTCGGTCGGCAGGTAGATGCCGTTCGGCTGCAGCGAGCGGCGGCACCGCCGGAACGACAGCTTGCCGACGGCGTCGAGGATGACGTCATACGTCTGGCCGTTCTTGGTGAAGTCTTCCTGCATGTAATCGATCACCCGATCCGCTCCGAGTGATCGCACGACCTCGAGGTTCTTCGTGTTGCACACCGCGGTGATGTCGGCGCCGAACGCCCGGGCCAGCTGCACCCCCGC
>Ga0137365_10003841_pt1 | contig 12052 bp, 14 predicted proteins | sample SagtaG_9_FD_104799 | JGI IMG/M metagenome (GOLD analysis project Ga0137365, IMG submission 104799) | Vadose zone soil microbial communities from Sagehorn Ranch, Mendocino, California, USA - Sage1_L_40_16 metaG | ecosystem: Environmental > Terrestrial > Soil > Vadose zone | place: USA... | reverse complement strand
TCAACAAGGTCCAGTCCGGCGCCCTGGACGCCTCGTTCACCAACCAGCCGCCCAAGCCGATCCTGCAGCAGTACCTGACCCAGCCCGCCAAAAAGAACCTAATCCACTTCGACTCCGGCGACCGCACCTGGTACATCACCATGAACTGGACCACGCCGCCGTTCGACGACATCCACGTCCGCAAGGCCGCCAACCTGATCATGGACAAGGCCGCGATGCTGCAGGCCTGGGGCGGTCCGAGCTTCGGGCAGATCGCCACCCACATCATGCCGCCGATCGTGCTCAACGACCAGCTCACCCAGTCCTACGACCCCTACGCCACGCCGGGCTTCCATGGCGACCTCGCCAAGGCCCAGGCCGAGATGAAGCAGTCCAAGTACGACACCAAGAAGACCGGCATGTGCGACGCTCCGGCGTGCAAGAACCTGGTGCTGCTCAACCGCAACGTCACCCCGTGGGTCGACCTTGAGCCGGTGGTCGTCTCGAGCCTTGGCAAGATCGGCATCCAGGTGAAGCCGCGTGAGCTGGCCACCAGTGCGGCCTACACCACCATCCAGACCGTCAAGAACATGATTCCCATCGGGCTCAACACCGGCTGGGGCAAGGACTACGCCGACCCCTACACCTTCGCCGCGCCGCTGTTCGCCGGCACCAGCATCATCGCCAACGGCAACGTCAACAACGCGCTGGTCGGGCTGACGCCCAGCAAGGCCGCTGAGGTCGGCGCCAAGATGCCGTCCGGGGCGACCATCCCGAACGTGGATTCCAACATCGACGCCTGCGAGAAGATCCAGGCCACCGACCCCGCCCGGACGACCTGCTGGGCCAACTTCGACAAGACCGTCATGGAGACGGCGGTCCCGTGGGTTCCGTACCTGTGGGCCAACAACGCGAGCATCAACAACCCGAGCCTGACCCACTACGAGTTCGACCAGTTCTCCGGCTACCTCTCGATGACCGAGATCGCCGTCAACAACAAGATCAACGCCACGACCCTGTCGTGAGCTAGCAACGGCGGTGGGGTGGGGCCGCGAACCCCCCTGGCGGTCCGCACCCCACCCCGCCCCGACCGAAGCTTCTGACCGATGTGGCGCCACATCGTCCGGCAGCTCCTGTGGGTGACGCTCGTGATGCTGATCCTCATGATGGTCACCCACGGGATCTGACCGGAGGTACGCGTGAGGCTGAAGGCCATCGCCGGGGTGGTCCTACAGCCCGCCACCCAGGCCAGGGCAAAGCGCACCAGCTCCCCGGTGCGCAGCGCGGCAGAGCTCATCGGCAAGAGACAACAGGGGAGAGCTCAGATGCTGTTGGAGAACGTCGGTTGCCCATTCGTGCAGCTTGGTCTGGATTCCCAGTACCCGCGCCTCCGGCTGGTCGAGAGTGTGGAAGGATCGCATCGAGAAAGTGCCCTCCTGGTGTGGGAACACGGTAGCTGCCGCAAGCGCCATTCTCCCAGGTCAGAGGGTCTTTCTCAGAGTCAGACCGGCATCGTTTCCACGACCACAATGGTGCGTCCAGGCTCAGGCCTGGTGGAACTGCGCAGCAGCGTGGACTCGCTCGAGCCGCCGCTCGATGCCGTCCAGCAGCACGCCCAGCCCGACCTCGAACAGGCCCTCCGGGAGGACCGTCGCCAGGTGCGGAGCGATCCTGATGAGGTTGCGGTACTGCTCCGAGCCCTGGGCCAGGCTCTCCTCGAATTTGCCCTGCGCGTGTTCCGAGGCCCGAGCCTCAAGGCGCAGCTCCTCGCTGACAATGCTGATCACGTAGTCACTGAGCAGGAGCGAGATCACGGCGGCGTCGGTGTCGGGGAACCCGGCCTCCAGGACGAACCCGACCGTCGCATCGGCGAGGCGTCGTCGGATGGGCCCGACGGGGGGTCGCTCGGCGAGCAGGCGGGGCGCGTCGCGGTGGGAGCGCAAGACCGACCGGTAGAGGCGCATCCCCGTCTCCAACCGCTCGCGCCACCCGAGGCTGTCGTCGGCGCTCAGAGCAGCGTTGGGTTCCAGGGCCGGTGCGCAGATGGCGTCGGCGACCAGGTCGAGGAGTTCGTCCTTGTCGCGGACGTACCAGTACAGGGCTGGCGATTGGACGCCAAGCCGCGCGGCCAGGCGGCGGGTCGTAAGGCCGTCGAGACCCTCCTCGTCCAAGACAGCGACGGCCGCCTGGACCAACAGGTCAAGATCCAGGCGGGGACGAGGCTTGGCGTCGGGATGGCGTCTTCGCATGCCAGGGACCTTACCATTGATCAGCCACTTGATCAATGATAAGCTGCTTGAGCACCGATAAGACCGTTGATCGATGGTAAAGGAGTGTGAAATGACCACCACGACGAACGTCGCGATACCGGCGCCGCAGACCCGGGCGCAGGAACCCGCCCGCTGGCTGGCGTTCGGCGCCGTCGCCGGCCCGATCCTGTTCACCGCCGCCTGGCTCGTCCTCGGCTTCCTCAGCCCGGGCTTCACCATCTTCGGCACCCAGATCGCACCCTACTCGCCCATCAGCGCAGGCATCAGCGGCCTGGGCCTGGGCCCCACCGCCCCATTCATGAACGCCGCGTTCGTGTTGAACGGACTCCTGCTGGCCGTCGGCGTGGTCGGCATCTTCCACAGCATCCGGGAGCTGAGCACCGTTGCGCGTTGGAGCTGCATCGTGCTGCTCGGACTCGCGCCACTGGGCCAGATCATGGACGGCATCTTCACCCTGGAGTCGTTTCTTCCTCATTTCCTGGGCGCCGGACTGGCCTTGGGGGCCCCAGTACTGACCTTCCTGGTCACGGGACTGCTGCTTCGCCGGGTCCCGCGCTGGCGACGGTTCGCCAACCGGTCGCTCCTGGGCAGCCCGCTGACGCTGGCGCTTCTGGTCCTGTACTTTGCGACCTTCTCGCCGACCGCGGCCGGAGCTGAGACCGGCGTGGGCGGCCTGACCGAGCGCATCCTGATCGTCGAGGTCCTCGCCTGGTTCGTGGCCATGGGCTGGCTGGCCTTCCGGAGGCAGGAGTCATGAGCCACCCACGCACCGCCCTGGTGATCGGCGGCGGCATCGCCGGCCCGGTCGCCGCGATGGCCCTGCACAGGGCCGGGATCCAGGCCACCGTGTACGAGGCCCATCCGCGCGGCGCCGAGGGCATCGGGGTGTTCCTCACCCTGGCATCCAACGGGATCGACGCCCTGCGAACCATCGACGCCGATAAGCCCGCGCTGGCGGCTGGGTTCCCGACACCGGGGATCACGCTGCGCAGCACGACCGGCAAGTCCCTGGGCACGGCCCGCACCGGCCTGCCGCTGGCGGACGGCACGACCAGCCACACGCTCAAGCGCGCCGACCTCTACAAGGCGATCCACGACGAGGCCACCTCGCGTGGCGTCGTGGTGGAGCACGGCAAACGCCTGCTCCGCGTCGAGCAGACCGACACTGGCGTGCGGGCGCTGTTCGACGACGGCTCCGACGCCAACGGGGAGGTGCTGATCGGCGCCGACGGCATCCACTCGGTGGTGCGCCGGTGCATCGACCCGCACACGCCCGCACCCACCTACGTCGGCTTGGTCAACCTCGGCGGGTACGCCCGCGGCGTGCCGGTGGATGCCGAGCCTGGCAGCTACACTATGGTCTTCGGCAGTCGCGCGTTCTTCGGCTACGTGCTGGCACCGGCTGGGGAGGTGTGGTGGTTCGCCAACGTGCCCCGCGTCGATGAGCCCGCCCGCGGCGAGGTCGAGGCGATCACCGCCGAGCAGTGGCAACACGAGCTTGCCGAGCTGTACGCCGAGGATGCCGGGCCCGCGGTCCGGCTGGTGCAGGCCAGCGCCCGCGCCGACATCATGCGGGCCAGCCCCACCCACTCCCTCGTGCACCTGCCGGTCTGGCACAGCGGCCGCATGATCGTCATCGGCGACGCCGCGCATGCCCCCACCCCGTCGTCCGGTCAGGGCGCCTCGCTGGCCATCGAGGACGCCGTGACGCTCGCCAAGTGCCTCCGCGACCTGCCCTACGAGCAAGCGTTTCGGGCGTACGAGCAGCTGCGCCGAGCCCGCGTCGAGCGGATCGCCAAGGTGGCCGCCCGGGTCAACAGCAGCAAGGCCGCCGGGCCCGTCGCCCGGATGCTCCGGGACGCGACCCTCCCCGTGATCTTGAAGCTGACCGCCAACAGCAAGCAGGTCACCCAGCAGTACCGCTACCACATCGACTGGGACACCCCGGCGTAGCCGCGAGACCCCCGTCCAACAAGAAAGAGAGACCGATGAGAAGACAGCTCGGCCCACTCGCAGTCGGCGCTGCCGCCGTGGTGATGCGGGTCGGAGGCGGCATGTCGATGACACGGCCCAGTGGCCGGACCGCGTACCTCTCCACCGGCGCCGGGTTCACCGGAACCACGGTGGACGGCACTGCGGTCGACACTCCGACCTGGGCGGCGACCGGGCGCCGTACGGCCGGCAGGGGCGGGGACACCAGAGGGCATGACCATGCCTGACGTGGCCCGTCCCCAGCTGGTCGGCACGCTCGCCATGATGCGCCCCGGCCGACCTGAGGACGTCCAGGCGCTGTGCGCGATCCTCGCCGAGCCGTCCGTGGCGCACTGGTGGGGTACACCGGCGCCGTCCGAGGAGGTGGCCGGGAAGCTGCTCGGCGACGCCGACACGGTGCTGCTGGTGATCGAGGTCGACGGTGTGGTGGCCGGCGGCATCGAGTACCACGAGGAGAACGAGCCGATGTACCGGCACGCGGGCATCGACGTTTACCTTAGCGACCGGTACCAAGGCCGCGGCGTCGGCACCGAGGCGGTCGGCATGCTAGCGCGGTTCCTGATCCAGGGCCGCGGCCACCACCGGCTGACCATCGACCCGGCCAAGGCCAACGCCGGCGCGATCCGCTGCTACCAGAAGGTCGGGTTCCGGCCGGTCGGGATCATGCGCCGGTACGAGCGCGGGCCGGACGGGACCTTCCACGACGGCCTCCTGATGGACCTGCTTCCGGAGGACCTGCCGGCGCGCCAATACCGGACAGCTGCAGGCTGAACGCCACCAGCTCTGTCCAAGAGCCCGGGCGAGTCGTCTCGCCAACTGCTGGATCCGGCCCGGTCATCCGCTCGGTGCGGCGCTTGGAGCCTAGCAGACGCTCCCAGACATCAGTGCGGCCCGGATCGCGCGGCCGTGTCAAGGACATTCCGGGCCTCCCGCCGGGCATGGTGTCGGTGACCGCGGCGGCCATCATACTGGCGACCGGAAGTGTGGACGCCGGGGACCACCGGGCCGGCAGCAGGTCACCATCGTGTGCACCTTCGTGTCGCCGTTCATCCGGATCTTGGGTCGCTCTACACCCCAACGGAATTTCCCGTGACGACCACTTAGAGCGTGTTTCCAACCTTTAGCGGGTCCAGACGGGTTGAGTGGATCAGCCGGATGTGGACCGCCGACCTGACGCGGCGGACCACGTCTCAACCGCGGCAACCCGTGGGGTTGACGCGTCACGCTGTCTGGCTGTGCCGGCGGCCCGAGACGCCCCGGTTCCAAGGAGGGTGGGGGGTCACCTGGGGTGGAGGGTCAGGGCGAGTGCCGGCACAATGACCAGCGCGGCGACGACGTGGCCGATCGACAAGACGACCATGGTTGCGGTGGTGCCGTCGCTGGTAAGGGGTAGCCCCAAGGAGGCGACCGTGCCGATCACCGCCAGCGCAACGAACCACGTCCGCGGGCGCGGGGCCCACCGCCGGCAGGCGGCGGCCAGCGTGGTGGCCACGACCCCGCCGTCCAGGAGGGTCCCCAGCACAAACGACTGCACCGGGATGCGCCCGAAGTGGTCGCTGAACACCTCGGTCAGCTCCAGGGGCACGCCGGCCACCCGGGCAACCGCGTACAAGACGGCGTTGGCGGCGGAGGCCACCAGCGCAGCAGCAAGGCCGACCTGCCAGAGCGGCCGTTGGGTCCACGCCGGCTTGGTGGGCGGCAGGCGGCGCCGGGGTGCGGTGGGTTCGCGACCGGCGGCCATGGGGTGGCTCCTTGGTGTCGGCTGGTGGCCCGAACTGCCGCCCCGCGACGACCGCGTCGATGGCCGCGTAGGGCGAGCTTGTATGGGGCGTTGCACCACGAGCCTACGAGACCGTGAATACACTTCACAAGATGGTCGGTTGTGATGGTCGGTCCTGAGGAGGTCCTTCGGCGCTTCTTCCAGCTCACCGTGGTGATGTCTGACGCCATACAGGAGGACCTCGCGTGTCGCGGGCTCACCCGCGCCCGTGCCACGCTGCTGGCCCACCTCCACCAGCAGGGCCCGACCATCCAAAGCGCCCTGGCCAGGGCCCTGCGGGTCAGCCCCAGGAACGTCACCGGTCTGGTCAACGGGCTGGAAGCCAGCGGCCTGGTGCGGCGTGCGCCACACCCAAGCGACGGCCGGGCGGCGCTGGTGGAGCTGACCGTCGGCGGCGCCCGCGCCGCCGACGCGCTCGCCCGCGACGAGCGCGAGTTCGCCCAGTACCTGTTCGCGGGCCGCACAACCGCCGAACTGGGGAACCTCGCGGTCGGGCTTGACCAGCTGCTAGCACGCCTGAGCGACCCTGCCTACGCGACCCTGCGGCGGTCTGCGCTGCGCCGCTGGCCGCTGACCACCAAGACCGGCCGCACCACCAAGCAGCGCCGTTAGTTAGCCACTGCGCGACGCCCGCCCGTTGGCCGCAGTCGCCTGCCTAGAGCACCCTTCCTACCTGTGCTCGGTTCAGGGCCGTGAGGCAGATGAGCGCGCAGGCCAGGTGCAGGAAGCCGAGCAGGATGTCGGCGCGCCGCTCGTAGCGGACTTGCAGCCGCCGGCAGCCCACCAGCCAGGCCAGCGACCGCTCCACCACGTAGCGATAGTGGCCGAGCTTGTCGCGTGCTCGACACCGCGGCGGGCGATCCTGGGCGTGATGCCGCGGCGGCGCAGCGCCCGCCGACAGCGCGGGTAGTCGTACCCCTTGTCGCAATGTAGCTTGGCCGGGCGCTTGCGCGGCCGCCCAGACCGCCCTCACGGGCCCTTGACCGGTGGGACGGCGTCGACCATCGGCTCCAGCAGCATCGAGTCGTGGGTGTTGGCGGCCGACAGCCCGGCGGCCAGCGGGATGCCGCGCCGGTCGACCAGCAGGTGGTACTTGGAGCCGGGCTTGCCGCGGTCTGTCGGGTTCGGGCCGGTTAGCTCGCCCCCCGTTTGGCGCGCACGCTGATCGAGTCCAGGCTCGCCCTGGACCAGTCGAGCTGGCCCTGGCGGCCGAGCTGGTCCAGCAGCACGTGGTGGAGCCGCTGCCACACGCCGGCGCGCTGCCAGTCCCGTAGCCGCCGCCAGCAGGTGACCGGGCTGCCGCAGCCGAGCTGACCGGCGGGCAGCAGCCGCCAGGGCACTCCGGTGCGCAGCTGGTAGACAATGCCGGCCAGGCAGGCGCGGTCATCGATGCGAGCGCGGCCGCCGTACCGGCGTGGTGGGGTGGGCAGCAGGGGCTGGATGGTCTGCCACAACGGGTCGGGAACGAGGTCGTCGATGGTGGTCATGGCCGCAGATCATGCTCATGAGCAGAGCGAGCAGCAAGAACCAGCCGAAGGTCGGAAACACGCTCTTAGCGCATGGCGGAGGGGGTTGAAAGGAGCCTCGCATTTTGTCTGAACCGATTGGACCGGTACATTGGGGCTCTTATCCGGGCGAACTCCTTGAGTCGGGTGATGTCTCGTGTTTCGGGGTTTGGTTGCGGTGGGTGTTAGGGCAGGGCCACGGCGCAGTCGCGGGTGCGTGATCATGCGGTGGTGCCCGGTTTGTGACGATCACGTTATTCCGTTGAGCGCCATCAGCTCCATGCGCAGAGCAGGAGGCGGTCGCCAGCTTCACGGTTCGCCAGGCGGCGCTCGCCACGATGAGGCATGCTCCACGAACCGCTCGAGCAGACCCTGAAGGTGGGTCTGCTCTTGCGGGGTGAGCACCGACAGCAGGGCTTCCATTACCGCAGCGGCCCGGTCCCCCGCGGCCTGCAGCCGGGCGCGGCCGGCCGCGGTAATGCAGACCTCGTAGGCCCGGCGGTCGGTCGTGCCTCGCCGCCGCTCCGCCAGCCCCTGCCGTTCCAGTTCGTCGACGATGTGCACCATCGACGACTTGTCCAGGCCGAGGGCCTGGACGATCTGCCGCTGGCTGCGTGGTCCTGCCTGTGCCGCGTAGGCCAACACGCCAAAGTGGCGCAGCTCGAGACCGTACGGCTGCATCGCCTGGTTGGCGGCGGCGCGGGCGTACCGGTGGGCCTGGTTAAGGAGGAATCCAATCCGGCTCGGCGTCCCGAGCACCGGACCAGCGGCCGGGTGGGGTGTGGGCTCCATGTCGGCATGGTAGCCTCTAGAGATCGTCTCTATGAAGACGATCTCTAGAGAGACGGACGGGAGGGAGGGCACATGCCTCAAGGACGCCTGCGTGTCGTCATCGTGGGGGCGGGCCTGGCCGGACCCTGCCTCGCGCACGGGCTGGTGCGGGCTGGCATCGGGGTGGCCCTGTACGAGCGCGCGCCCGCGGTCGCCTCCCGCGGCCAAGGCTATCGCATCCACTTGGAGCCGGAGGGCGCACGCGCCCTGCGGTCCTGCCTCCCACCTGACCTGTACGACCTTGCGGTGGCCACCTCCGCCAGGGGCGGGTCGGGGCTGACGGTGCTGAGCAGCCGGCTCGAGGTGCTCCACCACCAACGCTTCGACGCCTCTGCCGCTGATCAGGGCGCTGCGGGGATCGAAGTGGATCGGTTGCGGCTGCGGCTGGTGCTGCTGGCGGGCCTGGAGGACGTCGTACACTTCGGGTCCCCGTTCACCCACTATCAGAACCTCGAGGACGGGACCGTCCGGGCGCATTTCGCCGGCGGCGTCGTCGCCGACGCGGACTTGCTGGTCGCAGCCGACGGCGCCGACTCCCGCGTGCGCGCGCAGCTCCTCCCGCAGGCCTCGGTCACCGAGACCGGCCAACTGCTGATCTTCGGGAAGATCCCGCTCACCGAGGAGGTCCGTGGCCTGGCACCCCCGCCGGCTCTGGATGGCTTTCCCACCGTGGTGGGATCCGGCGGGCGCTTCCTGGTGCTGGCCGGCTTCCAGTCCCGCACTGATCCAGCCGCTACGCTCGCAACCTACCGCCCAGGCGTGAGGTTCCCGGACACCCGGGACTACGTGATGTGGGTCTTCGGCGCGCCGGCGGCGCAGCTGTTCGAGCTCGATGGAGGTCGTCTGCTCGATGTCACCACCGGGCTGCTCGCCGGCTGGCATCCGGACCTGGTCGAGCTGCTCCGCCGCGGCGATCCGACCACGGTGACGGCGACCGCCGAGCGGACCGCCGCGCCGCTCAAGCACTGGCGGCCAGGCCCTGTCACGCTGGTCGGCGACGCCATCCACTGCATGGTTCCCGCCGGCATTGGGGCGGCGGTGGCGCTGCGCGACGCCGGCCTCCTGGCGGTGCGGCTGAACGAGGTCGCGCAGGCGAACAAGCCGCTCACGCAGGCCGTAGAGGAGTACGAAACCGAGATGCTCGACTATGGTTTCGCGGCCGTCGCTGCCTCGCAGAGGATTCGGCAGCACCTGGTCCAGTGACCGCTGCTGCCATGTGGTGTCGCCTGGCGGATGACAAACCGAGGGAGGACCGGTGGGCGAGATGAGCGCCAGCGCGGATGGGCACACCTGGATCGCCGGGAGACGCGAGGGTGGGCTTCCCCCCGATGGCAGGACACCTCCGATGAGAGGAGGCTGTCCAGATGTCCGACCAGCAGCGAAGAACCAGACGGCAGTTCACCCCCGAGTTCAAACGCGACGCAGTCGAGCTGGTGCGCACCACCGGCCGGCCGATCGCCGAGATCGCCCGTGAGCTGGGTATCTACGACTCCACGCTTGGGAACTGGGTCAAGCAGGACCGCATTGACCGTGGCGAGCGCCAGGGGCTGACCAGCGACGAGCGCGCCCGGCTGCGCGAGTTGGAGCGCGACAACGCCCGCCTGCGGATGGAGCGTGATCTGCTCAAACGAACCGTCGCCTTCTGGGTCAAGGAGACATCGACACCGTGACCCGCTACCGCTGTGTCGATGCTCAGAAGGCCGCCGGCTTCCCAGTAGCAGCCGCCTGCCAGGCAGCCGGAGTGACCCGGTCGGCCGACTACGCCTGGACCGCCGGGAGTCCAAGGATCCTCCCAACCGCAGCGGCAGGAGCCAGGCTCCTCGCCGAGATCCGCCGGATCACGCCCGCTCGCAGGGCACCTACGGCGCCCCGAGGATTCATGCCGAGCTGCAGATCGCCTGCGGGGTCCGGGTGGGCCGCAAGCGGGTGGCGCGGCTGCTGCGCTCAGCTGGGCTGGTGGGCTGCCATCGGCGCCGGCGGTGGCGGCCGGGCCTGACCCGGCGTGACCCCAAGGCCACGCCGGCACCGGACCTGTGCCAGCGGCAATTCAGCCCACCCCACCTCAACAGGCTGTGGCATGCCGACTACACCGAGTTGCCCACCGACCAGGGCTGGCTGTACCTATAAGTTACGTGGAATCACGCTGCCGGGGCGGTCGTATGCCCGGCGGCGTCACCACGAGCTGAGAGGTCCCGTTGGTCCCATCGATGGTGGTCATCGAGGAGAAGTGGCCGGTCCTGGCCCGGCACGAGCGGGCAGCCGAGTGGCTGCGGATCTGGACGGATTTGGGGCGGGCGCCCCGGACGATCGACGCCTACGCGCGGGGGCTGGCCGAGTATCTGCAGGTCTGTGAGCGTGACGGCGTCGATCCGCTGACCGCCAACCGGTCGCAGGTCGCCGCGTTCGTGCGGGAGTTGACGTCACGGCCTGGTCGGCGGGGCGCGAATGTGGTGGCGCTTGACTCGGGGAAGGGGCTGGCCAACGCCACGCTGCAGCAGCGGCTGGTGCCGGTGCGGTTGTTCTACGACTTCCTGGTCGAGGAGGGCCTGCGGGACAGCAATCCGGTCGGTCGCGGCCGCTATCGGCCCGGGCAGGGCTTCGGCGGTGGGCCCCGGCCGCTGGTGCCACGGATGGTGAAGCTGCCGTGAATCCCCTCGGAGCAGGAGTGGCTCGACGTGCTGGCCGTCTTCCGGGCCGAGCCGGTCCGCAACCGGCTGATGCTCGCGCTGGCCTACGACGCCGCGCTGCGGCGCGAAGAGCTGTGCTCGCTGCGGACCGACGATCTGGACCCGGCCCACCGCACGCTGCGGGTGCGTGCCGAGACGACCAAGACCCGGCGGGAACGGGTGGTGCCGTACTCCGCGCCGACCGGCCTGCTACTGGCCGAGTATCTGCGGCACCGCGCCACGCTCAGCCGCTCGCGTGGGCCGTTGTTCCTGTCGCAGTCGCACCGCAACCTGGCCGAGCCGTTGACGCTGTGGACCTGGTCGAAGGTGGTGCGCAGGGTCGCCTTGGCCGCCGCGGTGCCCCGGTTCTCCACCCATACCCTGCGGCATCTGTGTCTGACCGACCTGGCCCGGATGGGCTGGGAGCTGCACGCGATCGCCACGTTCGCCGGCCACCGCAGCACCGACTCCACCCTGCGCTACATCCATTTGTCCGGGCGGGAGTTGTCGGCGCGGCTGAACGCGTCGATGGCACAGATCCATCAGCAGCGCGTCGCGCTGCTCGCCCAGACCCACCCAGGTCGGCCGTGACGGCCCTGGTGCGGCCGGCGGCGCCTGTCGCCGTCCCGGCTGGTATCGACCCGGCGGGGTGGCGCTTTGCGCTGGATGTCACCGGCTTGGACCGGCGTCCTGGGCTGCTGGAGGAGGAGGCCAAGGCGCTTGCGGCGCTGGGCCCAAAGGGGGCTTCGGCGCAATCGTGCCCGGGGGATCCCGCGGCGGACGGCCCCGCACTGGAGGGCGCTGGTGCGCCTGGCCGAGCCGCTGGATGCGGCGCGGGCCGTGCTGCACCACGCCGATGACGTCCGCTACCGGCGGGCCGGTGCCACGCTGCCGCGATCATCCTGGGCCACTGCGGCGACAGCGGACGCGCCTGGTGGGGCTGGACGGCCTGGGAGTGGGCCCGGGTCTGCGGCGCGTCCAGTGCGGCGTTTCGTGCCGCGCAGCCGCTGCCGACCGAGACGACCGTGC
>Ga0137365_10003837_pt1 | contig 12057 bp, 10 predicted proteins | sample SagtaG_9_FD_104799 | JGI IMG/M metagenome (GOLD analysis project Ga0137365, IMG submission 104799) | Vadose zone soil microbial communities from Sagehorn Ranch, Mendocino, California, USA - Sage1_L_40_16 metaG | ecosystem: Environmental > Terrestrial > Soil > Vadose zone | place: USA... | reverse complement strand
GGATTCGCCGGCAAGAGCGAGAATCTTGTCGAAAGCTTCGTCTTCGGTGTCGATATGCGACAGCAGTGCGGGCGCGGGGAAATTAACTCGCGCGATGCAACCGTCAGTCTACCCACGTGCATGGTGCTTCTCTTGAGTCATCACGATTTTGTTGATGGCGCCGGACGCGGTTTGCGATAGATTTTTTGTCGCCGCGACAAAATAACTTCTTTCAGTTTGAATCCAGCCAGAATGACCACGCCCAGCTCGGACGCCGATGGTTCCAAGGCAAACAGGGAACTCATCGATACATTGCGGCGTTCCAAGTTGTTTCGTAACTACGAGCAGGTCTTCAGCGAGGCGACCGGGCTGCCTCTGGCACTTCGTCCCGGGGACTATTGGCAGCTGGAACATCAAGGGAAGAAAAACGAGAACCCGTTTTGCGCGCTGCTCGCCGAACGCCCAGCGACTCTGGCTGTTTGTTTGCAAGCGCATGAGGAGATGATCCGCCACACCGGCGACCTGCCCCGCACGGTCACCTGTCCCTTTGGTTTAACCGAGACCGCGGTACCGATTAAACTCGGACAACGAACCATCGGCTACCTGCGAATCGGACAGGTCTTGCGTCACACACCCGCCAAATCGGACACGGCAAAAGTGAGCCGCGCGCTGGCTCGAAACGGCGTCCGATTTACAAACGAAATTCACAGGGCCTGGAAAAAAAATCCGTTCATGCCACCCGAGAGATACAATGCGATCGTACGACTGCTCACGTTTTTTGCCGATCAACTTTCGGCCCTCAGCAATCAACTAGTTACGGAGAAAAATAATGCCGAGCCACCTCTCGTCCTGAAGGCGCGTGAGTACATCGACAAGCATAAGAGTGAAGAACTATCGCTAACCGACGTAGCGAAGGCCGCCGGAGCAAGTGTGTTTCATTTCTGCAAGGTTTTCCACAAAGCTACTGGGCTGAAGTTCACCGACTATGTAGCACGTGTGCGATTGGAAGATGCGAGGACTCGATTACTCAATCCGAACTTGCGCGTCAGCGAAATCGCCTATGACGTCGGATTTCAATCACTCACGCAATTCAATCGCACATTCAAACGCGTCTTCGGACAATCGCCGAGTGACTTCCGCGCGCGACTATCTTCACGCAAGCGCACGGGGAAGGCCGCCTAAGGCTAATCTCGGATCAACGAGCCAATCGCGCAAAGTAGGCGATGAACGTTACTGCCATTCCGGCTCTTTTAAGCATCGCGCAATGATTAACGTATAGAGCGCCATGATCGCGACTACGCCAAATGCAATTACGTATTCCATTTTTGTTCACCTCAATTTGTGTTACAGGTAAAGCTCGTCGGCCGCAGGGCAGAGTCGCGGCTTCCGCTCTTTAAGACAACCTGGGCACGGATGGCCCCACCGATCGCATCGGCAACCATGTGCTTCCCCGCCCGAATCCAAGTCGTTCTCCGCTGTGATTGGAACATGACGGGCGTCACTAGCCGGTGGATTCACATGCATACTAGCGACAGCACATTTATTGAGATATTCATCCATCGTCAGAACAACATCTGTTTTCATAACCATTCCTCTTTTCGATTGAAGGCTACGGTCGCGACGGGATGGGCACTCCACCTGGATTGGCTTTTACTTTGCAAAAATTGCGCAACGCGGAACGGCGAATTTTCACGCGCGTGAGGGTGCTCTCGCGCGCCTGGTGACGCACTGAGGCGTGGTTGGTTCTAACATGCGTGGGGACTCACCCGCCCCGTTTACGCAGCTCACATTAGAGATTGGATCGTCGAAATTTGCTCCTGACGATCTCCGATTTAGTTTCCTTGCGACGTTGACCAGCAACGGTTTCTCGAAATTTCAACCAGAATCACGCTGCAGCCTCGATTACGAAGAATCCCGTTTCGCCTCCGCCAGAGGTGACGTTGACAATCGGAGAACTGGACAGACGAACCATCGCACCGCAGACGTTGCCTCGAAAGAGGAACGGGTTCGTATCGACGAACATCGGCTGGAATTTCCAGTTCCTATCGCTGAAGATCGGGAATTCCTCTGTGCGCAAATCGATCGCTTCCTGCACGACGTAATCTCCTGAAAGCGCGGACGCGATAGCATTATCCCACTCGCGCTCATCCGATCGCGCGCCGAGATAAATGCCATGTCCCCCGTAATCGTCGTTTGGTTTGAGAACGAAGAGCGAGCGATTCTTATGGATGAATTCGAGCAGATCGATCGGCCGTCCCTTCCGTGTCGTCTTCCGATCGGCAACACGTCGAGTCCACGGAACCGAGTGATGGAGCGCTTCCTTTTCGCTCTGCGTGAACCAATTTTGATGCTCATCATCGGTGAGCATCTCAAACGCCGCCTTCTTGTGCACGATTTTGCATCGGAACGGATTCACGAGACAAACGTCGTGGTTTACGTATGCGCGGATGAGTGGATGCGTCTCGTCATAGCGGGCCAGGAATTCGTGGATGATTACTCGTTTATAAACAAGATCGATACGAAAGACACCGCATCGCAGCTCACCACTCCGGTATTCGAGATCGTCTGGCGAGCAGATGATTGTGGGAACACCATGCGCCGTAAAATGATTCCGCAGTAGAATGAATTCGTTGGATGTCGGCAGGTTCTTCCAATCGAGAATCGCTACGTTCGGCACAGCCGTACCGCCCCATTCGCGATAAGTGCTCAGCAGCGTTTCGCGCAGTCTTTCGACTGGGGAGAACTGTCGCAAGCGATAGCGTCCCGCAAAGGTTGCCATCGTGGGAAGCTCGAACAACAAGCGATTCAACTCCTCCTGGTCCGACAGACTTGAAGGATTCTCGGCGTTGTATTCTACAAATTTGATTTCGTCGTCACGAACGAACGCGTCGAGCCGGGTCGTTATGCCAACCGTCGAAAATCCCGGATCGACAAGTGCCAGACTGTGTTCGGCATCGGTCAGACCGAGTTGACTCATTAAATCCGGAGATTGCACCACTGCAGTTGCAACCTTTTCCAGCGCACTCGCGATCCGCTGCGCTGTCTGTGTAAGCGTGTGGAATTGTTTTTCATCAAGGAGGTGTGGCCTGAGCGCAACGCCAATTGGGCGTTCGCCGTAGAGCAGCCGGTTTCTGCGCATCGCGCTGCGCAACTTCTCGAATACTGCGGGAGTCAGCGCCTCGTCTGCCACGAGCAGGTCGTGGTACTCGGCAATCGCCCTCTCCCGCAAGGCATGCTTCGTTGTTGTGCGTGTATTCAGAAACTCGGCCAGCTGATCGCCAAATGTAAATTCCACCGACTGATTGAAAAAACTTCCTCCGCAGGATTTGCGGTTAGCTATTACCATTCGGACTGTTTTAAACAGCGCACTATGATTAGCGCGTAGAGCGCCATCATTGATACGACAGCAGCTAAGATCACATATTCCATACTTGCCTCCTTTATATGAGGTTCTTAAGGCGACGATGAGGTTCGCGCTCTGCGTCGATTGGCTTTCCCTTTGCAAAAATTGCGCGGGCAAACTGCGCGGTGAAATCCCAAAAGCGCGTTCGCAAAAAATTGATCTGAAGCCAAAGAAACTGTTGTGGTATGTGTGAACTACCTTTCGACCATCTTTGGTTTTGCGGTCGGCGATTTGCGCAGATGCTTTCAGCACGCCATTTTTGAACTTGGCGGGGATTTTGGGATTTCTTCCTGGTACTGCGGGATCATGGGCTCACGTCGCGCAGATCCGCAGCGGCTTGTTCAGGGGCCACAACATTGATATAAATTCCCGTTCCGAGTTCAAAGCCGGCCGCGATAGTGAGGCGCGGAATGATCTCAAGGTGCCAGTGGAATTGTTCGGATAAACTGGTCGTGAGAATCATGTAGTTGTAGGGCGGATTACCCAAGCAGCGATCGAGCCGGAGCAGCGCGTCCTTCAGGATCATCGCGAGATCGCGCGTCTCTTCCGACCCGATCCGTGCAAAGTGCGCCTCGCGTTTCCTCGGAAGAATCCACATCTCATAGGGATGCCGGGACGCAAACGGCGCAAACGCAACGAAAGACGCATTCTGAGCCACGACGCGCTCGCCGCATCGCAGTTCCTCCTCAAGGATGTCGCAGTAAACGCAAATTCCGAAGTAGTCCTCGTAGAGCTCGATCCCCTTGATCTTAACAAGAGCCTGCTGGGGAACCATGGGTGACCCGATGATTTGCGAATGCGCGTGGTTGATCGACGCACCAGCCACTTTGCCGTGATTGCGAAAGATGAGGATGTATTTGATTTGCGGATCCTTCTCGAGCGCAAGATAACGCTCCTTGTAAGCATTCAGGACCCGCTCCACCTGGCTCTGCTCAAGATGACCGAGGCTTTTACCGTGTTCCCGCGTCTCGATGACGACCTCATGCGCGCCAGCCCCGGGCATGCTCTGGTAAATACCATGGCGTGTCACAGTGCGTGCCGCATTCCCGTCCAGCGCAGGAAACTTGTTCGGCACGACGCGCAGCGACCATTCACCACCGTCCGACGAATACACAAGGATGCTCTCAGCGCTTGCGCTCTCATTGCCCGGGCAGAAAGGGCAGACCGAGTGATCGGACGTGCGAACCAAAGCCGCCTCTTCCTTGTGACGGAAATCGGACGGCCTTTTCGCGCGGTCGGTCGAAATGCAGACCCACTCACGCGTAATCGGGTCCTTGCGTAGTTGGGACATTGTCGCCGAGGCTAGAGGTGCAACACTTCCGTAATGAGCTGCAGTTCATCACGCAGCAGCCGCGGCAATAGATAGTGCTGCCGGATATGCTCGCGTCCGGCCAGGCCAAAGGCAACGCGGTCTTCGGGATGACCTAACAACTCCAGAACACGCGCCGCGCATTCTTCCACCGACAAAACAAGGTACCGCTCGTATCCCGGAGGAAACTGCATCGGGATGCCGCCAGCCTTTCCCGCGACGACAGGTCGCTCTTTCCATAAAGCCTCCGCGACCACCAGTCCGAAACCTTCGCGCAGCGATTTCTGAATTACCACATCGCAGCCGCGTTGGAAGACATTTACTTCCATGCTGCCGACGCCGCCCAGGTTCGTGAACACGTAGAGGTCTTGGTCATGCGCAGCGACTTCCTGCACCTGGTCAAGCATGGTCCAGCCTTCCGGGTCGTCTGCGGCCATGCCACCGATCAAGACGAGCTGCACACCGAGCATTTCCTTCTTCACCAAATGGTAAACCTCGATCACGCCCAGCGGATCTTTCCACGGATCGAACCGCGACACCTGGAGTAGCAGCGGCGCTTTCAGATTCACCCCGGCATCGGCCATGATGCGCTTGCACAAATCGAGCGGAATTTCGGTGTTCTTCGTCGCCAGCGGATCGATGGCGGGAGGGATAATTGCGAGCGGCTTATCCTCGAGTCCCGGGAGCGCAAACTCCCGCATCGTGAACACCAGAGCATCATACTCGCGGATCAACGGCAGAATGAAGCTGCTCACCTGCGAATTCGGCGACGAGCTGTCGGTATGGCAGCGCCAAATCCATTTCGCATCCCGCGAGCCCGCGTAATGCCGAATCGCGGCGGGTTGCGGATCATGCACCACGAACACGTCGTATTTGATGTCCAGCAACTTCGCCGCCTGTTCGTTGGACTCGAGATACGTGCCGCGCATGACATCGGTCAGCTCGTAGTCGGCTCCTTGAAGCGCGTTGTGAATTCGCTTGGTGACGGTGAAGAAGTCCGGCTCGCCGTGAATGAGATGCCAGTCGGTCTTAATGCCGAGTGCGCGTAGCAGCGGGATATAGCGAGTGAGCAATTCCGCGACGCCACCGCCGACGGAAGTCGCATTCAGATGGCAAATGCGAACGCCATTGAGTCTGCGCGCCAGGCCGCGGATTTCATCCGTCATCTCATCGCCGACGAGCGGGCGATAGTTCTCCACATTCGTGGCCAGCGAGCAGCAATGCCGGCCGAGCGCGACTACGGGTAACATGTTGGTTTCCTCTCGCTCATACGGTCACGCGGGCACGACTTCGGTGACTGGCGAAACCGGCTGGCGCCCGAGTTTGCGTGAGCGCCAGATGAAGAAGATCGCAGGATAAACCACCAGTTCCATGATCACCGAAGTAATGACTCCCCCGATCATTGGTGTGGCGATGCGTTTCATCACATCGGCGCCTGCGCCGTGGCTCCACAAGATCGGAATCAAACCGCCGATGATGACAGCGGCCGTCATCGCCTTCGGGCGCACTCGCTTCACCGCGCCTTGGTAGATCGCGTCACGGAGGTCGGCAGCGCTTCGCATTTTTCCTTCACGAACCCATTGATCGTACGCTATCTCGAGATAGAGAAGCATGACCACTCCGGTTTCGGCACTCACGCCTGCAAGGGCGATCAATCCTATCCAAACGGCTACGCTTAAGTTGTAGCCAAGCAGGTAAAGCATCCAAAACGAGCCGACCAGCGCCAGCGGCACCGACAGCATGATGATAGCTGTGCCGACAAACGAGCGCGTGTTGAGATAAATGATCAGCACGATGATGAGCAGCGTCACCGGAACGACGATCAAGAGCCGCTGTTGGGCGCGCTGCATGTATTCATACTGGCCACTCCAAAAGATGTTGTAGCCGCTCGGCATGACCACACGCTTGTTCGCGAGCGCTTCGTTCACAGCGCGCTGCGCGATTTGCACATAGGTGCCGACGTCAATGCCTTTGACGTCGACGTAAATCCACGCGTTGGGGATCGCGCCCTCACTTTTCACGCCCATTGGCGCACGCACGAGATTCAGCGTGGCAATTTGGCCGAGCGGAATCTGCGCGCCGCTCGGTGTGGGGACAATGATCTGCTTCAGCGCCTCGAGATTTTCACGAAAGTCGCGATCGTAGCGAAGATTAATGCTGTAACGCTCGAGACCTTCGACCGTGGTCGTGAGCGGCATTCCGCCGAGCGCAACCTCGAGAACCTCCTGCACGTCGCCTAACGCCAAACCGTAGCGCGCGATCTCGTTGCGATTGATGTTGAACTCGATGTAATTGCCACCCATCACGCGTTCGGCGAACACGCTCGAAGTACCCGGCACCTGACGAACTACGGTCTCAATTTCCGCGGCGATGCGTTCCAGTTGCCCGAGATCGGGTCCGGCGACCTTGATGCCGACCGGTGTTTTGATTCCCGTGGCTAACATGTCGATCCTCGTCTTGATCGGCATCGTCCAGGCGTTGTTCAGCCCGGGAAACTGAAGCTCCGCGTTCATCGCGTCAGTCAGCTCGTCCACAGAGCGTTTGCGATGTGCGACGGTCTTGCCGTTTTGATTTTTAATATCGACCGCGGGCCAGTCCTTTTCGCCTTTCAGCATGATGGTTGTCTCGACCATGTCCATCGGCGCCGGATCGGTAGCCGTTTCAGCGCGACCAATCTTGCCGAAGACGTGATGCACTTCGGGAAAGCTTTTGATGATCCTGTCGGTCTGCTGGAGAATCTCGCGAGCTTTGGTAGTGGAAATTCCGGGAAAGGTGGTCGGCATGTAGAGCAGGTCGCCTTCGTAAAGCGGCGGCATAAACTCGGAACCGAGATTCTCGAATGGGAAGAGCTTTCCAACTTGAAGGGACGTGGTCCGAAGCACTCCCTGCGGCAGATAATTGGTGACGAGCCGATTCCACGGCAGAAAAACCCACGCGACGGTCAATGCAGCACTCGCAATGACGATCCAGCGCCAGCGTATCACGAAATCAATCACTGGATGATAAAGCCAGATCAGAAATCGATTGATCGGATTGCGCTCTTCTGCTGGCAGTCGTCCGCGAATAAAGTAACCCATCAGAATCGGCGCGAGCGTCACGGAAAGCAGTGCCGCTGCTGCCATCGAGTAAGTTTTTGTAAACGCTAAGGGTTTAAACAACCGGCCTTCCTGTGCTTGTAGCGCGAAGACAGGGATAAATGAAACCGTAATAACGAGCAGTGAATAAAAGAGCGTCGGCCCGACTTCGATCGACGCGTCGCGAATTATTTGCCAGTGCGCTTTCGTGCCGCCGTCGCGTTCGATGTGCTTGTGTGCGTTCTCGATCATGATGATTGCGGCATCGACCATCGCGCCGATTGCGATCGCAATGCCGCCGAGCGACATGATGTTCGAGCTGATCCCCTGCCGGTACATCACAGCGAACGAGATCAACACGGCAACCGGCAAAATGATGATTGCAACCAACGCGCTGCGGAAATGCAGGAGGAACACAATGCACACAAGCGCGACGACGATGCTTTCTTCGACGAGCTTCTCCTCAAGGGTGGCAACAGCACGATCAATTAAGGCAGTGCGGTCGTAAGCGACTGTGTAGCTCACCTCCGGCGGCAATCCTTTCATAGCCTGATCGAGCCGTTTTTTTACGTCCTGAATAACGTGACGAGCATTCGCGCCGTAACGAACGACGACAATGCCGCCGACGGTTTCACCCTCGCCATTCAACTCGGCAAGGCCGCGTCGCATCTCCGGTCCGAGTTGCACGTTCGCGACCTGGTCGAGCAAAATTGGAACACCGTTTGCGCCGACTCCAACCGCCACCTTCCGCAGATCATCGATCGATTGGATGTATCCACGAACGCGCAGAATAAATTCCTTTTCCGCCATTTCGATGGAACGGCCACCGACCTCACCGTTGCTCTTCTTTACCGCCATGCTGACGTCGCCTATTGAAAGGTTGTAAGCGCGGAGTTTCGTTGGATCGACTGTTACCTGGTACTGTTTTACAAACCCGCCAATTGATGCGACCTCGGCCACGCCTTCGACAGACGTGAGCTGATATTTTAAGTACCAGTCTTGCATCGACCGCAGCTCCGCCAGACTGCGCTCTTTGGAATTCAGCGAATAAATGAACGCCCAACCGACACCGGTCGCGTCAGGCCCGAGCGCGGGCGTCACATTTTTCGGCAGATTGCCGCCGAGAGAACTGAGGTATTCGAGAACACGGCTCCGCGCCCAATACGGGTCCGTCCCGTCTTCGAAGATGACATAAACGAACGAGAAGCCGTAAAACGAATAACCACGCACCACTTTCGCGCGGGGCACGGACAACATCTTCGTCGTGATTGGATACGTGACCTGGTCCTGCACGATCTGTGGCGCTTGTCCCTGCCACTCGGTGTAAATGATGACCTGCGTGTCGGAGAGGTCGGGAATCGCGTCGAGCGGAATGTTGCGAACAGCAAAAATACCAGCAAGCGTCAACGCGATCGTAGCAAGCAGAACAACGAACTTGTTCCGCAGCGAAAAATCGATGACAGCCCGAAGCATCGGTTTCTAATGTTGATGTTCCGGCGGCATAACCGTCGGCGAAGGTGTCGGTGCAGCGCCTTCTTCTTCCGGCGACGGAATGAGAGTCATTCCACAAATCGGGCATTTGCCGGGGTGGTTGTATTTGATCGAAAGGTGCTCAGGCATTGGGCAAACGTAATTGCTCGGAGCAGACTCGGTTTGCGTCGGCGGAGCCGTTGGTTGTGATGTTTGATGCGCAGAATGACCTGGCGGCAAAGAGAGAGCAGGAGTCGCATTCGGATTCAGCATTTTCTGAATCGCTTCCCGAAGCTGACTTTCGGAATCGAGCATGAATTGGCCGGAGGTGACAACGCGTTCGCCTTCGTTCAATCCGCTCAGCACTTCGTAAGAATTGTTGTCCGCGCGAGGACCGAGCCTTACCTCGCGTGGCTCAAAATGTCCGCCATCGACGGCGACAAATACAGTGTTCTTCTCTCCGCTTCGAAGCACGGCCGAGTCGGGCACGAGCAGTGCAGCGGGTTTGAGTTCAGCTCGCAGCTCAACGGTAGCGAACATTCCCGGCTTCAAGAAGAGCCCTGGATTGTGAAACTCCATCCGCACCCGAGCCGTGCGCGTCTTTTCATCGACAGTCGGATAAATGTAAGTAACTCGGCCGCTAAACTTCCGGTCGGATAAATAGGACAAGCTGACTTCCGCTTCCTGTCCCAACTTCAACAGCGCGAGATCTTGTTCGTAAATCTGCGATTGCACCCACACAATGCTGAGATCGGCGAGGCGGTACAATTTCATTCCCGCCTCGACCATTTGACCGCGCACGGCCATTTTCTCGACGACAATTCCATCGATCGGCGCATCAACCCGCAGCGTTCGTTGTGGCTGTCGACTCTTTTCCAGTTGCGCGATCTGATCTTCTGAGATGTCGAAGAGCTTAAGCTTTTGCCGTGCACTCGCTTTGAGCCCAGATGCGCCGCCTTGATTCAGCGCGAGCACATACTCGTTTTGTGCGCTGTAGAGATCGGGCGAGTAAATATCGAACAGCGGCTCGCCTTTGCGCACTTGTTTGCCAGTTGAGTCGACATAGAGATTCTCGATCCAGCCGCGAAATTTCGTCGTCACGTCCGCCAGCGCAGTCTCGTTGTAATCGATTGCTCCGACCGTTCGGATGATTCGGCGCAGCAGACCTTTGGTCACAACCGCCGTGCGCACACCCATCTTTTGGACGGTGGCCGGATCGACGGTGATCGTTTTTGATTCGTCCTCGCCCTCGTACACCGGCACCATGTCCATTCCCATGCTGTCCTTGCGAGGAGTCTGGCTGATCTCGCCCAGCATCATGGTCGATTTGTAGTACTTGATTTTTCGCTCGCCGCCGTTTTTGCCCTTAGCCGCGACCGGCGACGGCTGTTTTCGCATTGGCACAAGCTTCATCCCGCAAATCGGACAATCCCCGGGATGATCCTGCACAACCTGCGGGTGCATGCTGCAGGTGTAGAGCGTTTTGTCCGCGGGATTCGTCTTCTTCGAGCATGAAGGTGCGAACGCCACCACGAGCAAAAGACAAAGCAAGCGAATGGAAATTAATTTCATTTTAAGTCTCCGTTCTGAATGTCCAGCGTGGTTCTTCCGATCATCGCGTCTAGTTCCGCGATGGCAGCTTGGTAGTCGGCGAGATGATTGAGCGCCGCCGACTCGGCGTCCTGTAAAGTGCGGCGTGTTGTGATTAACTCCAAGAATCCACCAGTGCTCGCTTCGTAAGCCGCGCGGCTTGCCTCGACCGTCTGCCGCGCGACCGGAAGGATCTGGCCGCGATAAAGTTCGTATTGTCCGGCTGAGGTCTGGATTTTTTTGAGCTGATCGCGCACGAGTCCGAGCGCTTCGACACGTGCGGCGTCGAATTCCTGCTGCGCATTTTCCACGCTCTTGCGGGCTTCCAAAACTCCTGCGGAATACTTTTTCCCATTCAACCACGGAATAGGAAAGGAGATGCCGACATCGACTTCGCTGATTGCCTGAGACGCGTCGTTGTAGCGCTGTGCTTTGACGTTCAGCGCTGGATCGGGGAACCACTGACGGTTTGCAAGCTCGAGGCGGAATCTGTCCGCGTTGATCCGGCTCTGTGCTCGCTGCAACTCTGGCCGATGTGCGATGGCGATTGCTTGCAGCGTTGCCAATGAAAGCGCGCGCGGGATGAAGACGAGTGCGGCTGGTCGGCCGAGCGGTGCCTGTGCAGAGCGGTTCAACAATACGTTGAGCGCCGATTGCGCCTCGGAAATTTGACGTTCGATATCGGCACGCATTTCCAAGAGCTTCGCCGCGTCGGTCTGCGCGATGAGCACATCAGCTTGCGTGGCTGCTCCGATCTCGTAGCGACTGCGGCTAATTTGCACAAACTGGCCAAGTAGATCTTCGTTGCGGCGATTAACGTCGAGCTGCGCGTAGCCGTTGGCGAGGCGCGCATAAGCAATTCGCGCACGAGAGATCACATCGAGTTCCACCCGGCGCAGATCCTCAAACGCTGCACCGGCCTCAGCAGTCGCAGCGCGAGCGCGGCTGAGATTTTTGCCCGAGACGGGCACCTCCTGCTCCAGCATTGCCGTTTGATCCATGAACGAGTTCGGTGGAATGCTGACGGAACGCGTCGTCACCGAATCGACGCCCGCACGTAAATCCTCCCACGCCCTCGCTTGCGGCACACGCGCTTTCACCATTTCCCATTTGGCGCGCGCGGCTTTGATCGATGCGTTGTCACGCAGAGCGACGTTCACGATTTCGGTGGGCGAAAGTCTGTCGGCGGCGGCCGCTGGAATTGGCACGCTCATCAGCCCGATCGCCGCCAG
>Ga0137365_10003832_pt1 | contig 12061 bp, 9 predicted proteins | sample SagtaG_9_FD_104799 | JGI IMG/M metagenome (GOLD analysis project Ga0137365, IMG submission 104799) | Vadose zone soil microbial communities from Sagehorn Ranch, Mendocino, California, USA - Sage1_L_40_16 metaG | ecosystem: Environmental > Terrestrial > Soil > Vadose zone | place: USA: California... | reverse complement strand
CTTTCACCGGGAGTAATTTCAATTGTTCCTTTATTGGGTTCAATTTCGCTGCTCAGAATTTTCAGAAAGGTGGATTTGCCCGCGCCGTTTGCACCAATCACTCCATAACAATTTCCCTTGGTGAAATTCAGGTTTACTTCATCAAACAAGACTCTTTTGCCAAACGAAAGAGTGGTATTTTTTACGCCTATCATTTTAAACTTTTTCGAGGCGCAAAGGTACGTTATTATCGCTTCTGCATGAAGAGTTAAATGAATAGATTTATTATAATGCAGCCAGCATTGGTAATTCTATTTGCTACTGGTTCGTTGCACGTTTCAACGTTCAGAACATTAGCAGGCAAATCCACCTTTCTGAAAATTCTGAGTGGCGAAATTGAGCCAAATAAAGGAACGATTGAAATTACTCCCGGCGAAAGAATGGCGGTGCTGAAACAAAATCAATTTGAATTCGATGAATTCACTGTGCTGAATACTGTACTAAAAGGACACGATAAATTATGGAATGTGATGCATGAGCGGGAAAAAATTTATGCAAAAGAAAATTTTACGGAAGAAGATGGTATGAAAGCTGCACACCTGGAAGCGGAGTTTGGTGAAATGGGTGGATATGAAGCAGAAAGTGATGCGGGCAGCTTACTTAATAGTCTTGGTGTTCATGAGTCATTTCATCAAAGCCTGATGAAAGACATTCCTTCAAATTTAAAATTGCGTGTTTTATTGGCCCAGGCGTTGTTTGGCAATCCTGATATTTTATTGCTCGATGAGCCAACAAATGGGCTGGATATTGAAACCATCAGCTGGCTGGAAAATTTTTTAGCTGACTATGAAAATATTGTTTTAGTAGTAAGTCATGACCGTCACTTTCTGGATGGGGTTTGTACACATGTCGCCGATGTGGACAGGCAAAAAATAAAAATCTTTACCGGCAATTATACTTTCTGGTATGAATCATCGCAGTTAATGGCCAGGCAATTGGGTGACAAGAATAAAAAAGTGGAAGAAAAAAGACAGGCACTTCTTGATTTCATAGCCCGGTTCAGTGCTAATGCATCAAAATCAAGACAAGCTACGGCGCGAAAAAAAGCACTCGAAAAATTAACTATTGAAGAGATTGAACCGAGCAACAGGAAATACCCGGGAATAATTTTTACTCCTCAGCGTGAAGTGGGAAATCAAATATTGAATGTCGAAAAATTGAGCAGGTCCGTAGATGGCCGTGTGCTTTTTGATAATGTTTCTTTCACTGTAAACAAAAGTGACAAAATTGCTTTTTACAGCAGGGATCCCCTGGCGATCACTAATTTTTTTGAAATTATTAATGGAGAAACAAAAGCTGATAGCGGCAGTTATGAATGGGGCACAACTATTACGACTGCGTACCTTCCACTGGAAAACAGTAAATTTTTCGGGCACAATCTCACATTAATGGATTGGCTTCGTCAATGGGTACCTTCCTATATTACGGACGTAGATGAACCTTTTCTTCGCGGGTTTTTAGGAAAAATGTTATTCAGCGGTGATGATGTGATGAAGAAAACAAAAGTGCTGAGTGGCGGTGAAAAAGTGCGTTGCATGATCAGCCGTATGATGTTGCAAAATCCGAATTGTATTATTCTTGATCAGCCTACCAACCATCTTGACCTGGAGAGTATTCAAAGCTTTAATGAAAGCGCTGTGAATTTCAGAGGCATTGTACTTCTCTCTTCACACGACCATACATTTATGGAAACAGTTGCTAATCGTGTAATTGAATTAACTCCAAATGGAGTTATTGACAGGCTGATGGAGTTTGATGAATATTTGGAAAATGAAAGAGTGCACCAGTTGAGGGAAGAAATGTATGGACAAATGATAAATGGATAATAGAAAGAGGTTGTCCTAAAAATAATTTTGAACAACCTCCTTGATTTTTGTTTCTTCTTTATTATTTAGCAACCATCTTTATTACATCCGGCGGTGACACAGGCGCAGGCACTCTGTTGCTTATAGGCGGTAATGATTTTAAATAGGCAAATACAGCTTTTAGATCATCATCAGTTAGTTTCGCTACATAGCCCCATGGCATGGGTGGCAAAATATCACGGCCGTTACCCAGGTGCTTGCCGTTTCGTATTGTATTAATAAAAGTAGACTCACTCCATGCACCAATGCCCGTGGCAGAATCTGGTGTAAGATTAGCGGTATATGAAATTCCCCAGGGACCTACAAAAGCTGTAAGGTCAGGCGTAATGTATATCCAATTGCCCGGCTGCGTTGGTTTTGCATCTAAAGGAGGTAAAGGCTCATTGGCCGGATGACCGGACAATAGTTTAGTTGAATCTTCTACCGGCCCTCGGTTAGTCATTAATTTTGGTGAATGACAATCATTGCAGGAGGCTGTTGTTACTATGTAATCACCTCGTTTGACCATGTCTTCCTTACTCATAGTTTTTGCTTCAGTCCCATTACCCTGTTCTTTCTTTTCATTGGAGGCTGAATTGCACCCAATAAGATAAAAAGCAAAACCAGCAATAAGAATTGCGAAACTTAAATAAACTCGTTTTCTCATAATTGATTTTATTTGGGTTAATGAATAAAATTTTCTTGGTTGTTAAAATATTTTCCGGGTCCGGTGAAAAGTTTGTAAAGGGCAGAAGTAATATTGAAGCTAAAAATTAAAAATGAATTCGCAAAAATTTCTTATTTACTGGTTAAATAAATTAAAAGGCAAATTATTATTGTAAATAATAGCATCACCACAATTTTATATTTATTCCATAGAAAAGATCTTCTCTGGGCTGATAAAAAGTTTTCTATTTTTTGTATCCCTTCCTGGTCATTACCCGATAGTATTTCTACTCTTTTCAATAATGGTTTTACAAATTTTAATGGTAAAGGTTTCATAGCCTTTAAAATAGTAGTTATTATTTGCCGGTTTATCCCTGCCTCGTTAAACTGTCTCAGTTTCTCAATAGTGCCAGGTGAAAGTAAATCATCAATATAATTAGAAAGTCCCTCCTTATTCATTCGATGTACATCAAGTTTTGAAACATATTGGTCTAGCTCAAGGCTAAGCTTTAAAATGGAAACGGGAGTAACCACCCCAGCTGTTCTTTTTTTACCCATGCTTTGGTTGTACCAGCGTTCCTGCAGATAGCATTCCTTTTTAACAGGATTAGCCAGTATTTCATACGCTTCTTTTACCTCGTTGAATTGGACCTCGGCATAAGGATCATTTATATTTTTATCAGGATGATACAACATGGCAAGGCGGCGAAATGCCTGCTTAATTTCCGGAAGTGTCGCATGGGACGAAATCTGCAAAATATCATAATAATCCTTTAGCATAGAATCTTGCGAAGGTAGCAGCTAATAAAAAAATTGAAGTCAGCCTGATTATTTCTGAAGCAAAAAAATGATCACCTGGCTAACAGCAAATCCGAGAGTAAAAAAGAAAACAAAAAGTACCAAAAAATGCGACAAAACGGCACTATTGGGAAGGTCTTTGGGTATTGCGTAAAATTGCCTGTACAGATTAATGACGGCTTTCATGACTATAAAAATAATATTTCATTGGCTAAAAAACAATAGTTTAAACGCATAATGTTAAGTTTTATTTCCTATCCATATTCTTAAGCTAATCTTCACATAAGAAATTGTAAAAGCAAGGCGTAAAACCCAACGCTGGCAAGATATTCGTTCATCTAAGGCATGATTCATTTTTACAAACAATAAATTACAATTTTCATGAAACGTATTTTAAATATGTGCTGGATGGTATTCATTATAATGCTTTTCAGTGCTTCAAAAAACAAGGCATCTGCGCAAGTAGAGGCCAGTGTTTCGTATCAAACCTTTTATAATGATCTGAGCCCTTACGGAGAATGGATTGATTATCCGGAATATGGTTATGTGTGGCATCCTGATATTAATGACTTTCGACCTTACAGTACCGGCGGCCACTGGGTATGGACAGATGGTTATGGATGGATGTGGGCATCTGATTACGATTGGGGATGGGCCCCCTTCCATTACGGCCGCTGGTTATATGATGATTTCTATGGGTGGGTCTGGGTACCTGGATATGAATGGTCGCCTGCATGGGTAGAATGGCGTACGGGGGGTGATTATTATGGATGGGCTCCGCTTGGACCTGGCATAGACATTAGCCTCAATTTTTCATTTGGCCGTTATTCACCGCCTTATAATTATTGGTGCTTTGTGCCCCGGAATTACATTTTATCACCACGGGTTTATGATTATTGCCTGCCACAAAGTCGAAACACAATCATCATAAACAATACCACGGTCATTAATAATTATTATCGTTCAGGAAATGTATTTGTGACCGGCCCTGGAAGATCAGAAGTTGAAAGATATACCGGAAGAATTAATCCATTTGTTCTTCGTGAATCTTCAAGACCGGGCAGACCAGAATTCAGACGTAATACGGTTAGCATTTTTCGCCCAAGCGTTCAAAGAAATGAGAACCGTGTTGCGCCAAGAAATTTCGAGAGATATAATGGGCAAAATGGAAACGCATTTCAAAGAAGGGAGCAGGATATCGCAAATAATAATGGAGAGAGAAGAAATGGATTTGAAAGAAGAGATCAAAACAATGGCAGGGTAGAACAACGTAACAATAACAATGTTTTTGAACGTCGCCAGCAGGAAATAAACAGGCAGCAGGAACAATCGGCTAATGAACAACGCAGAAATGGAAATCCTTTTGAACGCCGTCAGCAGAACATTAGCCGGGATAATAACACAAGAAGACAACAGGCGGAACAAAAAAATAATTTTGAACAACAGCAGCGTGAAAATGGGAATGCAGAACGTCGTCAAAATGAAATGAGGCAACAGCAGGAAATCCGGCGTCAACAGCTGGAACAACAAAATGATATTGTAAGGGAGCAACGGGAAAATCGTAATGTGTTTGAACGTCGCCAGAATGAAATGAGACAGCAACAGGAGCAGAGAAACAATTTTGACAGGCGTCAGAATGAAATGAGACAGCAGCAGGAGCAAAGAAATAATTTTGAAAGGCATCAGAATGAAATGAGGCAGCAAGAAAATCAAAGAATCCAGCAGATGAGACAGCAGCAACAGCAGGAACAAAGAAGACAAGTGGATCAACAAAGACAAAATAATGGATTTGAAAGAAGACAGCAGCAATTTAACCAACCGTCTCAGCAACAAAGTGGTAATCCTTTTCAACAAAGACAAGAACAATCACAGGGTAATGGTAACGGCAAAGGAAGAGGGCATGGAAGACATGATTAGTTTCGCACTGTTCTGAATATACAAAGGTCTCGATTCGAGGCCTTTTTTATTGAGTTTTTTGGAAGTGCATTAACACACCTGAATGCATACCAGACGAGTTTTGCTGCCTCTTTATTATATGGGTAGGGGCCATTAAAAACATATTTGATAATGAAATTTTGAAACTTATCTTTGCACCAGCTCTTTTATTTACTTATCAAGAAAGGCTGAGGGAGATGGCCCGAAGAAGCCTTGACAACCTGTAAATGCTAAATTTGAATTCAGCATAAGCAAGGTGCCAAATCCATCCCGATGAATCGGGGAGAGATAAGTCAGATTTTAGCTTGTAATAATCAATTAAAATATTTAAAAGCTCATCTGGTTTACCGGGTGGGCTTTTTAGTTATATTATTAAATAATTCATAAAAACGTCTGTTAGTTGATAATTTCTTTTTCCTGATAGAGGAAATTGCACAAAAAACGTTTTAATACTTTTAAAAAATGGAAACGCATAAAAAACTAGTGATTGGTCTTTTCGGTTTTGGAACAGTCGGAGAAGGTTTATATAAGATCCTGCAACAAACCCCTTCTTTACAGGCCAGCATTAAAAAGATCTGTATAAAGCATCCGGAGAAAAAAAGAAATGCTCCCGCAGAATTGTTTACAACGAACAAAGATCTTTTGCTGAATGATCCGCAAATTAATGTAATCGTTGAGGTAATCGATGACGCTGATGCAGCATTCCGCATTGTAACAAAAGCCCTTCATAATAATAAAGACGTGGTAAGTTCAAGCAAGAAAATGATTGCCGAGCATTTGCATAAACTCTTGCAACTGCAACAGCAAACCGAAAGATCTTTCTTATACGAGGCAGCGGCCTGTGCATCTATTCCGGTCATCCGTAATCTTGAAGAATACTATGACAATGATCTTTTACACTCTATAAAAGGTATCGTTAATGGTTCGACCAATTACATTCTAACCAAAATATTTGAAGATAAGCTCGAATTTAAACAAGCTCTTTTGCAGGCACAACAACTGGGTTTTGCAGAAAGCAATCCGGCCCTGGATATCGAGGGCTATGATGCCGTTAACAAATGGGTTTTATTATTAGCTCATGCTTATGGCATTGTTGAGATCACTCAAAACATTCTGTTCAACGGTATTCAGAATATTCAGCTGAGTGATGCAACAGTGGCCAGGGAAAAAAATTACGAGATCAAGTTGGTGGCACAGGCAAAAAAACTTAAAAATGGAAAAGTGACCGCTTTTGTATTGCCCCAATTTGTAAAGCATGATGATCACCTGGCTTTTGTAAAAAATGAATATAATGGCGTTGTCATTGAAAGTGGTTTTGCTGATCAGCAATTCTTTTATGGAAAGGGCGCGGGAAGTTTTGCTACCGCTTCGGCAGTTTTGAGCGATATTTCAGCTCTACGTTACCAGTATAAATATGAATATAAAAAGCTCTACCATCATCAGCCACACAAATTATATAACGATATTTTCCTTAAAATTTATGTGAGTTTTGACGATTGGGATATTGTTCCCCGCGAGCAATTTGAATGGATTGAAGAGTGGCATGCCGAACAGGATCGTAAATATCTGGTAGGTGTAATTGCTTTTGAAAATCTTAAAAATAATGAATGGTGGAAAGAAAATAATGTGTCCCTGATCCTGACACACGATCCGATCATTGAAGATATTGAAATACTAAAATTGAAAAAGAAAAGCCTTGAGCTGGCAGGGATCTTTGACCAGATCTAATCATTCTCATCCCACAAAAAAATCGTTGAATCCCTTAATAAGGAAAGGTGCTGCTTAAACTCTGTGTTTAGCAAAACACGAAACTGGTTCACATTGCTAATACTGTCATAAAACCTGCTGTAGTTTTTATCTGGTAAATAAACTGCATTTAGGTTCATAAAAACATCTTTATGCTCTTCTTTTTTAATTCCTTCGCGAAAACCGTGGTCTCCCAATAACATAATAACAGGCGGTTTATCTGAAACTGAAATGATCCGATCAACCAAGCCTAATATTTGTTGATTGCAATACTGCAGGTATTCAATATAATTGTCCCTGTCGGATTCCTGACCCGGGAGAAGTTTTTGAATAACCTGGGCTTCTCCTTTACTATTAAAATAATAAGGATAATGCGGCATCATCAGGTGCGCATACACAAATTTTGGTTTTATGATTTTTCTTGATGCTGCGAATTTTGTTAATCGCAAAATGTTTTCATTGCTGTGCAGATGTTCGTAAGTTCTTTTTTGCAGGCCCAGCTTTAATTTCCACTTGCCGGTAGAAATATTATAACTGATATCTTTCATAATCCTGCTAAAAAAAGTCTGTGCAGTGATCAGTGTGGTGCTATTGGGCAAAAAATTATCATAGCTTATTGCTGGCCGACCTTCAAAATCAAAAATGGAATAATTATAAAACTCATAGCCGTTGGCTATAAAATAATTTATGACACGGCTATTCTTTATTTGCCGGTAGCAATAATCAATATTTCCCGGTGCTTTTTTTTCCATGTTTAAGTCCAGGTAATTCATATTCAAAATGGAAGCAATTGAAAAAGGAGTGTAGTTATAATTGCTGCGACTATCTTTTGCAACAGAAAATCCACGTTGGCGAAGTTGTTTTTCAAATTCGTCATTATCAAAATTAAAAAGAGTTCTAAGTCCTGCACGTCCGGAGTATTCATCGAGAATTATGAAAAAGACATCAGGTTTCTTACAGGTATCGCATAAAAATAAATTGTCAATGGAAGGCTTAAAGGGTGATCTTTTCTGACCTGTAATTATTTTCTCACTCAACCAAATAAAATCAATAATGAGAAATACTATGAAAAGAAGATTTAGATAAAATGTAAATTTTTTTAAGGAATCTTTTTTCCTTTTTAACCAGATAGTCAACCCCACAAAAAACAAAAAAAATAATGACAAAATGAAACTATATCTTGAAAAAAACCTACCGGAAAAATGACTACGCAGAAAATCCTGTATACTTCCGAAAAAAAAGAAAAAGGACATTATAAAAAAAGAAAGAAATGTGGCTTTGTTGAAATCATGATAAACAAGCCAGCAAATTCCAATAGTAATCAATGTACAGACTGTATATAATAATGCCAACAGAAAGGCATCTTGTACAGGAACAAAATTGTAATGCTCAACAAATCCATGAAAAACAAAAAAGACCGGTAAAAGAAAAATAAAAACGGCCTTGCTTTCTATAAATGATTTCATTTTATCAGGGTATAGAACAATAAATATCAGGATAACACGAAAATGCCCTTACTGTCTTTATTGGCAATATACATGAAATCTCCAATCCTCACTTACCTTTACTGCCCGGACAAGTCAGCAAAGGAAACATTCACTTTTCGGAAATATTTTATGCGGGAATTATCGGTTATTATAACTGTAAAAGATGAGGAGGAAAATATAAGACCTCTTTTAGAAGGCATCCGCGCAGCATTAAATGGAATTGATTATGAAGTTGTATTTGTAGACGATGGCTCTTCAGATAAAACGAAACTACAAGTATTGAATTACGCGGATGAAAGAACTATGCTTATTGAATTGAGAAAAAATTATGGCCAAAGTACAGCGATGACCGCTGGTATAGATTATTCATCCGGAAAATATATCGCACTCCTCGATGGTGATCTGCAAAATGATCCGTCAGATATTCCTTCAATGCTTGATTTATTGAAACGTGAAGACTGGGATGTAGTGGCGGGCAACAGAACGGACAGAAAAGACGGTTTTTTTCTTCGCAAAATTCCAAGCGATATTGCCAATATGCTTATTCGACGCATGACAAGTGTATATATTAAAGATTATGGCTGCACGCTAAAAATCTTTCGCAGGGAAATAGCCGAAGAGCTAAATCTGTATGGTGAACTGCATCGCTTTATACCTGTGCTTGCCAAAATGCAGGGCGCCAGAATTACCCAGGTTGATGTAAAACATCATCCGCGTAAATTCGGAAAAAGCAAGTATGGAATCAGTCGGACCTTTAGAGTTTTATCTGATCTTATTTTAATGGTATTTTTTCGCAGGTACATTCAAAAACCTATGCATCTTTTCGGTACCATTGGTTTTATCAGCTTAGGCATGGGCATCATCATCAATTTATATTTATTAATATTAAAAATATTGGGACATGATATCTGGGGCAAACCTCTCCTGATTCTTGGTTTAATTTTCTTGCTCGGCGGTATTCAACTCATTACTATTGGCATTCTTGCTGAAATCAGTGTTCGCACTTATTTTGAGTCACAAAATAAAAAAACCTACACGGTGCGTAAAGTGTATCAGTCAAAACAGGAAGTAAAACCTTCGTTGGAGATTACTGTATAGATTATTATGCACCCAGCTTTTAGCAACCGTGTTCAATGGCTGTTGGCCGATCGAATGACAAATTCGGGCGAGCGTAGCATTCTAAAACATTCTATTCTCTATTGAACTAATAAACTCCGATATTGGGAAAACCATTCATAAAATTTTTTCAGACCTTCATCCAATTTTGTTATTGGTTCATATCCCAGTAAATTTTTTGCTTTTGAAATATCAGCAAAGGTTTTGGGCACATCACCGGGTTGCTCCGGCAATTGTTCAATAATTGCTTTTTTCCCGATCATATTTTCGATGGAACCTATCAATTCCTTTAACGAAATAGTATAGTTATTACCCAGATTAATGATCTCAAAATTTGTTTTATTATATTTAGTCGCCCCTGCAATTCCATTTATAGTATCACTAATATACGTGTAATCCCTGCTGGTGGTTCCATTTCCATACATTGTAATAGGTTTATCATTCAGAATCAATTTTGTGAATTTATGAATAGCCAGGTCAGGGCGTTGGCCAGGCCCATAGACTGTAAAAAAACGCAGTGCAATAAATCGTATATCATATAACTTGCTGTATACATGACCAAGCATTTCACCTGCCAGCTTAGTCATAGCATAGGGACTTATAGGCATTAATTGTTCATCTTCTTTCCAGGGAAAATGATCATTAATTCCATACACGCTACTACTCGAGGCAAAAACAAATTGTTTACAATTTTTTCCCTTGGAAAAGTCAAGAATATTCTGCAGTCCCATCACATTAGCCTGCTGATAAGAGAGCGGGTCCAAAATACTGGGCCTTACACCGGCTTTGGCAGCCAGGTGAATGATCACGTCAACAGGTTCGATGATTTCTTCAGCAAGTCTTTTTCCACTAATATTGGAAAGATCATAATTCAACAGCCTGAAGACCGGATTATTTACAAATCCGGCAATATTCAGCTCCTTAATTTCTTTAGAATAGAAGGGGTCAAAATCATCTATGCAGGTAATAAAAATTTCTTTCTCAGCTCCCAGCAAATATCGGATAAGATTGCTGCCAATAAAACCAGCTCCGCCGGTAATGAGGTAGTGCATAGCACACTTTTAATTATTTAATCGGGCACAAAATATGCAATAAATGTTTTTTTATTAAGGATAAAGGCATCTTTTAGAGCCTGTTTTCCGTTCCAATAGAGAAGAAAAACAACGCATGAAAATCGGAATTGATGCAAAATGGCTGTTTACAGGTCATATAAGCGGTAAACTATTTATTCAAAATATCTTACCTGAGTTATTTGCTTCACATCCGGAAATTGACTGGCATGTCTTTCTAAATAAGAACGATAAACAATTTAAACATTATTTCAACAAAGAAAATATTAAGATTCATTATGTGTGGGCTGGGATCAATATGCTCTCAAATCTCTTTGTTCTTCCCAAATACGCAAGAATGCTAAATCTGGATGCTGTTTTATTTCAAACCTTTTCCCCAAAGGGAAAAACATTTAAATCCATTGCATTTATCCATGATGTTTTATTTAGAAATTATCCCCAGTATTTTACGTGGAAAGAAAGGCTTTATTTCAAACCGTTAAAATGGACGGCTCCAAAAGCTGATAGGGTCATCACCACTACTGAATATGTAAAAAAAGAGTTAATACAACTCTGTTATGTAAATATATCTCAGCTGGCTGATCTTGCTCCTTCAGGAATAACCAGTATTTTTAAACCCATTAATAAACAGGACCCTGCTTTTCTAAAAAAGGTAAAAGAAAAATATAAGCTGCCTGGCTCTTACTTGCTTTTCGCCGGTCGTTTAAATGCAAGAAAAAATATCCAGGGGCTTTTAAATTCATTACCATTCCTTGCTGATAAAAAGATTTCTCTTGTAATAGTCGGAAAAGAACAATGGAAAGCAGCCAAAATGAACAATTTGTCGCCAGCTGAAAAAGAAAGAATAATTTTAACAGGGTCTGTACCTGATGATGAACTGGCTGCTATATATGCAATGGCAAAAATATTTTGCTTTCCTTCTTTTGCAGAAGGATTTGGCCTTCCACCTTTAGAGGCCATGGCTTCAGGAGTTCCGGTTGTTGTTTCAAACACTACCTCGATGCCTGAAGTATGCGGAAATGCCGCTCTGTTTATAGATCCGAGTGATCCAACAGATATTGCAGAAAAAATAAATGAGCTTTTAAAAAACAAAAATCTTTACGAGCGAAAAATAAAGGAAGGGCTAGAATGGTCAAGCCAGTATACATGGCAAAGGACTGCGGCAGGAATCATGAAGAGCATTTTCGCTGTCGTAGAAAATGTTGAAAAGAATAACTAATGAAAATAGGAATTCTTGGCACAAGAGGCATTCCAAATGCGTATGGCGGATTTGAACAATTTGCCGAACACCTCTCAGTTGGTTTACTTCGAAGAGGTCATGAGATATTTGTGTACAATTCAAGCCTGCACCCATATAAGG
>Ga0137365_10003828_pt1 | contig 12068 bp, 10 predicted proteins | sample SagtaG_9_FD_104799 | JGI IMG/M metagenome (GOLD analysis project Ga0137365, IMG submission 104799) | Vadose zone soil microbial communities from Sagehorn Ranch, Mendocino, California, USA - Sage1_L_40_16 metaG | ecosystem: Environmental > Terrestrial > Soil > Vadose zone | place: USA... | reverse complement strand
TGTCGACGGTTACATAGTTGAGCATTTCCTCCGCTGCCTGCTCAACGGGTGCCTGGACTACTGTATCCTTGGCGAGCGAATGAAACTCCAACTCGATGAACAGCTCACGAAGGCGTTGATAATTCGGCGTCTTTACCTTGAGCGAATCCAGATCCAATGAAACCGGGAGATCGTCACGAATTGTGACTAATTCCTTCGAGAGCCGCGCATTGTCGGCGTGCTCAAGAAGCGCCTCTCGCGGCCGTTTCTTGGTAAGCTCGGCTGCGTGCGAGAGAATGGATTCGAGGTGTCCGTACTGCTTGACCAGCTCCGACGCTGTTTTGTCGCCGATTCCTCGCACACCGGGGATGTTGTCCGATGAGTCACCTACCAGCGCCAGGTAATCGGTAACGAACTCGGGAGCAATACCCAGGCGCTCCTCTGCGTTCTCGACTCCAACCCAATGCTCCTCGACGTTTGCGGAGCCTCCGCGGCCTGGATTCAGAAGCCACACACCTGGTCGAACGAGCTGTTGAAAGTCCTTGTCGCCTGATACGACGACAGTGTTTACGCCGGCTTCGACGCCCTTTGCCACTAGCGTTCCTATTACATCGTCCGCTTCGTAACCTGGGAGTGCCAAGATCGGAATCCTATACGCATCGAGAATCTGGGAGATGCGGTCCATTCCGCGATCGAAATCGGACTGGAGCTCTTCGGTCAGTTTCTCGCGCGTCGCCTTGTATGCCGGATAACGCTCGTGTCGGAATGAGAGGCCAGAGTCGTGAACCCAGCCAAGGTAGTCCGGCCGGTGGTTAGTCATGAGGAGCCGCAGGAAATTGGCGATACCCCAGCTGGCAGAAGTGTTCTCGCCCTTGCTCGTCGTCAGCGGCCGCGAAATCAGCGCGAAAAAGGCGCGATAAATGAGAGCATAGCCATCGATAAGAAACAGTCGCGGACTGCCTGGACCATTCATAAAGTCAATATAAAGCGGCCTCGTTTTACGAGGAGCTGATGGAGCATCGATTATGAGTGTGCGGCCGGAGGCGTTTGTACTAATGCTGTCGACGAGCGTTTAGCGCAAGAAATTCAGTCTCGCTCGGTCTGGTCAGTCTCCACCTTCCGGTTTCCTCGTAGAAAACCAGCTGTGAGTTGTACTGACGATACTGCCAGATCTGAAGCCGGGTAGTGGATGACATTTGCGTGGTCGAGAGCGCCTGATTCACATTCCGCTCGAAGATCTGGTCCGGCTCTCCCAGAGCTACGAACACCATTCCACGGTCAGATAGCCACCCTGGGTTTCGATCCATCCTGAACTGAGCATTCGCCAGCTGGATTCGACCAAAATAGGCCTGCATGTCTTCGTTCGTAGCTGTTTCCGGTATCGGATCAGTTGCACGGAGAAACTCCGCCCACACTGTCGCACGCCTCTCGAGCGGGGCGCCCCTGAGTGCACTGAGACGGCTCGGACTTGCAAAGAATCGCAAGTACCCGAGCATGTCCTCAAACGACATGAGAGGAATGTCCTCGCCAAAGCTCACAAACAGCGGGGCCTTTACAGTATCGGAGCCATCCCGTCGGGTGAAAGAAACCTGGGCGATACCAACGCCGACGGTCGAGATAGGAACGCTTACAACTCCATTGAACAAAGCACCACGGTGGGACAGGGCAGCAGAGTCGCGCCAAAGTTGTGCCCCTTTGTCGTTACGTACGACGAAGTCGACCGGAAGGCGAGCTCCGGAACCATAGGCTTCCACATAAATCGCCACGGTACTATCGCGACCAAAGACTGCACTCGAGCGAGGACTCGCGAGCAGGCCCGGAGCTGAGTCAAGCGTCGATCTCCCTGTCGCTTCGTACACGAGCAGTGGTGTAGACAGTCGCCCCGCACTTAGCGCGGGAACAGTTATCGACGCTTGCTGTGTTGCACCACGGGAGCCGCCTACATCGCGCACCATAGCCGAGATTTCATAAGCGCCCGGCGCGACGTGAAAATAGTGCTGGAAGATGATGCTCTCGTCGGTTCGATTTATCTCGCGAAATGATCCGACTCGAACTATCTCCATGGCATTGACACTTGCCGCTTCTGTGTCGCCACGATTGAGGGTAAGCTTTACCTCATACGGAGCGCGATACCGGTCGCCTTCTCTAGTGAAAGTGAGAGCACGATTCGGGATGGAAATGCTCACCAGAACCAGAGTCGTATCCGGACGCGCGCTAGCAAAGGAAGAGATTTTACCGACGAAAGCCACTGGGCTTGGCGCAGCTAACAGTCCAATCTGCCTATAGAGATCGCTTACATCGGGGGCCGGCATACCCGCTGGAAGAAGCACCCTCGGATTCGGCTCAGGGTTGACACGCGTGCCGGAGCTGCTGCAGCCACTGACAACGGCAGAACCCAAGAGACACAAACCAAAGTAGCTTTTCGAAACATTCAGCATGAGCAATTGATACCCTATCCGGTCTTCCGGGTTTCTATTAGCTTCGCGGCGTGTCTCGAGAGCAGATGGTCGGCACTCCGGTAGCTGGCTACACCATCAAAAAAGAGGTAGGTGAAGGCGGCACCTCCGCCGTGTACCTGGCCGAACATCCGAATCATGGCACGGTCGCGCTCAAAGTGCTACGGGAAAAGCTGCGCCAGGACAAGACAGCGGTAACTCGTTTCGTCCGTGAGGCGAAGTACGGAGCGAGAGTCAAACATCCCAACGTTGTAGAGACCATCGAGATAGGACAGGCCGACAACGGCCTTCACTTTCTCGCTATCGAGTGGGCTGAGGGTGAGATCCTCGAGCGCTATGCCAAACAGAACGCTCCGCTGCCAAGAGACGAGGTCGCAGCCATAGTCTCACAAATAGCGGCAGGGGTACAGGCGGCCCACGATGCCAACATCGTTCACCGCGATCTGAAGCCCGAAAACGTCATGTACGATCCGAAGACGAGGTGCGTGAAGCTGCTCGACTTCGGAATCGCGACTGACACTCAGGCCTCGAGCGACGAAAGGCTGACTCGGGCGGGATTCTTTGTCGGCACACTGATGTACATCGCTCCCGAAGCTCTCTCAGGGGAAATCGTGACCGCTGCTGCCGACCAGTACAGCCTTGCTACGATTGCATACTACCTGCTAACGCGCTGTTTGCCCTATACTGCGAAGGCTCCACGCGAGATGTTCACCCAGCTTCTGACCATGCCCCCCATTCCGCTAAGAAGCGCTGGAGAGGGCGATTTTGATTTTGCGCCGGAGCTCGACACCGTAGTGATGCGGGCACTGTCACGTTCACCCGCAGATCGCTATCCCAGCGTAATGGCCTTCGCGAACGCGTTCGCTGAAGCAGCCAAGATCACACCGGAACAGCCAAAGATTCTCGACAAGTTCAAAGGTCTACTTAGACGTAACCGTTAGGTCGTCAGGATCGACTGGAAGCCAAAGCGTAAAAGTCGAACCCTTGCCGACCTCACTTTCCAGCTCGACCATCCCACCAATCAGGGCCGCAAGACGTCGAGAGATTGCGAGTCCTAATCCAGTTCCACGCTCCGCAGAGTTGCCACGGGGTCCGGCATCCACCTGCTCGAACTCCTCAAAAATCCGAGTCTGGTCTGCTGGATCAATGCCAATCCCCGTATCGATCACCTGAATTCCAATCCAGGGATTCGTTGGATAGGAGCTTTTGACGGACGGAGGTCCACTATCAGGAAGTGAATCAACGAGCCGGGTACGGATCACGACCCCGCCCTCGTTAGTGTATTTCACCGCATTCCCCAACAGGTTTACGAGGATCTGTCGCAAGTGAGTGGGGTCAGTTCTGATCCGCGGGAGAGCTGCACCCATGACAAGAGACAAGCTCAACCCTTTCTCGCTTACCAGCGATTCGATTTCGCTTGCAACATCAAGGACAAAAGGCCGGAGGTCGATAGTCTCCGTGTGAATCTCAAGTCGACCCGCGGCCATCTTCGCAAGATCCAGCACTTGATCGACAAGGTGCCTCAGGTGATTGGCTGATGCCTCGATCCGCTCCACCGGTTTCGCCTGCCGGGGAGTAAGCTCCCCGTAGACACCTTCCCGTAACAAGTCAACAAATCCAACTATGGCATTGAGAGGAGTTCGAAGCTCGTGAGAGACATTCGCAAGAAACTCGCTTTTCATTCGGTTAACCCGGAGCAGTTCGGAGGAGAGTCTTTCCAGCTCCTTCGACCGCTCTACGAGACTGCGTGCCTGGCGCCGCTCATGACGAAGAACAAGGGCGAGACCCAGCACAGTAGCTACGGAGACGATCCACCCAACAAGACCAGTCCAATGATCAAAGCCGATCTGCGACAGCGAATGCATTGACTCCAATCATAAGAATCCATAACCTCCCGCACCATGACTGATCATTCCGCGCTGATTGCACTACTTGCTGAACGCTCTACGAAACGTGGCCAATTCATGCTTGCATCCGGCAAGCAGTCGAAGTACTACATCGATGCGAGACTGACGACGATGAGTCCGGAAGGGCTTTCGCTCATAGGCCCACTAGCGCTTTCCGCACTCAGGCAATCGGGATGGGAGATAGACGCAATCGGTGGCCTTACACTGGGCGCTGATCCAATCTCTTATGCAATCAGCTACGCCAGTGCGGATTCAGATCGTCCCTTGCGTGCGTTCACTGTTCGAAAGGAGACAAAGGCTCATGGAACAGGAAAGATGATCGAGGGACCTTTCAGAGACGGTGATCGAGTAGGAATAATCGAGGACGTGATCACCACTGGCCGGTCAGCTCTTCGAGCAATTGAAGCTGTCCGCACCGCAAACGGCGTTGTAGCCGGTGTTCTAGCTCTAGTCGACCGCGAAGAGGGTGGACGCGAAGCACTTGAAGCAGCCGGAGTCCCAGTTATCAGTCTCGTCGGAGTAGGTCAGATCATTGGCGCTCTCGAGATCTAGAGCTTTCACCAGACCCCGGTTTTGGTATCCAGCCCGGATAGGCTGCCGATGGTCTAAAGCCACACAGGATATGAACATATGGCAGAATCATTTCAGTCCTGAAGTACTGAAGCATACCCTGACCATCGTAAGTGCTCCTGAATACCACCGGAGACATTTTCATCACCGTACGTACATGCCGGCCGAAGCTCTGAGGTGATGAGTAGTCGAGATGATTTGCCACCCGCGCGACTGACAGTCCGGGATTTTCAAAGAGGCGTGCCGCACGAATCAATCTTGCCAGCGATAGATACCGCTTCGGCGCCGGCAGTCTTGCACGGAAGAAACGACTCATGAGCGTGCTCGGTAGAATATTCAGGTGACGCGCGAGCTGCCTGACAGTCGAGATCTTCGGTGGAGGATCAAAGAGCAACTCGAAAAAACGCCAACAGTCTCTCGACACACCAGGCAAATCAAGACCGATTTGCGAGAGCGCTGAACGCTGTAGGTCGCTCGACCTTTGCGATGCGAGAATATTCCTCAGCGTCTGCCATCCGGCTGGCATCCTCGCGTCCACGAGTGTCCGGATCCCAAGTTGACCCAAGGCAAGCGTCGTGTGAGGAGTTGAGCTCTGCGTTTCGGTCAACAGTGCGACAGCTGGGACTCTAGGAAATTCCCGGACCATCGCTGCAACCCGGCTTGAATTCTGCGAACCGTAGCACGCAACAGAAATCAGCACCAGTTTCGCCTTCTGCTCTCGCAAGTCTGAAAGCACTTCGTCAAGTGATTCGCGGTGAAGCGCATCACATAGCCCATGTGCCGCTGCATCAACTCTGGAACGCTCGAGCGGAGTGAGAATCGTCGAGACAGGAGTACGACCGGGACGGGGGCGGGGCTTGGAATCGGACGGCATGCGATCCTCACGGAACTAGTAAACCAACGAGAAGAACAATACTGGTAGCCGTCAGATCATCGTCATGGACTACAAAGACTGAAACCGAGCTCTCGGGACTTTCGTCATTCTGTTATATTTGGGAAGCAAGCGGTCGGACGATCGCGCATTTGGTATCCTTGCGATACCTATTCGAGGAAAGTCCGGGCTCCGGTGGACAGGCTGCCAGGTAATACCTGGGCGCGAATAGCGAGAGCAATTCGCGACGGAAAGTACCACAGAAAAGAGACCGCCACCGCACGGTGGCAAGGGTGAAAAGGTGGAGTAAGAGCCCACCGCGCTCATGGCAACATGAGCGGCACGGCAAACCCCAGCTGGAGCAAGGCCAAATATGCGGCGAGAGGCGTCCACCTCGATCAAGACACCGCGGGTAGGCCGCTAGAGAGCATGGGCGACCATGTTCGTAGAGAAATGATCGTCCGGATTACGAGAGTAGTCCGACAGAACCCGGCTTATAGACCGTTTGCCAACGACAGACAACCTCCGCCAGCTTTAGTCGGAGGTTGTTTGTTTTCCTGAAAGTGCAGTCCCGCTTAAAGACCAGGCACGATGCACCAAGGAACGATCAGCTTGCTCTCCACGCTCTGTCTGTTGGCAGCCTGTGCCAGCCCTAGCATCCTCCCCACTGGTACGCCAATACCATCGCCTTCAGTTCCAGTTCCTCCCCCTGCTCCTCCAGGTACAAAGGCATGGGCCTTCAACTATGCATCAGGCGTAGTGTCATACCAGATATCCAGAAGTGCAGCAATAGAAAGCGAATCTGACTCTGGCTCACATTCAGGAATCTCTACCAATACAACGCACGAGTCACTTAGGGTCGAATCAGCAGGAGACACGATCCGCTTTACCGCTACTATCGATAGTTTTTCAACGACGACTCAAGACTCGACTAGCGGACTAAAGGCCACGCAAGCACCCATTCAGGTAATGGGCTCGTTTCTGAATGACAGTCTCCTCATCTCGAACGATGGCCTGACCGAAGACTGTAACCCTGCCAAGTCGGCACTCGTGATTGATCTTCATAACCTCTTCGTGAGGATTCCAGCCGAACTCGTACAGGGCAACGGTTGGAGAGACTCTGTAGAGGTCACGAGCTGCCAAGGCATGATTCCGACAACGACGCGAACTACCCGTTCCTACGTAGCATCCGGCGAAGCCACCTACCAAGGTTATCCAGTTGTGTTAGTCCAGCGTGTAGACACAATCCATGCGCATGGAGAGGGTTCACAGCAGCAGCATCGACTAGTTCTCGATGTTTCTGGAACGGGCACAGCGACCTATTACCTAAGCCCTGGAGAGGGCCACATTGTGCGGCTTAGCACCGGGCAGGATCTCAACTTGGCAATCACTGCTTCAGGCCGGACTTATCACTTCAAGCAGAACTCGAAGCAAGACTTCAATCTCGCTCGTTAGTCGACAAGCCGAAGCGGCATTACGAGACACATATATGAGCCGGGATCCTTCCAGCTCTCTGGTTCCATGGTTGCTGCACGTTCAGGTGCTTTGAACGTCATACGCACTTCATCAGTCGGGATGTAGCGGAGAATCTCCAGCAGGTAGCTGGCATTAAAGCCAATATCCAGCTGATCACCAGTGTAGCGGATAGGAAGCTCGTCCTGAGCTTCACCCAGATCGGGGGTCTGCACACTAAACTTGAGCATACCTGCGTTGAAGGAAAGTCGGATCCGATGGGTCTGATCCGACGCAATAACGGACATCCTTTTCAACGCGCCGGCTAGAGCAATCTTGTCCGCAACAGCCACTTTATCATTGTCCTTCGGAATGACTTGCTCATAATTCGGGTATGGTCCCTCAATCAGCCGAGTGAAAACCGCAGTAAATGGGGACCGGAAACCGATGTGGTTGTCACCACGGGCAATCTCTAACTCCTCCTCCGCTGGAAAAAGCCTTCGCACCTGCTCTAGTGCTTTCGGAGGTACGATCAAGTCACTTGCGGGAGCATTAGCCGAATCAATTGGCAGGTCCATCTTTGCCAAGCGATGACCGTTGGTAGCTACCATCCGCATTTTATCTGGCCTCAGCTCCCACAATACGCCATTGAGGATCGGGCGGCTCTCCTCAGCTGAAACAGCAAATGAGGTGTGAGCGATCAGCTGTTGCAGATCGCCTGATCGAATCCTCCAGCTCTCATTGAATCGAACTGATGGAAACGTCGGAAATTCATCCCTAGGCAAACCCAGCAGCTTGAACCGCGATCGCCCACAGTCCAGGGTAACCCTCTGTTCCCCAACTGCAGCAATTTTTACCGGAGCCGGAGGCAATTCTCGAGCAATCTCACTTAGCTTCTTTGCAGGAATAGTTACCGCTCCTGCTGCATCTACATCTGCCATTACCTCAGTACTCACAGCTATATCCAGATCCGTCCCGGATAGCTTGATCCCTTTATCCGTCGTTTCCAAAAGGATATTTGCCAAAACCGGCAACGTTGTCTTTGCCGGGATGCTAGCCGCGACAGCAGCCAGTCCTTCCTGAAGCTTTTCTCGAGAGATCGTAAACCGCATCCCTTCCCCTGTGGAATTCGGGTGAGGTACTAAGAGTAGGTCTCTGATTAGAGACTTACACTAGTAGCTGTAGCAGGTTCTGTGGAGTTCTGTTGAGTGAGTCCAACTTACGGAGCCAGTAGGGTTTCCGCTACGCCGGCTGATGTGTTGTCGGATGTTGGTAAACTCAGTTGAGAAAGATTGTCGACATCGAAATTAGGAAGCTCTAGTCGTTTCCACACGTTGGAGTGAACGGAAGTTGAAAGTCTGAAGCATATTGCGGAGACGGTTTATTCTCGATTTGAGATCTGAGTCCTGTGTAATGTCCTGCTGGACCTTCTCGAGACTGTGGATGACGGTGGAGTGATCACGGCCGCCGAATGCGTTGCCGATCTCGACGAGCTGGGTGGAGAGGAGTTCACGGGTGAGGTACATGGCGATTTGGCGAGGGGTGGTGAGCGTCTTGGTTCTGGTCTTTGAGCGTAGGCCATCGACTGTAACTCCCCACTCCTTTGCAACGGCCTGCTGAATTGTGAAGATTGTAAGCGACATCCCTGTCTCATGGTCGAGGCCTTCGATTGCACGAAGTTTGTCGCGGAGAGCCTCTCGTGCGACATCTACTGTTATGTCTTTGTGTTTCAGGGAAGCGTAGGCAAGCAGCTTGATGATCGATCCCTCGAGCTCTCTGACGTTCGATCGCACGTGTTCGGCAATGAAATGGATGACATCGTCCGGGATTGTAAGCTCCAGGCGATCCAGTTGCGCTTTTTGCTTGAGGATTGCAACGCGGTGCTCGAAGTCCGGTAGGCTAATGTCGGCTACCATTCCCCACTGGAATCGGCTGATTAGCCTGGCCTCGAGGCCTGCAATTTCGGATGGCGGACGGTCGCTGGTCAGCACGATCTGGCGACCGGCTTCGTAAAGCGCGTTGAAGGTGTGAAAGAACTCCTCCTGGGTGGTTTCCTTCCGCCCCTTTAGGAAGTGTACGTCGTCGATTAGAAGTAGGTCAGTTTCGCGGTAACGACGGCGGAACTCTGCGCCTGTGCGGTCGAGAATCGAGCCGATGAGCTCGTTCATGAATTGCTCTGTTCCTACGTACGTGATGCGTGTGTTAGGGCTCCGTTGAAGTGTCTCATGTGCGACTGCTTGCATGAGATGAGTCTTGCCGAGCCCTGTGTCGCCATAGATGAATAGAGGATTGTAAACCTTTCCGGGTGCCTGACTGACAGCATGGGCGGCAGCAGCAGCGAGCTCGTTCGACTTCCCAATTACGAAAAGGTCGAAAGTGTAACGCTCACTCAATGGTGGAGAACTGCCCCCGTTCTGTGCTGGGAAAGGCTTGGAAGGAGTAGGGGGCGGGCTGACGAAAAAATCCATCTGAGACCGCTTTTTCCGCTCTTCGTTGACTCGGAATGCAACGTTAAGAGGGTGACCGAGAACGATCGGGGCGTAGCTCGAGAGTAGCTCGGCATGCTTGGAGTCATTCCAGTCAGCTGTGAACTGATCAGGCGCTCCTACGAAGATTGTACCGCCCTCCATAGAAAGAGCTTCAGTAGGCTGGAGCCAGGCTTGAAAGGTTTGGTAAGGAAGCTCTTGGCGGGCACGATCGAGCAAGCGCTTCCAAACTTCTGCGGGACTAAGCGACATAGCGCGCTACCCTAGCCAGTTTATGTGGAAAAGTCAAACTAAAGGGATCTGCACTCCTTAAGCTGCCTTGAACTATCTTCAATGCTGGAATAGTTTTAGCCGCTTCTTACCGTAGCCGCTCTTCCTGGTTTCTGGAGTATAGTAATGGGCAAGCCGACCTACCGTCCCCGTAATAAGCGCCGCATTCGCACCCATGGTTTTAGGTTGCGTATGGCTACTAAATGGGGTCGCGAAGTTCTTAGCCGCCGCCGCAAGAAAGGACGTAAACGGCTCACCGTCCAGCTGCCGACGAAATACGCCGGCGCGTAAGCAACTCGCGTTTCCTCGGAGCGCCAGGCTGAGGAGCGAGACTGATCTGGAGAGAGTAAGACGTACAGGGAAGCGAATGCAAACTGAGCTTCTTGAGGCTCGGGCGTCTGCTTCCCTGTTGCTGCATCCACAGGTCGGTGTAGTCGTTCCAAAGCATAGGCGAAAGGTCGTTGAACGAAATCGTATGAAACGTCGCCTGCGCGAGCTCGTGAGAGTGAAGCTGCTACCCCGGCTAGAGGGGATTGATCTTCTCATTCGCGCGAAAGCCGAAGCGTATGACTCTACGTTTGACCGACTCGCAGGCGATGTAGCCGCGATCGGTCACTGGGCGTCAAGCATGTCACGCTGAACGTGCGCTTAGTGTTCATCGTTCTGATTCGCGGCTATCAGCTGGCCATATCACCGCTGTTTCCAGCTAGCTGTCGTTACTATCCAACCTGTTCCGCCTATGCCCTCGAAGCCTTCGAGCGGTATGGGGTGGTCAAAGGGCTGAGGCTGACTGTAAGCCGAGTTCTTCGATGCCACCCCTTTCGACCTGGCGGTTACGATCCGGTTCCCTGAATGGATAAGCGTTTTTTTCTCGCTCTTTTTCTCTCGCTCATTGCGATTGCGATTTCGCAGTTACTGTTTCCGACCGTAAAGCCAACGTCCTCGGGCCGTGCTACAGATTCTACCTCAGGTGGGAAAACCACTGCATCCTCGACACAGTCTACAGCTACGCAGCCGCCTCCAAGTCAGGTACCTGAGACCGCGGTGTCGCAAACTCGAGCGGTAGTAGCAACGACGGCTGGATCCACGGGTACGGCTGTCGAAACAACCACCGTTAGTACACCAAAAGCGATTTACAAATTCAGCAATGTTGGTGCGGCTCCGGTATCAATCGTGATTCACGATTATAAAAACCGCTCAGCCCGAGGTGGCTTGGTGGATCTTGGAGACACCGGATCACCATTAGTCAGCTATCGGCTCGTCACTCCGACGGATACTGCTGATCTCGCCCAGGTACCGTTCAGGCTCACGCGCGCCAAAAACTCCAGGCCAGAGGAAAGTCTCGTCTATAGCGCGTCGGTAAAAAAGCTTGGGGTCTCGGTTACGTACTCGGTGTCGAGTGATACAGCTGCGAGCTATGTGCTTCGCGTGGATGGCCGGGTGACAGGAACGAACGGGACTGCATATTTGATCACGGAGCTTCCGAGAACTCTCCAGCCGACTGAGGCCGACACGATTGGAGATCATCGGACTCTGGCCTATAGTTTCAAGCCAGTGCGTGATCACGCGCGCAGCGTTCTGTTTGGCAGTCTCGATCCGGGTGAGAGAACGCTCGAAGCGGGCCCACTCAACTGGGTTGCGATAAAAAATAAATATTTCGTGTTCGGGATTCTTGCACTGCCCAACGGTGTTCCGTTTAGCGAAGTAACACTAACTGGTGGGGCACGAACGTCGAAGATCGCGACGAGTGCTTCTGCAAGCGTGGTGGAAGAGATTCGGAGCGGCAGCTTTTCATTTGAGATCTATGCCGGGCCGCAGGAATCACAGCGTCTCATGCGAATGGGAAGGGACTTCGATCATGTGAATCCCTACGGGTGGCGTTTTCTCCAGGGAGTGGTGCATCCAATCGCCTCGAAGGTGATTCAGGCTCTGCTCTGGATGCACAACCGCCTCAGTCTGAGCTATGGGTGGGTGTTGGTCATTCTTGGAGTCCTCGTGCGGCTGGCACTCTGGCCCCTCAATCAGCGTACTATGCGCTCGAGTCTGAGAATGCAGGAGCTGCAACCGAAGCTCGCCG
>Ga0137365_10003825_pt1 | contig 12074 bp, 9 predicted proteins | sample SagtaG_9_FD_104799 | JGI IMG/M metagenome (GOLD analysis project Ga0137365, IMG submission 104799) | Vadose zone soil microbial communities from Sagehorn Ranch, Mendocino, California, USA - Sage1_L_40_16 metaG | ecosystem: Environmental > Terrestrial > Soil > Vadose zone | place: USA: California... | reverse complement strand
CGACGCCGACTGGTGGGCGCAAACGATCCCTGCGGCCAAGGTGCTGTCGCAGATCGGCAGCCCGTTCGCACCCCACCAGCAGCCGGTCCTGAGGGAGGAACTCAACCATGCAGCATGAACTCCCAGGAAGCATTTTAGATCGAGGTGGAGTGTTGCGAGCGTGCCGAGACGCGAGAAGAGTCGGTGAGAATGCGCCAGGTTCCATGTCCTCTCCCCAGTTGCGTCGTTACTGCAGTTGTAACGCCGAGGAGGCTCCGCGCGATCTGTACTACATCACTGTCGCCCTCCAGGAGCGTGCGACATGACTGAGCAGGCAGGCGCCGTAGACGCCTCAGAACGGGTATGGCACCCGATCGGGGCCATATATGCCCGCCGGAACCTCGACACGTTGATCGACCTGGCGGTTGCCGTTGCTCACAACTTCGACCGCCAGCCGACCCAGTACCTCTCGGTCGACGAGCAGCTCGCGGAAACCATGTCCAGATTCAAGCACCTACTCGGACGCGACCCGGACTGGCCCGACGCGCCCCAGCGGGTCGCGCTGTCAGGGAGTGTTCTGGACGGACTGGCCATCGCAATGGCCGGGCTCAGGAAGGCGGCTATCGTATTCGTGGAGCGAGGTGCCGGTTCGGCTGAGCCCCGTTTGCGCCGTGCCGTGCAGGAAGCCGCCCAGGTTCTGCGGGTCTCCGGCGGGAGGGTCGAAGGGGCGGTCACCGCGATGGCGGAGCGTCGGCTCGGCGCCATATCTGGGCAGGCGGCAGCAGTTCTCTCCAGCCAGGCGATATACGACGCCAATGGCCTTCCGTCCGCGCGGGCTGACGGCAGGACCGGTTTCGAGCCATTGCTCAATCCTGACCTGGCCCTCCTGTATGGCACCATCAACAGGCCGACGATCCGGCCGCCCGCTCGCCGTCCGCTGGCCGAGTACAAATTGTCCACGATTCAGCGCATCGCTCGCCATGGCGCCGACGCCATCTCCTTGGCTCTTGGCTCGGAGGAGGACGATGGTCAGTTGGACGCTGCGGTCGAAAGTGCGTACAACTGGGCGCGAGCACTGCAGGATCTCGAGGTCGGCATCGATGTGGCTCGGGCGTGGCTCGATCAGGCCTACCTGTTCAGCCTTGAAGTAGCCGAGCGCGACATCCTGCCGCCCAACCCGGCGGGAGACATCGAACTCGAGAGCCCGGAACTGAACTTCCGGGCGGTCCGCGACGTCACGGTCATGGAGGCGTTCGCGGAGGGTACTTCCACCGTGTCGGGCGAGATCTGCTGCAGTTCCGGCATCTGCAGCGAGTACTGCGAGACCACGAGGATCGGCTTCACCTGCCGCTCGTCGGGAGGCTGTATTTGCGCGGCGTAGGCGCGCGGGTCGCCGCCGGCTGGACCGGTGCGTTGTCGCTCAAGGAACGTGTCGCCCTCCTGCGCGCCGACGCCGGCGCCCGAGTGCCCCACCAGGTCGCTGAGTCGCAGTTGCGGTACCAGCAGGTGCGGCTCGCGCGGTGGCAGTCGGAACCCCAGTTCGCAACGAAGGACGGCCTTCATCAGTGGCTCGTGCATGCGGGCGTGAGTGAGGAGGAGTTCCGTCGCGTCCTGGATGACCTCCCGGAAGTCGTGGGAGCACAGGGGGACCCACCGCGATGGTTGCGTGAGCTGAGGCAGGCGTACGCGCATTCCGACGCCGATGACGATCACATGGCTCAGCAGGAGTTGAGGCTGGGTTGGGGTCAGCGGCAACGGGGCTTTCTGCACATCGTCGGGCCGCTCATCGCGCAGGCGCAGCAGCGACTCAGAGCGCAGGCGGGCGCCATGGCGCGTCAGGCCGGCGTCGCCTGTTTCGACCCTGATCAGGTCCACGAATTGCTGACGGCCAATCTTCTGCCCGACCTCTTGCGGATGGTCAACCGCACGCTCGTGCTCGAGTTGCACCTCGCCGGCTTGCACGGGGAGTTGGAGGGCGACACCGCCGAGGCCCGGTTCGACTCCTTCGTGGAGATCTTGCGGGACAAACGCAGGGCACTCGAAGTCCTGGAGTCCTATCCCGTCCTCGCGCGCCAGCTCACCCTCCGTACTCGATACTGGCTGGAGTCCGGCCTCGAGTTCCTGCGGCATCTCAGCGACGACTGGGAGGACCTGCGTCGCACATTCAGCCGGGACGCGGACCCAGGCAGCTTGGTCGATGTGGATGGATTGGTGGGTGACGGCCACCGGCAGGGCCGCTCCGTCCTCATCGCGACATTCGCCTCGGGACTGCGAGTCGTCTACAAACCCCGCTCACTCGCGGCGGACGTGCATTTCAACGCACTTCTGTCATGGTTGAACGATCACGGTGCCGAACCGCCCTTCCGGGCTCTGCGGGTCATCAGCAGAACCTCGTACGGGTGGATGGAGTTCGTCGACGCTGCTCCGTGCGACTCCCGAGAGGAGATCCGGCGGTTCTACCGGCGGCAAGGTGGATATCTCTGCCTGCTCTACGCTTTGGAGGCCACCGACTTCCACGCCGAAAACGTGCTCGCGGTCGGTGAACACCCCGTCCTGCTGGATCTGGAAGCACTTCTGCACCCGGTGTTCCGTCGCCGCGACGACCTCCATGCTCACCAAGCGGCTGCGGAGTTCCTCATGGGCTCCGTCCTGCGCGTCGGCCTGCTGCCCGGACGAAACTGGGCCACCGCGGATTCTCCCGGTGTCGACATCAGTGGTATCGGGGCGGCCGACGGGCAGCTCACGCCGTATCGGGTTCCGTACTGCGAAGACGCCGGAACTGATCGGATGCGCGTCTTGCGCAAGTCCCTGCCCATGCCGAGGGCTCGCAACCGGCCCACATTGCTTGGCCGGGACGTGGAGTTGCTGGACAACCTCGACGAGATCGCCTGCGGGTTCACACACGTCTATGAACTGCTGCTCGAGCACCGTGAGGAGCTCCTGGCCGCGCACGGGCCGATCAGCAGATTCGCTGGCGATGAGCTGCGCGTCATCCTACGGGAAACCCGGACGTATGGAGAACTCCAGTTCGAGAGCCTGCATCCGAGCCTATTGCGGGACGGGCTGGACCGTGACCTGTTGTTCACCCGGCTCGCGATCGAGGTACCGCGCCGGCCGTATCTGGCGACCGTGGTGGAGCATGAACGCGAGCAGCTGTGGAACGGGGACCTCCCGATCTTCACCACGCGCGCTGACTCCCGCGATCTCTGGACGGGCACGGGCGAACGGATTGACGATTTCTTTCCCGAGTCCGGGCTCGACGGAGTCCGGCGCCGGGTCCGTCGGCTCGACCGCGATGATCTGCAACGGCAGCTGTGGTTCATCAAGGCGTCCATCGCGATGCTGGAGTCGCGCCACGACGGCCTGCGCCGGAATCCGCGCCCGATCCATGGGGCCGACCCGGTCCGTCCCGAGCGCCTCCTCTCGGCTGCCCGCGCGGTCGGCGACCGACTCGGGGCTCTGGCCCTGTGGAGCGACGGCGAGGCCGCCTGGGTCGGGATGTCGCTCATCCGCCCGGACCGCTGGGCGATCACGACCCTCGGCCACGACCTGTACGACGGAACGGCAGGCATCGCGCTGTTTCTCGGCCAGCTCGGCGCGGTGACCTCTGTCGAGAAGTACTCCGACCTCGCCCGTGCTGCTACAAGGACACTGAAGCGCCAGATCGATCACGAGCGGGGCAGTCTCAGTCGCATCGGCGGGTTCACCGGCTGGGGCGGAAGCATCTACGCGCTGACACACCTGGGCGTGCTGTGGTCGGATCCAGCTCTCCTCGACCGCGCCGAGGATCTGGCCCGTCTCCTCGTGCCGCTGATCGAGCTGGACGATCACCACGACGTCATCAGTGGGGCAGCCGGCTGCGTGGCCGCCCTGGCGCGCCTGCACCAGGTCCGGCCCTCCGCGGCAACCCTTTCGGCCGCCATCGCGTGCGGCGACCATCTGCTGCTTCGCTCCCGCCCGGCGGGCGGGGGGAGGGCCTGGCCCAATCCAGCACTGAGCGAACGGCCGCTCACCGGTTTCTCCCACGGGGCCGCCGGCATTGCGTGGGCACTGCTAGAGCTGGGGACCCTGAGCGGACACGAGCGATTCCCGGCGGCGGCCCGGGAGGCGCTGGCCTATGAGCGAGGACTGTTCGACCCGATAGAGGCGAACTGGCCCGATCTTCGCACCCTGGCCGACCGCAGCGACACGAACGCCATGACGGCCTGGTGCCACGGCGCCGCGGGTATCGGCCTGGGGCGCCTCGCGATGCTGCGCGACATGCCCGATCCCGCTCTCCGCGCGGAGGTGGACATCGCCGTAGCCACGAAAACGGCTCACGGCTTCGGCCACAACCACTCCCTCTGCCATGGCGACCTGGGCAACGCCGAGCTCTTGCGGTGCGCTGCCGAGGTTCTGCGCGAGCCCTCGCTGCTGTCCCAGGTGGATCGCGCTTCTGCTCGGGTCCTGAGTGAGATCGACCGCGAGGGCTGGGTGTGTGGCATTCCGCTCGAGGTCGAGTCGCCCGGCCTGATGACCGGGCTCGCCGGAATCGGACACGGCCTCCTGCGACTGGCCGAACCCGGCATGGTGCCTTCCGTGCTGTTGCTCGCCGGTCCGCTGGGTTGGGGGGCACGAGAAAGCCCACCGCCGCATTCCGGGGCAAGCACGGTTAGCCCATCACGTCTCAACTCCAGGGGCGGACTGCCAGAACGCGAGGATGGAAATGGCAACCGAGCTTCTCACCGGCGCGCAGACTCTTGACGGGCTGGAACGCCTGGCGACGGTCGAGCATGCGCTCGTAGTGGAGTACCTGTCCGTGTGCTACGCGCTCGGCCACGACCTGGAAGCCGGGGAAGGCGGTGCGACGACATCACAAGGGCGCGATACGGCAAACGCCGCCTCGGCCCTTGCCGTGGGCGACATGCTCCATCTGAAGCAGATCAGCACGGTACTCGTCGCGGCCGGACGATCCGCGGAGCTGGGACGAGCCACCAGTATCCCGAGCGGCTCAGCCGACATCCCGTTGGCGCCGCCCACGGCGACTCAGCTCCAGCACGTGCTCGAACGCGAGGAACGGATCGCCTCGGCGGTTGATGCGCTCTACATGCAGCTGAGCCGAGGGTTGACCTCCGTGACGGACCTCGACGGTCAGGTCGTCGACGAGGTGCGTGCCGTCGTGGACGGCGCCGCGACGCACGCCGCCGCCGTCGTGGCCCTGCGGGACTCCTTGGGGGATCTCTCGCCCCATGACTACTTGCGTGCCACTCGTCAGGGGGCGCTCGACAGCTTCGAGCGGCGCCTCCTCGACGTCAGCGACCGGATCTACGCGCTCACTCTGGCCTTGCTGCGGGATCGCTTCGCGCCCAAGTCTCTGATGGGGCCAGGTCTCGCCGTGTCGGCCATGGAGAGTCTTCACGACGTCAACCGTGTTCTCGTGCAGCGGGGACTTCTGCCCCCGTTCACGCTGCCGTGAGCGCCGACCCGCCACATCGCCGGACCCGCGCACACGCAGATGGGGCAGTTGGGGCTCGGGATACCCGATCCGTTGTGATCGAAAAGATGCTTGGGTGTGGCTCCGTTGCAGGGACTGGGTGAGCTGCGAAGTTGGCGTGGGTCTGAGGGTGGCGGGTGAGGATCGGCTCCTCGGTGAGGTGTGTGAGGAGCCGGTGATGGGTCACCAACAGCTTCGATGTGGACTTCCGCCCGGTTCAGGCCCGGAGGTGGGTCAGGACGGCGAGGACACGGCGGTGATCATCGGGCGCCGGAGGCAGGTCGAGCTTGATGAGGATCGAGCCGATGTGCTTGACGACGGCAGCTTCGCTGACGACCAGTCGACGCGCGATCGCGCCGTTGGATCGGCCCTCGGTCATCAGCGACAGCACCTGGCGTTCCCGGTCGGTCAGCCGGTCCAGTGGGGAGAACTCGCGCGTTTCGACGCGGTCCGCCAGGTCCTACCGGTCTGCGCGGGCGTGGACCGGCACCACGGGGGTGGCTGGACCCGCCAGCGAGGCGTACCGCCCACGCGCATAGTCTGCGGGGTGGCGCACCAGCGCCCTGATGTCCAGGGTGTGGTCTGGCTGTTGGGACGGAACGTGGACCCTCTGACTCAACCTCTTGTGAGGCGCTTGTCTTGCTGGAATAGGTGAGTGGAGGGCGAGAGAGGACCACGACCAGTCGATGACGATGACCGCCGCCCAGATCCGGCACAGACTCAACCTATGGCGCAGCCTGTGGGTGCCGGAAATCGGTTGTGGGTGCTGAGCTGCGAGTTCGTTAGGGTGGTCACCTGGTCACCATGATCTGTGCATGGCTCTGCGACTGCTCTATCTGTTGTTCTGCCAGTGGTGCGGTGGCTTGCGCTGCTGGCGAGGAGTTCGGCGGCCAAGGATGCCGAGCTGCTGGTGTTGCGCCACGAGGTGCTGGCGATGGACTTCTTCACCGTAGGCACCGTGTTGCTCAAGCGGCTGTATGTGCTGTTTGTGATCGAGGTGGCGACCCGCCGGGTCCACGTGCTCGGGGTGACATCGCATCCAGCGGGGAAGTGGGTAGCCCAGCAGGCCCGGAACCTACTGATGGAGATCGGCGACGACCTCGGCAGGTTCCGGGTTGTCATCCGCGATCGGGATACCAAGCTCACCGCGTGTCACGGTCAAGCCGTCATGCCTCGGCCGGTTGCTGTAGGACCGCCTCCACCTCGATGAAGAGCTGGATCGTGTCGCCGATCACCACACCGCCGCCGTCCATGGGGATGTTGGTGGTGATGTCGAATTCCTTCCGGTCGATCTCGCCGGTAGCCGAGAACCCGGCCCGAGTGCCACCGTACGGGTCCTTGGTGAACCCGTTCACGTCCAGCGCGAGCGTCATCGGCCGGGTCACCCCGTGGATGGTCAGCTCACCGTCGAGGTCGAACCCGTCCTCGGTGCGGCGGACGCCGGTCGAGCGGTAGTTGATCGTCGGGTACTTGTCGACCTCGAAGAAATTGGACGAGCGGAGGTCGTCGTCGCGCGTTGGGTTGTTGGTGTCGATCGAGTTGGGGTCGATCGTAGCGGTGGCAGAGGAGTCCAGCGGGTTGGGGGCGAGCACGATGTCGGCCTCCACCTTGGTGAAGTGGCCGCGGATCTTGCTGACCATCATGTGGCGGACGGTGAAGGCGACGTCGGAGTGGCCGGGGTCGAGTTTGTAGGTGCCAGGGATGTAGCCGTGGATCTGGACAGCGGTTTCGGCCATGCGGGGGCTCCTTCCTATGTTGGTCCCGAGCTTGGTTCTGTCTTGTAACCCTGGACATGATGGACCAGTCACGCGCAGTGGCCCAGCGAGCCCGTGGGTGCCAGAGGTAAGTGTCACGTCGTCAGCTCGTACTCGTAGCTGCGGAGAACGCGAACAAGGTGCTGGCGGCCGAGGAGCAGCAGGTGATCCAGGCACTCCCGGCGGACCGTCCCGACCCACCGCTCGGCGACCGCGTTGGCGCCTCTGGTCGGACGGCGGCCGGGATTTCGCTCCACCTTCGCTCCGCCAGACGCTCGGCCGCGCGGGACGGCGCGAAACAGCGGGGACGCCAAGTGACGGCTGAAGCTGTCGGCAGGCCGTTTGCGCAGGTCACGGGCAATGATCAGGGCCAGTTGGGGATGGGAGGGGACCCGCGAGGTGACACGGCGCGGACAGTCGCTCCAGTGGGGGAGTCGGCCGTCATGCCGCTCACACCCGTGGATGCGGCGGGACGCAGCCCCACCCGGCCAAGTTCCGCCTTGGTCGCCTCGACCCACAGCAGCGCCCGAGCCGCTCGAAGACGCCCAGCGCCTGCTCCAGGGCCGTCTTGGCCGCGGCCTTGTGCTTGTCGCGGCGCAGCACCATGCCCTGGGTGCAGGGCGATGATGGTCGGCGGGGCATGGGTGGGGTAGGGTCGACGCACCATGAAGATGCTGGCGCCGCGGCGTGCCGTCAGGGCCCTGCTTGCCCTTATGGTGTTGCTTGCGCCCCTGAGTGCGTGGACGGCGGCGGTCCCTGCGGGCGGCGGTACCCGGGCGGAGCGGGCCATTGTCCATACGATGTCCCGCGGCGAGCAGGTTGTGCTGGCCGATCGTCAGCCGCTGTTGCGGGCGGTGGTCGACCGGCGCGGCGACCTTGGCCGGTCCCGTTCGGTACTGCTCGGCATCCTCGTGGGCGCCGCGCTGTTGGGAGTCACCTGGCGCTGGCGGGGTCGCGGTGGCTGGGCAATCCCGGTAGGCCGGCGCTATGCCGCGCTGGCCTACGCTTCGCGTGCTCCCCCTCGGCTTGAGACCGCCTGACACCTCGCGATCCGAAGCTGGGGGATCTCATGTCACGCCATCTTGGATGGCGGCTGTTCGCCGTCATCGTGGTGCTCGGCGCGGCCGCGGCGCTGGCGCTCACACGTCCGGCCCGGCTCGGTCTGGACCTGCGCGGCGGGACGCAGATCGTGCTCGAAGCCTCCGACACCGCGCGTCAGAAGGTCGACCGCGACACCGTGGACCGCACCCTGGAGGTGCTGCGGCGACGCGTCGACCAGCTCGGGGTGACCGAGCCGACGCTGCAGCGCTCGGGCGACCGTCGGGTAATCGTCGAGCTGCCAGGCGTCTACGACCCGGCCGAGGCGGTCAAGGTGATCGGTCGCACCGCCCAGCTCGCGTTCCACCCAGTGCTCAGCACCCTGGTGGGCGGGCAGAAGGCTGCCGCAGGTGAGCTGGTGCTGGCCGACGAGCAGGGCGCCAGGCTGCGGCTCGGCTCGGCCGCGCTGAGCGGCGGGGTTGTCGGCGACGCGCGCGCCGAGCTGGACCCGCAGTTCCAGACGCGATGGCAGGTCGCGATCGAGTTCCGCGACACCGGCGGGCGGCAGTGGGCGCAGCTGACTGGCAAAGCCGCCTGCGAGCCGGCGGGCGACCCCGGGCGGCGGGTGGCGATCGTGCTGGACCGTCAGGTGATCTCCAGCCCGCAGGTCGACCCGTCAGTGCGGTGCGGCCAGGGCATCAGCGGCGGCACCACGGTCATCACCGGGGATTTCACCGACAAGGAGGCGCGCGACCTGGCCCTGCTGATCCGCGCGGGCGCGCTGCCGGTCCCGGTGCAGGTGGTGGAGCAGCGCACGGTTGGCCCGACGCTTGGCGCCGAAGCGATCGCGGCCAGTACCCAGGCGGCAATCATCGGCGTCTCGTTGACCATCGCCTACATGGCGCTCTACTACCGGCTGATGGGCGGCCTGTCCGCGCTGGCGCTGCTGTGCTATGGGCTGCTGTCGTTCGCGGTGCTGCTGGCGCTGCGCTCGACCCTGACGCTGCCGGGCATCGCCGGGTTCGTGCTGGCCATCGGCATGGCGGTCGACGCCAACGTGCTGGTGTTCGAGCGCATGAAGGAGGAGTTCCGCGCGGGCGCGGGGGTGCGCGGCGCGCTGCGGCGCGGCAGCAGGAACGCGCTCAGCGCCATCGCCGACTCCAACGTGACCACGCTGCTGGCGGCGCTGCTGCTGTTCTTCCTTGCCTCCGGGGCAGTACGCGGGTTCGGGGTGACGCTGTCGGTCGGCGTGGTGGTGTCGATGTTCACCGCCCTGGTGGTGACCCGGGTGCTGGTGGAGGTGGCCTTGCGCTGGAGGGCGGTGAGCGAGCGGCCCCGCCTGCTCGGGGTCGCCACCGGCGGCCGCTTGCGCGACTGGCTCGCCACCCGCCAGCCGAACCTGCTGGGCAGGGCGCGCTGGTGGCTGGCGGGGTCGGCGCTGGTGCTGCTTGTGGCCGCGGCCGGGCTGGTGGTCCGCGGCCCCAACCTGGGGCTCGAGTTCACCGGCGGAAGACTGCTCGAGTACTCGACCCAGCACCCGGTCGACCCGGACGCGGCGCGGTCGGCCCTGGCCGGTTCCGGCTTTGCCCGCGCGGTGGTGCAGAAGACGGGCGGCGGCAACGTGGCGGTGCGCAGCGGCCAGCTCGACGACGCGGGCGAGCGGCGCGTCCAGCGGGCCATCGAGTCGGTGGGCGGCTCCGCCGAGCGGGTCAGGTCAGAGTTCATCGGCCCGACCATCGGTGCGGAGCTGCGCCGCAAGGCCATCATCGCGGTGGGGATCGCGCTGGCCGCACAGCTCGCCTACATGGCGATCCGCTTCCGCTGGACCTTCGGGACCGCCGCGGTGATCGCGATGTTCCACGACGTGGCGATCCTGCTGGGGCTGTTCGCCTGGCTCGGCAAGCCGCTGGACGGGGTGTTCCTGGCCGCGCTGCTGACCGTGATCGGCTACTCGGTCAACGACTCGGTGGTGGTGTTCGACCGCATCCGCGAGCGGCTGCGGGAACGCCGCCGCGAGCCGCTGGACACGCTGGTCAACGACGCCTGCCTGCAGACCGTGCCGCGCACGGTCAACACCGGGCTGGGCGCGATGTTCATCCTGGTGGCGCTGGTCGTGCTCGGCGGCGACACCCTGACCGACTTCGCGTTGGCCCTGCTGGTGGGCATCCTGGTCGGGACCTATTCGTCGGTGTTCGTGGCCGCGCCGCTGGTGGTCAGGCTCGAGCGCGGTCGCGCTGGGACGCTCCGAGCCGGTGGCGCTGGCATGCCGGCACGGCAGCCCACCGCCGCCCTGGCGGGCAGTGCCGAGCCGCAGCAGGCCGCGCCGGGACCCGCCGTCACCGCGTCAGGCGGGAGGGCCACAGCCAGGCGCCCGGACGGCCCCGAAGCCGTCCCGGTGTCCACGCCGGCCCGCCCGACGCGACCGCGGCCGCCGGCGCCGCGCAAACGACGCAGGCACCAGGGAAAGCGGAAGCGACCCCGATGACAGGAAGGAGCAGCCGCCAAGCCATGGACGTCAACGAGACCCCACTGCCAGGGGTGGGGCTGCGTTACGACTTCACCACCCGCTCTGGCCGGCAGGTCGGCGTCGTGTCGCACCGCAGCGGCCGGCGCGACCTGCTCGTCTACGACCGCAAGGATCCCGACACCTGCACCGAGGTGGTGCAGCTCACCGAGGAGGAGGCCGACACGCTGGCCGAGATGCTCGGCGCGGCGCGGATCGCCGAGCGGCTGGCCGAGCTGCAGCAGCGCGTCGAGGGGCTGGCGATCGACTGGCTGCAGATCCGGCCCGGCTCGCCGTACGCCGGCCGGCCGCTGGGCGACACCCAGGCGCGCAGCCGCACCGGCACCTCGATCGTGGCGCTCCTGCGCGGCGACCAGGCGATCCCGGCGCCCAGCCCCGACGTGGCATTGCAGGCGGGTGACACCGCGGTGGTGGTCGGCACCCCCAAGGGGATCGCCGCGCTGACCCGACTGCTTGGCGGTTGAGCGCGGATGCACGGCGCGGAACTGCTGCTGGAGCTGGGCGGGGTGATCCTGGGGCTCGGCATCCTCGGCAGGGTCGCGGGCCGGCTGGGCCTGTCGCCGATCCCGCTGTACCTGCTCGCCGGCCTGGCGTTCGGCAAGGGCGGGTTGCTGCCACTGGTCACCGCGACCGAGTTCATCCAGACCGGCGCCGAGCTCGGCGTGATCCTGCTGCTGCTGTTGCTTGGCATCGAGTACTCCGCCGAGGAGTTGACCGCCAGCCTGCGGCGCTCAGCCGGGGCCGGTCTGGTCGACCTGGCGCTCAACTTCACCCCCGGGCTGGCCGCCGGGCTGCTGCTGGGCTGGCCGCCGCTGGCGGCGGTGGTGCTCGGTGGGGTCACCTACGTGTCGTCGTCGGGGATCGCCGCCAAGCTGCTCGGCGACCTTGGCCGGCTCGGCAACCGCGAGACCCCGATCGTGCTGTCCATCCTGGTGGTGGAGGATCTCGCAATGGCTGCCTACCTGCCGATCCTGGCCGGCCTGCTGGCCGCCGGCAGCGTGCTGACCAAGGTGGTGCCCGTCGTGGTCGCGCTGGTGACCGTCGCGGTCGTGCTGGCGGTCACGCTGCGCTGGGGACGCACGATCAGCCGGCTGGTGTTCACCCCCAATGATGAGGTCCTCCTGCTGGTCGTCCTCGGCTTGGCGCTGCTGGTCGCCGGGCTCGCCCAGCGGCTGCAGGTCTCCGCCGCCGTGGGGGCATTCCTGGTCGGCATCGCGGTCTCCGGGCCAGCCGCCGCCAGCGCCGGGCCGCTGCTGGCGCCGCTGCGAGACCTGTTCGCCGCCGTCTTCTTCGTCTTCTTCGGCTT
>Ga0137365_10003798_pt1 | contig 12115 bp, 9 predicted proteins | sample SagtaG_9_FD_104799 | JGI IMG/M metagenome (GOLD analysis project Ga0137365, IMG submission 104799) | Vadose zone soil microbial communities from Sagehorn Ranch, Mendocino, California, USA - Sage1_L_40_16 metaG | ecosystem: Environmental > Terrestrial > Soil > Vadose zone | place: USA: California... | reverse complement strand
GGCCTCGCGGCGTTGCAAAGCTGGCCGGGAAGCTCGCCAACAGGCGTGCTCGACCGCTCGCCCAAAGCGCTCTCCGCTGGCCTGCAACGTCACAACCTCTGCGGGTAGGCCCAGGGGCCGAAGACCTGCGGTTTCGTGACTCGAAAAAAATCAGCTGGACACGTTTTTGGAGGTTTGTAAAACCAGTTCTGGCTTACCAAGCGTTAAATTTAACACCGGTAGAACACGACACCGGAGAATCACATGAGTGCGAGATATCCATTGGTCATTTGCACCCTGTTGTTAGGCGTGGCGTCGCCCCGTATATCACCTGCAGCGGATCGCCTGCCCGATTTGGGAATGGCCCGACTTAGGGACCTTAGCATCGATAACACGGCCGATGGCCGAAGACTGCTGCGCTTCACGACGATAATCGTCAACGTTGGACCTGGACTGTTTGAACTGCACGGGAGCCGCGCCAGCACACTCGATCCGGACATGGACGTTACGCAAAGAATCTATAATGATACAGGTGGATACCGGGACGTTGTGACGACCGCCGCGATGTACTACGCAGGTGACGGACACAACCACTGGCATGTTCGTGACCTCGAAACATATGAACTCAAGCGGCTCGATAACGGCGTGAGGGTCGGGACCGGAGCAAAACATGGCTTCTGCTTTAACGACAATACGCAATCGAACTTAACGTTGCCCGGCGCACCGCCAGCCCCGGTATGCTTTCGCGCGTTTTCAGTGTTTGCTCGAGGTCACGAATTTTTGCTTGCAAGTGGGTCCGTTTTTCATTCTATTCGTCACGTGGAAGGGGCTGTGCGTCTGGGTGACGCTCCCACGGTTTAACTCTGTTTAAGCGTGGAGCCCAGCCGCAAGGCCGGGCGGAGGTTCGATTCCTCACCTTTCCGCTAACACGTACGAGATTCTTAGCGTAAAGTCGAACGACGGATCCCCAGCATCGCGGGATCTTAACGCTCATATGAAGCAGCAGCTCGAGCCTCTATCTATCGGGGGGCGGATTCGTTCCCTGATGGGTACTGATACGGAATCTGGTTTCGCCGATCGGCTCGGGATACCCCGACAGTCGCTAGCTCTTTGCTTTCAGGGACGAGTGCCTGATCCAGGAACGCTGGCCCGCATATCTGAGATCTGCGAAGTGTCTGTGGAGTGGTTGCTGCGAGGCCCCTGTCGCGCCAAGGGAACACAGCGGGGTACTCAGGCCGAAACTGCCGACGCCGCAATCCGAAAGGTGCCACCACCGGCGAGCTTAGTCGTCAATCACCCGGCTCTGGCGAATGTTCGTGATTTCGTAAGCAACCCGATCTTAGTCAAGATCGTGCGTGAGGAGATTGATGAGTGGACGAAGAGCGCCACTAACGGGAGAGACGCTGCGGCGGAAATTGCAAGCTGCACTGCCAGCCGCGCCCAGGCGCTTAGTCTTCCGCCTCGAAATTATTTGAATGCGACCGGGATCATTATTCACACGGGCTGGGGCAATGCTCCGTTTCATGTCCAAGCGCAAGAGCGTCTCGTCACCGCGACTGGCGCGAGTCCGACGGGCGCGGCCGAAGCGCTTTCCCGGGTAGAGACCTGTGCTCGGCTGCTGCGCGCGCTTACCGGTGCCGAGGCTGCAACTGTCACAACCGGCAATGCTGCTAGCGTGCTTTTGATCGCTGGTGCGCTTGCGGCCGGTCGGGAGATTATCGTAGCGGCGCGGGATCTCGTGGAGATTAGCGATGGCGCGAGGATCTCTGACATTCTCCAGGCGGTCGGCGCGCGAGTCGCCAGCGTCGGTAGCGCGAATTGCGTTTATCTGGAGGACTATGAACGACCGATCACAAGTGAGACGGCCATGCTCTTGAGAGTCCGGGTGGCTAACATGGCAAGCTCCGGATATGTGGCACATGTCCAAGGTCAGGCGTTGGCGCAGCTCGCGCAGAGGCACAAACTTTTCTACGTGGACAATCTGGGCGGCGGGAGCCTTGTTGATCTCACGAAAGAATGTATCCCGGAGTGCCCGACGCTCCAGCAAGGGATCATGGACGGCGCAGACCTGGTGCTGGCGAGTGGGGACAAGATCATCGGCGGCCCCCAAGCGGGCGTGATCGTCGGCAAAAAAGACGTCGTGAGGCGGGTTTCTCATCATGTCCTCGCCCGTACCTGCAGGCCGGCAAAACTGACTTTGGCGGCGCTTGAGGCAACGCTCTCGGTTTACGTCGCCGGGCGCGCCTGGGACGAGATGCCTACCCTGCGTTTGCTGCGCTGCTCGGAGAAGGAGCTTTCCCGACGAGCCGCTGCAATCGCGAAAGCGTTAGCCGCTGCCGGACTTGAAACGAGAGTCGCACCCGATGCTACGGAGTGCGGCGGCGCGATTCTTCCGGGCGTCGCGTTCCCTACATGGACTGTCCAGATCAAACACCCACGATTTACTGAGGATCAACTGTACGATGTGCTTTTAGCAAGAGGCGTGGTCGCCAGGAGAGCGCAGGCGAAGGTTATCCTGGACATTCGAAGCATACTCCCAGAACAGGATTCACAATTGCAGCATGCGATTGCAGGCTCTGAAGAGCCCGTCGCGTAACAATAACGCGTGCTAAAATACTCCAAGCTGGCAGGGTGTCGCCAACATCGACTTACGGTATGACCAGCGGGAGCGTGGGTTCAAGGTTTTCGAGCTGAATTTCGCGCTATTGGGGTACCCTGTTGGGATCGCTTTACGCTGGCGTGAATTTCCCGCACCTTAGCTGCATGGCGGCTTTAGGCGAGCCTATCCACCCCCCCCAATACCGTCACATCCAATATTTCAGTGCCTGGGGGCTAGGGCAGCAGTGGCTTGGCGCTTTTCGGGGCATAGATTGGCCACTTCCCTCGCCCGCGGCCAGCGCGTTCCGGTACTTTTGCACGGACCCGCTCCCCGATTTGATGTCACCGTTCTTGCGGCGGCCTCCACCACCCTGAAAGTCGGTCGGATCTGCCCCTCAATGCTGCCAATCATTTCTCCTTCCGGCTATGCCGATAAAATGGTGCAGTTAGTGAAATGAGAACTATTGCGCCGAGGATGGAGAACGTGATGCAAGGATCAGCTTATTCACCGCGTCAGCAAATTTTTCCACGCCGCCCGCTAAGTAACCGAGACGCCCTAGTTCGGCACCACCCGGGCTCAATACGACGACCGTTGGGAATTGTTCGATGTGATATTTGGTTGCAAGATCCCGATTCTGCCGCAAGATCTGTGGCTCTCGCTCTTGCATTTGGTAAAAATGTATTTTGCAGAGTAAAAAATTGTATTTCGAATTATCGGCAAATGCAGCCTGATCGAACACTTCCCGATCGAGCTTTAGGCTTAAGATGCTCCAATCCGTTCCCAGAAATGCAAGGAGAAGAGGCCGATTGCTACGCTTAGCAAGAGCAATAGAGGTAAGAAAATCGGTGTCGTCACTAGCGTCGCAAGCCAGAATGCTCCCCTCGAGCTCAAGAAATAACAACCCAAAGAGCGCTACTCTAATGAGTCGCATCATCTCAGGGAAAGCAATCATGCGCTTGCGGGAATGTCAATTAGCTGTTCTTAACGTGCTGATAACCCTTGCGGCTTGGAACGGCGTGTTCCTGCGCGATTCGCGAGCGGGAGAACAAATAGAAACTGTGGCGCAGGTGGCGAGGCGGATCGACGCAAGACTTGACCAGATGGAGAAAATTTCAACCAATGATACCGCGATTATAACAGCGCGATCGTTTTCGGCGGACTTGGACCTATTAAAACGGCAGTCGATTATGGTTGTCGCGGAACGCGAGAAGCGTTTAGAAGAGGGGAGCCACCATTTGCGACAAAGCATCGCAACTTGGAGTACAAAGGCAATCGATGATCCGACCAGACGCCAGATGCTTCTGGCTGATGTGCGTGAAACGTGGATAAAGATGAAATCACAATGGCCTACTGAGGCGTTGGAGATTTTACCTCCACTGTGGTCTTGTCCGATGCATTCGGAATTAATCGCGTCTGCAGCTGGAACGTGCCCTTTGTGCGGAATGCCGCTAGATCCCATTTACGTCACTCAGCCACAACTTTCCCCTGATCCAATCATCCGTGCCGCAATCTTTCCCAAAACGCCTTTAAAGGTCGGAAGGAAAGCGGACCTACGACTTCGCCTCGGCTTTAACAAAGATGGCCGTCCCGTTCAGCTTTCCGATTTGGAGGAGGCGCATACTCGTAAGATTCACCTGCTGATCATTGACACCAGCGAAACCGACTACCATCACGAGCACCCAGAGCCAGTCGGCGAAGGAGAGTACTCGTTCAGTTTTACTCCAGCGCGCCCGGGGGTCTACCGAATTTGGGCAGACTTAAAACCAGTCTTAACGCACACCCAGCAATATTCTGTGACCGACATTGCTACCACTGAAGCGCCACTTACCGACTCTCCTGGTGACGAGCCCGAAAACCGGCACGCGGAGATCGACGGCTATAAATTCAATCTAGCCTTTGACCGGCCTGTGATCCATGAGAAGGAGACTGTATCGGGTAACTTGCATATCACGGCGCCCGATGGGGGGCCGTGCAAACGGTTGCAGATAGTTATGGGCGCGTTTGGTCACTTTGTTGGTTTCCGCGAAGACTTTTCAACGGTGCTTCACCTCCATCCTGTTCAGCCAGCTCCTATAACAGAGGGGTCGATGGGCGGAGCAGACTTGCCATTCTATTTCCGATCCAGCGGTGCGGGCACAGTTCGGCTATTCACTCAAGTAAAGATCGAGGGGAAAGATCTCTTTCCCCGTTTTGTTATAAAAATTGAGCCGTTGCGTGACGTGGCGGCACCTTCAAGCTCCATGCTGCCTGTCCACTTATTCAGCTCGCACGTTTCCGCTGTATTCTGAGCGCTCGAAATTCAACGAGGAGCCTTAGGTCATCGTGCTTGGCGGAAGAGAGTGTCTGCACAGTTCTGGTGTCTGCAAGCTCGTAACGTTATTGCCGCACCGCAACACACTCATGATGCGACCTCACGAGAAAGCGCCCGCAGCGGTAGCGCTGGTGCTGCTCCCGTGTCCCCTGGTCACTTCGATACCGTAGCGCCTATCGTCACTTTCCCTGAGGCATGTGCGATTGCGCGGCTGGTCCTTACTCATTCACTGGACGGTGATTTGGACTGTGGCGGGAAGACTTGTCAGGTTCCGCGTGTCAGTAGTTGTGTAGGTGAAGCTATCGTTGCCTACATACCCGGCATTCGAGGTGTATGTCGCGGTGGCAGTTAGACCATTCTGAGATCTGATGGACACCGTCCCGTGCGCTGGTGACGACGCGATGGCAAAAGTCAACTGCGTCGTTGAGGCCTGCATAATATAGCAGCTGGTTGATGTTCGAGTGGGTCGGCAACTTCCGCTCAGTCGGGCAGGTATGTCCGGCCCGACGACGCTGCCGGAAAGGTTCACAGTCGTCCGGACACCGCTGCGTGCGGTGACAGTGACCGCATTGGCGATGGCGCCTGGGATGGTTCGCGTCTGTGAGACGGTGTTATTAGAGATGTCTGATTCATCGATGTAGCCGAAGGGATTAACTGTGCCGGTCAGCGTGTAATCTCCGGGAACCAGGCCGCTGACATCGATCCATTGATCCGTTGTTTGGGCCGGGTACCAGTCTGCTTTCCCCGGCGAGATTCCCATCCGGATGAACGTGGCGGTTCGGTCAGCGTGAGCGCACCACGTGTCCGGTCCGACGCCGATGTACTTTGGTTTGAACCACCTGGGTCTGCCGTAGCCGTCCACCAAGCAGAAGCCGACCTTCGCAACCGGCAGTCCGGCCAGCGAATAAGTGTATGCGCCGTTAATGTGCCAGTGGTTATGACCGGGTAGTCTTACGAAAATCATATTCGCGCCTGCTGATGAGCGGTCCTCCACCGTTGCTGAGGGAGTAGGCGTAAAAAAGTTTGGGTCTGGCTGGTTTGGTGGGTTGCCGCCAGACCAGATGACCTGCTGCGTAGGCGCGCCGGCGCCGGCCTGAAAGACATCGAGTGTACCACCTTGATTCACGATGAGCGCATCGAACCGATACAAGAGGCGGCCTGGCTTCTGGTAAGCGTCAACGAAAATTGGGGCCACCTGCTGAGGCGTGGACTGCGGAGATGTAATAAGCGCGGGGACAACATCCGGTAGGTCCGATGTAGCTGTAGCCGTGGTAGCAAGCGGTACCGCATTCCCCTCTCTATCCACTGTCACGTTTAATGGATACTCAGATGCGTCGCCACGATTGCACGGGCAATCGGTGTCGTCGTCGTCGGAATTCTGTGCATTCCCTGCGGTATTCGGCGCCCCGCCGCTGTAAGAATACGGTCGTGTCCTCGGGGCGGTGCTACCGGATTGCGCCGCAGCGGGAACGGCTCGGAGTAAGGCGAAAACGATCAAAAAAACTGAAGAAAGTAGGAGGAATGCGACAAGAATCTTTTTCATAGTGCTAGTTGAGGTAGATAAGCTTCTTTTGAACAATTTCGCCCTGGCTGACAAGCAAAAAAACACGGAAAATAGACGAAAAGATCGTCAATGCCTAACCCAACAGCCGCAACGGCATACGTAACAATCGGCGGGGTGCCGCACTAAGGGGTCATTCAACGCGCGACCTAGTTCCAGCCAGCCGTAAGAATCGGACCAAAGGCGCCTCCGAGGAAAGTATTGTTGTTGAGATACCAGATCGCTGTCCGTCGCGTGCTCGAATTGTAAAGCAGGTAATCGGGCTTGCCGTCGCTATTGAAGTCGGCAGTCCCGGTCAATTCATACCCGCTTACAATCGTCGGACCAAAGTCGCCTCGAACAAATGTAAGTCCAGACAGATACCAGATCGCAGACTGACGCGTGGCCGGATTGAAAAGTAAGTAATCAGTCTTGCCATCACCATTAAAATCCGCCACCCCAATCAATCTCCAGCCAGGCGGAAGCGTCGGGCCTAACCCACCCGCAATATAAACATTGTTGTTCAGATACCAGATCGCTGTTTGATTCGTACTCGAGTTAGAGAGCACATAATCCGGGTAGCCGTCGCTGTTAAAGTCCACTGTCGCTACCAATTCCCAATCACTTGGAACAGTCGGCCCATAAGCGCTCCCAATGAATGTTGGGCCTGACAAATACCAGATCCCAGTTTGACCCGTAAGAGAGTTAAGCAGCGCGTAATCTGGATGGCTGTCGCGATTGAAATCCGCTACGCCCCTTAAGCCCCAGCCAGCTACAAGCGTCGGGCCGTAGGCGCCGCCGATGTAAACGTTGTTGTTTAGGTACCACACTGCTGTGCCTCGCGTGCTCGCATTGTAAAGCACATAATCAGGCTTCCCATCATTGTTCAGGTCAGCTGCTATATGCCCAGGCGCACTGGGCGCATTCACCGAGCTTGGCGTGGGCGTGGCCGAAGGCACGGCGGTGAGTAAATTGTGCGCGTAGTGGACGGCCGAGGGGAGTCCTAAAATGTCGGCTGTGTAGATTTCCAGGTATTTGAGGCCATAGCTATGTGCGAGATTAACCGCGTTCTCCAGAACGCTGGTCGGATCTGCTGGGACTCCACCGTTGTTGCGGTAAGTTGAATCCCCGTATGTGAACCAAAGCATTTGCCCTCCGACTTGGGGGCGATAGCTATATAGCAGGCTCCAGAAAGAATCCGGAGGCGGAGGGGGCGAAGGCATCTGTGCCGAGACGCTGTTTTTCGTGGCTACCATTCTAGTGCCCCATCTTGCGCGTGCAGCGTTCACAACGGTTTGAGCGATATAATCTTTTCCTTCGGGATCAAGAGCGAGCGATGTTCTCCCTATCGCCAAACCGACAGGTTTATTCGGAAATGCCGCCATTGCGTTGTTCACAATTTGATTTCCGGTATTGACCATTTTGGCTGTCGTCCATCCTGCCGCCAGCCATCGGCTTGTTTCCGTACTGCCTGATGGCGGTATTCCGTCAACGTCTGTCCCGCTTGGCACGTTCCAATCGTCATTGCGCGCCCCGGCGAACTGGCAGGTAACGATTGCGACGGTCGGATTAGAATTATAACGTGCGCCAAACGCCGCCATCAGCTTCGCCTTCTTAGCCAGCAACGTAGGTGCCCAAAAAACTGGCTCGGTTACGAGATCGCCTCCCTGGTAATCAGTCTCGTAGAAGCTAAAGGTAGGTTCACCGGCAGCCTGCGAAGCTGCTGCCACCCAATCTGGGATGCTGTTGCCTCCGTCGGCGACGCGAATCAGAACTTTCTTACCTGCGGCTCTCGCCCTGGCGATTTCGGCGTCGAAATAGCTCCAATCATACACGTCCTCCGAAGGATTCACGGCGTCCCAGCCATTTCTGAGCGAGATGCCATCCACATCAGGATTAGACAAGATGCTAGAACCAGTAGGGGTACCGGCCTGAATTGAAGCGAACACTCCCCGGGGGATTGAAACTTGCGCTGTGACGTGGGATGGCAAAACGGCAAAAATTGTCAGCATGCATATGATGCAGAGAGATCGACGCCCGAGCATTACCTGAAACCCTAAAATAAATCTGATCTTTTAGCAAAGCTTTTAGCAAAGGCCGTGCCACTGAGGATGAGCGCCTCGGCCTGGATCCCCTGATCTTCGAGATCTGCCCTATTTGCGAAAGCGCATTGAGTCGGGAGGATGTGCCATCTGCGCCTTGGCCAGCGTGCGTGCCCAGCAGCATTTACTTTCCGTGCGGTAGTCGCGTCTGGTTACTTCGCGGCGGCGGGCTTCGGAAACTAACTGAACGAGTTCAAGCGGATGAAACCACATTCGGATCTCGATCGTCTCATGGTGGCCGACTTCGAACGCGTCTGGTAGCATTTTTCGAGCGCTAATGGGCCGATCTTGTCTATGCGTGCCACTTGAGTGTGCGTAATATTAAATAGCGGCTGAAATCGTGACGCGGCTTCTTGAGATTCTAGAGCACTAAAATTGGATGTTGGGCTGTCTCTCTCGAACGGATTTGCGCCGGAGACAACTTCGGCGCCGCGCGCGCGCGACGGAACCGGTCGAACTCGTTTGGACGTCAAAGCCGACCTACAGTGCTTCGGCTGTGAACTTTGAGTGCACAGAGATGTATCGGTGGAGTTGCAAGCCAGGTGGGACTTTCGGGCTAAGCTGTCAATTGAACTTTCAACGGTTCGTTGGATTGTATGAGAAGCATCTCGGAATTTAGGCGAAGCGATGAATGAACCGTCTTTAGGGTCCTGCAGGCGATCACTTAAATTTCTCTTCGTCATGCGGACGTTTGTGGCCTTGGTTGCGGTGGCGATCGTGGATCGTGCCTCGCTGCTTGCTGCGCCGGATTCCGCGCTCCGAACTGGGCTATGGGTCACGCAACGCGTTCCTCAAAACACGGCTGAAATGACTGAGTTCGAATCCATGGTTCGAACAAACCCACATCTTTCGGGCGTTTGCCTTCATATCGGTTGGAAAGAACTGGAGAAGGAGTCGGGTCGTTTGGATTTCAGCGCGATCGACAAAGCCGTAGATGTGCTCCGGGTCAAAGCTTTGAAGTACGAGCTCGGCGTCAATCCCGGGGTTGATACCCCGCCGTTTATATATCAGGAGGGCGCCCAGTCTTTCGAGACGCGGGCAACTAATCCCCATCGCTCGAATTTCGGCCAAACAGTTGTGATTCCAGTCCCTTGGGACCCAATTTATCAAAGCCACTTTTCGTACGTGATTCAGCAACTCGGACACCGCTATGCTGCCGATGCCTTGTGCGTGAGCGTAGTGCTTACGTGCGCAAATTTCATGGGCGGAGAAATGCATCTGCCGAACAGCCCCGAAGATCGTGCGAGATGGAATGCGATGGGAAATTGCGAAGCTCAGCTGCTCCAAGTTTATAAGAAATACACTGACGAGTGGGCGAAGGCGTTCCCTCACCAGGCAGTCTCTCTGCACTTGTCGCAAGTCTGGAATCTGCCTTCGAGTTTTTTTGAACGCATAGTCGATTATGGACTGAAAAAATATCCGGAGCGCTTCACGATACAGAATTGCCAGCTTACTGGACGGAAGGAGGATACGGGTTTACAAAGTTACGATCTCATACAAAAATACCGCGACCGCGCTCATCATGGATTTCAAAGCCTCGCGGGTTTTTCTCATAGCGGAGAAAGAATGGGCTCAATCCAAATGGCTGTCCTCAATGTGGTCCACGCAAAGGGTGAATATTGGGAGCTTTGGCATGGGGATGGCAAGAGCACAGAAATTTCCGCTGCCGTTCTCAGTGCCTGGGAAGAAGCCAAGAAATTAGGCTACGAAGAATACAAAAAGAAACTGATCGCCGAAGGCAGTTATCAAGAGGACCGCGGTCGGGCGGGTAAGGGACGCCATGGCCGGCGGCACGGCGGAATTCTGTAACATCAGCAAGGATGAACTTGCCGCGATATCTCGTCAGAGGCTGTCGGTGTCCGTCGCGGTGTTGTTCGTGAGGTTCGGATCGGGGCTGCTGCTGGGGCTTGTGATGGTTCCTGTATTGGAAATAGTCCAATAAGCCGCCTTCCGTGCCACTGGGCCCCTGTGCGACGCAGCTAGCCGGCAAAAGTGCGACCGCTTTAAGGGGTGCGCTTTTTACTTGACTTGCAGAACCAAACCCGCTGGTGTCGTCACATTGAAGAAACTTATTCTCCCCTGCGTTATTGCAGCCGCCGGCTTCGGCGGCGTACCCTCGCACTCGTTTGCCCAGCAATTCGTCGACGTCTCGAGCCAGGTGGGGTTTGTTATGGAAGCGAAGAAATCGAAGGGGAACCCAGTTTGGGGAGACTTCAACAACGACGGCGTTCTCGATCTAATCGTGCCGTGCCATGGTTTGTCGCTGTCGCATGGTCCCTTCGTTTACCTGGGGAATGCGAACGGCACATTCACCGATATCCGTAGCACCTGCGGGTTCAGCAATCTCAGACAATTTGATTCCTACGACAGCACAGATTGGCACGGGTTTTCCCTCGCCGATTACGACAATGACGGCAATCTTGACCTCTACATCGCAGAAGGCGCAAAAGCTCAGAATGGAGGCATGATCAAGCGTGATCTGCTTTTCCACGGCAACGGGGACGGGACCTTTCATTACGTTAGCGATGTTGCAGGAATCGAGGCGTACGCCAACCGAGGGCGTCAAGGCTTTTGGGTCGATTACGATAATGATGGCAAGCTCGACCTGTTCGTGAAAAATTTCAAAGACGCCAACGGCTTCATCAACTACAACCGCCTCTACCATAACAATGGAAACGGTACTTTTACAATGATCGCGGGCGCGGGAGGCTTGGATAGCGCCACGTTTGGTAAGAAAGGCGGCGATGTTGCTTCTTTCGTTGATTACGATAACGATGGCTATATGGATGTCGCCTTCGCGGGTGAAGCAACATCGGAGGCCCTCTACAAGAACCAAGGAGGCCGTACGTTCATAGACGTAACGACAAACGCTGGGCTAAAAAAACTCCGGCCCTCCCAGGGCATCGCGTGGGGAGATTACAACAACGACGGCCTACTCGATCTCTATATTGCGAGAGGCAACTTGGGTACTGGGCCTTACAACAATACGCTTTATCGCAACAACGGCAATGGCACCTTTACCGATGTAACCGCTCAAGCCGGTGTAGGCGGCGGAGGTAATTATTGGGCCGCGATTTGGGGCGACTACGATAACGATGGTTATTTAGATTTGTTTGTCGCTTGTTCCGGCGGTGCCGCAGTAGGAAGCCCTGGAAATGCCAACCTTCTTTACCATAATAACGGCGATGGAACCTTTACCAACGTGGCGCGGCAGCAAGGCGTTGAGTTGGAGGATGGAGGCACCAGCACACACCGCGGGTGCGCCTGGGTGGATTACAACAACGACGGCTTCCTTGATTTGACTATCAAGGATGGATGCGGACCAGAGGGCGGTACGACGACTGCACCAGCCTTGGGGTTACACCGGCTCTTCAAAAACAATGGGAACAATAATCATTTCATCAAAGTAAAGCTTCGCGGTGTGCAGTCGAACCGAAATGGCATCGGCGCGCGCGTGACAGTGTCGTATACGGCCAGCACCCAGAACCGAATCGCCTTTTGCCAGCGCAACGGGGGCGGTGGCGGCGAATTCTGGTCGCAGGGTAACCAGCCGCTGCACTTTGGAATCGGCAGCGCGACAACAG
>Ga0137365_10003797_pt1 | contig 12116 bp, 12 predicted proteins | sample SagtaG_9_FD_104799 | JGI IMG/M metagenome (GOLD analysis project Ga0137365, IMG submission 104799) | Vadose zone soil microbial communities from Sagehorn Ranch, Mendocino, California, USA - Sage1_L_40_16 metaG | ecosystem: Environmental > Terrestrial > Soil > Vadose zone | place: USA... | reverse complement strand
GTGCAAGCCGGGTGACCGGTGCAGCCAAGCGGCCCTAATGATCGTACGGCTTGTCTTGTGGCTGAGGTGTGCCGCCGCTGCGCGTGGCTCTGTAGGCTGCCTGCCCGGCAAAATTGAGGTAATTATTCTTCGACGCTTTGTGAATGCAGAACGTGCCCTGTACCTCAGGTATGGGGCATTTTTATTGTGTCATTTGCAGAGCATACTCGATCTCTTTCCTCACAACCTCGTCGCTTTCCACCATCAACGCATTTTTTAAGGCCTCTATGGCCTGCTCCCCGCCTATACGGCCCAGCGCCCACGCAGCGTGACCGCGTACCAGCGGTTCGTAGTCGCTGAGGGCGTTTACGAGCGCCGGGACAGCCAGTGGATCGCCGCTGTTGCCAAGCGCTACGCATACATTGCGCAGCAGTCCGCGTCGTTTCGTGCGTCGAATGGGACTTGAGCGGAAACGTTCCCGGAATTGCTCTTCTGTCAGGGAGAGCAGCGGAATCAATTCAGGGTTGCTGCCTATACCGGCTCTTGGACGGAATTCCTCTCGCCGCTGCACCCGTATTGGCTGTCCCTCCGGCCCTACCTTCTCTCCTGCCGCCCGCCCCTGTGACGGCCCGCCCGCCTCTTTCCTGAAACCCAGGCGTTTCTCTACCACCTTGTTGACCGGGCATACTTCCTGGCAGATGTCGCAGCCAAAGATGAGGTTGCCCATCAGTGGGCGTAGTTCAATTGGAATGCTGCCGCGCAGCTCGATGGTGAGGTAAGAGATACAGCGCGTATTATCCAGTACATAAGGAGCAGGAAATGCTTGTGTTGGACAGGCATGCAGGCAGATTTCACAGCTCCCGCAATTCGCCCTGGACGGCGTATCGGCAGCTAATGGGAGATTAGTAACAATCTCCGCCAGGAAGACCCAGGATCCCCAGCCTTTGGTAAGGATATTGGTATTTTTACCGTACCAGCCCAGTCCTGCCCGCTGAGCCACTGCCCGATCTACCATGCGTCCTGTGTCAACAAAGAGGCGTGTTTCCAGTTCACCGCTGATTTCGCCGCGTGCATACTCGCGCAGCCAGAGCGCGAACTGCTGCAGCTTTGGCTTGATGACTTCGTGGTAGTCATCGCCCCAGGCATAGCGCGAAATTTGCCCGCGCGGGCCCCCGGTACGGACAGGTTCCCGGGTAGAGGCATTGCCTATCCCTACATTTTCACCTGTAGGCTGCTCGGTGAGATAGAACATTGCCAGGGAGATGATGGAGCGTGCATCCGGCAATAATGCATCGGGATGGCACGAGACATCGGCTCGCTCCGCTGTGAACCAGGGTAGACCATCCATCAACCCCTGCGCAATGCGTTCTTTGATGACATGCTCTGCCTCGGGAAACGCCTCGGCGCTGGTAATGCGCGCTATATCGAAACCAAGCCCATAAGCGTATTCTTTGATGGTAGCAGTGTTCAACATCAGTTCGTAATATCCCGGTACTCATTGATCAGCCAGGCCAGGCCGATAAAGAGAATAAGGTATCCCGCCAGCACAAGCAGCGTGTGCAGATTTGAAAGTTGGAATGAACCGAATAACGCCAGGAAACTGGCAATCCTGGTCCCGAAGAGACCCTCATTCTGGTTTGCCAGCAGCGCTGACATGTTGTTGCTTAACAGGTAATCAGGTATAGACCGCGCAATGTCGGCTGTGATTCCTTTCGATACAGCCGCACTGATACTACAGACCACTTTCACTACTGGCTCTGCCACGAAGATCCAGACAAGCGCCCCTGCTATGCCCGCTGCCGTTGACCGGCCCAGCGTGGCTATGAAGAGCGCCAGCGTTGCATAGACGAATAGGCAGAACATAGTGCTCAGCAGGTAGAGTAACGCGTACCCCAGCCATGCGGCACTGAAAAAGTCAAACGTAGGGGCGATACCTGTAACAAAATTCAGCATTAGTCCCACCAGGATACCTACCAGCGTTATCGCTACTACCCCTATGGCAATGCAGGTGATGGCAGCCAGCATTTTAGCAATGAGGAACTGTCCACGGGCCGGCCCGCGAGTGAATAGCAGGCGTATCGTGCCTACACCATACTCACCGCCGACCATGGCTCCCACCAGGATGACAATCAATACCTGCCCCAGTGTAAATAAAACCCATACTGTGACATACAGCGAGAAGGGCGGGCGCAGCAATTGGGAAATGCTGCGTACGTTCTCCTGTGTTGCCGAACTGCCCAGGAAGATGACTGCCAGGAACGTGATCAATAGAAAAGCCAGCACTACTGATAGGACGCCTATGGTACCCAGTACAGCCGACATGGCGCGGTTGCGTAACTTGTAGAGTTCCATACCCGTCAGTCGCAGCAGGACACTTAGATAGTCCTGCCGTCCCATGATAACGGAGTTGACTGCATCCGGGTGACCAGGAGGGCTCCCGGTTCCTACAGTTCCGCTGCTCATAACGCGCCTCCCTTTCTACCTGGCATATCTGAAGTTGATGCCTGCCAGCCGGCCAGCGCCGCCATACCCGGATGCGCACCCACGGGCGTGGGTGGTGTGGTGAGTTCAAGGAAGACCTCTTCCAGGCTTCCTTCGTATGGATGAAGTTCGGCGGCGAAGAAGCCACTTTGTGCGAGGAGCGCATTAATCTCCGCCGAGCGCACCATGGGTGCCTGTATCCTGAGGATGGGCTGGCCTTGCCTGTTCGTTTCTACGCGTATGTCGCTCATCCATCTCGCGCCTCGCTCTTGCGCCTCTTGTAGGATAGCATAAGCCCTCTGGGTCTCTTCGGCCATGCCCATGCGCACAAGAATCTGTTCCCCTCGCTGCAGCAGTTCACTGACATCACCCTGTTTTATCAGGTTGCCCCTTTGCAGGATTGCGACCCGGTTACACACCTGCTGCACCTCGTGAAGTATATGGCTTGAGAGGAAGATGGTCTTGCCCAATTCCGACAGCCGCCGGATCAACTGGCGAATTTCAATAACACCCCCCGGGTCTAGCCCGTTGGTCGGTTCATCTAGCAGCACCAGTTCAGGGTTGGTAAGCAGGGCAGCGGCGATTCCCAGGCGCTGCTTCATGCCAAGCGAATACTTGCTATAGGCGTCCCTGGCCTGACTGCGCAGTTCAACAATCTCCAGGACCTCGGCGATGCGGCGCTCGTTCGCTCCGCCTGAGAGCATGCCCGAGGCAGCAGCGATAACCCGCAGGTTATCGACACCCGAGAGGTAAGGATAGAAGACGGGAGTCTCTACAATGGCTCCAATATGACGCAGGATAGCTGGCAATTGATAGGTGTTATCCATGCCGAAGAGAATGGCTCGTCCCGCGGTTGGCCGGATCAGACCGAGTAACATGCGAATGGTTGTCGTCTTACCAGAACCGTTGGGACCGAGAAAGCCAAAAACATCGCCTCGCTTCACCTGCAAGTGCAGGTCGTTGACCGCTACTAAATTACCGAAGGCTTTGGTAAGCCTGCTTGTGCTGATAATGACGTTATCCTCTTGTTGAGGGTAAATATCTTGCACTACTTATGCTCCTTACCCTGTCAGTTATGCTCCGCTTGTGCCCCTTAAACAGCAGGTATCTTATGTTGTGTAGCTTCATTCTAGCACCGGTGTCCACAATTTGCATCTTTGCACCAGTTCTTAAGATATAAACGCCCCCGTTGCCAGCACTCGACAGACAAAAGCGCGTATGTTAGATTGTTGCAGTATCAAACGTTCTTTCTCTTACTGAGAAAGAAAATCGCCCGGATGTATGCATGCGATATCGAAACGCTTCACGTAACGTTTTTGTAACGCTCCGCACTGTATACTGAGACCGAATAGACGGGGCCCCATGGGTGTGATACACTTAACCCATTAGCCTGAGTTATATGATGATTTGTCAATCTTTTCATCTGTCACCATTTTTCAGCAGGAGGGAACCTAATGGAAGCAGTGCTTCAAGGCCCGGCAGGCCGTACCACCCTTGCCACGGGAGTAGTAACTCTTGGGCGCGCCCCGGACAACCAGCTTGTAATCAACGATTCTAAAGCCTCGTCCCATCACGCCGAAATACGTTTCGTAGGCCAGGGCTATACTATCACCGACCTGGGCAGCACCAATGGCACGTTCATCAATGATCAACGACTTGATCGCAATGTCCCGCGCTCGCTTAATAGCGGCGATAACATCCGCATTGGTGATACGCCGCTTACATACGAAGTGACAGGTGCTGTGGCAGGCGCCCCTGCCGATGCGGGGAGCAACCCTCAGTATCAGGCTACCGTCCTGGCATCGCCACCTGAGCATACCGCCTATGGAGCGGGTGCACAACAGGCATATACACCTCCTCAGCAGAGCTATACGCCCGCGCCCCCGTCCTATGGATCATCGCCCCAGCAGGGTTACACTCCCCCCCAGCAGTATGGATCGCCAGCACCGCAACAATCCTATACGCCGCCACCGTCACCGCAACCCTATGCGCCTCCGCAGCAGTATGGGTCAACACCCCAGCAGGGCTATGTGCCTCCACCTCCTGCGCAACCATATATGCCCCCGGCAGGGGCGTATCAATATGCGCCGCCACCCTATCCACCGCAGGCGGGCCAGGGTGCAATGCCTTCTTATCCCCAGCAGCCTTACACGCCTCCTCCTACTCAGAAGAAGTCAGGCGCGGGGATGAGAATCCTGATCATTGCCATCGTGGTGATCGTTATCCTGGCCGGAGCAGGAACCGGCCTCGTCTTGTTACTTAACCGCCCGCAGCCGGTAATAAATGTAACCAGCAACTACAAGGTCGGGGCGACTCCGGCCGGGGCGACTGCCACGGTCTTCCATGTCAGCGGCCAGAAGTTTTCAGGCAACTCGGCTATCACGTTCCTGCTTGATGGCAAACCTGTTCCCGGCAGCCCGAGCGTGCACAGCGATGCCGATGGCAAGGTCCGGGCGGATCTGACGGTCACCAACGACTGGTCTGTGGGCAGCCACACCCTGACCGCTAAAGATGCCAGCAGCTACACGACTAACACCGGCATTGCCGTGACCATCGTGCCTCAGGGACAGGCCCATACTCCCGGCCCTAATGGAGCCCCACCCGATGACATGAGCTTCACGGTCCAAACTAGTGTCCAATCACAGGATGCCGTGAGCGGGAAGCAGCAAACTCCTTTCTCGGAAATACTGCAGATCAAGGGCGATCCCGCTGGCGGAACCGTTTGCCGCTCAGTCGATAACGGCCAGCCCCAGTTACTGACTGGCAACTCAGGTAACGGCATCACCTATCGCGAGACCGTTGTCTGGACTTGCAGCGGCAGCTACAAAGGTGGCAAACTCACTTATACCGAGACGGCCACCAGTGACAAAGTAGTGTTCTCCAATGGTGTGTCCTGTACGGGACGTACACCGTACGTGTTCCAGCATCTGGATGGCACCTTCACAAACAATAATACGGTCAATGGCTCGTATACTGCTGATGGCATTACGGCCGATTGCACAAGCGGCCTCGGTACCCAGCAGTTCGATGCCAGCAAAGGCACCTGGAGCGGCACCCTGTAACCTTCAAACCCTACGGTCTCATTATTCACGTTTGAATAACCCACGCGATGCGCAACGAGCTGCTAAGCCGTAGCGAGGGGGAATAAAATGTGCCTCTTTGAGAAGGAAAAACAAGACACTTTCTCTCAAGGAGGCACATATGACCAGTATCGCCGATGGAGCGGTAATCATCCAGACTTCTGCTGAGTCTGCGCCCCGACCCCGTCCTGGTTTGGCGAGGTCGCGCTGATCGTTGGGTATCTTCGTAAGCATGGTGTTCTGAGTAAGATTAGTGAGCGTGTGCGTTTTGCACGGCGGCGCTTCGGGCGCTACGAGGTCATCGATTTTCTCGTGATCCTCTTCGGCTATGCCATCAGTGGGGAACACACGCTGGAAGCGTTCTACGAGAGACTTCAGCCTTTTGCCGTTTCTTTCATGGCGTTGTTTGAACGTGACCAACTTCCAGCTCGCTCGACCCTCTCGCGCTTTTTAGCAGCGCTGACTGAGGCACCTGTTGAAGCCTTGCGCACGCTCTTTCTCGATGATCTGCTCAGTCGCCCACTCTCCAGCGACTCCACCGAGAAGCAGATGGGGGGGCTGACGGATCGAGCGGGAAACACCTGGGTGGTCTTTGATCTTGATGGCACGCGTGAGGCGGCCCGCCAACGGGCCTTGCCCCAGACCGAAGACCTGCCCCCAGCCTTTCGCCGGTTGGATGAGGTCTGTGCCCCTGGGTACACAGGACGCAAGCGGGGACAAGTCGTACGGACGCGCACCGTCATCAGCCAGGCCCACACTTTCCAGTGGCTCGGCACGTTTGGCAATCGAGGCAACGGACGCTACCAAGCGGAATTGCGCCGGGCTCTCGTGGCCATTGGTCGCTACCTTGCGGCGAACCAGTTCCCGAAAGAGCGCGCGAGGCTCGCGGCTCGATGGCCAATATGGTACGGAGGCCGTGCTCTCCGATCTCGCGGGTTTCGCTTTCGTGGCACGAGGCAAAGAGTACACGGTGCTCGATCATCCTCTTGTCCAGGCGCGTTTGCATCTGCCCCCCGATCAGTCCCAACAGCGCCCAGAAAGCCAGGTCGCCCGCAGCCTCTACGACTGTCCAGACGTGCCGGTGGGGTCTGAGGGCGTACGGTGCCGCATGATCGTGGCAACTCATCCCACTGGCCAAAAGAAGAGCCCAGTGGGCGTCACGCGTGCGGGCGTCGTCTACGAACTCTTCTTCACCACCCTGCCACAGCAGGCGTTTACCGCCTGCGATGTCGTCGAGCTGTATTTGCATCGCGGCGCCTTTGAACCTGCGCCAGCAGATGAAGACGAAGAACAGGACCCCGATCGTTGGTGCAGCCATTCAGCCTGGGGACAGGAGTGCTGGCAGGTGGTGGCGCAATGGATCTGGAACCGTCGTCTCGAATTGGGGCATCACCTCAAGCCCTCGTCGCTGCGCACGACCGAGTTTGCTCCGGCTCTTGCGGATGGTCCAGAGGCAAGAGCAAAGCTGGCACCGGTGCAGGGCTATGGCGCGCCCGCTGTCGCCTTGCGCAGGATCGCAGGTCGCTTCTCCAGGCAAGACTTCATGCTCCAGCCCTCTGGCGTGCTCCAATGTCCAGAGGGCAAGACGTTGCGCCCAACTGAGCAGCGCCGCGAAGCTGACAGCAGCCTGCGCATCCTTTACAGTGCCAGAATCCGCGACTGTCGTGACTGCCCATTGCGCCAACAATGCCAGTGGCATGGGGACGCCACGACAAAACCACGTCGAATCAGTCTTCTGCTCCATCCGCTCCAGGTTGGCCCCGCGCCCCTGTTCTGGCGGGATTGGAGTCGCAGAGAGCATCGGCGCGCCTGTCTCCAGCTTGTGCGGCACCAACGCGGCAAGGTGACCTTGCCGCCTTCCGTCGCAGCTTCGTCACGCACAGCGGACGTGATCCTCACACGTAGCCAGCGGGCGCACACGCGCCTCGCGTGGACAGAGCGCCTGGCTCGCAATGCGCGGCCCAAAGTAGCAGGCCAGGTCACCATCAAGCTGTTCGGGGTTCCCAACGACTTCGCTATCTGGCTTGGCCTGACAGCGGGATAGAGCAGACGAGATCGCATCACATTTCTCCGCGAGAGGAAACTGGCAGCTTCTCTTTGCTATGTCTCAAGCTTGACCGTTGCAATCAAGAGAAACATCGGGCGGCGAATCTCATCCTGCCATTCGGGATGCGTGTCCAGTAGTTCGTGCGTTGGGTGCGGTTCGCACAGCTTCGTCAGGGTGAAGCCGGAGCCAATGAGCGTATTCACATAGGTGGCGACGGTGCGGTGGTATTTGACCACCTCATGATCCAAAAAGTGTGCCTGACGCGGGCCTTCCTCCTGATACTGATCGACTGGCCAATGTAACCGCTCACCATACGGACCGTACGACCAATCTTGGGCAGTTCGCGCAGTGAAGACCGGATGCTCGACCGAGAAGACGAACGTGCCCGCCGGTTTCAAACAGTAACGCACTTTGCGACAGACGAAGTCGAAGCGCTCAACATAATGGAGGGCCAGCGAACTGATCACCACGTCGAATGCGCCCGCGGAAAAGTCGATGTCTTCGATCGCCAGCCGACGATACTGGATGGCGGAATCGTGGGTGCTCTCTCTCGCGTGTGCAAGCATCTTCTCTGAGAGATCAACTCCCACCACTGACCGCGCCTGCTGGGCGCGCGCATAGCGGCAGTGCCAGCCAAAGCCGCAGCCAAGATCAAGCACGTCCTTATCGCGAAGCTCGGGAAGCAACTCGCGGAAGGCAGGCCACTCTCCAGCCGCATCCAGCCCGCCGATGGAACGAGCCATCTGACTGTACTTCGTGAAGAATGCAGGATCATCATATTTGTTCTGCTTCATAGAATCAAAGCCTCCTCCCCCTCATCTTAACCGACGTTTGTCCGTTTTGAGAAGGGGGAGATGAGCGGGCCTGTAAGGTTCCTTTCGCCAAAAGTGTAGCTCGTTGCGCAACCCGTGGGAATAATGAGACCGTAGGAACTTATCATCTTCCCATTCGAGGGTTCGTAGGGGCCGATTATGCACATTAACAAATAGCTCTACCAACCCTTACGGTCACGCATTAGTAACTTTAAAAGTTAATGTTCATTATCGTGTCCTGAAGTGGGGAAGCAGGAGTATTGTCGATCCAACTATCTGGTATTTTTCGTCGTGCTCGGGCTTACAGCACTCGACCCAGAAAGCCCCGTCCTTTTAAGGCTATGACTTTCCTATATATTACGCCGGGAGATGTATAATCATAGAGGGCTATCCTACAAGAAGAAACACAACTCCCGAAAAGAAAGTTGACGCATCGATGCATAAAGGAGAACAAGCAGCATGACTACCAGGCAGACAACAAAGACCCATACCAATGTCGCGGTCAAATCGTTCCCGGCTCCTTCGCAGCTGGCAACAATGACTGACCTGACGCAACAAGAGGTGCATGAGATCACCGAAGCTCTCAACCCCCTGGTCGCTGATCTTTTTGCTCTCTACGTAAAAACCAAGAACTTCCACTGGCACCTGGCGGGCTCGCATTTCCGTGGCTACCACCTGCTCTTCGATGAGCATGCCGACCAAATCTTTGCAGCGATCGATATCCTGGCTGAGCGGGTACGCCGCGTTGGCGGCACGACCATCCGCTCCATCTCCCACATCGACCAGTTACAGACGATCAAGGACGACAATGATGACTTCGTCCCGGCCGGGGAAATGATCCGGCGGCTTATGGAGGATAACGCGCACCTCGCCAGGACTCAGCGGGCGGCGCACGAAGTATGCGCGCGCTGTCGCGACGTGGCCACCGCCAGTTTGCTGGAGATCATCATCGACGAAAGCGAACGGCGTAAGTGGTTCCTCTTTGAGATAATGCAGGGCGCCAATAACGCCGACTGATAGTGAAAATTGAATTTTCTGCCACTCCCCGCCATTTATGGCGGGGGTTCTTGGTTTCCCCAGACGGCTCGCTCATCAGTCTCACAACTGAGAAGTGGAGGGCACCTGTCCCCAAGCGTTTCATGAGACGCGCTCATGGGTTCCCCTGTGCCCCAGGATACCGTCTATTGCCTTCGACAAGATGTTAAGAGCGCCGTTGTGGTCTCGATCCAGAACAATCCCACATCTAGGACAGATGTGAGTTCGCACTTGGGATGATCCAACCTATGCCCCACAGCCCAAGCCCCAAATAAGGAACGCCCATTCATCCGCACCTTAAAAGAACGGGGCTTTCTGGGTCGTTTTCTGTAAACATTATCCCGTTGTTATCCGTTCTAAATATTGAGATAATGAATCATAGTTATTTAGAGGTAAATAGTTGCGTTTTTCGCATCAATAAAATAAAATAAACCGAAATAAGCAAAGCAATCGTCCAGGCCAAAAACATCTTCTCAGGAAACAGCAATGTTTGACAGCATAGGACAAAGAAAGCGCGAACTATGGATCGCGCTCATACTGCTCATGCCCCTGTTCTCCATTACCATTGGCATCTACGCGGGCGTGTCATCCGCAACCCGCTCTACGCCGGACAAAACATTGGCCGCCTTCTGCAATGCTATGCAAAGTGGCAATATTCCCAGGGCATATGGCCAGTACTCCAGCCGGTACCAGCATACCTATTCAAAACAGCAGTTTGAAAGCGACATGTCTGCGGACGCGGTCACCTCATGCTCCTATAACTCTATCTCGGTCTCTAACTCTGGAGACAGGGCAATAGCCAGGCTCAGGCTGGTCTACGCCTCCGGGGCTGCCGAGAAAGACATTGTCACTTTGAGCCAGGATAGTAATAGCAAAAACGAGTGGAAGATTGACAGTGGAATGCACCTGTCGACCCCGGCACGCCTGCTCGACACCTTCTGTACCGCTGTGCAGGCGGGCAATTACAACGCGGCTCATGCTGCATTCGTAGGCCGTTACCAGCACGAGTATCCAATGCAGCAGTTGAAAAACGACGTGGCAATAGATAAAGTGGTCTTGTGTACCCACGGTCCCGTCTCAGTTTCCGGCATAAATGGCCTGGCAATGCTCACCTTCGTGCATGCCTCCGGTGTGCTGGATAACGACATCGTCACCCTGAGCCAGGACCATACCAATACCTGGAAGATCGAGAACGGCATTAACCTCGCTACGCCTATCAGAACTCTCACCATATTTTGCGATGCCATGCACGAAGGAGATTACCAGGCGGCCTACGATCAATTCACCAATGCTTTCCAGGACCTGGTGCCCGAGCCGCAGTTCGCGGCCATTTTTTCTCAGAACAAAATTACCTTGTGCAAATACGGCCCCTTCAGCATCACCCAAACCTGGGCAGAAGCCATCCTCAAGCTCTCAAACACTGCCAGCCTCGCTTACAGAAGCATCGTCAGGCTCGTCCAGCAGGGTGCCAGTGACTGGAAGATCGACAACTTCAGGCTCTTGTAGAGGTGAGGGTTCGCAGGGTAGCAGCACAGGGCGACCGAGACGGTCACCCCTCCCACCCTATCATGTCATCCTGAGCGCATGAGCCGCAGCCCTGAGCGTAGCGAAGGGGAAGGATCTCTGTGCCCGGCGAGTCATCAGACCCTTCGCGAAGCGAGAGGTGACAAGCGACGGCATGCCGCCTGGCGACCGTGGTGGTCGCCCCTACATTTAGACGATATCAGTTCGTAAAATGTAGGAGCGGGGCTTGCCCCCGCCCAGAAATGGTCGCCCTAAAAGGCCTCACAACATCGGTACCTTCACACCCTGCTCGTGGGCGCACTCCATCGCCTCCTCGTAGCCAGCGTCCACGTGGCGCATTACGCCCGTTCCAGGATCGTTCGTCAGCACCCGCGAGAGCCGCTCGGCTGCCTCCGGCGTGCCATCCGCTACAATCACCTGGCCCGCGTGTATCGAATACCCTATGCCCACCCCACCTCCATGATGAATAGAGACCGACGTCGCGCCCGACGCTGTGTTGAGCAGCGCGTTGAGCAGCGGCCAGTCCGCAATCGCATCGCTGCCGTCCTTCATCGCCTCCGTCTCACGATAAGGCGAGGCCACGGAACCGCTGTCCAGGTGGTCGCGCCCGATCACAATCGGCGCCTTGACAATTCCCCTGGCAACCAGGTCGTTGAAGGCCAACCCGGCCTTATCGCGCTGGCCGTAGCCCAGCCAGCAGATACGCGCGGGCAAACCCTGGAAGTGAATCTTCTGCCGTGCCAGCGTGCCAGCGCGGCATCTTCGGGAAACAGTTTGAGAATCGCCTCGTCGGTGCGGTAGATGTCCTCCGGGTCGCCTGAAAGCGCCACCCAGCGAAAGGGACCCTTGCCGCGGCAGAACAGCGGGCGAATATAGGCCGGAACGAAACCCTGGAAATCCATCGCGTGCGTCTCGCCAGCCGCCAGCGCCTGGCCGCGCAGATTATTGCCGTAATCGAAGACAATCGCGCCCCGCGCCTGCATCTCCAGCATCGCGCGTACATGTGTCACCATCGACTCTAAAGCACGCGCGATATAGGCCTGTGGGTCGCGGGCGCGCAGTTCCCCGGCCTCGCTGAGAGACATGCCAGCGGGAATATAGCCATTGAGCGCGTCATGTGCCGATGTCTGGTCCGTCACCATATCCGGGATGGTGCCG
>Ga0137365_10003796_pt1 | contig 12120 bp, 15 predicted proteins | sample SagtaG_9_FD_104799 | JGI IMG/M metagenome (GOLD analysis project Ga0137365, IMG submission 104799) | Vadose zone soil microbial communities from Sagehorn Ranch, Mendocino, California, USA - Sage1_L_40_16 metaG | ecosystem: Environmental > Terrestrial > Soil > Vadose zone | place: USA... | reverse complement strand
CTTTTACTTTCTCCTTCAGCTTCTCGGTAATCTTAGCCATATTCACCATTAGCATTCTATAGGTATTAAGGGTATAACATTACGAGCTGTTCTAATTCTATACTCACAAAGCCGCGGATCGTGATTAATAATGAAAGATAGAAATAGTTTAGAGACCTATTATCGCTGGTTGTTTAAAATCAAACCTGAAAATCATATCATATTGACTGGGGTTGTTGTCGTGTCCATTGCTCTAGCCATCTTCCTGGGTCCAATCACCATTCAAGTAGTAAATGCCCAGAACTCGTCGTCCAAATCTGACAATGTGACTTATAAAACTCCCACAGCAAATGGAACTAACAAAACCGTTGTGGTTTCAGCTCGTGGCGCCGCGGCAACTGTAGTAACAGCGGGTAATAAGACGACAATTATAGCTACTCCTACGCCCACGACTAGCAGCAATGCTTCTGCTAATTTCAATAGAACTGGTTTCACGAATCTATATGTTGTTACGTCACCTAATGGGAAGACCTTCCCAATAAAATACTCAATAAAAGGTGGCAAACTTGTGGGAATATTAGACGATAAAGATAGAACCACCCTGGTACTAATCCTTAACCCGAGTGCAAAGGGCGGGAACTTTACGATTGAGCTACCTAGGAATGTCATAGACTCTAAAGGAGCTTCAAATGCTGATATAAAATATCAAATAAAGATAGATGGTAAGGGTGTAGATTACAAAGAAGTAGCCAACAATGTGAATGCAAGAATACTATCTATTGACTTTAGCAAGGACAATAGATTTGTAGAGCTAATTGGTACGCAAATGACCCCATAATCCTGCAAGTATGGTAGTAAGGTGCTAACATCGAAAGGTAGCAGGTGATTTCCCATTTACAGAATAGACTCTTTATGTAAAAGTCTTGACGAATCTGGGAAAGGATCATTTCTTTACTCACGACAATATATCACAATAAGCTTTATAGCGATTGGAGTTCTCGATTACTCAGCAGCAGTTACACCTTGCACCATTCGGATCATATCCATGGGTGTAAGGCTATGACATTCGGTTAGAATAATACCATTATTTCAAATCTCTGATATTCTTGTAATTTTCGACTACTCGAATATTTTCATCAAAATCTGCCCCGTAATTTGCTTTTTGTCCGTACGGTGTTCCTTTAAAGCTCTCAAAATCTTTTGCATACATCTCTCCTGGCGGTGGTTCTTTACCATATTGATATTTTCCACGAATCTCGTCTTTGCCTGTCAGCAGCCATAACGTTTTGCCGTCGAAAGGGTCCGCAACATACTTTGGAATCCAGAATTTCTCTTTATGTACCTTACCCTTTTCAAGTAGTAAATAGTTTTCAGATACTTCCTTGATTTCGCCTAGGTCTTGTCCGTCGCTGGTTTTTACGTCCTTACCTTTGAGCGTTTTCCATAACGTACTGGGACCTACTTTGTTACTGCTGTCGGCAGGCATTGTTTATCTTTCCCAAAAATATAGTAGCAAACATTGTATTTTAGGCGGCTAACTCAGCTTCCAATAGTTTTTCTCCTTAGTATCAACCTTATTATATTGATTTTGTTGCAGTCTCAACGTTCAATTGGGGATGGGAATTGTGTTAACATGTAATTATATGGTTAACTTGTAGTTATATGTATTGAAATGTTTAGACTATGTACACATGTTACTATTATACACCAGTATCCAGTAGATCGCATGGAAAAACCTAGGAGACAATTCTCGCGTTTCTTCAATCAGTTCGTTAATGCTCACTCCAGTTGAAGAAAAGGTACTGGAAAATGGGAAGCAAGAGGAATCGCAATCGCAGATCCTCAATGATATTGAGCTTTGGCGCAATTGCAACGGTAACGCGATCATTTTCGATGTTGAGACTAGCAAGACAGTTTGTAGTTCCTGTGGCATGGTCTTGAAAGATAATGCAGAATCATTAGCTCCTGAATGGAAAATATGTTCAATCAACTCGAAAGCAAGAGCACAGGAATGCCAACTTCACTAGCGAGACCTTGTTTTATTAGAGTGACTATATCGAACTCGTCGTCCAGTGCTAGTATGAATTTATGATTCTTATTGGCACTTGAGACCATAGAACATTAAATCAATAGAAAGTATAAAAGGACTTTAATTAGGATTTTGTCGCTTTTTAGGCTATATACAAATCAGCATTCCGAATTTTTTACTAGTAATTTGTTGTGATCTTTTTAAAGTATAAGATGCTTATTATTATGAGAAGGATGACAATCGGGAGTGCAGATATTACACACCTATTCCCGATCATGGTGCAGATTAATTGGATGATGTTCATAAGGACGAAATAAAGAAAGAAGACAGTATTGAAAAGGACAACAATATTCATAGTCAATCAAAATCGAGAAAGAAGTCTACTCATTGGATCAAATCTTTAGGACCAGGAGTAATAACAGGAGCATCTGATGATGATCCATCTGGTATAGCAACATATTCACAAGCAGGTGCACAGTTCGGTTTTGGGATGTTATGGATGGCACTATTTCAATACCCAATGATGACCGTAATTCAAGAGATGTGTGCAAGAATAGGTCTCATTACAGGTGATGGTTTAACCACAGTCATAAAGAGAAGGTATTCAAAAAAGGTCGTTCTTCCATTTGCTAGTCTTCTTCTCATTGCAAATACAATAAACATTGGTGCAGACATTGGTGCTATGGCCGCATCGGTAAGACTTGTGTTCCCGCACCTCCCAATAATTGTTGCCACTCTTTCTTTTATCGTATTTATAGTAGCTTCACAAATTCTAGTACCTTACAACAAATACGTAAAAATACTGAGATACCTTACAATTTCTTTATTTGCATATATTATAACTGCTGTAATCGTAGGAGGTAATTGGACCCAAATATTGGCCTCTAGTATAATTCCATACATTGAATTTACACCTGCATTTGCAATGATGTTTGTAGCTATTTTGGGTACTACTATAACACCTTACGTATTTTTCTGGCAAGCTTCACAAGAAGCTGAAGAAGATGTTGCTAAACGTAAGGTAAAAGAAATTAGCGAATATAACAAAGCTGGCAGTACTAGTCCAATGGCGAGTAATATTAGTAAGCAACCAAAGATTTCAAAAAAAGAAGTAACACTAATGAGATCAGATACCGCTGTTGGCATGGCATTTTCACAGTTAATCATGTGGGCTATAGTAACTACAACTGCTGGAAGTCTTCATACACACAATATAACAGATATACAGAGTGCAGATCAAGCTGCAAAAGCACTACAGCCTCTTGTAAAGACATTTCCTAATGCAGGTGAAATAGCAAAGACAATTTTTGCACTTGGTATAATCGGTACTGGACTATTAGCAATACCTGTAATGGCCGGCTCATCAGCATACGCGTTATCAGATACATTTGGCTGGAAACAAGGTTTGAACAAGAAATTTAAGCAAGCCAAAGCGTTTTACTTAGTAATAGCTGCATCTACAATAATTGGACTATGGATAAACTTCTCAAGTATAGATCCTATCAAGGCATTAGTATACACAGCAGTAATCAACGGTGTTGTTGCCATTCCAATCCTTATCGCAATTATGAGAATTGCCAATGATAAACGAATTCTAAAGGATAGAATCAATGGTCAATTATCAAACATTATTGGATGGGCAACTGTAATGATAATGGGGGTATCGGTTGTGATTATGTTTGCCACTTGGGGTAGCCATTGATTAGAACGATTAGAACATAAGTACGTATTGGGATTGATGCGTTTTAGAGGAACGACATAAAACAAATACGTTCAAGTAAGGATATGTGGCATTCAATTTCTCAGTCGCTTTCTATTTATATTCAAAGTACGGTAAGGACAAGCCGTAGTATATCCTTAATATTCTTGAATGTACATATAATATTGCGATAATGTCAAAGAGAAGAGATAAGGTCAAAGAGGATGTGAAGGACGCAAAAGATAAAGTGGTAGGTGCCAAAGACGACACACAAAAAGAAACAGATTATGAGTCAATTAAAGATTATGAATCTAGTGAACATATGTCTTCTAAAATGAAAGAACATGAACCGACTGCTGTAAGAAGGGAGATGACAAATGACTACTGAAGATGATACAAGAGCAACAAATCCCGAAGAAGCTAAAGAGACAGTCAGCAAAAAAGACATCGTGAAGGAGGTACTGAAACCAATCACCAAAGTAGAGTCCAAAGAAGATAAGGAGTTGCAAGAACAGGAGGTAGAATCAACAGGCGGAGGAATGGGAGCAGGAGGAGGTTAAACAGTCCTTTATGCGCAGACTAAGATTTCATCTTTTCCTGCCAGTTTAGCTATGATGGACTGAAGGCCACCTAAACCAAGATGAGCGAAATACACGGTAAGTATATTTAATATTGTAGTACTAGGAAAGTGTTTAGAGGATCGGGTTCATGCGTGAGACTGAGAATTACACGGTATGTTTATACTTGTAGGTTTATTTATCTTGGCTTGCCACCTTAGTGAAGCAGTCACGAATACATATACTGTAATTTAATAGTAGGCAGTCTTAAGCTGATTCAATAGTTGCCGTTGGTGTCAGACGTCTTAACCCACCTCCCACCATTTTCGCCCAAATTCTGGATTTTTTTGGCAACAGTCTTTTGCAAAAACGATGCTGATCTACCTAGACCCCGATTAAGAAGCTCGCTCGATATGATAGACTCGATTCTCAGAAATTGAAAGCATATTTCGATGATTTGAACATATTGTAGACAAGGCTTAGGGCTTAAGACTGGACAGAGGCGAAATGCAAACCTAGGAGATACAGACAGTATCATATATTTTATCACAATTTGATACTCCCTACCACGCTCTATAAGCAGCTCCAATATTTTTAGCGGTCCAACCTTATCCTTACAATCTAATATGGTATTTAACACTAAAAATTACGTTTCAAAAAATTGGTGACTTATTATGCAAATTGGCAAGATCTGCGTATTTTACTATTTCATAACCTTGTTCCTTTAGCTGAATAATCATTTCTATCTGGTCACTTAATCCATTTGCAGGATCCCTTGGATGTAATGCAATTCTTATCATGTTTGCTTTGTTCTCAATTAGCTGTTTAAAATGTCGCCTATTCTTGATTATGTTTACAATATTTTTTTTTGGATCAGCATACGAGTCCCAACTTAAGACTTTTGGAACCTTTACTATTTTAAATTTCTTTTTTGGACAGAATAATATAAACCTCTCTAGTATTTCAGCCAGCTTGAAACGTAGCTTTTTCAGCACTTTGGTTGAATACGGATTTAATCTCCACTGTGGTGGTACAAATACATCGGGATTGCTTATTCCAACCTCTTGAAATATCTCAAGACCCGCACGAATTTCTACTTCTACGAGTGTGGTTGACCTTGTATGAAAATCATCAATCTGACCGTTTTTCTTTTCATGATATAGTCCATGTAAAGCTATTTCTCCTTTGCAGTTTTTGATTTGTCTTATAAAATTAGGAAACCCAGGAAGATCTTCTTTTTCTCTAAAGAAAGGCACAAGACCAATGTTATATTCTATTCCTAGATTCTCTAACTGATCTGTAAAAGTAAAAATCTTTTTAGAAAAAGCAGGACAAGCATCGTGTATTGTTACAATAGCAAATGGTCGTGGCTGGCGCATGTTCTCATTAGACTACCCTAGAGCTTTATTATTATTTGTTCTCTTTCTTTTGGTCTTTCTTTACATAAAGAGGGAAACAACGTTCGTACCAAAGAAAGCAAATTCTATCAAAGAGATGAAGAAGTGGGATAATATTCGATTGCAAAATAAGTGATTGCAGATGTCTACACTATTGTCACCGAGCACGCCACGACTGGTCCTAGGCCAGTTTTGCGGTAAATCGTACGGAGAGCTCTGAAAAGTAAGATAAAGTTAATCATGCATACACTTACTGAGAGGATATTAAAGGAAAGGGCGCTTTCGACTCGTCCCTCGATAATGATATTTGATACATTATGGTGGAGCTACGAGAAATCCTAATCACATCTATGTATTAAATATGATCTCTGAAACTACTAATTTTTCTTATTATTATCAAATGCCAAAGTGCACAAACTATGAACCACATTACTCATTTTTTTGGCTGTTCCTCCAAAAGATATCAGCAATCGCTATTCTAACTGCCGAAATACCTGTTCTGAAAGGATATGCTCCATCCCCTTTGCCCGTATTCGGGTTTACCCATTCATAGAATGCATGGGGATGTGGCTCATTCTCAGAGGCTAGTTTAGAAAGTAAAATATTGTATTCTTCTACTCTATCGAATCTACTCCTAGCCAACATCTCGATTCCTGTGGCCCATGGCCAAAAGGTATGATTGTGATAAAAGTAAGGTTTAAGCACCCATGGTCCAGTAGACTTTAAATCAGCTTCTGTAATCAAAGGCCACTTATCTTTCCATATTCTGCTTTTAATCGCATCAAGAGTACTTTTAGCCCGCATCTCTCTAGGATCATTTGTTTGAATATGCGATTTATACCTGGTACCTTTAGTCTTGTCGTCATGTGTATTTTCGGTAATTCCAATCAAATAAAGAGAAGTGTCTTGAGTAAGTGTTTTATACGGGCCTCCGATATGATGTGATTCCTGTACGTCTATATAACAGCAATCCTGCTGGGACCATAGTCTATGTTCTACCGCACTTATTGTTTCATCTGCCAATTTGATCATGTGGCGGGCATCACTATCTCTTCCAACCTGCGTTAGTACAGAAGCAAAATCCTTTAGAGCAAGTATCCAGCATGCTTGACTATAAACGATCTTACCGGCCCTGAGAACAGTGTCCATCCAATCTTCATTATGATTCTGTTCTAATAGGGCATCATCATCTATATCACGACTGTTAAGATAATCAATCCTTTCCGCAGACGAGGAATGACGTAGTCTAGAATAACTCTTTGTTTTTCTTTTGTTGTAGAGGATGATTTGAGGTCAGCTGAGGAGGACTGTATCGCTTCTTTTGTAGAATTAGCAGATGGCAATTTTGGGTTAGAAGAGCGATGAATAGATGTTGAGATTAACCTGTGATTACCTGTATCACCAAGACTAGGTTCCTTCAAAAGAACATCGAGGATCCAAGATGTTGTCGATATCATCAATGCTGTTGAATCAATATCTGGATTTTGACCGTAAACTTCAGAAAAGTTATTCTTTTTGTCATGATATATCGTTGTAGGAAGAGCTCCTTCGAATTCTCTGTGCAAATACTTGTTTGCAACGAATGATTCAAATTTCGTTTCTGGCGAACCTCTACCATAAATAAATTTTTCTTCACCGCTTGATGTTATCTGGTGTGACCAGATCAGACGAAGCCGTTCTAAAATTTTGTCGATGTTTGCACCGCTCAGAAACCAGTCTCTGAGAATATACGACGCATCTCTACACCAAATCGCAGTGTAATATCCACCAGGATTTATTTCTCCAAGAGCATGTTCCTGTGTTTTTTTCATGAATTTATCTGCCTTAAGACGAAATTCTTTCCAATAATTCGTTGGTGGTGAATTTGAAGCAGCTGTATTATTAGGGGTATTACTTCCTTTCATCAGGACCCACGAGTAATAAAAGACCTATATGGTGTCTCTCATTTTTCTTTTTCTTTTTTTGTAGGAAGGATCGCAACAACCTTTATTCATAGCGTTGTACTAATCATAGATGAAGGAGAGCAACGGCGAGAGAATCTATGTCTCCTAATCTATATAAGTGCAGAGCATGTGGCAGACAATTCGATAACTTTGGCGATATGGAGCGACACATAGTCATCGAACACCACCAGAAAGGTGATATCACCTCTGAGGAACAACCTGCTGAAGAAACAAGTGGCTAACAGACTGAGAGTACCTAAGACTTGATATTTTCTCTTAAAGTTTGCTGTGACAGGCAAGCTATTGAACATAAGGCAGACATTGTACTAGTCATTTTTCATCCTATTAATCATTGGTGTTAACGTAAACGTCGCTACTATGCCGTCCATATTGGTGATAATTTTAGTTCGTCTGTGACAATGAAGTTTAAGTGGAATCTACCAAGAGCAAAGCCTTAGGTATATGTTATGATGAAAGGAATCTGGCTTTTGCCTACGTTATTAGGTTTGTCTATTTGTGCTCCAATTACGTATGTCCTATATGCTTCTTGCTTATCATTAGTCTTACACGTTTGGTCAACAAGGACCCGAGCGTACGTAGCTACAACAATAGTTTTTGAACCTACTTTAACACCATCACTCCCCACAATACAATATTCACCAACTTGGTAGTTCAGGCTTAATCGCCACAATGTGATCCATGAAGCTGGACTGTTCGACAATGAAGAGATAATTTTAGTTGTACGAACTGAATTATTTTATTCGAGTCAGCGGTCTTTACATGTTCTCGAACATTTACTTCCTTCCTCTGACCTTCTACTTGGCCTTGTTCATTTAACACCTTGCGCATTTCTCTCATCTTCCTTTGGGGAATTTGTTTCGTATTGTAGGATTACTTGCTGGTTCTCGAGGGGCGTGAACAGATTTTGTTAGTAAGCATCAAAGCCTTGATGGTTCTTGTGTTTCTTATCTTCTGTCTCTGATCTTATATGTTCTTTAAGTGCATCGAATGAGCTAAATTCTTGACCGCATATATCACATCTTATTTTTTGGTCTGAAGACATACAGAATCATACCAGCATGAAAAGTATAAAAATTTTAAAGCGGCAAACAGTCTGTGAGCATGTCCGTAGCTGCAGTGTTTATAAACGATTTAGCTCTTGTATTCTAATGACAACAAAACACTTGATGTCTAACGAATTGCTAGCCCCCACCTAAGTATACAATAACGGATTTCAAGATGACCGGCAGTCCAACAAAAAACAAAATATCAGACACGTACTAACACTTCGTCTGGATCTATACCCAGCTGTTCTGACTCTTGTTTGTTTTGTTGTAATTCTTTTGTCATTTTTAAAAAAGGTAGTCATGACAATATTATTAAGTCAACTTTGAAGTAAATCTTACCGAGTCTATCGTTGTTCCTTTACTGGCGATCAAAGGCTTAGTAGTGTTAGCAGGAGTAGGAGTAGACAATGATGTTGTGACGCTTCCAGTCATTACATTACTAGATTTGATATTATCTATAAAAATTGTAATAGGGCCGGTATAGTTACCATTGAATGAGATGGTCTCAGTGGCTCTTCCAGCAGTTACTGCCTGATTCGTCTTGTTCCACAGAACCTTACCACTGTTGGAATAAATGGTCATATCAAAACTATCTACTGGGACTAACCGTTCTATGATATTTGGTTGGCTGGCTGGCATACCCAGACTTGACTCACCTCTGATAGCTGATTCTTTTTGTGGGATTGTCTTGTTAGTTGGGGCTGGAGCACTTGCGTTTAGAAAATCAATTTCCATCTGAAATCCACTTTTAGGAAGAAGATTAGGAGATTGTATAGGTAATGTTGAAATAAAAGTCAGTTGCACTTGATATATCCCTTTCTCAGAGATCTTTGTAGTAATTGGTGGTTGTGAACTTGTGATTGCAGTTTTTGTCTGCTGCTGAGTATTATTATTGGCTGAAGAATTGGTATTATTTGATGTGCTGTTTGATATATTCCCAGCGTTAGTATTTTGTCCAAAAGCAAAGACAGATGGAAATAGTAATAATCCCATGATAAAGAAAAACAAAAAGCCTCCTGCTGACGCAGAAAATCGTATATGGTGTTTCGGGTGGACTTGCTCCGAATGAAGGAAACTGGAGTAATCACTCTCTAAACTAGATAATTTGTTTCGTCTCCGTAGACACAAGGTCTTGAATCTGGCAGTGTACCTATACGCCATACACCTATATTCACAATATGCTTTTTTAGAGTTACCACCTCCTCGTTCATTGTCTCGCCTATTAGCGAGACAACTAAAAATCTGTACTATTGTGAGACAACTCCGTTTTTGACGGGGTATTTGACGACTACTTGCGAAAAACGATGCTGATCTACCTAGTATGTGTAATATATTATTTATATATCGTACTATACTCCTGATTGCCTGATTGCCTTTATTGGATATGGTAAGGAGGATACAATATCGTGTATCATAGCGTATTCTTTTAAACTAAAATGACCATGATAGAAGTACGAGCCTGCAAAACGGTGACCCGGGTTTCTGTTCCGTTCACCGAAGGTCACTATTGTGGTAAAGGGGAAAGGCCAAACACGGGACTGGCTGATAATAGCCCTTTTACCTGCAGGAAAACTAGAACTGACAAGAGAGAAATGCATACGAAGAGAAAACTTGATTATAAAGACGGAAACGATGTTGTCCAACAAAAGAATTAGCATCTGGTAAATCTTTCTTTAGAGTCAGTTAATAGCCTTGGATAGGATTCACTAAAGATAAATGTAGTGCTACTAAGGCAATATGCAACTTCATTAAATTGTTCTGCACACGTCACTTACTATTAGTCTTTGTTTCCTTTTATGACAGGAGCGACACTTAAGCCGCTTTTTCTATCCACCTGTCTCCTTCCTTTTCATATACTCTTTTCACTGCCGCCCATGCAACCTTATGAGATACTTGTTCATCACTTTGCCTTTTCCCGCCACGTCTTTTTTGAGGTTTACGATACTGTTTCAATGCACTGGCATGAGCCTTCTTGTAGATCTCCTGTGCGTGTTCGGGAAGTGAATTTATCTGCTTTTTTGTCCTGGTCTCTCATTATACTATTGAAATCTATTACCTTGAAAGGCAATTCAGTTATGATGCTCAGCACACTATTATTTTCTCATTCTATAGAGAACATAAACAAAAGCAAACGGTAATCCGGCGACAAAGTATGCTGATTCATCTATTAATGGTGAGAAGGCAAGCACCATTCCAAGGTATAACGTGAAGGCGGTAGGGATTAGTCCAAATATTATGAACCTGTGAGCTCTTCTTTTGAATTTATCCACGTCACTATAAGGGAATTGTAAGTGATGATAAATTACAGGCATAACAAAGAGCGAGACTGCAATAGTTATGGAAAATAATGCCAAGACAAGAATAATTTTTTCAGTATATATTAGCTGGTTTGCACCTCTAATCGATATGTTTAGCAGAAAACCGAACAAAACACCGCCGAAGGTAGTTAATATTGCACTTTCTTTTAATACGGTATCGTAATCTCTAAAGAGTTTATCTTTATTAACGTCATCTTCATCATTATCGTCCATGTGCACTCTACCCAATATTATAGATGTCTTTGCTTTTTACACTTATAGATAAGCTAGTGAGATTATATAGATACTAACTAGAAGTTATATTGGAATTTGTTACCACACTAAGTTAGCTATGTGTCGGGTTCTTTTGCGAGCCTAACCGTAACACTAGGCTATTAGCATTTCAGGGATTAGTACTATTCAACTTAAATTAGGTGTAATTTTCACTCTGATTAACTTTGGGTATTAAAACAAGGATTGTTGTACCACTCCTCGCAGGGATAGCAAGTTTAACGTCAGTATTTTTTTATTTGCGCGGACGCAGTAAGATTCCTAAGTTATCATTTGATGGGTACTTCAAGTTCGATAAACAGTTTGTCACCGATGTTCCAAGCAAAGTGACAATCTATTGTGTCAGAATTGAAGACATGAATACTAGAAGTGAAGGAAAAGTTCGTTCTTGCGCTGGTTCGTTGACCGTGAATAGCAATATTTACAGAACAGTTTGGGTAAACGGCGAATCAAGATATTATACTTTTGTCAAAGAAGCATTATTAAAGTTGTTTGAGGTTGACTGGAACGGCAATACAATTGGATTCTTTAATACATTACGAGAAACAAAGGCTGAGCCCGCTTTAGTCCCATACACCGAAACTATCCATAGCAATATCATCATTGGATTAGGATCTAGTAGAGGTCATTGTCCTGAATCCATGACTGTGAGTATAGAGGACATAATTAACAACGCAGAAAGTTTAGCCTCATAAATAACGAATAGTCAATATGCGTAGATCTGTTGGCGGCCCAAACTGGATGGGATGAGAAGCCGTTCTCAACTGCATGCATTAGGATATCTTAACATATATGTACCTTGTCGATCAATTTTCCTAGTAGGTCAGATAAATATACTGACAATAACGATCATAAAAGAAG
>Ga0137365_10003786_pt1 | contig 12129 bp, 9 predicted proteins | sample SagtaG_9_FD_104799 | JGI IMG/M metagenome (GOLD analysis project Ga0137365, IMG submission 104799) | Vadose zone soil microbial communities from Sagehorn Ranch, Mendocino, California, USA - Sage1_L_40_16 metaG | ecosystem: Environmental > Terrestrial > Soil > Vadose zone | place: USA: California... | reverse complement strand
CGACAATTCATGGTAGTAAACTGTTTCCAGGACTCTGGAGACAGGTGGTCGCGTCTCTCCTGAAGTTCGGAGAACAGAAGACCCATCGTCCCTGCCACATCCTCGTTTTTGTACAGTTTTGCTGCGATACCATCAAGATTACATGTCCGTTCGCGAACGCTCTCGCTCATTAGTTTTCTCCCTCTCACTGCCGAATGGACAGGAGACAATTGACTCTCATCCATCGCTTGCTCAGGCTGCGGCTGGCAGGCTGGCTCCATCCAGCATGATCGTGCAGATTGCCTCGTAGGCTTGCGCCCAGGCATCGTGATACGCCGGGGTCCAGCACTCACCCAGTAAGCCGGCGAAGGTTTCCAACAGGATTGCTCCGACGATGGGATAGTGCTCTGGCAGGACGCCATAGGTGGCGTGCCGCTGGCCCAGGCCTTTGAGGGCGCTCGTCAACACGTCTGGCTTCCTGAGGTTCTGGATCACAAGGGCCAGCGCTCCCAAGAGTTTCTTGCGCTGCTCCTTCATGTCAGTCGAGGCAAAGAAGGCTCTCGTCTGGGGAAAGCGGGTGAAGAGCCGTTCATAGAAGGCTGTTACAAAGGCCTCCCCGCGGGGGGCAATTGCCTGAAAACTGGTTTCGAGTAATTCGATTTGTAAAGTCATCGTGTACCTTCTTTCATTCAGTGGTCATCATCTCATTGCCATCCACGGCCTACCTGGCCGGGGAAGTATTCTTTTTGTCTCCCACTCCTCCGAGGTCCAGCGATCAACTGGACCCCAGAGTGAGGTATCAGGCATTCGCTGGAGCAGATGGTCCCGGAGGGAAAGCGATGCCAGCCAGCAGACTCGCAGCCAGCAGGGCCACTGCCACCCTGGCGGCGCCCTTTTCACGGATCACATGGAATACTGATTTGTTCTCTTTAGTCATGTGTTGTTTTCCTCATTTCTTTTGTATATACTTCTGTTTATAATGAGCGGTTGGGAAACCAACCACTTCCCGAAGACGCTTGCATTTTAGTGCTCGTCGTGTCTGGTACAAGTATGCGCGATTCTGGCGGCCAGGACCATGTGCAAGCGACGCAACGACCCACGCAATCACCCACGCAATGACGCGACAGGGGAGTTGCAAGCTCATCCTGCAGGTGCTATCATGTGCCTGTAACGATTCCCTTGCTCCCCGCTGCGGCCGGGGGGAGCAGACACGGCGCGCTGTGCGCAGAGGAGAAAACTGGACATGGCGACGGTCTCATCGCAGAGCTTTGGAGACTTGCTGCGACACTACCGTCTGGCAGCTGGTCTGACGCAAGAAGAACTGGCGGAGCAGGCGGGGCTGAGTGTACGCGGCCTGAGCGATCTGGAGCGGGGCGCTCGCCGTGCTCCACGCAGAGAGACCATCCAGTTGCTCTCTGAGGCGCTACACCTCCCGGCAGCGGAGCGGACCCGGCTGGAAGCTGCCGCCCGCCAGCGTGGGGTCCCGGCGGCCCAGACATCAGGCGGGAGCGTGTCATCTCCTCCTAAAAAGGCTCCTGCATTGCCTTTTGTGGGGCGAGCCCAGGAACTGGCTCTGCTGGATCATGTGCTGACAGACGGCCCGCCGGTCCTGCTGGTGGCGGGTGAGCCGGGCATTGGCAAGTCGCGCCTGCTGCAGGCAGGCATCGAGCGGGCGGAGGCGCAAGGCTGGACCGTGCTGGTAGGTGGCTGTCATCGCCGCAGCGGCCAGGACCCGTACGCGCCCGTGGTTGGTGCCCTGGTCGACTTCTTGCGTCGCCAATCGTCTGCTCAGCAGCGGCTGCAGTTGCAAGGCTGTGCCTGGCTGGTGCGCCTGCTCCCGGAATTGGCCGACAGCGACGTGGTGTCCCGGCCCACCTGGACGCTGCCTCCGGAGCAGGAGCGCAGGTTGATGTTTGGCGCGGTGGCCCGCTATCTGACCAATGTAGCTGGTTCAGCTGGGACGCTCCTGGTGCTCGATGATCTACACTGGGCGGGTCCCGATGTCCTCGATCTGCTCCAGGCGCTGGTACGTGCCCCCACGGAGTGCCCGCTGCGCATCCTGGGGGCCTACCGTGATACGGACATCGGTCAAGAGGACCCGTTGGCACTCCTTGCCGCTGATCTGACGCGGGAGGAGCGCGCCAGCCGCGCCTTGCTCGCGCCACTGGCAGAGGCCGAGGCAAAGGCCTTGCTGGCCCAACTGCTGCCGGAGACGGCGGACGGGGAACCCCATCTGAGGCACCAGGTGCTGGAGCGGGCCGGAGGCGTGCCGCTCTTCCTGGTCAGTTGCGTGCAGGCGCTGCTCACTGGCTCCCTGACCTGGAATGGCAGCAGCCATGTGCCCTGGACGCTGCGCGAAGCCATTCTGCAACGGGCCGTCGCCTTGCCGCAGACCGCCCAGCAGGTCCTGCGGTTGGCTGCAGTGATCGGGCGCCGTGTGCCGCGGGCTCTACTGGTCACGGTAGCTGCGCGCTCAGACCTGACAGAGGAGCGGGTCCTGGAGGCTCTGGAGGTGTGTGGGCGGGGGCGGCTGCTGGTGGAGGCAGACGAAGATGCCTACCAGTTGACCCATGGTCTCATCCGCGAGGTGCTCCTAGCGGACCTGGGCACGGCGCGGCGGGCGCTCCTGCACCGGCGGGTGGCCGAGGTCCTGGAGGCGACCGTTCCGGCCCCTACTGTCACCGTCCTGGCCTATCACTACGCCCAGAGCGACGAGCAGGAAAAGGCCATCCTCTACCTGGAGCGGGCAGGGGACGCGGCACGAGCGCGCTATGCTCAGACAGAAGCTGCCAGCGCATACCGCGAGGTGATTGCACGGATGGAGACACTGGGAAGGATAGCCCAGGCAGCAGCAGTGTATGAGAAGTTGGGCATGATGCTGGCATTGCTGGCAAACTACAACGATGCCCTGATCACGTTGGAACGGGCAGGAGAGGTCTACCGGGTGGAGGGCGACCTGGAAGGAGAGTTGCGCGCGCTAGCACAGATTGGGCGCATCCACCGCTGGCGAGGAACATCCCAGGAGGGGTTGACACGGCTCCTGCCCCTGCTCGGCCGACTCCCAAAGACCAGCGCCTCGCGAGGGGCCGCTGCCTTCCATGTAGCGCTCGCCTACCTGTATAAGGGCGCTGGCCAGTATAGCGAGCAGTTAGCGGCAGCAGAGCAAGCAGCGACGCTCGCCCGCGCAAGCGGCGATGACTATATCCTCACGACAGCCCAGGAGCGCCGGGCAGCGGCGCTCCTGGCCTTGGGACGGCTGGAGGAGACATGCCGGGCGCTGACTGGCGAGGTCATTCCGACAAGCGAGGCGACCGGGAATCTGTGGACCTTAATCACCGCGCACGACAATCTGGCCGGAGCCTATGAATATCTGGGCGAATACCAGAAGGCGCGCGCCTCCCTGGAACAGGCTATTGCGCTTGACGAACGCCTGGGCGATCCCGCAGAGATGGCTTATCTGCTCTACGGGCGCGGCCTCAATGCCTTCGCTCTCGGTGAGTGGCAGCGAGCGCGCCCCGATTTTGAGCGCGCCGCAACCTTAGTTGGCTCGACCGGCCAGTTCTGGTATGCCACCTATCCCCCGCATGGCCTGGGCGTGCTCTGCCTGGCCGAGGGGAGGCAAGAGGAAGCCGCACACCATTTGACCCAGGCCCTGCGGCTTGCGCAGCGGAACCATGATCTGCAGGCGCTGTGTTGGGTGCAGGGGGCACTGGCCGAGTGGGATCTGTTATCAGGACGACCAGGAGCCGCACGAGTACGACTTGCCCCCCTCCTCGATGTGCCTGGTCTGATGGTGAGCTATAGCAGGGAAGCCCTTGCCATCCTGGCCTGGGCCTACCTGGAGTTGGGCGAAGCAGACCAGGCGCAAGCGCTGCTGGCGCAGGTGCTCGGGACAGCGCGGCAGGCACGGATGGGTCCCACGCTGGTGCAGGCACTGCGTGTGCAGGCCCTGGTCTTGAGCAAGCAAGAGCGCTGGCAGGAGGCCGAACAGGCCCTGCAAGAAGCGCTGACGCTCTGCCGTGGGATGGCTGCGCCCTATGCCGAGGCAAAAACCCTCTCTACCGCCGGGTTGGTATCACACCAGAAAAGGGAGTTGGCACCAGCTCGCCAGCGGTTTGAAGCGGCGCTGGCGATTCTCGAGCGCCTCGGCGAGCGTCTGTATGCCCGGTATATCGAACAGTTGCTCGCTCAGGGGGAACACCAGTGAGCAGGACCACCTGAAGCAAGCGGTCGTCATACCAGCGTCGATAGCTCACTGGGCAGGCGTCGAGTCCGGTGTGCCATGGATGACCACGAGAGCATGAAAGTAGGCCAGCAATGACAGTACAGGGTGAGTTACTCGAAAGCAGTTTTCAGGCAGTTGTCCTGCACGGGGAGGCATTTGTGACAGCCTTCTATGAACGACTCTTCACCCGCTTTCCCCAAACCAGAGCCTTCTTTGCCGCCACCGACATGCTGGAGCAGCGCAAGAAACTGCAGCAATCGCTGGCGCTGATCGTCGAGCATATGCAGCGTCCGGAAGTGCTGGGCGGAATGCTCCAGGAACTGGGCCAGCGGCACGTCACCTATGGGATCCGGCCAGAGCATTACCCTCTCGTCGGAGCGGTGCTGTTGGAGACCTTCGCCGACTTTCTCGGGAAACACTGGACCCAGGCGCACCATGACGCCTGGGTCAAGGGGTATGAGGCAGTCAGCAGCCTGATGCTGCAAGGCACTCAGGAGCCGCCTGTGGCATGAAGGGATGAGATCGCACCCGGGACTCGCAGGAGCAAGGGATTATCCAGTGGAGAATTTGAAGAACCTCAGCGGTTTGTGATTTACACAACCGTATATGCGTAATATAACAGAGTGATAATAGTTACCAACGATGAGGTTGCATACAGCACTGTTGCTCCGTGTCTATATCTATGCTACATTGACGGGCAAGTAAACCCCTTATAGCCTTACAAAGGCATTGTCAAAGGAGTCATGCCCCTTGCTCCGCAAAGACCGGGTATTTGAGGCATTACGATTGCTGTGTGCGCAGAGGCCGGCGCAGGGTAGTGTGCTGCGCCGCCATGCTGGCTTCAGCGCAGAAGAAGTGGCAGCGCGGGCTGTGGTAGATCGCACCAATGCCAGCCGTGATCTCAACCTGCTGGCCCTGGAGGGAAAGATCCAACGCATCCCCGGACGCCCCGTGCTGTTTAGGATCACGCTTCCGGAAGCAGGAACGCTGCGCCAAAGCAGCGAAAATGGCAAGCGGCGTAACGACCGGAATGGCTTACCTTCCGCCCAGAAGGTATTCTCGCATAGCACAGATGCGCCTGGCGCTTCTACAGTCGTATCAGCGGAGCCCCGCCTGGTCGTGCAGGAGCCCGGCAAACTACCTGCTGTCGTCGCTTCCATACAGGTTGGCGCTGTCGCTACCAGCTTTGAAACATTAATCGGAAGCGACGAGGGGCTGAAGGTCGCTATCCAACAGGCCAAGGCCGCTATGCTCTATCCCCCGCATGGCCTGCACACGCTGCTGTGCGGCCCCAGCGGCGTTGGCAAAACGACCTTCGCCCGGCTGATGCATGCCTTTGCCCTGGAACTCGAGGCATTACCCGCCGATGCTCCTTTCATCAGCTTTAACTGCGCTGACTACGCAGCTAATCCGCAATTGTTGATGGCGCATCTCTTCGGCGTCGTGCGCGGCGCCTATACTGGCGCGGACCGTGACCGCAAGGGGCTGGTCGAGCAGGCCCATCGGGGTATCCTGTTTCTTGACGAGGTACATCGCCTGCCGCCGGAAGGCCAGGAGATGTTATTTCACCTGATGGACCGCGAACGTTTCCGGCGCCTGGGTGAGATCACGGAACGACACTCGTCTCTGCTCCTGCTGGCTGCAACGACGGAAGATGCTGGCACTGCACTTTTACCCACCTTCCGGCGGCGCATTCCGATGACAATCAACTTGCCCGACCTGGGAGAGCGCTCGATAACGGAGCGCTATGAGCTGCTGCGCGCTTTCTTCACGACTGAGTGCAGCAGTATTGGCGCAAACATCCATGTCGAGCCACAGGTGCTGCGGGCGCTGCTGCTGTACGAGTGTCCAGGCAACGTCGGCCAGCTGCGTACTGATGTACAGCTTGCGTGTGCTCATGCCTACCTGGAGTATCGTACCGGTAATCTACTCGACCTGAATGTGCACCTGGGCCTCTTGCCGGATCATGTACGCGGTGGCCTGCTGCGCACTGCTGAATTGCATCGCATCCTGGAGCCGGTACTACACTTATTGGAGGCGACTCACGTCTTCACGCCCACTGGCCTGAGCCTTGACGGTTTGCCTGATTCGGCGCAGGACCTCTACGCTACCATCAGTCGTGAATTAAGTGCGCTGCGCAGAAGTGGCCTGCCGGAGAACGAAATCAGCAGGCTTTTGCACCTCGACATTCAACGCTACTTCCAACGCTTTGCCGCAGAAGTGATTCAGGAACGACCAGGAGCGGCAGCTTACCTGATCGATGAGCATATTGCTGCTATCAGCCAGCGTATTGTGCAGTATGCAGAAGAGCAACTCGAGCGCACCTTTCCGGAGAAGCTCGCGCTAGTGCTGGCTATGCACCTGACCAGCACACTGGAACACATCACCCATGGCCAGCAGATTGAAGGTCCAATCTTTCAGTCTGTGCAGCGTGCCTATCCGATCGAATACGAAGTTGCGCGTACAGCCTTACTGCGCTTTCGCTCCGCGCTTGGTGTGCCGCTGCCGGAAAGTGAAACCGACGTGCTGGCCGTCCTGCTGGCCAACGCGGACGCCTTGTTGAGCAGCGAACGGTCGAAGGTCGGTATAGTTGTGGCTGCCCATGGTCGGAGTATCGCGGCAGGGCTGGCGGAACTGGCGAATACGCTGGTTGGCGTCAACTCTGTGCGCTGGGTGGAGCTTACCCTGGAACAATCACCACAGGAATTAGTCGGTAGAGTGGCGGACCTGGTGCGTCTTGCCGATCAGGGTGGTGGTGTACTGCTGCTGGTCGATTTTGCCTCGCTTCTCTCCCTGGGCGAGCTGGTAACGGGGCAGACGGGCGTTCAGGTGCGTACAGTGGCGGGCGTCTCAGCGCCACTCGTCGTCGATGCGGTGCGGCGAGCACAGCGTCCTGGGCAGCTGACGCTTGAGCAACTGGCCGCCAGCCTGGCATTTTCTCGCGGTGTGGGAGAGCGTGGCAAGAGTGAAGCCAGTAGAGCTAGAAAGCCCGTATTGCCCAGGGAAATTCAGGCGAAAGAAGAACAGGACGACGGCGACGCAGACTCCGGCGTTTCACGCACTCCCCGTGTTATTCTCTCATTGTGTTTGACAGGTTTCGGCAGTGCTGCAAAGATTGCGGAGTTGATTGAAGAGCGCCTACCCGGCCTGCGCCAGCAGGGAGTGGAGGTTGTGTGTGTAGATATCAACCTCTCAGGTAAGACCGAAGCAGAGGTACAGCGCCTGGTAGGGAACCGCCATGTCGTCGCGGTTGTCGGCACCATTAATCCTCACCTGGAGAGCTATCCTTTTATCGCGCTCACCGATTTTCTTTTCGGCGACGGTGTTGCACGCCTACGAACGCTGCTGGGCGAAACACTCATCGATCCCGCTTTGCTACAACCTCCTACTGTTGAGCAGGAAACCGTGCTCACTACTCCACAGGCTGGTATGTCATCTTCTTCGAGCACTGCTCCGGCCTTCATGCAGCGCGCGGACCTGATGCGCGAGATTACACACACACTGGGCGAGCATCTCTTGTTCCTCAATCCGGTACGGGCTATGCCGCTTATTGAGCATATGATCGAACTGATAGAGGTGGAGGTTGGTGAGACATTTGAGCTTGAGGTGCTGGCAGGGTTAGTGCTGCATCTTGCCTGTATCATGGAGCGGGGCGTACAACACGCGGGATTGCTTGTGAGCGAAACGGTGCGCACGCTGGTAGAGCAGCAGTTCTCACGTGAACTGAGCATCTGCCGGCGCGCTCTGCAGGTGCTCGGCGCGCAGATGGCGCGTCCCCTGCCCGACGAAGAAGCCTATAACATCGTTGGTATCCTACGGCAGGTGGACATTTTCATTGCCGACAACTCATTGTATGCCCAGTAGAGCGGCCAGGACGCGTGTCATTCTTTGTGTGCTAGTGTGTAGCGGTTCTCCATCCTTGCGGGTGATTGAGGAGGCCGATAAATCGGCGGTGGCGGCGATCAATCGCGCCCTACGGTTCATCTAGAAGGATATAGACCCGTGTAGCACACAATTTGGCATGGTTGTTGCTGTGTATAGAAGTAACCCAGCGAGTCTCAAACCAGCCGATCCTAGATACTGTTCAGATTAAACCCGATCCTAGACTCTGTTGACGAATGACACTGGGGGGCCAATAGGTTGAGGAAGCATGGAAGGACACATGGCAGGAAGCATGGCAGGGGCAAGCCCTGCCACTACCATGAGACGGCCTGGCAAGGCGATGCATATGTGTCATGGTAGTGGCGTCCTTGTGGGTACCAAATAGGCATCAATCTAAGAAACAGCCCATCACCATCCGTAGGGGCATGGGCGGTGGAGTGGTGCGGGGAGGGCCTTTATGGCAGCCAGCTCCTGGATTCCTGGGGCATCATACACACTCGTGCTCCATGACGCCAGGTCACGGGACAAGGGCGACGCGGGCGGCCATAAAGGCCCCCACCCAGCCCAACACCACCCCCGCCCCTACGGGACAAGACCTTCGTCTCCATATCTCCGGTTGATGCCTATTGGGCACCCCTTGTACGGCAAGAGAGCCTGGGGGCTCTCAGCCATGTTCGATGGATACTGCAATCAGGAAGGCTCGTCGCTTGAGACTCACAGGGAGCAGTTGATGATACGGGTACTGATCGTCTGTAGCTGGGGTATGTCTACCAGTTTGCTGGTAGATAGTATGCAGGAAGCGGCAGCGGAACGCAACTGTGAACTAAGCGTCGAGGCTCTGAGCGCAGGTGAATATGTGGCCAGGGTCGATGAATGTGACGTAGTGCTCATTGCGCCGCAGATTCGTCACTTGCGCAAGAGTATCGAGAAGCTGGCGGCAGCGGCGGGCAAACCTGTAGCATTGATCGAGCCGTTCTACTACGCAACGATGAACGGGCGAGCAGTGCTGGAGCAGGTGCTGCGCCTGCTGCCTGGAGCGCAGGAAGGAAAGCCGGCAATATGAGCGTCATGATCGAACGCAGCAGCGCCTGGTTTGAGCGCTACCTTGTTCCTCCGCTCGGTGCCCTGGCGAGCAGCGTCTACTTGCAGGCTGTGCGCGACGCCTTCATTATTTTCACATTGCCGCTGATCCTGGCGGGGAGTGTTTTTCTGGTAGTGGCAAATCCGCCGCCCATCCCGGGACTGCAAGCGCTGATTGCGCCTTACCAGAGTGCAATCCTGGTACCTTTTCAACTTTCTTTCGGCATAATGGCCCTGTTTCTCTCGTTCGGAGTGGCCTACAGCCTGGCGCAGTATCGCCGTACGGAACCCGTACAGCCGGGCATCCTGGCGATGGTGCTGTTCCTGGTAGCGACGATGCCTGTACGCGACATCACGACGCTAACCCTGGGCGAGATCTTACCTTTCCTGGGTGGGCAGGTATTGCTCGTTGCCATCGTGATTGGCATTCTGACAACCGAGGTCATGCGCTGGTTTCGCGGGTCGCGTTTTACCATCCGGCTGCCTAAAAACGTACCGCCGAATGTGACGCGAGCCTTTGAAGCTCTCGTGCCAACGCTGTTCCTTTTGACGCTTGTCTGGGCGCTCGAGTGGTTCGTCAGTTCGTATACCTATCTGGGGATGGACCACCAGGTTCACCAGTTAACACTGCCTATTTTACTCACGCGGGCGATACAACCACTGGTGGTTTTGCAGAATAGCTACCCCGCGGCCTTGCTGGAGATCATACTGATGATGCTGTTGTGGTCGGTCGGTATTCATGGCATGAACGTAGTTACCGCCATCGCGCTGCCATTCTGGGTGAGCACACTAGCCGGCAATGCGCCCGGCGGGAGCGGGCATGGCATCGTGACCGAACCATTTTTCCATATCTTTGCTCACCTGGGTGGGTCTGGAGCGACGTGGCCGCTGGTGATCTACATGCTGCGGTCTCGTTCGGCCCAATTGCGCACTGTAGGTAAGGTAGCGCTGGGACCTGCGATATTTAATATCAATGAGCCCGTCACTTTTGGCGTGCCAATGGCGCTCAACCCTTTGATGATGATTCCCTTTGTACTGGTACCGGTCACCATCGTTACGATCAACTACAGCGTTTTTGCTCTTGGCCTGGTACATGTACCGGTGATCATGCAACCTTTTACCGTTCCCCTCGGTATCAGCGGCTTCTTTGCAACTGGAGGTGATTTTCGCGGGAGTCTCCTGCAGTTCTTTGATCTCGCTGTCTCCGCTGTTCTCTATTATCCGTTTTTTAAGGCCTGGGAACGCGTCCTGGTGGCACGCGAAGAGGCTGCTGCCCAGCCCGAGGAAAGCCAGGTGCAGGTCCGGGTGCAGGCCCGTTAGCACTCGTCGCGTGCGTATGTGATCTGGGCCAGAAAGGAGGCTATACCGGCAATTGTTGGCATTTGATTGGACGTTTTGTTGTACGAGTGTAAACCTCACACCTTGCAGGTGATGAGTAGGAGGACGAGATTTCGATGAAACTATTTACTCAACGGCGCAAAGGTTTTGCCGTTCTCATCAGTCTTGTGTTGTTCGCTTTAATTATGTCGGCCTGCGGCGCTGGTGGGGGCACCAGTCCTAGCGGCACTACTGCTCCCGTCAACGGCAAAGGGTGTACGAAGGCCGGCATTCTGCTACCTGAGACGGCTACTTCAGCGCGCTGGGATGGCCAGGACAGGCCGTTGTTGATTAAGGATATCACGACTGCGCTTGGGACTGGCGGCCATGTAGACTACGACAACGCCCAGGGCAACGATGCCACCCAGCTCAGTCAGGCTGAAGCAGATCTGACGAAGGGTGACTGTATCCTGGTAGTTGCTCCTCATGACGCTGCTGCATCGGCTGCAATTGTGTCGAAGGCGAAGGCGCAAAATGTGCCCGTCATTGCCTATGACCGCCTCATCCAGTCCAAGGACCTCGCCTACTATGTCTCATTTGATGGCGTGGCGGTCGGTCAACAACAGGGCGGCTACATTGCCGATCACTACAAGGACTTCACCAAGAGCGGCAAAAACGTTGTGATGATCAACGGCTCGATGACCGACAACAACGCATTGCTGTTCTCCCAGGGTGCCCATAACAAGCTTGACCCATTGTTCAGTGCCGGCACGCTCAAAAAGGTCTATGAGCAGTTCACGCCTGACTGGAACAACGCGACTGCACAGACTGAAATGGAAGCCGCGTTGACCGCCAACCACAACAATATCCAGATCGCCTATGTTGCCAATGATGGTATGGCGAACTCGGTAATTGCGGCGCTCAAAGCCCAGCACCTCAATGGGAAAGTCCTCGTAACCGGACAGGATGCGACGGTTGCGGGCATCCATAACATCCTTGCTGGTGACCAGTCGATGACCGTCTACAAGGCTATTGCCAAAGAGGCCCAGGGAACTGCTGACCTGGTGAAGGCGCTGGTCGCGGGTACAGGCGCTTCTTCGTTGACCAACGGTGTGACGGTGAAGACCTCCGATGGTACTGCTATTCCATCTATCCTCGAAGCGCCAGTGGCGGTGGACAAGACGAACATCGCTACGACGGTGATTGCCGATGGCTTCGTGACGAAGTCAGACGTCTGCCAGGGTATCCCTGCAGGCACGGATGGGGTTTGTTGAATGTAGCGTTAGTGGGTGTGGTTCATTTTTTGCTTTGAGCGCGGGATGGCGGGCAAGGCAGGGGACATGGCTGAAAGCCCCCCGGCTCTCTTGCCCGCAAGGGCGTGGCAGGGGCAGGGGGAGCATGGCAGGGGCAAGGGGGAACATGGCAAGGGCAAGGGGGAGCATGGCAAGGGCAAGGGGGAGCATGGCAGGGGCAAGCCCTGCCACTACTATACGCGGTCAGAGGCTGTTCCAGCGTGGTATAGTAGTGGCACCCCTTGCGGGTGCCATGCCTCCCTTGCGGATGCTATGTAGCCTCACGCAAAAATTTGAACCTGACCCCAATATGCCGGACTCTACCATCTCATCGATAAGAGGTGGTATACTTGG
>Ga0137365_10003785_pt1 | contig 12132 bp, 11 predicted proteins | sample SagtaG_9_FD_104799 | JGI IMG/M metagenome (GOLD analysis project Ga0137365, IMG submission 104799) | Vadose zone soil microbial communities from Sagehorn Ranch, Mendocino, California, USA - Sage1_L_40_16 metaG | ecosystem: Environmental > Terrestrial > Soil > Vadose zone | place: USA... | reverse complement strand
GGCGGGCGCCCTGGCGCTCGTCATCGTCGCGCTCGCGGTGATCAGCGCGGTGAGCATCGCGGTATTCCGTGGCTATCTGGTCCACCAGGCCGATCAGCAGCTGACCAGCGTCGTCGACAGAGCGCTCGCCCCCGCGCCCGCCTCCCACGTTCCCGGCCTGTCGGAACCTGGCGGGTTCAAACCGTTCCCCGGTCGCATCGGGGTCGGCGGGGTGGCCGAGCAGGTACTCGACCGGCGCGGTCACGTGCTGGCCGGCGCAAGCGGCGGCCCAGCCGTGCCGGCCAAGCCGGCCTGGCTCGCCGCACACGCGGGCGTGCTCGTCAACCTTCCCGCCCACGCTGGCGGCGCCAGCTGGCGGGTGGTTACCGAGCCGGTCCATTACGTGATCGCCCGGGAGCTCTTCACCGGCGGCAGCCCGAACATGCCCGGGGTTCCCAGCATGGTTGTCTTCAGCGGCACCGACCTGGGGGTGCACGGGCAGCAGAACGGCACTCTCGTGGCCGGCGTGGATCTGGGCAGCATCGGCCGTACCATTGATCAGCTGACCATCATCGACCTTGCGGTCAGCGGAATCGTGATCGTGCTGCTGGCCGGAGTGGGCGTGGCGCTGGTGCGCGCCAGCCTCCGGCCGCTCGCCGAGATTGAACAGACCGCGGGCGCCATCGCGGCGGGCGACCTGTCCCGACGGGTACCTGACCGCGACCCGCGCACCGAGGTCGGCAGCCTCGGGCGGTCACTGAACATGATGCTCGGCCAGATCGAGACCGCCTTCCGCGCCCGGTCCGCCTCGGAAGCGACCGCCCGCCAGTCCGAGGAGCGGATGCGCCGCTTCGTCGCCGACGCCAGTCATGAGCTGCGCACGCCCCTCAGTGTGATCAGAGGATTCGCCGAGTACCACCGGCAGCGCGGCGGGCTCGAGGAAAATGAGCTCAACCGCATGATCAGGCGAGTCGAGGACGAGGCGGCCCGGATGGGCGTGCTTGTCGATGACCTGCTGTTGCTCGCCCGGCTCGACCAGCAGCGGCCGATCCAGCGCAAACCCGTCGACCTGCTCGCGCTCGCCGCGGACGCGGTGCAGGATGCGCGGGTGCTCGCGCCGGGCCGCGACATCCAGCTGACCGTCGGCTCGAACGCGGCGTTTCTCGTGCTCGGTGACGAGGCACGGCTACGGCAGATCATCGCCAACCTGATGAACAACGCCCTGACGCACACACCGGAGGCCACACCCATTGAGGTGCGGCTGCGTTCCGGCGCACTCGGCCCGGCGGATCCGGCTTATCCCGCGGTCGTGCTCGAGGTGGCCGACAACGGGCCTGGTCTCACCGCCGAGCAGGCTGAGCGGGTGTTCGAGCGCTTCTACCGTGCCGACGCCGCGCGCACGAGGAAAACCGGCGGCACCGGCCTGGGCCTCGCGATCGTGAACGCGCTCACGTTGGCGCACGGCGGTACTGCGTCGGTGGACAGCGAGCCGGGCCGGGGCGCAACCTTCCGTATCACGCTGCCGCTGGCACCTGACGCCACGGGCACCGAGATGACGTCGGCTGAGGCACTGGACTCGCCGGTGACGGCGCCGGTGACGGCGGCCGGTGAGGATGGCCGCTGACGGTGGCCGGTGACGCTGGCCGGACACCACGGGGATCAAGCGCACTGGAGGACACCTGAACAGCTACCGAACGCTTTCGTTCTGGCACGCCACCGTGCCCGAGCCGCTCCAGCCTGGCCCGCCGCTGGCGGGTGACATCGACGTGGACGTGGCGATCGCCGGAGGCGGCTACACCGGCCTGTGGACTGCGTACTACTTGCGCAAAGCCGATCCTGGGCTGCGGATCGCCGTGCTCGAGCGCGAGATCGCGGGTTTCGGCGCGTCCGGCCGCAACGGCGGCTGGTGCTCCGCGCTTTTCCCCGCGTCGCTGACCAAGCTCGCGCGGATGGCGGGCCGGCCGGCCGCGGCCGCCATGCACCGGGCCATGCGCGAGACGGTGGACGAGGTCGGCCGGGTGGCCGCGACGGAGGGCATCGACTGTCACTGGTCAAAGGGCGGAACCGTCCAGCTCGCCCGCTCACGGCCCCAGCTCGAACGGGCTATCGAGGAAGTGGCGGAGGCGCGGGAGTTCGGGTTCGGCGAGCAGGATCTGCGGCTGCTCAGCGCGGGCGAGGCGAGCCAGCTGCTCGCCGCCACAGGTGTCATCGGCGGCACATACACCCCGCACTGCGCCGCCATCCACCCGGCCCGGCTGGCCCGGGGCCTCGCGGCCACCCTGCGGCGGCTGGGCGTGGAGCTGTACGAGAAGACCCCGGTGACCTCGATCGAGCCGCGGCGGATGCAAACCCCGGCGGGCACCGTCAGGGCCGAGCATGTGATCAGGGCGACCGAAGGCTTCACACCCGCCCTCCCCGGGCTGCGCCGGGCCATCGCGCCCGTCTACTCGCTGATGATCGCCACCGAGCCGCTGCCGCCGGGCACGTGGGACCAGATCGGGTTGTCGCAGCGCGCCACCTTCGGCGACTACCGGCATGTGATCATTTACGGCCAGCGGACCGCGGACGGGCGGCTCGCGTTCGGTGGCCGTGGCGCGCCGTACCACCTGGGCTCGAAGATCACTCCCGCATTCGACCGCGAGCCCGCCGTGTTCGCCGCCCTCAGGAACGCCCTCGGCGAGATGTTCCCGGTACTGCGCGAGGCCGAGGTGACGCACACCTGGGGTGGCCCGCTCGGCGTGCCCCGCGACTGGTGCGCGTCGGCCGGGTTTGACCGCGCCACCGGGGTCGGCTGGGCCGGCGGGTACGTCGGCGACGGGGTCGCCACCACGAACCTGGCCGGGCGCACGCTTGCCGACCTGATCCTGCGCCGCGACACCGGCCTGGTGCGGCTGCCGTGGGTGAACCACCGCTCGCCGCGCTGGGAGGTCGAGCCGCTGCGGTGGCTGGGCACCAATGCCGCCCTGCACGTGCTGGCGCGGGCCGACCAGGCCGAGGCCAGGACGGGCCGCGCCGCGCGATCCGCCGCGCTGTTCAGCCGCCTGATGGGGGGCTGACCGGCTCGCCCGCCGGGACAACGACGTACTGGCGCAGGTAGAGGTCGTGGAACGTCACCGGGCCGCGCGGACCGGGGACGTGGTCCACGTTGATCCCGGTCTCCGGCACGCCGCGGAGCTTGAAGCCGTCAAGCAGGCGCGTGCTGGCGTTCCAGAACGCACCTGTGCCGCGGTATGAATCGAGGAACTCCGCGGCAGCCGTTCTGTCTGAGGTCACAATCGCGGCGGCCAGCCCCGACGTCTCGGCGTTTGCGATCTCGGCGGCCTGCGCCGGGCCCGCCACCGAGTCGATGGTGACGGTGGCCTCGCGGCCGGTGTCGAGCGCCCACTCGTGGCCGCGCGGATGGTCGTGCGGCGGGAGCGATGGCGCCACCCCGAGCGCATCAAGCTCGCGGATGACGACGGGCAGCATTTCGTCCCACACGCGCGAGCAGATCAGCAGCAGGTTGAGCCGGTTGCAAACGCCCAGCCGGTCAAGGCTGCCCGCGACCAGCGTGGCCGCCTCGGCCGGGCTGGCCGCGCGGTCGATGTGAAGCACGCCGCCGCCGTCGGCGTGCGCGAGCGTCCGCACGCCGCAGCGCGCCGCCTCGGCCGCCAGCATCCGGGTGGTCTCGCCGCTGCCGCGCAAGATCACTAGCGGGATCAGCCGTGGCTGCCTGACGAGCTCGATGGCCGCCTGCCGGTCCGGCGTGCGGACGAGCTGAAACGCATCCGGATCCAGGCCCGCCTGGCCGAGCGCGGGCGAGATCACCTCGTCGAACAAGGCCGCGGCGGACCGCAGGGCGGCCGAGCCGGTGCGAAGGACCCCTGCGTTGCGCGACTTCAGCAGCTGCGACGCGACGTCCACGGTGACGTTCGGCCGGGCCTCGAAGGTGGCGCCGACCACTCCGATTGGCTTGCGCCGTTCTTCCAGCCTTAGCCCCGATGGCAGATCATGATGCATAACGGCTGCCGCGGGGAACTCCACGCCGGCCAGCAGCTCGATCTGGCGGGCCATCTGGCCGATCCGTGCCTCATCGAGGCTGAGCCGGTCGAGCAGCCCGCGGCCGAGACCGGCGGACTCGCCCGCCGCAAGGTCTTCGGCGTTGGCCGCGAGCAGCTTCGGCGCGGCGGCGGCGAGCAGGCGCGCTATCTGGCGCAGCGCACCGTTGATGGCCGCATCGCCGGCCTGCGCCAGGCTGCCTGCCGCCTGTTTCGCGGCCTGGCCGCGCGCGGCGACCTCCGTCCCGGCATCGATCACGAGCAAGAGCTTACGGCGTGCGCCTCGCGGTCAGTCCTTGGTGGCGCCAGCCGTGGAGATCGTCGTGACGGTTCCGTCCCAGTTTTGTGCACATTCCGGTCACGACATCTCCACCGCCCCGCCGCGGCCGGGCGCACAGGAACCGGCCCGCACCCCGGGGCGTCCAAAACATATGACCCTCTCACGGTTCGCCCGCACTGCCGCGGCGGCCGCCGTCCTTGGTCTTGGTGCGGTTGGATGCGGCTCACAGGTTGCCGCTACCGCCAGTCATCCCGCGCCGAAGAAACTCAGCCTGGCCGGCACAGCGGCGCCGGGCCCAACCGCTGGCGCCGCCTCGCCCCCGGCCATGCCGATGCCGGGGCCGGCTGGCCTGCCGGGCTGGCTGCACGTCGAACTCGCAGGCACGCTTCCGGCCAGCGGGCCCGCGCACGGCGCCGTCCGCAACCTGCCCGGCGGCACGGCACCGCTCGCCACCGTCCGCGCCCTGGCCACGGCCCTGCGGCTGACCGGTTCGCCGCGCCGCGTCGGGGCAGAATGGCGGGTTACCGGGACGGGCACGCTCGTTGTCACCGATGGCCCCCGCGTGCGCTGGATGTACGTCGCCAGCCCGCTCGCCATCCGGTGCCTCGCCCCCATCATCCGGGTTCCGCCCGCGCACAGCGCCGCGGGCGTGTCCGGCGCGGGCACGGGCGTACCGGCCGGCTCGGGAGCAGGCACGGCGGTGGGCAGCGTGGCAGGCAAGGCGGGCGCCGCCAACCCCACCTCGGGCGTCACGGCCTGCCCGATGAAACCTGGCCAGCTGGAACCGGCCGAGCCGCTGCCAACGCCGACCGCTGGCGCGCCGTCCGGGCAGGCCGCCGAGGCCGCCGCCGCGCCCGTCCTGCGGGCCGCCGCGGTCGCGGGCGCGCCACTGAGGGTCACCACCATCGGCTCGTTTACGTTCGTCTCCGCGGATCCCGCGGTTGACGGTCTGGCCACAGCCGGCTTCGCTACCACGGTCGGTGTTGGCCCGGGAGAGCGGATCACGCAGGCCAGCGGATGGCTCAGCCGCCCAGCGGCCGGCGCCGTGTACCCGCTGATCGGTGCGAAGCAGGCATTCGACCGGTTGAAGTCGTCCTCCCGCCCGACGGCAGGAAGCCACCCGCCGGAGGTGATGTGCCCGCTCAACCCCGACGTCCTGTGCGGTCGCGCCGGGCCGATCCGGTTGGTCCTGGTCACCGGCGCGACCTATGGGCTGGCCCTGAGGTATGACGAGGGCAGGCCGATGCTCGTGCCCTCCTGGCTGTTCAGCATCGCGGGCAGCGACCTCCGGGTTCCTGAGGTCGCCGTCGACCCGCGCTACCTCACCGGCTGACCGTGGGCTAGGCCCGGGCTAAGCCCGCGACTAGCCCGGCTTGGCCCGTCAGCCCCACCAGAACGCGGCCGCGATGATTGTGTACAAGCCGACCATCGCCGTGCCCTCGAGCCAGTCGGATCGCCCGTCATAGATCAGGAACGAAACGGCGACGGTGCCTGTCGCCACCGTGGTCACCAGCAGTGGGCTGAAGACCATCGTGAACGGCGTCTGCCCGACAAGCGGCGCGAGCAGGACGAGGACGGGCGCGAGGACCAAAGCGATCTGCAGCGGGCTGTTGAGCACCACCGAGAGGGCATGGTCGGCCTGGTTCTGCCAGGCAAGCTTGATCCCGACCGCATTCTCCACCGCGTTTCCCGCGATCGCCACGACGACCAGGCCGGCGAAGGCCTGCGAGATGTGCAGTGTCTGCATCGCCGGCTGCAGCGCGTTGACGAACAGGTCCGACACGTAGGCCGCGAGCACTCCCGTCACCGCGAGCATGCCGACCGCCAGCCACAGCGGCCAGTGGCCACCGCTGTCGGTGCTGCGGCTGTCGGTGCTGCGGCTGTCGGCGGTGCGGCTGTCGGCGGTGCGGCTGTCGGTGCTGCGGCTGTCGGTGCGTGCGGCCGCCGCTGCCGCGGGCCCGGCTTCCCTGCGCACGGACGAGGGGATTGACAGCACGAATACCAGCAGGAGCACGATCGCCGTCACGCGGGACAGGCCAACCTCGTGGCCAGCCGCCGGAGCATGAACGAAGCTCGCCAGGCTGGGCACAAGCATCCCGGCCACGGCCAGCACCATCAGTCCCATGATCATGCGGGCGCGGAAGGCGGAGAACTCGAGCACGCCATGGCGCACGCCGCCCACGGTGAATGAAACGCCAAGCACGAGCAGTAGGTTGGCCAGGATCGAGCCGATGATCGCGGCGGTGACGACCCCGGTAAGCCCGGCTCGCAGGGCGAACAGCGCGATGAACAGCTCGGGCAGGTTGCCGAGCGCACTTTGCAGCACGCCGACCGCGCCGGCGCCCAGCCGGTCGGATAGATGATCGACTGCCCGGCCCACCAGCGCGGCGAGTACCGCGATCGCCACAGCCGACACCGCGAAGGGCGCCACCTCGCCCGCGCGGTGGGCAGCGAGCACCGAACCGACGGTGAACACCGCGGCCAGCACGAGCAGGACAAGATCCGAGCGGGAAAGGACACGCACTGAAGATGCCGGCGTCATGGTGCACGACACTAGTGATCCGTGCCTTGGCGTACCGTCGGGTCATGTGCCGCAGCATCAAGACCTTGCGTGAGCCCTATACCGAGCACGTGACCGAACAGGACATGCGCGCCGCAGCGCTGCAGTACGTCCGCAAGGTGAGCGGGTTCCGCTCTCCGGCCCGGCGTAACGCCGAGGCGTTCGATCGCGCCGTTGACAGCGTCGCCGCGGCCACGCGCGCGCTGCTCGAGGAGCTTCAGTTGCCCGCGGCCCGCTAGCGTCTTGAGTCGGAAGTGCCGCGGCTCGCTAGCGTCCTGGGCAGGCTACGCGGCCCTCAGCGGCGCCAGGCCAGGATTCTGCGTACCAGGGTGAGCCTCCGGCCAGCCGGGATCGCCAGCCGGCCGAGGCGGGCCAGGGCATCGGCGAAGAGCGCATAGCCGCCCAGCACAATGGCTATTCCGAAAATTAGCCCGGCCACGACATCCTGCCACGAATACGCCACGAGGCACACCTGGAACGCCGCCATGGCCGCCGCCGTGCCCGTGGCCGCGAGGCCGAGCCCGCGATGCACCAAGAACAGCCCGGCGGCGACCGCACCGGCCATTGCCGCGGAGCCGCTCGGGGCCGGAAATCCGGCGACGGCGTGAAAAACGGGCACGGCTCCTTGCTGGACATTATGCAGGCTCGGCCGGGCATTGGGCGCCACGAACAACTGACCGGCGGCGAATGCGACGGCCGCCGCGGTAATTACCCACAAGGCCGCCCCCACGCGGGCCGGTGAGCGGCGGGCCTGCCACCAGCCAGCCAGGACAAGGGCGCCGAAGCCGATCGCGCCGTAGAGGGGATAATCGCGCATGAACGTCACCCCGTAAAGCCATTAACATAAGGACCAGAGAGACACTCAGGGTAGTTCAGTGCGCTCGGCGCCGCCAGGCTATGCACGGCAAGCACCGCCAGGTTTCAGCCGGTTGGTTTAATATTCTAGGGATATTTAGGTCGGTCTTTCCTGTCATTGAACGAAAGGTGATCCGCAGATATGAGGCGCGCAATCTGTGAGATTTTCGCGCATGCCGCGATTGCGCCGGCCGCCGCGGCAACGGTCATGCTGGTGACAGCATTCGCCGCCACCGCCGCCACACCTGCGCCGACGCCGGGCCCGACGCGCACGTACGACGCCGCGGACGCCGCCGGCTGCCGCCTGCACATCGGTGACGCGGGAATCACCGCCCACCGGGCTGGCGATCGGCGGGCCAGCGACCGGCGGGCCAGCGCGGTGAGCGTCGGCGCGTACGTCGCGTGCAGGCTCCCGGTCCGCAGCATTTGGCTCGAGGTCACGCTGTGGAAGACCGGGCTCATCTACGATCACCGGCAGGCCCAGACCACGGTGCGCGCGGCGGACAGCGATCACCTGGTGGACTCGATGACCAGCGTCACGTGCCGGGACAGGGCGATCAGCGCGTTCTTCGGCGTCGCGCACGCCGTCGTCCATGCCGGGAGAAGGCGCGGCGACGCATGGGTGAAGTCCCCGCGCACCATCCGGCGTCCTTGCGGTACCTGACCGCGGCGTGACGCATCCTGAAGGCGTGTCACACCTTGCCGCGACGCCGGCCCCGGCCGGCCACATGCTCACGATCGACCTCGAAGTCGCTACTGTCACCGATACCTGCGCGATCGTCACGTGGTTCACGGGGTCGGCGGCACAGGCCGACGAGTACGGGCGCCCCGCGCCTGTTCCCGCGGACACCGAGTTGCTCCTCGGCGATCCGGGCCGGCCGGAGACGTTGCGGGCCGTCCTGCACGACACGACGCCGACGGCATTCCACTACGCTGAGCTGACCTGCCTGGAACCGGGCCGCACCTACGCCTATCAGGCGCGCTCGGCGGGCCGGGTCGCGGTCCAGACGTCCCTGCAGTTCCCCGGCACACACGGATCCTTCGACATCCCCGGGGTCTTCACCACGCTCACCCCACCGCCGGGCACCTACCTGTTCACGATCGCGCTGGCGGGCGACACGCACGTGGGCGAGACCACCAGCGGCATCATCGCCGGCGGCTGGCCGCCGGCCGTACGGCAGGACCCCGGCCTGCCGCCCTATCCCGAGATGATGCTGGCCGACGTGCTTGGCGACCTGCGCCGTCCTGGCCGCGGCGCCGACGCACTGACGGTCGCCGGTGACATGACCGCGGAGGCGGCACCGCACGACGTGGCACGGGTGCGCGGCCTGCTGGACGGCTGGGGGCGGCTGGGCCAGGATTACTTCGCGGTGCGCGGCAACCACGACCGCCCGCACACGGGCCGCGCGTACGCGGCAGGCACGCCCGTCTCGTGTGCGCCCGACCACCACGACTGCTGGGCGGACGAATTCGGCTGCCCCTGGCAGCAGCTCAGGACGCACGAGATGGGCGGGCTGCGGATCATCGGCCTCGACACGACGAGCCTTGACGCGGCGAGCGGCACTCTGTCCAGAACGCAAGTCGCAGAGCTGGCCGCAATTCTCAGCTCCGACCCTGACCGGCCGACGCTGATGTTCGGCCATCATCCCGTCACCTACGATTCCGCCGTGACGACCGCCGCTGGTCCGTCCTTCAACCTCGACCAGGCGGATGCGCGGTCACTCGAAGCGCTCTACGGGCGGGCTCCTGGCGTGTTCTTTCACCAGTGCGGGCACACCCACCGAAACAAGCGGACCGCCGCACCGGACGCACCGGGCGTCGAGTTTCTCGAAGTCGCCGCAGTCAAGGAGTACCCAGGCGGGTATTCGCTGCTGCGCATCTTCACCGGGGGGTACATGGTCAGCTTCTACAAGGCCCGCACGAACCTGGCCCGGCAGTGGAGCCAGCGCAGCAGGGGGGAGTATTTCGGCATCTTCCCGCACTACGCACTGGGCACGGTCGCCGACCGCAACCATGTTGTGCGGCGGGATCTGTCCGGCCTGCGTCCGCTGGCCTGAGCGCAGCGGCTACCAGTCCCAGCAGAAGCCCACGACCGCGTTTTCCAGCGTCCTCAGGTAGTGATGAACGGAGTGCTGGCTATCCAGGGATACCGGCTCCCGCTCGACGACGCCGCCCTCGATGCCGTCCCAGCTGGCCAGCCAGATCCTGGCCGGCAGCATCTCCGGATGGAATTCAACCCGGATGTCGACATTCTCCATCCGCCCGCGCGAGGCGCGGCGGTAGTCGCGAGCCGGGCGCTGCGCGTAGTGGAAGCTCATCCAGTATTCGAGCGTGAGTGTCTCCCCCAGGGCGAGCGACTTGGTGAGCAGAATGTCGGTGCTGTACAGACCCTCGCTGATCAGCTTGGGCGGTCCGTCGAAGCCTTTGCATCCCTGCCCGACCTCGAGCGTCAGGTCGGCCGAGTCGAAACGAAATGGAATACGGTCGAGTCCCGCCGCCGTCGCCTCGATGACGTGCAGGGTCCGCTGACGGCTGGGCATCCCGTCAGGGCCGCAATAATGATGATCATGCAAAGCCAGCGTCTGATGCCGTAGCGTCCCGAGCGCGGCTGACCGCTCCGGCTCCATCGCGCGCGGGCCCGCCTGCACGCGCTTGCGGCCGGAGCCGTCCCAGAGCCGCCACAACAGCTCCGCGTCGTAGTCGGCAAAATCGAATGCCTCTATGAACAGGGTCAGCGCCGATTTGCTGAGCACTTTGCCCGAGATGACGCGCAGCACGGTGTCTTTGAGCTGACGGGGAAGAACCTCAAGGTCGCCGACCGTGCGCGGATGATTCCAGAGATAGTGAGCGAGCACGTCCGCCACCGCGAGTTGATTGATCTCGCCCCGCCTCGTGCGCTCGGCATACTGCACCCACCGCTGGCGATAACGCCCCGGCTGCATCAACAGCTCACGCAGATATGCGGCCGCCGCAGCGTGGCGTCGCAAGGCGGGCTTGGGACCACTCACGAACTCGGCCTACCCCAACGTGTGCGAACTTATTGCGACATATGAGAGTTACTCTACGACGTCGGCCTCGCCGGGGGGGCGAGACCGGATCAAAGGGGGAGGGTCGGCGGGGTCATGGACGTCTGCCGTAGTGTCACCGCTCGTGGGTTAGATGAGGCCTATTTCCTCGACCTGCTCGGTGACGCATGCAACAGCCTCGGCCGTTACGACGAGGCCGTTGACGCGTTGTCGCGCGCCGTCAAACTCTTCCGCGAGCAGGGAGCCCAATGCGCGCACGCGATGGGCCTGTTCAAGCTGGCACAAAGCCACCTGGCGCTGGCGAACACCGACCAGGCCATCAGGTACTTGACTGAATGCTTGCCGATCTTCCGCAGGCTGCACCTGCGCACCTCAGAGGAACGCGCGAGTGCCGCGCTCAAATCCTGCCTTCTCCCCACCGCCTGAGCACACGGCGCTGCAGAAACTCGGCCACCGCCCCGCGCGAATGCGTTATGCGGGTGTGCCGCGTTCGGGCGTTAGCGGTGCCGTGCAGAAGCGGCAGCGGGCGGCAGCCCGTGGCACGTCGCTCAGGCACTCCGGACATTCCCGCTCCGTCGATTCTTGGTTACGCTCGGTGAACTCGAGGAGGCGGTTGACGGGCACAAGCACAAGGAAATAGACAACCGCGGCGATGACGAGGAATGCGAGCAACGCGTTGATGAAGTCACCGTAAGCAAACCTGCTGTTGTGCACGGTGAAATAGAGCCCGGAGAAATTGGGCTTCCCGCCGATGGCGGCAAGCAGAGGGGTAATCAGATCCTTGACGAGGGCCGTGACGATCGCGCTAAATGCGACCCCGAGCACGACCGCTACCGCGAGCTCGACCAGGTTCCCGCGCAACAGGAACTTCTTGAAACCCTGCATTCTCCAGACCTTCCGGGGCGGCGATGCGAACGTGGCGCCCGCATAGTGCCCTGAGCCGGACACTGGTGCCCACGCTACCCACACCTGCCCCGCAATCCCGGTATCCCGGGCCGGCGTGGTGCCCGTGCGGTGCTGGGTGCGCCGACCTCCAGGTGATCTTGCGATCGGCAGCGCCATAGAGATGACCTTCGTACCGGGAACCGCCGTTTATGCGCCGCGAGGCTGACCTCAGGAGGTTCCGGCCGGGGCGAGCTCGGTGAGCAGGTCCTGGACTCGCCGGTCGATCTCATCGCGGATCTGCCTGACCTGCTCGAGCGCCTGGCCCGCTGGATCGGGCAGATCCCAGTCGAGATAGCGCTTACCGGGGAAGATGGGGCACGCGTCACCGCAGCCCATCGTGATGACGACGTCAGCGGCGCGAACGGCATCGCCGGTGAGCGGTGTCGGGTACTCACCGGACAGGTCAAGGCCGATCTCTGCCATCGCCTGCGCGACCGCGGCGATCGCAGC
>Ga0137365_10003784_pt1 | contig 12132 bp, 9 predicted proteins | sample SagtaG_9_FD_104799 | JGI IMG/M metagenome (GOLD analysis project Ga0137365, IMG submission 104799) | Vadose zone soil microbial communities from Sagehorn Ranch, Mendocino, California, USA - Sage1_L_40_16 metaG | ecosystem: Environmental > Terrestrial > Soil > Vadose zone | place: USA: California... | reverse complement strand
CGCCATGGGACTGGGACAATCTCAAACTGATGGTTTGGGGGTACTTTCTCATTCTCCCGTTTTTGTGGAGCGATTTGATTGGGCGCTGGGCGTTTCCGGAACGCGTCGTTACCTGCATCGCACTCTTCGCTTCCGGTTTTGTCACGTTGCTGGGCGGCTTGACTGCGGGGCATCCGGGCTTTGGACTGATTGATCGCGCGAGACTCGATGCAATCGGCACGGCGGTTCGACCTTTGCCCGTTGAGGCTCGTTTCGCTGCCTATCCGACCTACAATCATCCGCTCTTGCTTCAAGGCCGTAAAGTCGTTCTGGGATATCCAGGCCATCTGTGGACGGAAGGATTCGATTATAACAGTCCCAATAGTAAGCTGACGGCATTAATGCGGGGGGCGCCCAACTGGCGCGAAGCTGCTCAGGGTCTGGGCGTCCGCTACATTTTCTGGGGTCGTGATGAGACGGCGAATTATCAGGGGAGCAGCCGCCCATGGGAAACGACCGCACGGCGCCTAGCATCGGGCGACTGGGGCGCAATCTACGACCTGGGACCTGAATCGCCTGCTCGCTAAGGCGCGACCCGGGTTTCGCTGCTCGAGGATTGTCTCTCGGAGGCCGCGATCTTCCTACGCACTCGAAATGGATGCGCAAGGAAAACAAAATAGATCGCGCTCACAAGATCGGTAAAACTGCACGCAGGACTCGTTAGGCGCAGCGGGCCACTGCGCAGGGCTGCGAAAACACTTTCGGCGGTCAGCGCAGAGGGCACGGGGATACTCGTGTAATGGCGGCCAAACGCGTGCAGTCGATGCGCGTCGGACGTAGCGATTAATGGCTTGCCAAAGCGCGACGCTACTCTTTTCGCGCGGCGATTCGGATTAAAAAGGCCAACGTGAAAATGGCAAAACTCGATCGCGTCGAAACAATCTATTTCTCTAAGTAATCGCGATCCAATCGAGCCGCCGAACATATAAAAGGGATGCGGCGCAATTGTAAAAATTGAGTCGCCGCGCTGTGCCCGGAGTCGCCGCAGGTCATCAAAGCTCTTCAGTTCCGCCATTTCCTCGGCGGTCACATTTAGCACGATGACGTCTGCGCCGTGCAGACGCATCTCTGCGGCAGGGATAAGCAAAATCCCCATGGCCGCCGCATCCGTGAATACTTCCGGTCGACCAAAGACTGCATCGTGCAAGGTGATCGCAAGAACGCGAAAACCAAGTGCGCGCGCGCGTTCGAGCAATTGATGCGCGGAGTAATCCACCGCGTCTTTGGGGTCATCGAGCGTATGAATGTGCAGGTCGATTTTGATCCATTCTTCAGTCTCACTCTTGCTCGTGCTCATGCTTGTACTCGAAGCTTAGCCGTGAGTGGCAAGGATTTCATTCTCCTGGTCGCGATCATGCTCTAGTGGGATTCGTTTTAGACTTTCGATCACGATTACGAACATGAGCACGAGCACGAAACGATACTTGCCAGCCGCTGCGGACTGCGGAAAGTTTTGGCGCTCGCGCGAGTAAGGCTCGGGTGGTGGAATGGCAGACACGTACGTTTGAGGGGCGTATGCCGAAAGGCATGCGGGTTCAAGTCCCGCCCCGAGCACCAAATCGCGAGGTCAACTTGTTCGTTCGCTAGCCAGCTGTTCGACCTGGCTTTTATCGCTTACAGGTTCCGTTCGCTTTCCCAAGAAATCACGAGCCATCGCGGCAAGGAACGCTTTGCCTCCCAAATTCCAAAGCTCCACAAGGAACCACCGGATAGCGTGCTCACGATTTCCAAGATCGGGCATTAGACTCTCAACAACCATGCCCTGAGGCGTGCCTTGCCGAATAGCTGCTACAACTTTTCGAGCGAGCTGAATTCGGACGATCAGATGCAAATACTCACGATGTGTCAGAGCGGGCCAGGAGCCCTCCCGGATAAACGCGGCCACGGCCTTTTCTATCGCCGGCTTCGCCAATCCTTGATCAATTCGAAGAAACGCGACGTTTTTCTCATCAGCAACGTGTCCATGGCCAATGTGTTTAGCGACGCACATATCAAAGTAAACATTCTGCGCGGTTAAACGGTTGTCCCACGCTTCGAGTAGAGGTTCCTCGAATCCTGTCACGTTAGCCGACTGATACCACTGCTGCCACTCTTGAAGCGTATGCATTGGGAGTGAATGTAGAGATGTCTAACGGGCCCCTGGCAAAAGCGAAATCATGGGAATTGCTGCTTTATCGAAAAGCGCTGCGTAAAGCGAGCAAAAAACTCACCGCTTCTCGAACCAGGCCTTCTACAGGTGGATCGGCTGGTCCGAAAACGATGAGCTAGGCGGCAAAGCCGCATGCGATTTGCCAACGCGTTGAGGACAACGCGTTCCACCTAATTAGAACTTTCCGCGGTGTTTCGGTTCCGATAATCTCCGCTGCAATATGGAATCGCTTTATCTTGTCGGCGTCGCAGTGCTGGCGCTTTTCGCGTTCGTGCTGGCTGTTGTTCTTTTCAATTTTTTCGGTCTCTGGCTTCGGGCTCGGATCGCAAATGCGCCGGTGAGTCTGGGTAAGATGGTTGGAATGCGGCTGCGGAAAGTGCCGGTTGGTTTAATCGTGGACAATCGCATCACGGCAGTGAAAGCAGGTCTGGATGTTCGGAGTGATCCCCTGGAAGCTCACTACCTGGCAGGCGGCGATGTGAGCCACGTGGTCCTTGCCTTGATTGCCGCTGACAAGGCAGGAATCACGCTCGATTTCAACCGAGCTTGCGCCATCGATCTGGCCACCAAAGGAACCGGCAAAACGGTTTTGGAAGCAGTGCGCACGAGCATCAATCCGAAGGTAATCGACGCTCCGAGCCCAAACATGGGCCGCACGACGATTGACGGAGTCGCACAAGACGGTATCGGCGTGAAGGTCAAAGCTCGTGTTACCGTACGCTCGCATCTCGACCGGTTTGTCGGTGGCGCGACTGAAGAAACCATTATCGCCCGCGTGGGAGAAGGCATTGTGAGCGCGATTGGTTCCGCGCATTCCTACAAGGAAGTGCTGGAGAATCCCGATCGCATCTCAAAAACAGTGCTGGCCAAAGGTCTCGATAGCAACACCGCGTTTGAAATTCTCTCGATCGATATCGCCGACGTAGATGTCGGCGATAATATCGGCGCGAAATTGCAGACCGAACAGGCCGAGGCCGACAAACGCGTTGCTCAGGCAAAAGCAGAAGTGCGTCGCGCTGCTGCTGTTGCGGTCGAGCAGGAGATGCGAGCCAGGACACAGGAAATGCGGGCCAAAGTTGTGGAAGCCGAGGCGCTCGTTCCCCAGGCGATGGCAGACGCCTTTCGTTCAGGAAATCTTGGCGTAATGGATTATGTCCGGATGAAAAACGTGCAGGCTGACACGTCGATGCGCGAATCAATTGCGAGCGGAGAAAAGCCGCGGACGGAGGGAACGTAATTCGTGATCTGTGAATCGTGAATCGAAAACCGCTCGATGTGACGATGTAATTCTTTGAACGATTTAACGACGACCTAACCATGATCGCGGCCCATCTCGAAAATCTCCTTTTCCTTTTGCTCGTCGCGCTCGCTGCTTTGTTCCAGTTGCTTGCGAAGACAGCGGGCAAGACAGGCAAGGATCGGACAAGGCGAACATCAACACCGATTCCAAGCACGCCTCCGCCTGTCCGACGCGCACCGACAGAGTCAGACGAAGAAAAGATTCGCAAATTGTTGGAAGCGCTTGGCCAACCTACAACCTCGAAACCGCCGCCGCCCGTGGTGCCTCGCACAGATATTCCGCCTCGCCCACTTGCACCGGTGCAGCCGCCGATTTCACCGTTTTCGCAACTAAGACGAGAAAAGTCGCGCAAGCGCGAGATAATCCCGAAAGAAATTCCGTCGCCGCGGCCTGTCAGGGACGCGCAGAAAATGGTTCCACCCGCCTTCGAAGTTCACGAAGAACCGTCCCCGATTGCGCCGCCGCCGATCTTCAAAGCGCCTGCGGAAACTTACGCGGGAGTGACGCCGACAATTACTAAAGCGGAAGACCTAAGAACAGACATCGCCACGTTGCTTGGATCGACGTCCGGTTTGCGCGACGCAATGATTCTTCGCGAAATTCTCGGGCCACCGCGCGGTTTGCGAACGCTCGATCTGCTGTAGTGTCCGCTGTCCTCAGCGGATCGTGTCTTCTCCGTGCAAACCGGATGCGCTGAGGACAGCGCACCCTACAGCGCGGGGATCTTGAGCTTGCACGTGAATCTCGTATCCTTTCGCTCCGGTCTGCAAGCGCCGGCGTGGCGGAATTGGCAGACGCGCTGGACTCAAAATCCAGTGATCGCAAGATCGTGTGGGTTCGAGCCCCTCCGCCGGCAGTCCGTCTAAACCTCTCTCTTACGCGAGAGAATTAATCCGATATCGCACGAGCAGACTTCACATCCGCGCAAAGGCAAACAACTGCGACCGGTCGTGTATCCATCGTTTATGCTTGTATAGAGAGGAGAGAACCACAATGTTCCCTCGTGAACGGGAAGGCTCGCGACCAGGGTGGAGGCGAACCGCGTGAGTTTGTAACTACTCGCTGGAGTCTCATACTTTCAGCCGCAAACTTGGGAAGCGAAGAGCAGAAGGCACGCGATGCGCTCGCGGAGCTTTGCCGAACTTATTGGCGACCCATTTTCTCGTTTGTCCGCGCACGCGGCTATTCAGTCGAGGACGCGCAGGACCTCACGCAGGATTTTTTTGTGACAATACTTGAGCGCAACTGGCTGCAGCACGCCGATCGAAATCGTGGCCGGTTCCGCTCACTCTTGCTCAGGTCACTCCAAAATTTTCTCATTAACGCCGACGAGAAAACGCATGCTCACAGACGCGGCGGTGACGTGGAATTTATTTCGTGGGACGATTGGGCAGCGGAGGCGCCATCGCCATCCAATTCAGTCCAGGCGCACGACTCACTGCCGCCGGAGCGGCTCTTCGATCTTAGCTGGGCCACGACGGTGGTAGAACACGCGCTTCAACGCCTCCGCGAAGAATGCGAAAGCAAAGGCAAGCTCTGGCTCTTCCGAGCGCTAAGCCACCACCTCGCCGAAGAACGCGATGAGGTATCATACGCCAGTCTTTCTGCGGATCTGGGAGTTGCCGACACCGTCGTGAAAAAGCAGCTGCACAAAATGCGGCAACGTTATCGGGCCCTGCTGCGCGCTGAAGTTTCGCGCACGGTCGAAAATCCCGCCGATGTGGACGACGAAATCCGGTACCTGTGTGCGGCCCTCGCCGAGAGGACCGAGTAATTCTGATGAAGACTTCGAACGAGCGCTCTGATTCAGTCCCGAGCGCGACTAAAGGCGCCGCAAAATGCGAGAAGTGCGGCGCGACCACGCGACTCGACACCGGAGTTTGTGTTAGCTGCCTCTTGCTTGAGGGACTGGAAGCTAGTGGCGAGGTTTCTAGGGATGCTTATGAAAGCGTACTCGCTGAAGTAGACGCGCCGGATAAACGATGGCACCTGGGCAACTACGAAATCCTCGACGAGATCGGGCGCGGCGGCATGGGCGTGATTTATCGCGCGAGGCAACGACACTCCCGGAGGATCGTCGCCGTAAAGCGCGTCCTAAGTTATCAGGCTGATTCACATGAAACGCTCGTTCGCTTCCGGCGCGAAGCCGAAGCAGCGGCCAGCCTCGATCATCCGAACATCCTTCCGATATACGAGGTAAGCGAAAGCGAGGACGGTCTTCCGTTTTTCAGCATGAAATTCGCAACAGGCGGAAGCTTGCAGAATGCGGCGTCTTCTCTACGTCACGATCCCCGAAAATGCGTGCAACTCATGGCAAAAGTCGCGCGCGCTGTCGAGTACGCGCACGGCCGGGGAGTTCTCCATCGCGATCTCAAACCCGGGAACATTTTGCGCGACGATCGAGATGAACCACTGGTGAGCGATTTCGGTCTCGCAAAATGGCTGGATGCGAACAAGGACGTTACGAAGTCACTGACTGCTATCGGAACTGCGGGTTACATTGCGCCCGAACAGGCAGAAGGCACAGCCGCCGATCTAACTCCGGCCGCCGATGTTTATAGTCTTGGTGCAATTCTCTTCGGCTTGCTCACCGGCCGCCCACCATTTTTGGGTGACAATCCGCTTTCCGTTATTCGACAGGCCTCGGAAACACCAGCGCCGAAACTGCGCACGTTCGCACCCTCGCTCGATCGCGATTTAGAAACCATTTGCGCACGCTGTCTCGAGCACGATCCGAAAGTGCGCTACCAGTCCGCCGAAGATCTCGCAGCTGATCTGGAACGCTGGCTCGATGGCCGGCCGATTGTTGCCCGTCCGGTCTCGCCTCCAGCACGAATGTGGCGGTGGTCGCGGCGTAACCCAAAATTAGTGGCAACAGGCATTGCCGGTCTGCTTCTAGGCGCCAGCGCGATTTGGTTATTCCGTGGCGAGCTCTTCCGAGGATCGGCGTTTAGTCCTCCAGAAAAAAGTATCGCAGTTTTGCCATTCCTCGATCTTAGCCAGGCGAAAGATCAGGAATACTTCTGCGACGGTATAAGCGAGGAAATTCTTTACGCACTCGCGAAGATCGACGGACTGCGTGTCGTTGGCCGCACGTCGTCATTCTCATTCAAAGGAAAAAGCGTGAACGCGAGCGAAGTTGGAAAAAACCTAAACGTCCAAAATGTACTTGAAGGAAGCCTGCAGCGCGAAGGTAACCGCGTTCGTATTAACGCCCAATTGATTGACACCCGTAACGGCTTTCATGTTTGGACGGAAACCTACGATCGCGAGCTGGCGGGCGTCTTTGCCGTGCAGGATGAAATAACTCGCTCAATTGTTGAAGCCCTCAAGATCAAGCTCGCTGTTTCTCTTCCAACCCATGAACGGCGCAACACGGAGGCATACGATCTCTATCTGCAAGGCCTTTACTTCTCAAACAAGGCTAGCGAGGAGGATTTGCGCAGGGCGCTTAATTTCTTTCAGCGCGCGGTAGAGAAAGATCCGACATTTTCGCGCGCATGGACCGGGATCGCGAAAGTCTGGTATTTTCTGGCCGATGTTTACGTGAAACCACTTGATGCTTACCCGGCGTCAAAAGAAGCGGCTTTAAAGGCGATCTCGCTCGACGAGAAAGATGCTGAGGCCCATTGCTACCTTAGCGAAGCGAAACGCGTCCTCGACTGGGACCTCGCGGGAGCGGATGCAGAATTGAACGGCGCCCTGCAACTCGATCCCAACTCGGCACCGGCTCATCTTTTCGCGGGGCTGCATCCCCTCTTTCGCGGTGAATTGAAAGATGGTCTTCAGCTGATTCTAGAGGCAGAGAAGTTAGATCCAGTCTCTCCTATCATTAGCTACGTCGCCACCGCCGCCTACCTGGCCAACGATCGCATCGATGATGCAGTTAGCGAAGGTCAGCGGACGCTTCAGCTCGACCCAAATTACTTTTATCTGGATTCGGTCCTGGCTGCCGCGTATCGCGAGAAAGGCAATTTCCCCGAAGCGATCGCGCTATACACAAAGGCTCAGGAGGCAACGCATTTGCCGAGTAGCGGCCTGGCCATCACGTACGCTCGCATGGGCCGCTACACTGAGGCCAAAAGTATTTTTGCTCAGCTTTTACAAGCTAGGGAGCAACGCTATGTCTCAGCGCCTTTAATCGCCGCAGTTTCTGTCGCGCTTGGCGACAAAGAAGGCGCTTTTCGCGAACTTGAACGCGCCTACGCCGAACACTCCGGAGTGTTACAGTGGGTCGCGTTTCTTCCTGAATTCCGTGCGCTCCACTCCGACGCACGTTTCCCCAATCTTTTACGACGAATAGGTGCTTCGCACAGCTCGATCCTGGCAATCACCGAGACGACTCTATCAGAGACTACAGACCCGAGCGCTCAGACACACTTGACCCTCAAGATTGGAGTGAAGCCGCGACCAGGCACGCCAAACGGTCACGTAGTACGGATTGTCGTCTCCTTCTATGACCTTACCAAGGACAACAAAATGAAGCCAACTGACGCGCGGGTTGGCTATGACTGGCTTACACCCGCAAACGACTGGTCGGATGCGACTCCAAAGTTCCTTGTCGCAACTTACGTGCGTCCGAAGGCCACTGGGCCTTCGACCAATGAACGCCGTTACGGCGGCTTCGTTGTCCGAGTTTATTTCGACGGCCAGTTACAAGATTCACGGGTCAATCCTCCGGACCTACTAACACTTTTCCCAGCTGAGAATTAGTCTTCCTCCTCCAAACGCAACTCGGGGCTTCTAATCGTAATTACAATAGACGGCAAGCTTGTTAGCCAATGGAGAAGTTGTTACACCTAGTGGTGGAGATGCCCCGAGATGCCCTGTAGGAAACGCGCCAACGCAGATATCTATCTTGCGATTAGCATCGGCTTCTGTTTTTTCGCCCTTCGAGCGTTAGGGCAAGACGTCACGCCCACTCCGCAGACAGCTAGCCAACCCGTTGTTACAACGGTGCAGGTTATTGTGACTGGCTCAAATATTCCTACTGCTGAAGAAGTGGGCCCTTTTCCGGTCGACACCTATCGCAGGGACGACCTCGTCCAACTAGGTGTGCGTTCTGCCACTGATCTAGTCGAGCTGTTGCCTGCGGCTACTGGAGCAGTAATAAACGACAACGTCAGCAACGGCGGTAACGGTAGGGTGGAAATTAGCCTGCGCGGTATTCTTCCTAAAGAGACGCTTGTGCTGCAGGACGGACGCCGGCTAGCCCCAGTAGGCTTCGCCGGGGACACCGTTGACCTAAACATGTTTCCGCTCGGGCTAATTGATCACATCGACATCTTGAAGGACGGTGCCTCTGCCGTTTATGGCCCCGACGCGGTAGCCGGTGTGGTCAACATTTGGTTGATTCACAGATTTCGTGGCGCCGAAATTTACGGGAGCTATGGCAACACGAATCTCGGCTTTGCCAATGACATGGGTGAAGAAAGAGCACATCTACTCGCCGGAACTGGAGACGACAAGACAGACATTGTTTTTTACGCGGAGTTTTACAACCGGGCTGCGATCTATTCGCGCGACGCCGATATCTCTCGCAATGCAAACTATCTTCCCTGGGGCGGTCTCGACGGCCGCAGCCCCAGTTTCTTTGCCGGGCGCGTTGGAAACTTTCGGTTAATACCGAAGTTGTTTTTCAGCAAGAACAGTCCGCCTCCGCATTCAGCTCCGAACGCAGCGACATCTCCATTCTATGTCAATCCTTTTGCCGTTGCTACCTACCCGGACGGGAACTATTTCGCCTTTAACTTCGCGGCGCTCACGCCGGCCATGGCTCCAACAGACCGTCAATACCTATATGGCTCCATGATCCATGACATCTGCGACAAGTATTTGACTGTCTTTGCCGACTTTAAGTATGCGCGCACATTTTGGGATGGCGCATTGGCGCCGGCTCCATTTACGCCTGACGTATTCACAGATGTAACGCATCCGTCAGGAATATCTAGCTTAGGCATTAGCGTGCCTATTCAGAATCCATTTAATCCGTTCACAGTCCCAGATTACACGTCGCCAGGAGGATTTGATCCTAAACGTCCCGATACTCGGGTTAGCGCTGCGCCTCCCGGCACGGGATTCACGACCGCTGTCGGTTATCGTGCGCTGGAAGGCGGTCTACGCACGGACAAAGTTACGACGAACAATTATCTGTTCACAGGCGGCCTTAAAGGCAGGTTGGGCGAATTTGGCGAACATCTCAAGACATGGAATTGGGAGGTCGGTTTTCGTTATAATGACGACGAACGCATCGAGCGATCCGGTGGAGTCGTCGACAACAACGCTTTGCGCGCAGCCCTCCTTGATACAAATCCAGAGACGGCCTTTAACCCGTTCGCCGTAAACGCAAACAGCCCCTCCGTGATTAACAACATTCTTGTTACCACGAATCGCCTTGGTATAACACGATTGGAGCTGGAAGACTTCAAACTAACGGGGAACCTGCTCACACTACCTGCTGGACCACTCTCCTTTGCGATTGGCGGCGAGCACCGTCGCGAGTCTGCCAGTGATAATCCGGACGCGCTAGTTGCGACTGGGCAAACCACCGGCGGAATCAACTTTGGACCGACCAACGGAAGCCGAGATGTCTGGGCTTTGTATTGGGAACTCCGTGTCCCTGTCACGAGCCCGATCTTGAACTGCCCCGGCTTCTACAGCTTGGAATTAGGTTACCAGGAGCGATATGAAAACTTCAGCGATTTCGGTTCTACGGAAAGGCCAAAGTTTTTCCTTCGGTGGCAACCGATCGATTCGGGATTGACCTTTCGTGCTACTTATGGTGAAGCATTTCACGCTCCCACCTTGAGCGATCTGTTTCGCGGGCCAGAACAATTTTTTCCACTCGTTGTCGATCCGCGGAGTCCAGCCACCGAGTCACAAGTCGCCGCATTGGCCAGCGGAAATCCAAATCTCCATCCCGAGACCGCGTACGAATGGACTTATGGCGTTGTTATTACGCCGGGCAAATGGTGGAGTCCCTTGCAGGGCCTGACGATCAGCGCGGACTTTTACCATATCGACATCCGCGGTGTCACCGTCCAGTTGAATCCACAGTTTCTAATCAATCACGAAGACCAATTTCCAGGTTTGGTGATACGCGGCCCCTCAACCGGACCTAATGACCCGTTCGGCCCAATTGTTCTTCTGTTGCTTCCCGAAGAGAATCTAGGGCGCTTTATAGAAGAGGGCTTGGATTATGAGGCGGTTTATTCCTTCGATACCGCAAGGTTGGGTCACGGTGACTGGGGCAGGCTCACTGCGACTTTCAACGGCACTTACCTTGATCGAGCCGTGCTTCAAGCAAGTTCTGATGACAAGGAAAAGAGCGTTGTAGGCAAGTTCGGCGGAGGCTTCCTCGGGCCCGTCGGCGGTGGTTCGTTTACCCAAAATCGCTGGTACGCGAGTCTATTCTACGACGGGCCAGCGGGTTCGTTCCTGGCTGGACTCGATACTGGCTTAGTCGTGCACTACATTGGCGATTACTGGGACAATAAATTGTTCACGACCAATGGTCAGCCTCGCAAAATTCGTGAATGGACAACGCTGGATCTCATTCTGAATTATACGTTCAATCTGTCAGTCGCGCCGAAGCTCAGCGAAGTCCCCGGCTATGCCAAGGATGGCGGTAAGAACCTAAAATTGAAGGATGGCAAAGCGGCGAACCTTATACCCGTGTCAACCGCCGAATACAATCCATGTGGATGGCGTGCTTGGCTCAATAACACGACAATCACCCTCGGTGTGAACAACGTGATGGATCTAGAGCCACCGTTCGTCGCGGCCGCTTTCGAAAACGGCTACGACGAGGCGACGGCCAATATCAGGGGCCGTACCTGGTATGTTGCATTGAAGAAGCGCTTCTGATCTGTAGTCACGGCTCCGTGGGCTGTGTGCGCGCCCCTGACAAAAGGCGCTTCAGCAACAGTCGATCCGCTGTTTTCCTGCAATTCAAAGTAGATTTTTGGGAACTTTGCCTTTTATTTCCTGTAGGAACTAATGAATCACTATGTTTATCAAATCACTACAGATGGGTTTTATTGGGCTGGTTCTTTCCGTTGCGACCGCTTGGGCTGGGCCATCAGCGATTCAAGGCGTCGTGAAGGATGCAAAAGGGCAAGCGATAAAGGGTGCGGATGTTCGAATCGAGTCGAAGGATGGCAAACAGCTGTTCAAGACGGTTAAGACAGATGGAAGCGGTCGCTACGTTTCCGACGGTCTGGCTCCAGGTGTTTACCGAGTCACGTTGATCGTTAATGGCGCGGTTAAGGCATCGATCAAGAATACCACGACCAAGGCGGATCGGCAGACGCAGTTGAATTTTGACCTGAAAGCGGCAGCGCCGTCGCAAGCAAGCGCAGCTGCAAAGGGCGGGAAACACATGGTCTGGGTACCATCGAGGACGGGCAGTCACATTGGCGGCAGCTGGGTTGAGGTTGACGCGACTGATAGCGCGGACACGGGTGCTTTGAACGTCAAGCGAGGCAGCGCTGAAGCATTACGGCAGCAACAACTGCAGTCGACCGGAGGACTGCCGCCGACATCGTCGGGGGCGACGAGTCGTTGAGCCCTCGCTGCGACCACCACGGCGGAGTCTGAATTGCAACTTTTGTGGGATTGGCACAGCATTAGCTGATGCTGCGGT
>Ga0137365_10003772_pt1 | contig 12146 bp, 10 predicted proteins | sample SagtaG_9_FD_104799 | JGI IMG/M metagenome (GOLD analysis project Ga0137365, IMG submission 104799) | Vadose zone soil microbial communities from Sagehorn Ranch, Mendocino, California, USA - Sage1_L_40_16 metaG | ecosystem: Environmental > Terrestrial > Soil > Vadose zone | place: USA... | reverse complement strand
GATATGGCCCGCTGGCTTGACTACGACAAGAGCTACCTGAAGAAGCTGGCCATGAACCAGTACGGGCTAGCCAACCGTGACGCGCGCACCGCTGGCGTTAGCTCCGGCCTCCGTTAATACGGCGTGCGCGACCACGTCACGGTTGGCTAGCCCGTACTGGTTCATGGCCAGCTTCTTCAGGTAGCTCTTGTCGTAGTCAAGCCAGCGGGCCATATCGTCGTCCGCTGGCCGGTCCGTGAGCACGTCCAGCCACCGCTGGTATTCCTGCCGCTCGTCGCGCAGGCGCTGGCCGGCGTCCGCTTCGTCGGCGGCGAGGCGCCGTCGTCGCACGAGGTAGACGTCGATGCGGCTCCTGGCCAGGAGCCAGCCGCCGAAGGCCACCACCAGCACAAGGATCAGGGCGGCGCCCACCTGCGCGGCGAACATCTCGAGCAAGGCGATGACCGCGCCAAGCACCAGGCCGGCCACCCCGGCCACGAAGCCCGCGGTCGCCTCGGCCGGGACACGGAGCCGGTCGCGGTAGTCGTGCAGCCTGCCGTCCCGCCAGCGGCGCGCGATCTGCCGCACCCGCCAGGCGATCAGCCAGTCGACCGCGTAGGGTTCCGTCGCCGGCTCGCTGTACAGATCGAGGATCTCCTTTTCCAGCGTGACTTCGATCCCGGCGGTGTCCGCCTGCCACTTGCGGCGTTCCCAGGGCCGGTCGGGCGCGTGCTCGGTGAACTGCGACTCGACATAGCGCGGGACCTGCCGGCGGAACGCCCGCCGCCTCCCTTTCGCGCCCTCCGCGGGCCCGGTTTCGGCGTCCCGGAGTTCATTGCCGGTGACCTCGTGGTGGCCGCGATCCCACCCGGCGACCGAGTAGCGCGTGACGGGATAGTGCCGGTTATATTCCCGCTCCTGGTCCGCGAGCCGCCCGCGGGCGGCGAACCGTGCGAGCCCGAAGCGCGCGGCCGCATAACCGCCCCCGGCGAGCAGGCCCACCACGACGACCGCGGCAAGGACACTTTCGCCCAGCACGACCCGCACGCAAAGCACGAGCCCGGCGCTGATGACCATGGCGGCGCAGGCCGCAACGACGCGAGCAGAACGGCTGAGCACGGGAATTTCTGGCGTTTTCGGCCTCGGCGGCTCGGGGACGGCCTCGAAGAACAGCGGCACTCGCCGTTTCCTGTCGTTGCTCATGCGCTGGTTGCGGACGTCCTCGGCGGTCTTCTCCTCGAGCCGGTCCGCGATCCCGCCGGCCAGCATCATGTCGAGGTGGCGCTGGATGTGCTCGCGCCGCGCGTCGTCCTTCAGCATGCGGTACGCGAGGAGGACACGGTCAAACTCGGGGTCGGCGCGGCCCGAGTACTCCTGGCGCTCGAGACACTCGACGAGATCCCTGATCACGACGAACGCGTCAAACCACTCGTCGGGCCGACGCCGATCGGCAAGCTCCTTGGCGCGCACCAGGCTCGCGATCTCGCCGGGGCCCAGATCGCTGAAGGAACGGCCGCTCAAAACGGCCAGCGCCAAGTGGTAGGCGACATGATTTCTACTGATTCGGCCGGATATGCCCGAATCGGTAAGGAATCCCGCCCCGACGGCCTCCTTGATCAGTTCCTCGGCGCGGCGCGGATTCCCTCCATCGAGGAACTTGAGGGCAACGTCATATTTTTTCTCTGGCGGGTCATCACTGCGTACGTCGTAGAACTTTACGTCGAGATATACGGTGCTCGCGGAGCCGATCTGAGCGCCAACGCGTGAGTTGTCTTTTGCCCAGTTGGACGACTGGCCGGCCCGCTCATTCGACTCACGCGCGTAGGTCGAGGTCATGGCAGGCCGTGGATGGCTTTAACGATAATGGCGATCTTGGCACCCAGGTCGGCCGCCCCGGCGACCAGATCCTTCAACCGCCGGAGGGCGCCGAGCAGGCGCTCGCGCGCACCGCTGCCCGTGTCGGCGAGGCTCGCGTCCACCTCCTCGAGCTGCTCCTGCGCGGCGGCGAACTTCGCCGCGCTGACCTCGCCGCGCGTGAGCGCAGAGCGCAGATCCCTCCGCAGGCCCGCGACCTCGGCCCACAGGGCCGCCGGGGCCGGGCTCCCCGTGTGGACACCGTCGTTGACGACGCCGATTTGCATGATGACACTGGCATCGTCCCGCGCGACGTTCTTATAAACGTCGGCCATGATTCACTCGCTTTCCTGTACGCAAACCCCCGCTGTGACGAGTACTAAGAAGCCTCGTCGACGAGATGAGTCCGGAAACTCGCCATCCCCGCGCCACCCCCCTGATGGCGGTACCTAGTGTCGTGGCAAATCCGAGACTAGGCAGAAACATTATGGTATCACCGCGTTTTGATTTGTCTCTCTAACTAAATCGCCAATATTCCATGGCTTGTCCTTCCGCGGCGCTCATCACGTGCCCAGTCACTAGGGCGGGTCCGGTGCCACGCGCACGCGGCCCCGGCGCCGACGGCAGCGGTGATCATTGGCTGGCCCGGCGGACCTGCCATGCTTGACGGATGCCCGACAACAGCACCCCCCCTGACACCCGGCGGGCTCGCCTGTGGCAAGCGGCGGAGTCGAGGGGCATCCCGCTGCGGACGATCCTCACCACGGTCGGCGTGGTGGTCCTCGCCTACTTCGCCGGAAAACTGATCTACCGGCTGCGCGACGTCCTGCTCCTGCTGGTCGTCGCCGGGTTCATCGCCGTTGTCCTGAACCCGATGGTGGTGGCGCTGCAACGGTGGAAGGTGCCCCGCCGGGGTTTCGCGGTCACCATCGTCACCGTCTGGGCCCTGCTTGCCTTCGCCGGGCTGGCCGTGGCATTCGGCTACCCGCTGATCAACGGGATCACCCACCTGGCGGACCGGCTGCCGGGATATGTGGCCAGTGCCGAACACGGCAAGGGCTGGATCGGCCAGCTTGCCCGCCGGTATCACATCCAGACGTGGGTGCAGAAGAACGTGCCCAAGCTGGTGAGCTACGGCCAGGCGCTCGGCAAGCCGGCCCTCAGCGTGGGCAAGGGTGCAGTGTCGTTGATGATCTCGCTCGCGACCATCTTCATCCTCGTGCTGCTCATGCTGATCGAGGGCCCCAAGATGCGTACCGGAGTGCTTGGCCTCATGGCCCCCGAGCGGGCGGCGCGCTACGCCCGGCTGGCGCACCAGGTGAACCGGTCGGTGACCGGCTACATCCTCGGCAACCTCCTCACCTCGCTCATCGCCGGGGTGGTGGTGTTCGTCACCCTGCTCATCCTCGGCGTCCCCTTCGCCTTCCTGTGGGCGCTGTGGGTGGCGCTCGTCGACTTCCTCCCCATGATCGGCGGCGCCCTCGCCGGGATTCCGACCGTGCTGTTCGCGCTCGGCCACTCGCTCACGGCGGGCCTGGTCACCCTGGTCGTGTTCGTCGTCTACACCCAGGTCGAGAACCACATACTGAATCCCGTGGTCATGAGCCGGACGGTGAAGATCAACCCGTTGCTTGTGCTCGTGTCCGTGCTGGTCGGGGCGTCGATCGGCAGCTGGGTCGGCGGCTTCTTCGGCGGCTTTGTCGCGGCGCTGCTCTCGATCCCCATCGCCGGCGCGATGCAGGTCGTGGTCCGGGAGATCTGGCAGGCCACCGCCGTCGCCGCGCCGCCAGAAACCGCCGCCGCGGCGCCGCCCGAGACGGTGAGCACCGAACGGGAGCCGACCACGCCTGCGTGAGACGCTCCGCACGGCCCGCGTGCGCCAGCCCGCGTAAGCCGTTTTGTATGGTCCGCGATCCCTGCCGTCCTCGGTGGGCGAGGTCAGCACTCGTCGCCGCGCCAGGATTCCAGACCCTCCTTGACGGCGACCGCGGCCACCGCCAGCCCGGCGAGAGGATCGAGCCACCACCAGCCAAACCAGGTGTTGGCGGCCAGCCCGGCCAGGACAGCGCCCGCGAGATAGGCGCAGAGCAGGTTCTGGCTGCCTTCACTTGCCGTGGCGCTCGAGCCGAGGCGCGCGCCGAGCCGGTGCTTTGCGGCGCCGAGACCAGGCATGATCAGCAGGCTGAGCGCGGTGAGGACGATGCCGAGCACGCTGGTCTCGGCGTGCTGTGCGGTGATCAGCTTGTCCAGCGACTCGATCGCCACGTAGGGGGCGAGCAGCCAGAACGAGATCGCGACCGCCTTCTGCGCGCGCGCCTCGGCGGTCTCGGATAGCGTGCGGGAGCCCGTGAACCGCCAGATCACGACGATGCTGGCCAGCCCCTCCACGGCGGACGACAGCGCCCAGCCGATCAGCGCGATGGATCCGGCCGCGATACCCGCGGCGAGCCCGAGCCCGCCTTCCCCGATCATCCACACGAGGCTGGCCCACGCCAGGATCCTCGCCCACCGCGCGGCGCGCAGCCAGCCCGCGTCCCTGCCGCCCGCGGTGACCTGGGACTGTGTCACCCCACCTACAGTAGAGCCGCATTCACGGCGCGACGGGCTGGGCGCCGGGCACCGGCTCGGTTTCGGCGGGTCCTGGCGCCGATCGGCCGATCTCGGCCCGGCTGGTGAACCCGCCGCCGGCAAGCCGTGCCGCGATGGCGACAGGAATGAACGTCAGCAGCACCACGAAGAACACCACGACGTTGACCTCGGGCAGTTGCTGGCCGAGACGGATCGCCCCGAAGATCCACAACGGCAGCGTGTTCTGCGCGCCCGCGGTGAACGTGGTGACGATGACCTCGTCGAACGACAGCGCGAAGGCCAGCAGCGCGCCGGAGATGATGGCCGTCGACAGCAGCGGCAGGGTGACCCGGCGCAGGGTCTGCCAGCCGTTGGCGCCGAGATCCATCGACGCCTCGATCAGCGAGCCCGACGTCCGGCGCAGGCGCGCGAGCACGTTGTTGTACACGACGACGATGCAGAACGTCGCGTGCCCGACGACGATCGTCCACAGCGAGAATCCGATCCCGGCGTTATGGAAGAACGCGTTGAGCGCCATGCCGGTGATGATCCCGGGCAGCGCGAGCGGCAGCACCAGGAGGAACGAGACGGCTTCCCGCCCGAAGAAGCGGAACCTGTGCACGCCGAACGCGGCCAGGCTGCCGAGCAGCAGCGCGATGACGGTCGCCACGAGGCCGACCTTGACGGAAAGCAGCAGAGCCGCGCGCACCTGCGGGTCGTCCCAGGTGCGGGAGAACCATTTCAGCGTCACGCCCGAGATCGGCCAGCTCTGGATGTTCGACGGGTTGAACGCGTAAAGCAGGATCGTGATGATCGGCACGAACAGGAAGAGCAGCACCGCCGCGACCCAGGCCGCGAGCGCGCGGCGGGTCCATTTACCTGCCATGCCCGGATGCCCCTTCCGCCCGCGTCATGTCACAGCGCCTCGAACGCGCCGAGGCGCTTGGCCCCGGCCAGGTACAGCGCCATCACGGCGACGGGCACGAGCGCGAACGCCGCCGCGAAGGGCAGGTTGCCCGCGATGCCGACGTTGTTGTAGACGACGTTGCCGATGAAGGTCGAACCCGCGCCGCCGACCAGCAGCGGCGTGATGTAGTCGCCAAGCGTCAGCGCGAAGGTGAAGATCGAGCCGGCCACAATTCCCGGCAGCGCCAGCGGCACGATGACCTTGCGCAGCGTCCGCCGGCCCGCCGCGCCGAGATCGGCCGACGCTTCCAGGTAGGACTCGGGGATCCGTTCCATGGCGACGTACATCGGCGTGATCATGAATGGCAGCCAGATGTAGCAGAACACGATCCACATCGCCCAGTTCGTATAGGCGAGCTGAACCCCCGGCAGCTGCAGCTGGTTCAGCGTCCAGTTGAGCGCGCCGCGGTGAGACAGGATCAGCTGCCACGCGTACACCCGCGCCAGGTAGCTCGTCCACAGCGGAAGCAGGATGGCAGCCAGCAGCGCCGTGCGCAGCCGCGGTCCGGCCACCCGCGCCATGAAGAAGGCGAAGGGGAAGGCGACGATCGCGTCGGTGACGGTCACGGCGATCGCCATGCCGATCGTGCGCGCGATGATGGCACGGTAGGCGGCGTTACCGATGAACGCGCGGAAGTTGGTCAGGCTCCAGACGTGCTCGACCTGGTTGGTGAACGGGTTGACCTGCCAGAACGCCGTGATGAGGAGCACGACAAGTGATGCGACGTAGACGAGCAGGAACCAGGCGAGCGGCGGCGAAAGCACGGCGGTCGCGCGGGCCCACGGGCGGCGCCACAGCAGATCCGCGGCACGGCCCGCCCCTGCCGTCACCTGTGGATCACCCGGTGACCTCCGTGGTCCACGCCTGCTGCCACTGCGCGTAGGGGATGCAGTCGGACTTCCCGTTGCCGCAGTTGGCGATCGGCGTCTTCCAGAACTTGATGGAGTTGAAGTAGGACGCGGGCGCGTTGGCGTGGTACTGAGCGCACGCCCCCTTCTGCTGCTGGTCCATGATCGGGCACGCCAGCGTGTTCGCCGGGGTCTCGCCGAACGAGATCGCCTGCTCGGCCTGCACCGTCGGAGTGCTCACCCATTTCATCCACTGGTAGGCGCAGTTCGGATGCGGGGCGTGGGTGGCGAGCATCCAGGTGTCGGCCCAGCCGGTCGCGCCCTCGGCCGGGATCTCGTCGGCGACGGGAGCGCCGGCCGCCTGCAGCGTGTTCGTCTGGTACGGCCAGGCTGCCCCGACGACCGCGTCACCGTTCTTGAACATCGAGATCTCCTGCGACGCCAGGTCCCAGTATTTGAGGATCAGCGGGCGCTGCTGTTTGAGCAGGCCGACGGCCGCGTTGAATTGGGCCTGGGTCAGCTCGTACGGATCGGTGATGTTCAGGCCGGGCTGGGTTTTCGACAAGTACAAAGCGGCGTCGGCGATCTGGATCGGGTTGTCGGGTACCGTCACCGCGCCCTTGTACTTCGGGTCGTAGATGACGTTCCAGCTCGCCGGTGCGCTCGGGAAGCTCTTCTTGCTGTACAGCAGCACGTTCGGGCCCCACTGGAGCGAAACGCCGTAGTGGACGCCGTTGATCGTGTTGAACGGCGGCGCCTTCAGCTGCGGGATGAAGTTCGTCCAGTCGGGGACGAGATGCACGTTGACCGGCCGTACGTCGCCGCTGTAGATGAGCCGCAGGTCGGCGTCGCCGGATGCGGAGACGAGGTCATACTGCCCGCCGCCGCCGTTGGCCATCAGGGTGACCATCTCGTCGCTCGACCCGGCGTACTTGGCGTTGACCTGACAGCCGGTCTGCTGCTCGAACGGCTTCACCCAGGACGGTTGCGCGTATCCCTCCCACGCGATCAGGTTGAGCTGGCCCTCGCCCTTGCCGATCGACGTCGCCGTTTTCATCCCCGCGGTGGGCGGCTGCCCGGCCGCCCCGCTGGTGGAAGACGTGGACGAGGTGCCCGAACTGCCGCAGCTGGCGAGCAGCAGGCCCGCAACGCAGCCGATCACCGCGGTGACAACGGTTCCCGTCGTGCCGTTCCTGCCCATCATGGTCCCACCCCATTATCTGAAGCCCCGGAGCTCATCGAGAGTCCGCGGGTCCGGCGTCGCTTGGCTGAATCCGGTATGCCTGGTCCTGCTTCCAGGACAGGCACACACGCTCTCCCTGATTGACCGGCGGCTCGGACACATCGCCCGTGTTCTGCCGGACCACGACCAGTTCGCCGCCGCCGTCGAGATCCACGACATAGCGGGTGATGCTCCCGACGTAGACGACGTCACGCACCTGCCCGGCGCGCGCGGCCGACCCCGGGGGCACGGTGCCAGCGTCGGCACCGGCGTCGGTCAGCCTGATCTTCTCTGGGCGGATCGTCCACCGCGCGCCCTGTTCCGCCACGACGTTCGACACGCCGATGAACCCGGCCACGAATTCGGTTCTCGGCCGCTCGTAGACCTCGACGGGCGTGCCGACCTGCTCGACCCGGCCGGTATTGATGACGGCGATCCTGTCGCTCATCGTCAGCGCCTCTTCCTGGTCGTGTGTCACGTACAGGAAGGTGATTCCAACCTCTCGCTGCATGTGCTTGAGGAACACCTGCATCTCCTGCCGGAGCTTCAGGTCGAGGGCGCCGAGCGGCTCGTCGAGCAGCAGCAGCGCGGGCTCGTTGACGATCGCCCTGGCCAGGGCGACCCGCTGACGCTGCCCGCCGGACAGCTGAGAGGGCCGGCGGTGGCCGACGTCCGCGAGGTGCACCATCGCCAGCGCCTCCTCGACCCGCCGCCGGCGCTCCGCGCGCGGCACCCGGTGCACGGCGAGGCCGTACCCGACGTTCTCCGCCACGTTCATATGGGGGAACAGCGCGTAGTCCTGGAAGACCGTGTTGACGTCGCGCCGGTAGGGTGGCCGGCTGGTGACGTCGGTATCGCCAAGCAGCACGCGGCCGGCATCCGGGCGCTCGAATCCCGCGATGATCCGCAGCAGCGTTGTCTTACCTGAGCCGGACGGCCCGAGCAGCGTGAAGAACTCGCCGGCGGCGACATCGAGATCGATGCCTGCGACGGCGGCGACGCCCGGATACTCCTTGCGTATCCCGGTGAGCCGCACCGCAGCGGCCGCCTGCTTGCGTGACCCGGGCGGCGTTGAAGACGGGCGCGCAGGCGCACCAGCCCGGTTCGTAATCACGCCTCAGACACCTTCCAAACTCGTGATTCCGCACAATAACCGCGCTTTGACAACTGATGCAAGCGTGATCATGCATATAAGCCGCGTCACGAGCGCTCTGTGGAAACCGGCGCCCGCGGCCGCGAAGTTGTCCACAGAACGTCGTTTACCCCTCCCGCCCCTCTTGACAACCTGCCAAGATCAGCAGTGGGGCAACGCCCCCATAGGGAGGGTGGGCCTTGTAGGAGAGCGGCGGATTCACCGCTGGGCGCGCCGCGGCAGCCGTTATGTCGCTGCTTGCTTGCCCCGATGGCAGCTCAGGGTGCCTGCGGTGGCTGGTCGTCGGCGTCGAACGGGCGCAGGTAGAGCGGCGGCCGGTAGCGCAGGAACGCGGGCGGGGTGGCGACGAGTTGGCCGCCGAAGACGTTGTAAGCGGCGCCGAGGGCCGCCGCCGACGCGTTCAGCGTGGCGGGGTCGGTCGCGCCGGGGCTCCAGCGGCCGGTGTCAAGCCGGCGTAGCAGGTCGCGGGCGGCGGTGATGGTCTCGGCCGGGGTGAACGCGCAGTGGCCGGCCCGGTGGACGAAGACCTGGCGCAGCAGGCTGGCGTCACCAGCGGTCGCGACCACGCTGCGGTACGCCTGCTCGTTCTCCGGCACGACGAGTCCGTCACCGGTGGTGTGCATGGACAGCACCGGCATACTGAGCTGCCCGGTGAACGTGATGTTGTTCGCCAGATAGCGGACGGCGGCCGGGTCCGCGCTGACGCGCGGCGCGCTGTTCAGTGCGAGCAGGTCGGCGGCGAGGTCTAGTCCGGCCGCCCGGTACAGCGCCCGCACCTCGATTGCATCGGCCGACTTGGCCAGGTCCGCGGTGTAGTCGATACCGGTGTTCCAGGACGGGTTGCCGCCCGCGCGGGCCTCGAGTTCGGCGCGGAGCGCGAACACGAACGGGAAGTCGACCTGGGTGTCCCACAGGAACTGGTTGGCCTCCTGGCCGGCGTAGTCGGCACGCGCCGGTTCCGGTGAGAGCGGGGTGAACCAGCCGGGGGTGTCGCCGAGCGCGGCGGCGAGGGCCAGCCGCGCCCGGCCCTGCGGGGTCTGCTGCGCGGCGGCCGCCGCCGCTTCGGCGGCATTCAGGTTGCCGGACGGGTCGGTGATGCCGGTGACGGCCACTGACGGCGCGAGCAGCGTCTTGAACGCGAACGCCGAGTCCAGGGCGACGTTCCAGGTGGCGACCCCGCCGGCCAGCACGCCGCACATCGGCAGTGCGGCACTGAACCGGTCCGGATAGCGCTGGATCAGGCCCGCCGTGATGATGCCGCCGAGTGAGTGACCCCAGGCGATGGTCCGGGTGGGGCGGCCGACGAGCTGGTCGAAGGCGTCGAGCGTGCCGATCTGGTCGGGCAGGGCCTGCTGGATCGCCCATCCGGTCGACGCGTACGAAGATCCCGCGAGCGCGAAACCGTGGCTGAGTAGCCAGCCGCAGGTCACCGGGTCGCCGAAGGCCTGTGGCGGATTCGACGACCCGGGAGCCACGTACCCGTGGCTGTACAGGAACAGCGTCCCGTTCCAGTTGGCTGGTACGTCGAATCTGTACGTCGCGCCGTCCGCCAGCGTGCCGGTCGGCGGCTGGTCCGAGCCGCACGAGTCCGGGACTGGCGCGGCCGGCGTCTGGGCCTGCGAGGCGAGCGCGGGAGCCGCACCTATGCCGCCGAGGCTGGCTCCGAGCAGCGCGACGGCGAACGACAGTCTTAACGATCTCCGCGTCAACAGCACAGCTGGACTGTAACGCGCCTTGACCAGTTGCGACAGTCCCCAGTTACCGGCCGGTCGGCGTGCGTACTCCCCGTGTTCACGCGAGGATCGAGCCGCCGAGGTGGCTGGCCATCTGCTGGCCCTCGATCTCGTGCCGCCCCTCGGAGATGCCGCGGGCTCACCCTGTTTGGAGGATGCCAGCGCCCGTGGGTGATGTTTGCCTGAAATCTGCAGCAGGAGCCGATCGTCGTGTTTGACGGCCAGAGGGTGTCACGCATGGCTCGAAGGGGTGGCGATGACCGTGATGGCGATCCATCAAGACGGCGCTTCGCACCCTCGGCCTCATCGAGCAAAATCGACCGGCCATCCGCGCGGCCGGGCCCGGCACCACACGCTCCGGGCGGGTGAGCCGTTGTGGTACTCGACCTCATAATTATCGGGCTCGCGATCACTTTAGAGCCACTCACGATCGTGGCGTTCATCTTGATCCTCGGTGCCGAGAAAGGCGTCAGGAAAGGGCTCGCGTTCATCCTTGGCTGGATGGCCTGCCTGGTGGCGGTGCTCGCGGCCGTAATTCTCTTGACCGGGGGTAAGCCGCCGGAGCCGCATACGGCGCCCTCGACCGCGGCCCTGGTGGTCAAGGCACTTCTCGGCGTCGTGCTGATATGGGTGGCCTTCCGTCAGCGTCGCCACATGGGGCGGCCCAGGAAGCAGCCAGGCTGGATGGCGCGCCTGGACCACCTGTCACTGTGGACGGCCGCCGGGCTGGGCGTCTTCCTGCAGCCATGGTCGCTGGTGGCCGCCGGTGCGGCCACGGTCGTACAGGCGAAGCTGTCGACCGCTGGTGACTGGCTGACGCTGGTGCTGTTCTGCCTGCTCGCCACGTCGAGCTTCCTGGCCATGGAGCTTTACGCCGCCTTCGCGCCCGCGGCGGCCGGCGCGCGGATGGAGCAACTGCGGAAATGGATCGACATGCACACCGACCAAGCGATCGTCGCGTTGTCGCTGGTCGTGGGCTGCTGGCTGCTCGCCGACAGCATCTACCTCATCGTGTCGTAGCGCCCTCCGACAGCAAGGTGGCAGCAACATCGACATCATCGTCAGGCACAAGGCTCCAGCCGCGACGCGCACGAACGAAGTGGGAGTGCTGATCGGCAGCGGCGTGATGTGACGCGCGGCGTTCAGGCTGCGCAGGAATGAGAGGGACGGGGGCAGGGGCGTGACCCTGGTCGTGGTGTTGGCCTTGGCCGCCGCTTTCTCCAACGCGGTCAACCTGATGACTCAGCACTCGGCGAGCGTCGGCGCCCCGAAGCGGGAGAAGGGCTGGCGGCTGGCCGTCTACCTGGTCCGGCAGCCGCTGTGGCTGCTCGGGGGTGTCGCCGCGGTGGGTTCGTACGTTTTCCAGGCCGTCGCCCTGCACAACGGCCCGCTGTCGGTGGTCCAGCCCGTTCTGGTCACTGAGCTGGTCTTCGTCCTGGTGCTGCGCCGGGTGTGGATCCACCAGGACGTAGCCGGCGCCGCATGGGCTGCCGTGCTGGTCGTCTGCGTGGCACTGGCCGTGTTCCTCACCGCGGCTGAGCCCACTGGCGGCCGCCCGGCCCCGGAGACAGCGGAGTGGCTGTCCGCCTTGCTCGTGTTCGGCGGGGCCATCGCCGTGCTCGCGGCGGCGGGCAGGCGGGGCTCACCGGTGCGCCGCGCCGCCGTGTTCGCGGCCGCCGCGGCGCTCACGTGGGCGCTAGAGGCAACATTCCTCAAAACGGCGACCGACACATTCGTCGCGTCCGGTATCGGTGGCATGCTCACGCGCTGGCCCGTGTACGCGGTGATCGCCGCTGCGGCAATCGGCACGCTGCTCCAGCAG
>Ga0137365_10003771_pt1 | contig 12147 bp, 7 predicted proteins | sample SagtaG_9_FD_104799 | JGI IMG/M metagenome (GOLD analysis project Ga0137365, IMG submission 104799) | Vadose zone soil microbial communities from Sagehorn Ranch, Mendocino, California, USA - Sage1_L_40_16 metaG | ecosystem: Environmental > Terrestrial > Soil > Vadose zone | place: USA: California... | reverse complement strand
GAACTCCCCAAGCACGCCGCTGACGCGCTGCTGGAGCACCGCAAGCGCCAGGCGGCGCAGAGGCTGAAGGCAGGCAAGCTGTGGCAGGACCACAACCTCGTCTTCAGCACAAAGATCGGCACGCCGCTGGATGACGCGAACGTCCGCCGGTCGTTCAAGGCGATCACCAAGGCCGCCGGAATCGGCGAGAACTGGACGCCAAGAGAGCTGCGCCACTCGTTCGTGTCGATCATGAGCGACAACGGCGTGACGATCGAGGCCATCGCCGATCTCGTCGGTCACAGGACGACGGCGGTAACCGAAAGGGTCTACCGCCACCAACTCAAGCCCGTGATCACCAAGGGCGCTGAGACCATGAACACCATCTTCAACCAGCACAAGGACGCCAAGTCCGCATGACCGAATGGCTCCCCGTTTGGCTCCCCGCCAGACTTTCAAGATCGAAGCTGCACCCGCGCGCAGACCGCGAAACAGCGTCTGACGTGCCAGGTCAGGTGAGAGCCGCCTGTCGGAATCGAACCGACGACCTGTTCATTACGAGTGAACCGCTCTGCCGACTGAGCTAAGGCGGCGCGGCCGTCCGCGAACGGCGCGTGACGAGTGTACCCAATGCGCCTACGGGCAGACGGTCCCACTCCTCGGCACGGCCCCGTCAATCAAATAGCGGTTCACGATCCCGTCCACGCATGAGCTGCCCATCTTGTAAGCGGTGTGGCCGTCACCGTTCCTGCCGAGCAGGACACCCGACGACAGGTCGCGGGCGAGCGCCTGCGCCCACCGGTACGGGGTGGCCGGATCCCTCGTGGTTCCCACGACCAGGATCGGCGGGGCGCCAGCCGCCCGCATCGCGGGCACGGGCGCGGCGCGGACCGGCCAGTACGCGCACGGCAGGCTGCCCCACATGATCAGCGCGCCGAACTGGGGCGCATCCTGTCGTGCGGTGGCGGCGGCCGGCGGCCATGCGCTCAGGGCGCGCGGCCACGGCCGGTCGATGCAGTTGATCGCCATGTTGGATTCCACCAGGTTGCTGTAGCTCCCGCTGTTGCCTCGTTCCACCAGCGCGTCGGACAGCTCGATCAGCAGCGTCCCGTCTCCCGCGAAACCGTTGCGGAGAGCTTGGCGGAGCAGCGGCCAGTATGCCTTGCTGTAGAGCGCGGCAAGTATCCCGCCGGCGATGAGGGCCTGGTTCGCCGGACGCCCGTCGCCGAGATCATTGGCGAGCGGCGCGTGGTCGGTACGGCTCAGCAGCCCCTGCAGTTTCGCGATCGCCACGGTCACGCCCGCAGCGGCGGCGGTCCCACCGGCCAGGCCGGAACCGCCCGCCTGGCCGAGCGGGCAGCCCTGCCGCTTCAGGCAGTCCGCGGCGAACGAGCGGAACGCGACCTGGAAGCCTTCCGCCTGCACGATGTTCTCGTCGATCGCGGACTCTCCCGGGTCGAGGGCACCGTCGAGCACGAGCGCGCGCACCCGGTGTGGGAAGAGCTGCGCGTAGTAGGTGCCAAGGTAGGTCCCGTAGGACTTGCCGAGGTAGGTGAGCTTGGCGTCGCCGAGCGCGGCACGCAGGATGTCCAGATCCCTGGCGGCGTCGGCCGTGCCGACATACGGCAGCAGCGAGCCGGACTCGCGCTCACACGCCTGCCCGAAGGACCTGCTCTGCGAGATCAGGGCGGACATTTCTGCCGGGTTGTCCGGGGTGTCGTCGGTCCCGAGGTACCTGTCGAGCTGTGGCCCGTTCATGCACCGCACCGCGGGCCTGCTTCCCCCGACCCCGCGTGGGTCGAAGCCGACCACATCGAACCGCGCGAGCACGGCGGCAGGCAGGGCGCTGCGTGCCTGCCGCGCATAGTCGACCCCGGACCCGCCTGGCCCGCCGGGGTTGACCACGATCGAGCCGATGCGCCGTGCGGCATCGGCAGCAGGCAGCCGGGTGACCGGCAGCGAGAACTGCCTGCCCGCGGGCGCGCGGTAGTCGAGGGGAACAACCAGCCGGGCGCACTGGAACCCGCCCGAGCAGGGCTGCCAGCGGAGCTTCTGCGCGTAGTACGCGGCGAGTGTGACCAGGTCGCCGTGCCGCGCGGCGGCCCCGGCGGGCGTTGCGGCGGCGGGCGGTGCGCGGTGGATCTGATCGGTACCCGAGCAGCCGACCAGCATCACCGCGGCGGCCACTGAAGCGGCGACCGGGCGGAACGTTACCCTCACGAAGCCCCCGGTTCCGCCCCGTGCGCCCCCTCGTACGCCTGCCGCGGTCCGCACACACTGGCCCTGCTGCACGCGCACTTGCGGCCGTCCTCGGAGAGCTTCACGATGACGCGGTCCGACGGCACGTTATGCCCGACGACGGTGCCACCGCCGTGCGGGGTGTCCACCTCGGCGCCGAGCCGCGGCGCGCGCGCACGGAACTCCGCGTACAGCGGGTGCTCGTATTTCAGGCAGCACATCAGCCGCCCGCACGCGCCGGCGATCCGCATCGGGTTGACCGGCAGGTCCTGGTCCTTGGCCATGCGGACCGAGACAGGCTCGAAATCGCGCAGGAAGGTCGCGCAGCAAAGGTCGCGGCCACACGGCCCGATGCCGCCCTGCAGCCGCGCCTCGTCACGCGGGCCGACCTGGCGAAGCTCGACTCTGGCGCGCAGCTGACGCGCCAGGTCGCGGACGAGTTCGCGGAAGTCCACCCGGTGCGGCGCGGAGAAGTAAATGACGAAGACGTTGTCGCGGTCGAGGTAGTCGACCGCTGTCACCTTCATCGGCAGCCCGTGCTTGCGTACCAGCCGCTTGCTCTGCTGGCGGGCCTCGCCGCGGCGGGCACCGCACATCTCGTCCCTCGCCAGGTCATCCTCCGCCGCCAGCCCCGCGCACTCCGGCAGGCCGTCCAGGTCCTCCGAGACCCACTGGGGCGCCCAGATGCACTCGGCCACCTCGGGCCCGGCGTCGGTGGGCACAAGCACCTTGTCCCCGACCTTCGGGGTGTGCGGCCCCGGGTCGAGGTAGTACAGCCGACCGTACCGGGCGAAGCTGACGGCCATCATCATGCCCATCCGCCCAGACTACGGCCCGAGTGAGCGAACCGCTGCTGCCACGTTCAGCGATTAATCTTCCTAACGGCTGCCGCGCGGCGCGCCGGTTCATGGACTGCGGAGTCCATGCGGTGGATTCCGGCGGCCGCCCGGGCCGACCCAGTCCGCCTTGGTGGCCCTGCTGACCCTGCTGGTTTCACCAGGACGGATGCATGGGCTGCGGCCCTGTGAGGTGCATCTCGCACGAATTGCCTGAACAGCTGGACACGAAACCGGGTGCCGGGGCCAGCGGTACCAGATGCCCGGCGTCGATCCAGCCGAACTTGTCGCCCGCCAGCAGGATCCAGTTCTGGCCGGAGGCGTCGCCCGCCAAGTCGCCGTCGGGGCCCACGCTCGAGACGAGCGAATGAAAGAGAACCTCGAGCGGCCGCCCGCCCGCCGCGGACATCCTGATGATCCAGACCTCCCGGTGGCCGGCATTGCCCGCAAGTTGATCCTTGGCCACAAAGGCGGTCAGCGTGCGGCCATCCGCGCTGACCAAGGCGTCGTAGACGCACACCGCGCACTGTCCCTGGCTGTAGAGCAGCCGACTGTAGCGCTGCATCCATCCGCCGGCGCTCCGCACGTCGAGGGCGCGGATGGCGAGATAGTCCGGCATGTCGGCCGACTTCCAGTGATAGGTCACAACGAGCGTCGCGCTGTCACCGGTCCAGGACAGCCCGACGACCCTCACGATCCGCGAACTGCCTGCGGCACTCACCATGTTCGCCCAGGTGCGGGCCGCTCCGGTGGCAAGATCGGCGACCGTGATCCGGCCGAGGCCACTGTCCGGGCCCGATCCGCCCGACGTGCCGCAGGCGTCCCTGGTGTAAGCGATTTCGGTACCGCCCGGCGATACCGCGGCGGTATCAATGAAGCCCGTTACGGCCGGGCCAACCGGGCCGAACTGTGCGATGCGCCCGCCGGCACTCAGGCGCAGCCGGTAGAAGCTGGACCGGCACGAAGCTCCCTGCTCGGCCGCGAGGTACCAGGTCCCGTCGGCGGTGACGGTCGCGATGTTGGGCTCCAGGTTCCACCCGGCCGGAGCGGACGGTCGGACAGGCCCAGGCAGTAGCGGAGCACGAGCACTTCGCGGCGGCGCGGCGGCAGGGTGGCTAACGCCGCGAGCACCTGCCTGCGATCCTCGGCAACGAGGACCGCGGACTCGGCGGACTGCGGTGGAGCGGGTTCGCGCGCGCCCCCGAAACGGTGCGCGATCCTGCGCCGCCGCTGCACGCTGCGGCAGGCGTTGACCACCGACGCGCGCGCATATGGCAGGACATCCCGGCCGACCACCCGGTCCCAGTGGGCGTGCAGCCGGGTGAACACGTCTTGCACAACGTCTTCAGCTGTAGGCCGGTCACCCACCAGAAGAGTGGCGAGCCTGACGATTTCCAGCTGATGGGGCGTGGAATACGTCGGCGACACCCGGCGCGCCTGGCGCATGCGGCGCGCCCGGATTGAGGGGCTTGTCCATGGCCCGCCCGTGCGTCGCAGTCACACCCCTTATACGCGCTCGCGGCCGATCGGTTGCCCGGCCCTGCCACCGGGGTCTCGTGCCGCCGCCATCTAATCCACAGCCACGCCCCCAGACGGCGGGTTATCCCCAGAATGGCATTCGCCCCTCCCGCAGGCCTTGACAATCTGCCAAGATCGTCAGCAAGGGCAGCTCCCCCATCGGGTGGGTGGGCAGTGAGTGGAAGCTGGTGCATCAGCCGGCGAGCAGGGCGAGCGTCATGGCTTCGGCGGCGAGTAGCGGGTGGGCGTTCGCGTCGATGCGCTCGCGGCACTGCATGATCGCCTGCATCCGGCGCAGCGCCGACTCTGCTGTCGTCGCCCCCGCCACCCGCCGGATCTCTTGTTCGATGTCGGAGTTCGCCAGCTCGACGGGGGCACCGAACTGGACCGCGAGCACATCGCGGTAGAAGCCGACCAGGTCGAGCAGCGCCCGGTCGAGCGCGTCCCGCTTCAGCCGGGTGGCGCGGGACTTCTGCCGGTCGGTGAGGTCCTTGAGCGCCCCCGCCACCCCGCGCGTGGCCTTGGCGACGCCCTTGCCTGAGGAACCCTCGCCGAACGCCCGCCGCAGGTCCGCCTGTTCGGGTTCGTCGAGTTCGGCGGTCACTGCCGCTGCCTCCGCGTCGGCCGCTGCGACGAGCCGCGCGGCGGCGGCGAGCGCGGTGCCGATGCCGTCCACGCTGGACGGCACCCGCAAAACCTCGGCCCGGTGCCTCGCGGCCTCGGGATCGGTGGCCAGCCGCCGCGCGCGGCCGATATGCCCCTGGGCCGCGCGAGCGGCGGCCAGGGCGCGGTCCGGCTCAATGCCGTCCCGCCTGGCGAGCATGTCCGCGATCGCGGCCGCGGGCGGGATCCGCAGCGTGACGAGGCGGCACCGAGAGCGAATGGTCGGCGCCAGGTCATCGGGTGATGGCGCGCAAAGGAGCCACACTGTCCGCGCGGCGGGCTCCTCGATCGCCTTCAGCAGCGCATTGGCGGCCTGCTCCGTGGCGCGGTCGGCGTCGGTGAACAACACCACCCGCCAGTGCCCGCCGAACGGCGCGGTCGCGGCGCGCAGCACAAGATTCCGCGTCTGGCGGACGCCGTACGACAGCCCCTCGGGCTTGACGACCAGGACATCCGCATGCGTTCCCGCAAGCACCTGGTGGCAGGAGGGGCAACGCCCGCAGCCGAGGTCCGGGCAGAGCAGCGCGGCGGCGAATGCGCGCGCGGCGACCGAGCGGCCCGAGCCGGGCGGGCCGGTGAAGAGCCACGCATGGGTCATCCCCGCCCGGCCGCCGGCGGCCGGGCCCGCGGAAGCCTCGTCAGACGCACCCGCCTCACCGCCCCTCCGGAGCACAGCCGCCGCGACGGCCGCCGCACGGCGCAGCTCGGCGACCACGCGCTCCTGGCCGGCCAGGTCGTCGAAGACGCTCACCGCCGCGCCACCGCCCATGATCGTGGAGACTTTTCAGGGATTATCCCTGAAAAGTCTCCACGATCATGGGAACGAGCGTTGGCGCGGGGAAGATCACGGGGCTGGACGGGCGCGAGGGGCTCACCGGACGGGGGATGCGCGGCACGCATGGCGGGGTCAGTCCCGGACGGCGGGGAAGGTCCGGGTGATGGCCTCGGACACCGCGGGCACCGGATCGGGCAGGATTTCCCGCACCCGGTCGTAAATCTTGTCGCTGATCTGATCCGGCGGCAGCGTGGCGTCAGCGATCAGGTAACGGCCCGGCTCCGCCGCGGCGAGCCCGCGGAACCCCTGGCGCACCCGCTCGTGAAACTGGATCGGCTCGGCCTCCAGCCGGTCGGCTGACGGGGTCCGGCGGGAGAGGCCGACCGACGGCGGAAGGTCCAGCAAGATGGTGAGGTCGGGCATCAGCCCGCCCGTCGCCCACTGGTTCAACCTGGTGATCTCCTCAACCGGAAGCTGGCGGCCCGCGCCCTGATAGGCGAGTGACGAGTCAATGTAGCGGTCGGTGATGACGATCGCCCCGCGCTCGAGCCCGGGGCGGATCATCGAGGCCACGTGCTCGGCGCGGTCCGCGGCGTACATGAGCGCCTCCGCCTGCGCCGAGAGGCCAGCGTGCGACTTGTCGAGCAGCAACGCGCGCAACCGCATCCCCACCTTGGTGGCGCCGGGCTCCTGTGTCGCGATCACCTCGTAGCCTTGGTCCCTGAGCCAGATGCCAAGCAGCCGAGCCTGCGTGGTCTTGCCCGCTCCCTCACCGCCTTCCAGCGCAATGAGCAGGCCGCGGGGCCGCGCTGGCGCGTCGGTGGTCACGCGCTCGCCGCGGATCGCGGCCAGCAGGTCGGTGGTGAGCGGGAGGCCGCGGCGGTCGTCCATCCGCTGGTATGAGATGACACCGAGCAGCACCGCGACCGCGGCGGCGGCCAGGAGCAGGATGCTGTCGCCGATGTCGTTGTAAGCGATATCGCCGATCTTGAGCTGCTTCGACCCGATCGCGACCGCGATCCCCGCCGATAGCAGCGGGACCAGTGCGATGACCGTGAACAGGATGATCTGGATGGCGGACTGCAGGAACGCGAACGTCCTGCCCCGTAGGCTGTCTTCCACCTCGAGGCCGATGATCGTGTAGCCGGTGACGTAGGCGATCCCGGCCAGCCCGCCGAGGATGACGACCAGCCCGGTGAGCACCGCCAGATCCGGTATCAGGGCCATCAGCGCGAGCGGAACCCCCGCGGCCGCGATCGACACGCCGAACAGCCGGCGGCGACTGAAGCCCCGGAGGATCCGCGAGCCGAGGAACATCCCTGCCGCGAGCCCGACGAAGATCGCGATCCACACCAGGCCCCAGCCCGCGTTGCCGCCGTGCAGGGTGTCGGTGACGTAAATCTTCCCGATCCCGATGATGACGCCGGCCGCCGCGAAGGCGCCGACCATGCCAGTGGCGATCCCGCGCACAACCTTGGTGTGGCCGATGAACCGCCAGCCCTCCCAGATCGTCCTGGCCATGGACGGCGACGATATGTGGTCGCTCACCGGGCGCTTGGGCAGGCTGATAAAGAACACGGTGAGCGCAGACACAGCGAACGTCGCCGCGTTGAAGTACAGCGCCAGGTTCACCTGGTTCGTGCTGAAGTAGGGCGAGATCTTGCTGAGTGCGTCGCTGACCAGGGCGAGCGCGCTGAACACGACTCCGGCGACGACCGCGCTGGCGTACGTGGCGAACAGGCTGAGCTGGTTGGCCCGTTCGAGCTTGTCCGGGGGCACCAGGTTCGGCACGGAAGCGTCCTTGGCGGGCGTCCAGAACAGCGAGGCGCACCCAGCCAGGAACTTGGCGGTGTAGACCCAGGTCAGGTTGGGGAACAGCGGGATGGACAGGAACAGCAGCCCGCGGACGACATCGCCGACGATCATCGTCATCCGGCGGTCCAGGCGGTCGGCGACCGAGCCGGCGAGCGGGCCGAGCAACAGCGCGGGGAGCAATGCCGCGATCCAGACCCCGCCCACAGCGAGCGTCTGGGCGGGGACGCCGCGGCCCTTGGCGATCTGATAGGCCAGCGCCGTGAGTGCCAGCAGGCTGAGCCAGTCCCCGAGACTCGACAACGCCAGCGCGACCCACAGCCGCCGGAACGGCTTGATGGACAGCACGCCGCCGCGGGTACGGCTGGCTGGAGCGCGGAGAATCATTGCGCCACCGTATCGGGAAGATCAAGCGGGGTAAGGGCCGGTGCCAGGCGGGCGTTCGCCGGCCCACCGGGGAGAGCGTACCGCTTAAGCGCGGGAGGAAGCTCGCGAGCGCCCGCGCCGGGCTGGCGGCCCCGCCGCCCGGCGGTCGGCGAGCAGCTCAGCCGCGCGCTGCAGGCTGACCGACTCCACCTCGTCGCCCTTCCGCAGCGAAGCATTCGTCTCACCATCCGTCACATACGGGCCAAACCGCCCCGACTTGATCACGAGGGGCCTGCCGCTCACCGGATCCTCGCCGAGCTCACGCAGCGGGGCCGCACCCGACCCTTGGGCGCCCCGGCCACGGCCCTTCGGCTGGGCGAACAGGTCCTTCGCCTCGGCGAGGGTCACCGTGAACAGCTTCTCTTCGCTGTCCAGTGACCGGCTGTCCGTGCCTTTCTTAACGTAGGGACCATAGCGCCCGTTCTGCACCGTGACTTGCTCGCCGTTCAGCTCGCCGAGCACCCTGGGCAGGGTGAGCAGGCGCAGCGCATCCTGCAGCGTCACCGTGTCGAGAGTCATGTTCTTGAGCAGGGATGCGGACCTTGGCTTGACGGTCTGTGCCTTGCCGGCGCGCGCCTTCGCGGGCTCCGATTTGGCGGGCTCCGATTTCGCGGCCGCAGGCTCGGCGGCTGGCTGTTTGGCGGCTGGCGGCTGCGCCTGGTCGCCCTGCTCGTCGCGCACCTCCGTCACGTACGGGCCGTACCTGCCCGCCTTGGCCACGATGGCCCGGCCCGTTTCCCGGTCGGTGCCAAGCATGCGCTCACCACTTGGCTGGGGGAGAAGCTCATCGGCCCGCTCCGGCGTGAGCTCGTCCGGTGCTGTCCCTTCGGGGACGTTCACCCGCTGCCCGTCGCGCTCGAGATACGGGCCATATCTGCCCACGCGCACCACAATGGTCGTGCCGGCGAGCGGGAACGAGCTCACGTCCCTGGCGTCAATGTCGCCGAGGTCGCTGACCAGTTCCTTCAGGCCTTCCTCCCCGCTCTCGCCGTCTTCGCCGAAGTAGAAGCGGCGCAGCCACGGCACCCTCGCCGCCTCGCCACGGGCGATCTCATCGAGCACGTCCTCCATCCGGGCGGTGAAGTCATAATCCACCAAATGCCCGAAATGACGTTCAAGCAGCGTGACCACGGCGAACGCCAGGAATGACGGGACGAGCGCCGTGCCCTTGCGGAACACGTAACCACGATCAAGGATCGTGCCGATGATCGAGGCATAGGTGGATGGGCGGCCGATCTCCCTGTCCTCGAGTTCCTTGACCAGGCTGGCCTCGGTGTACCTGGCCGGCGGGCGCGTGGTGTGCCCGGCAGGCGCCAGGCTGACCACCGTCACCTGCTCGTCCTTGGCGAGCGGCGGCAGGCGGTGCTGTGCGTCCTCCCGCTCCGCGGCTGGATCGTCGGCGTCCTCGACGTACGCCTTCAAGAAGCCATAGAAGTTGATGATCTTTCCGGAGGCCCCGAACTCGGCGTCCTCCCCCGCGCTCGACGTGCCACCGACGCGCACGGACACCGCCTCGCCCGTCGCGTCTTTCATCTGCGAGGCGACCGTGCGCTTCCAGATCAGCTCATATAGCCGGAGGTCGTTGCCTGCCAGCCTGCTCCCGGCCGGCGTGGCGAACTCGTCGCCTGCTGGGCGGATTGCCTCGTGCGCTTCCTGTGCGTTCTTGACCTTGCTTGTGTAGACACGGGCCTTGTCCGGCACGTAGTCGGCACCGAAAAGCTTCCGCGCCTGGGAGCGGGCGGCCGCGATGGCTGCCTCGGACAGCGTGACGCTGTCGGTCCGCATGTAGGTGATGTGACCGTTCTCATAGAGCCGTTGTGCGACGGACATCGTGTACTTAGCGGAGAAACCAAGCTTGCGCGACGCCTCCTGCTGCAGCGTCGTGGTGCGAAAGGGTGCGTAGGGTGAGCGCCGGTATGGCTTGCGTTCCACCGTCCGCACGGCGAAATCAGCCCGCGTAAGCCGTTCTGCCAGCGCTCCCGCGTCCACCTCGTCCAGGTGCACGGCGTCCGCGGTCCTAAGCTCACCGGCCGGGGAGAAATCGCGGCCCTGCGCTACCCGGCGGCCGTCCAGCGCGACGAGCGTCGTGGTGAACTCGGGCGGGTCGGCGTCCGCGCGCTGACTGCCGAAAATCGCCTCAAGGTCCCAGTAGCTCGCGGGACGAAAGGCGATGCGCTCGCGCTCGCGCTCGACCACCAGGCGCGTGGCCACCGACTGGACCCGGCCTGCCGACAGCTTGGGCATGACCTTCTTCCACAGCACCGGCGAGACCTCGTACCCGTAGAGGCGGTCGAGAATGCGCCGGGTCTCCTGGGCGTCCACGAGGCGGAGGTTCAGCTCACGCGGGCTCGCGACGGCGTTCGCGATCGCCTCGGGCGTGATCTCGTGGAAGACCATCCTGCGCGCGGGCACCTTCGGCTTCAGCACCTCGAGCAAGTGCCACGCGATTGCCTCGCCCTCACGGTCCTCGTCGGTGGCGAGCAATAGTTCGTCTGCCTGGCCGAGCAGCTTGCGGAGCTTTCCCACCTGCTGCTTCTTGTCTGGGTTCACTACGTACAGCGGCTCGAATCCAGCGTCAACGTCGACGCCGAGCCTGGCCCACGGCTCCTTCTTGTACTTCGCAGGTATGTCGGCCGCCTTGTCGGGCAAGTCACGGATGTGGCCGATGCTCGACTCGACCACATAGCCCTGGCCCAGATACCCGGCGATGGTGCGTGCCTTGGCTGGCGACTCAACGATCACGAGCCGAGTTCCGCGGTTGGCGCCGCCTGCGGCGCCCTTGCTTGCTGGCACCCTCGGTTTACCTCACATCCAGCTGGGAGAGCAGTGTGCTGCCGCCACCGTGCCACCCAGTCATTCGTTCCTGGCTCTGCTGTCTTGTTCTCACTGTCTTGTTATCTCGCTGCAACCTTCCGCGCTGCAGCGTATGTTCCAACCGCGATAACCGCCAGCGGAACCCCCGGCCGGGCAGTGCCGACGAGGTGACGTTACCCGTACCGCGGCAAAGTTTGGCGCGACAGGCCCGTATTGCCGCAGAGGTTGGCGCGGCGCCGCTAACTGCGCACAATGAGATCCGATGACCCAGTACTCCTACCTCGTCGTCTACCTGCCGCGCGGGCTATCCCGTGATGCCGCCCGGCAGATCCTGACGGATCACGCGGAGTACGGTGACTGGGAACTTACGCGACTCCTACTGAACGCAGACGGCAGCAGGAAAGCAACCCTGCGGCGCAGGATCATACGCCCTGTCCGGACACTTTGACTGGTGCAGCGCCGTGATCAGGCGGTTTGGGTTCCGCTCAGGGGCGCGCCGAGGAGTGGCGCGGGTGCCAACGTGGTCTCGCTGCTGCGGTCTCGGCGCGCTTTGGTGGCGCGCCACTCGCCGCCATATTGCGCGCGGCTCGGTTGCCTCACAGGTGGCGACGCGATGCTGTAGACAAGGCTTTGCCCGCCCCGGAGCCGCGCCCCGGGACGGGCAAACGGTGCTGGGACGGGCAAAGCCCGCGTGTGCTCCTGTCGCGCGTGTGCCGCGCGCCTGACGGCGCGGGGCGACCCGCACTGGGAAATCAGCGCCGAACGAGCCTTCTGCGCGCGGCGCTTGGCATGCGGCCCGTGACGAGAAGAGCGCCGGTACCGAAGACGATCGCGCCAGCAGCGAGCGCGAGAAGCCCTGCGATGTCCGCGCCCGTGGTTGGCAGGCCGCCACCGTCAGACGTGCGCGCTGAGAGTTGAGCAGGCACGCCCGCGGGGCCCTTGCCGGGCTGGCCGTTGGCGGTCGTGCCGGGCTGGCCGTTGCTCGTGGTGCCGGGCTGGCCGTTGGCGGTCGTGCCGGGCTGGCCGTTGCTCGTGGTGCCGGGCTGGCCGTTGGCGGTCGTGCCGGGCTGGCCGTTGCTTGTGGTG
>Ga0137365_10003770_pt1 | contig 12148 bp, 9 predicted proteins | sample SagtaG_9_FD_104799 | JGI IMG/M metagenome (GOLD analysis project Ga0137365, IMG submission 104799) | Vadose zone soil microbial communities from Sagehorn Ranch, Mendocino, California, USA - Sage1_L_40_16 metaG | ecosystem: Environmental > Terrestrial > Soil > Vadose zone | place: USA: California... | reverse complement strand
CCAGCCCGCAGAACCGGAACGGCAGCCTCCACATAGCGTGGGCGGCGCCCGCTTAACCTGTAGGCAGCGCTCCAGCCAGCCCTCGTTTGCCCAGGTCAACCCCAAACGTGAAGACCTCACCAGACTATCCGGGTGCTGAGCTGGGAAGACTCATAGCGACACCTGCGGTATCCGAGTTTTTGATTGACCGTGATGTCCCGTCTGTGCCCGTGATTTGCTGTCCGGTGTCGCACGCGGATCGCACGCCGAACCGCTCAGCTGTTCCCTGGTCCTCCCCGTCCCCCTCGTAGCTGCCAGCCCTTGGCCGTGGCCGCCGTGTCCAGGCTCGCGAAGCGACCGCGAAGCGGCTTGGCCTTGACTCGACGGACTCGGCTGAGATCATCGTGCAGCGAGGAGGACGGCAGCCCCAGCTTGCAAGGCTGCGGCCCGGAACCGTCTGAACTGCTGCGGCCCAGGTCAGGGCATGTCCGTCAGTTACCGCGAGTGCCCAGGTCCGGGCGCACGGCGACACGCCGTTGCGCTCGGTCATCCGCGCAGATCGCGGATCGGCGTCGCATCGACCCGGCTGCAGGCCGGAGTTAGGCTACGCTTGGTGGTTGGACGCCAGGCGTCCAACCGTGGAGTAAGCATGCGAACATCGCGGGGCCTTCTAAAGGCGCACTGGGGCAAAATCACATGCCTGCTGCTGGGCGCCGGGTTGGTTGTCGGCGGTGTTTCCTACCTCATGGACCAGCAGCGTTTTGCGGCAACGGCCGCGCACGCCGACGGGATCGTGGTCGACCGTACAGTGTCTACGTCCAACAACAAGACCACGTACTGCGCGGTGGTGCGCTTCCGCACCGCGCGTGAGCAACCTATCCAGTTCACGTCTGGCGAATGCACCAATCCCGCGCCAGCAGTCGGGGCGTCGGTCAAGGTGCTTTACGATCCAGATAACCCGCGTCATGCGAAGCTCGACACAACATGGGCCAGGCTGACTCGCTGGGGTTTTGGCGGTGCGATAACCTTCGTCGGGCTTCTCTTCGCCGCCGGGAGCATCTTCGCTATCGCGCGAGCAGTATGGCGTAAGATCGGACGACAGCGAGGCGATGGCGTCCGGGACGATCTGCGGCCCCATGCCACGGACACTGCCGGGGACCGCTGATTGCCCGGTCGTCCGCACCGCCGCAAGCATCTTACCTCCGGTCTGGGGTGACAGACCCAGCCCGGAGTTCCCCCGCCCATTGGCAGCGGGCGGGGCACGCGCCGCAACCCAGCCCAGATCCACCGGGTTAGAGCTGGTCACAGATTAAGAGGCGTAACGAAGCCGGTTCCTCGCGTATACCTTCCCGTCTCGCTCACCGCGCCCGCCCCATCCGGCAGTCCTGGAACGACGCGACTTTGTCGAGGCTGCTCCCGCCCTCCCCACCGACCCGTGGCTCAGGCTGCCTCCAGCTTCATCCCGCCACTACGACGGCGAGACGATGGACGGTCTCTCACCTCCATTCGGACAAACAGCGCCTCGTGGCGCACATCACATTCAGTGACCGACCTCTAGGGACCTGACGTGGATGCCGTGGAACGATTCGTGGAACGCCCGTCCGGATCTCTTAATCCGCGGGTTCGGGGTTCAAGTCCCTGGCGGCGCACTCGTCCTGACCTGGCTATATAGTCTATCGTCTATGTGGCTGTCGCGGTTGTGGGGCGTGGATGGGGCACTCCTGGGTCACGCGGGGCGCTATGGTCGTTGGCTGCGCGCCCGCGCGATTGGCCAGCATGCCGCCTTTACAAAGCGGTTGAGCAGCCGGTATTCACATCTGGCAGTAGCCGGACGCGGTGGCAGCGGCCGGGATATGGGTCACGGGCCGACCGGGAAGCGCGGATCCGGGCACGCGGCGGGCAGCCTGGATGATCATGTCGGCGGTGGCCTGGGCGGCCTGGTGCGCGACCTCGGGCAGGACGCTGGTATAGGTGTCAGCGGTGGTGACGATGCTGGAGTGGCCGAGCATCTACTGGATCACCTTCAGGTCGGTCTGCGAGGCCAGGGCCAGAGTCGCCGCTCCATGGCGAAGATCATGTAGCCGGATCGGCGGCAGGCCGAGATCACTAACCAGCTTGCTGAACCGGTGGGTGAGGTACTCGGGCCGGACCGGGCGTCCGTCAGCGTAGGTAAACAACGCCTGCCCGTGCCGCCAGCCCGGGCCGGTCAGCGCCCTGCCGTCACTGCGGCCCGGCGTCACCCGGCACCCCAGCAGACCGGCGTCCTGCTCGAGGACATACTGCGCGAGCCGGCGGGCGCCGACCTGGTCCAGGGCGATGGTGCGGTTGCTGGCCCGGCTTTTCGGCGGTCCGCAGTACAGCTCGCCGGGCAGCGCGACCTGCTGCCGGCAGATCGTCAGCTCCCGCGCGTTGGCGTCGAGGTCATCCCGGTTCAGGCCGGCCAGCTCGCCGCGGCGAAGCCCGCGCAACGCGACCAGCCACCACAGCGCGGCAAGGCGGTCGTGCTCTACCCCGGCCAGGAAGGTGACGAGCTGCCGCAGCGTCCACACCGCGACCGGCGGGCGGATGCCATTCCGCCGCCACGCGGCGACACGCTCGTCGGTCCAGACGACCGGATGCGGCCGCACCGGCCAGGCCAGCCGGACCTGCGCCAGCGGGTTGCCGGCCAGCAGGCCCTCACGAACCGCGGTGTTCAGCGCCGAGCGCAACGTGGCGCGGACCCGATCCACGGTCGCCGCCGCGATCGGCGTTCCCTTCCCGGTGCGCTGGCGCGCGAGTACGTCGAACCAGACCTGCAGCCGTCTGCCCGTCAAGTCAGCCAGCGTGATGCGGCCCAGGCCGGGGATGAGATACCGGTCGATGTGATCACGGTAGCGATGGACGGTCGACGGGCGAAGGTTCGGCTCGGCCAGCGCCACCCAGTGCCGCAGCCACCGGGCCCAGCGTCCATGCCGCTGCCGCGGCCTGACCGGCAGGGCGCCCGGTACAGGGCAAAGGATCGTGCGGATTATGCGGCTAGTGACGGCCGCTGCTTCCTGTAGCCCAGTAGCTCGCCCTCGGTGCCACGTCAGGACGGAGACGTCCTGGCCAGGGCTGGGATGTCCAGGAGACGCGCCGCCTAGCGGGTGAGCGTCCGGTGCGCCGCGGGTTGCGGGCGGGCATGACCGTGGCCTGCGCATGCCCTGATGATTGCGCGCGGTCTGCTGGCCGGCCGCTCCCAGCGGCGGTGGGCACACCCGCGACTTCGCGGCCACCGCTCTGCCATCACCCCGGGCCGTCCGGTTACCATTTCACAATGACATGGAGTGCGGCCAGGAGCGGAACTCCCATCTCATGCATGCGCCGGAATATCGCAAAGATCTCCCAGCTAAGGTCGACCCTTATCCAAGAGAGAAATACCGGGCTTAGCCAGCGGTTATCCAGGACCGCAGCGCATACTGAGTCGCTGTTGCCGATAGTCAGCAACCACATGGCGGCATCTTGCCCTTCCATTATCCGCAAGACAGTCTCTTGCGTGCCACGCTCGGCTTCAAGCGCATCATAAAGACCTGGGTGCTCACGCAGCCCTTCCCGATGCCTATCGTCGAACACGCCAGGACGGGAAACATAACCTGCACCGGCGAAGCTGACGTAGCGGCCCGGCCCGGCGCCGTCGAGGCCAAGCAACGCCCCCTGCGACTCGAGTGAAGCGCGCAGCACCAATACCTGCGCGGTCGGGTCGCTAAGGGTCCACGTAACGCTAGCCTCGGATGCCAATCCTGCGCCAACCTTGACGATTGGCACCTCGACGGTTCCTTCCTTTGTCGCCGTCCTGGTGAAAGACTCAATCGCCCCGAGCTGCCCAATGAAACTCTCGCGGACCCGTGTCTGGTTCAGGTAAAGCGACTCCACGGGCCCGCCAGCAAAGCGGAGCCTGCCTAGCAGCTCCGCCACTGACTCTGTCATCGTCTGCCTCCGTCACTGCCCGCCCGTACCTCATCATCGACCAGGACTGACCATGCAGCCACCCTGGAGCTTCGCGCGGTTCGGCGTCGGTCTGTGTCGGCGAGCGACGTCACGCGGGCGTTCGCAGTGGTCGCTTAAGCGTAATCACCCGATCATGCCGACAGCCCCGCCAACGGGACCGGTCTCATTCCGCCGGATTCTGCGACATATGATCGTCGAGTAAGCTCGCCACGCGGGCCTCGTCCACGAACGCGTCGAATACACGACCAGCTACCGACCAAACAGGACGAAGTATCAGCGGCACGACCGGATGGTCCGGACGATCGCAGGCTTCCTGACCAGGTAAGGCTCACGCCGAAGACGCTGCAAGCGCGGGTGAAAGCGCTGTTCGCCATGAAGCATGGGCCCGAGACTACTTAGGGTTCGAGTTCGGGCTCCTTGGACCGCTCAGCCGACGCGGGGCGGCGCACCATCGCATTGACTTGGAGCTGGCGAGCGGGTAGCACGCCACTGGTGCGCGCCGCAGGGGCGGGTCTACTCACGTCGCGGACGGACTGCTCAGGCAGATGCGGTGCTTCCTGGCCCGCTTCGACTCCTCGCTCCTCACCGCAGCTGGCTGCGGAGCTTGGCCGCGCAAGCTCGTCCTGCGCCCGCGCCACGCGGCATACGAGGTGCCTGGCGCCGCGACCTGCGCTCTGGGCCTCCTGAGCTGGGGGTGCGGAGTGCGGGTCGGCGGTTCTGGTCGTGTGGTGTGCGTCGGAGTGGTCCGCAGCGACGGCGTTCCTAGCCATGGTAAGGAGCCGGCTGGGCGCGCCGACTGTGGCGGCCAGGTGGTCGATGGCGGTAGTGGCGGCGCGGCTGGCGGTTCCGGCGTCGCGGTAGGGTGGCCAGGGCGGGAGCCGATCCGATGGGCCGGTGTCCCGGCGATGGGGTGCGGGATGTCGTAGCTCTCGTTCAGGGAGCGGCTGGGTGGCTGACCTCGGACGTCCGCCCTTGTCAGTCGGCCACCTTTAAATCACCTGAATCTGAGGACGACGCGGCCTCAGCGCGAAGACGAGCTGCATCGGCCTCAAGGCCGACCGCCGCGAACGTGGCTGCCAGGACAGTTAGGGAGCTGACCAGTTCGGAACGGTACCGGTCAGGGTCGTCGGCACTGAGTTCGCGGTAGATCGCAACGGCTTCCTGCCCAGCGGGCAGTGCATCGGCCGGACGGTCCAGATCCAGGAGGGTGGCGCCGAGGTTGGTCAGCGCGCCGGCAAGCTTGGGGCGGTACCGGTCAGGGTCAGCGGCGGCTATGTCGCGGTAGATGGCCAGAGCTTCCTCAGTTGGCGGCAGCGCGTCAGCCAGGCGGCCCAGGTCCGAGAGCCGGACCCCTAGGCTGGTCAGTGAATCAGCGAAGCCGGGGCGGTATTGACCAGGCACGGCCGCAGCCAGGTCCTGGTAGATAGAGACGGCTTCGTCGGTGGCCGCAAGCGCATCGGCCGGGCGGCCCAGGCCGGACAGGGTGATGCCGAGGTTGGTCAGCGCGCGGGCCAGATCGGGGCAGTGCCGGTCAGGGTCGGCCGCAGCTAGCTCCCGGCGGATGGCGACAGCGTCCTGCTCGGCCGCAATCGCGTCAGCCATGCGGTCCGGGCCGGACAGGGTGATGCCGAGGTTGGTCAGCGCGCGGGCCAGATCGGGGCGGTACCGATCAGGGTCGGCGAAGGTCAGCCCTTGATAGATAGCTACGGCTTCCTGGCCTGCGGCCAGCCCGTCAGCTGGACGCGAACCTGAGAGGACGAGGCTGAGGTTGGTCAGCGCTCCGGCGAAGCGGGGGCGGTACTGTTCAGGATTGACAGCGGCCAGGTCCCGGTAAATGGCCACAGCTTCCTCAGTCGGCCCGGCCGCCTCGGCTGCCTGGCCCAGTTCCGAGAACCGGGCGCCGAGGTTGGCCAGCGCGCTGGCTAGGCCGGGGCGGTACCGTCCGGGATTGGCGGCGGCCAGATCCCGGTAGACGGCCACAGCCTCCTCAACGAGTTCCAGCGCCTCGGCCGCGCGGCCTGATTCCGAAAGCGTGACCCCGAGGTTGGTCATCGCGCCGGCAAGGACGGGGCGGTATCCTCCGGGATTGACAGCGACTAGGTCCCGGTAGACAGTCACTGCTTCCTCAGTCGGCCCGGCCGCCTCGGCTGCCTGGCCCAGTTCCGAGAACCGGGCGCCGAGGTTGGTCAGCGCGTCGGCGAGGTCGGGGCGGTACCGGTCAGGGTCAGCGGCAGCCAGATCCCGGTAGATGGCCACTGCTTCTTCATCTGGCTCTAGCGCCTCGGCCGCACGGCCTGATTCCGAAAGCGTTACCCCGAGGTTGGTCAGCGCGCCGGCAAGGCCAGAGCGGTACCGTCCGGGGTTGGCGGCGGCCAGGTCCCGGTAGATAGCCACGGCCTCCTGATCGGCCACCATGGAATCGGCAGGGCGGCCGAGTTCCCAGAACCATGCGCCGAGGTTGGTCAGCGCGTCGGCGAGGTCGGGGCGGTACCGTCCGGGGTTGGCGGCGGCCAGGTCCCGGTAGATTGCTATGGCTTCCTCAGTCGGTCCGACCGTCTCGTCCGGGCGGCCTACCTGGGAGAACCGGACGCCGAGGTTGGTCAGCGCGTTGGCAAGCTTGGGACGGTACCGGTCAGGGTCAGCGGCGGCCATGTCGCGGTAGATGGCTACAGCTTCCTCAGCCGGCGGCAGTGCGTCAGCGGGACGGCCCAGCGCGGATAGCCGGAGACCGAGGTTGGTCAGCCATTGCGCTCGTACGGCAGACCCGGGGCCGGAAGGTATCGCAGACAATATCCGCTGACTGAGGTCCGTCGCTGCCGGGGCCAGGACGACCGTGGGGTAGGGGATTGCGTTGTAGATCGCCGCCAGCGTTTCCGGCGGCGCTTCCAGGTCCGCCACGAATGCAGCCACGTCCGGCAGAACCCGCTCGAGCAGCGGCTCGGCTTCCGGATCGTCTATCGACGCGCGGGCGAGCATCGTCAGCACACGCCGGGCCTGAAAGGCATCCAGGCTTGTCAAGCACGCGCTCGTCAGTTCCGATGAACCGGCCAGCTCGCATACGACGTGCCGCTCAGCGAGACGGTCAGGCTGCAGCGAGCCGAGCCATTCCTGATCGCCCTGAATCGGCGGATATAGCTCCCTCAGCCAGCGGGCTACCCTTGCCGACGCCGCGAGGCCAGGCACCCTGGCGGGCAGGAGCCGGGCGTCCTCCTCAGTGCGCGCACCGATCAGGCAGCTCGCCGCGACGACCCGGCGCAGCATCAGGCGCGTCAGCCCACTGGGACCATGACATAGCCCGCTAGCCTGAGCGGTGTTGTACCAGTAGTGCATCTCATGCCGTAGTAGCTCGTCGAGCACCTTTCCTGCGGCGAGGCGCACTGTTGTGGCGCCTGTCTCATCAAGCACCGCCACGAGTGCGGCTACATGCAGGTCTAGGACCCGCGTGCGTGCGGGTCTGTCGCCGTAGATCTCGACCGTCCTTTCGGGCACTCCCAGTTTGCCGGCGAATGCCCGGACCGCAAGGGTGATGACGTCAGCGTCAGACAGGTCAGCGGCGACCGCTGCTGCGAGGGCCAGCTCTGATTCCCTAGCCGACTGCACCATGTCCCAGACCGCAGGCGTCTCAACTCCCAGCTGGTCCCACCAGTCACCGGCTGACCGTGCCAGCATCAGCACCCTGATCACCTCGCCGTGATCATCGGCCAGCTGGCTGAGCATCTGTGAGAGCCCGGTGCGGGTCTCGGCATAGTCGACTACGAGCAGCGCGCGGCGCCGGGACGTCGCCCGGAACCGGGCGATTACCTCATCTTCCTGGCCGTCGGCAACTCTCGTGCACATCCACCCCAGGCGTGTCATCCTCTGCGCGAGTTCCACCGCCAGCCGCGTCTTCCCGACCCCACCCGGGCCGGTGACCAGCCGCAGCCTTGACTCGCTCTCGTCTTCACACCAGGCCACCAGCGCCGCCAGCTCATTCTCGCGGCCGATGAACCCTACAACCTCCTGCCTGGGATCCAGCAACCGCGCCCAGCCTCCAGGTGGTGGCCGCTCCACGGTGGCCAGCCAAGACTGCTTCGCCATGCCTCGCTCACGCACCCAGTCCGAGACCGAGGGCGCAAAGGCACCGCAGACCGTGCCGATCACTGCTCCCAGAACAGCGCCCCGCGTGCCAGCCAGGTATTGACCTGCCACTGCGCCAGCGGCAGCCAGGCCGACACCCAGCACAATGGCCAGCCAGGCACGCATCCTGCTCACTTAGACATCCTTGCTGACCAACTGGTAGATGAAGCAGCTGACCGGGGACTCTCAGCCGAGCGGGTCCGCAGCCGGTGCCGCCAGCACCGAAACGGCCTATCGTGGACGTCAGGGCAAGCAGTCTGATAAGGGATACCGGTCATCTCGTAGATAACCTTCGTAGATAACCTTCCCGGCACCACAAAAGCCCGTTGATGCCCTCGGCACCTGGCCGCGGGACGAACATTGAATGGATGCCGCTAGCCAGTAGTGATGTCCGCGCGAACCCTACCCGCAGCACGCAACTGGGCGGGCACTGGCACGAATAGTACCGGGTCAGCACCGACGCAAGCACGTCCCGTCGCCTCGCACTTCACCCTGAGCAACCTCGCCATTTCCAGTATCGTCAGATCTGCGCTGCGTCCGCGATCATGAAGCATGACCTAGCAGGCGGAAGTGTACGCTCAGTCATGGAACAGGTCGATCACACAGCGTGAGGCGAATGCCGCCGAGCGACGCACGCCGAGCGCCGACTACGGGCGCGGTCGCTTTCGGGTGCCCTGCCGACTTCGATGGCTCGGGATGGACCGTTATGGCGCGGCTTCGGGCCTGCGGCTGGGCCGACCTGCCCGCGTTGGAGGATCGCGCGTCGTCGCCCGGGCGCGTGCCGCCCGGGTCCTATCTCGTTCCCGCGATGCACCGCGCCACGCCCGGAACCCGGACTTTGCCGTCCTTCTCGAACGCGCTCACCTTCGCAAGGGCGTGTGCCCGAATCCGCTCCCGCGCTGGTTCGCCGGCCTGCTGAAGCGCCGCAACTGCGAGCGAGACGTGCTCGCTGATCATCTCCCAGTACTGCTCGGGCGATCGCGTCACGAGCTCGACTCCGACGTCCCACTCGGCAATGTCGCGCAGCCCCGCGTCCTCGTACAGGGCACTGACATATCCCGGGGCAGCGCACCGGAACATAGTCGGCCCGTCCCGGCCGGGTGGCGCCACGACCGCCTCGGTCGCGATTGCCTGCATGGCGATCGTCGTCCACGGGTTCTCCCCGGGCCTGACCCATACCGACGAGCACAGACGTCCGCCTGGCCTGAGCACGCGCGCGAACTCGGCCGTCGCCCTGGCCACGTCAGGGAAGAACATGTACCCAAAACGCACGGAGACGCTATCGAATGCGGCGTCGCTGAACGGCAGATCATCGGCGCTGCACACCGTCGTCTCGATATTGGCGATCCCTTGCGCCCTGGCTCGTCGCGCGGCTATGTCCAGCATCTCCGCTACGAGGTCGGTCAGCACGACGCGGCCCATCGGCAACAGTCTCGCGATGCTCAAGCCCGGCTCACCCGTGCCCGCGGCAATGTCGAGATGCTGATGATCGTCAGCGATGCCGAGACGCTCGATAATCGCTGCGCCGACCGGGCCCAGCTGATCCATGATGACCGAGTCCCACCTCTCCCAGCCCGCAGAGAGCCCGGCCCACGTCGCTCGCTGAACGTCTCGGATCTCATCGGCGCTCGTCAACGGCCCTCCCCTATCGATGCATCCACCGAACAGGAAGGTACTCCTGGCGGGAGCGCATAATGCCCGATCTGGAACACCAACGTGGCTGTGCCCGTCGATGGTCTGAGCCACGCAGATCGGCGGCTCGGGTTCGAGCTGAAGTCCAGGCCGATGACAGAATGTGACGACTCTGCCGACCGCTGATGCAGGCGGCGGTCCGGGATGCTGCCGGTTCCATCGCGGCGCTGTCGTTCAGCGGTGCTTATTGTCGCAGGCAGCATTCACGCCCGGCCGGACAGCATCGAGCAGGTTCTCGCGCTCAGCCTGGCCCACGTGCGCCGATCCCGAACCGAACCCGGATACCTTGCCCACTCGGTACACCGTGATTGCGAAGATGCGCTGCGGCTGGTGTTCATCGAGCACTGGGCCGACGCGGACGCGCTGCGGGGCGCACTTCCGGGTGCCCGCCTCCGGCGCGTTCGTGCAGGAGCTCTCGGCGCTCGCCTCCGGTGTCAACTGCCCGAGATGGCGATCTACGAAGCGCGCGCCGTGTCCCTGTGAAGGCGGCAGCCCGGCAGGCGTCACTGCACCGGCAAGCGGGCCGCCTGCGAGACCGCGTCTCGAATTCAGTCCCAGTCTCGCGGAACAGCGCCGACAGCGCCTGTCTCACCAAGTGGGTGGAGCAGTCGCCGCTACCGTGGCACCCACCGCTGCCGAGCCGACCACCGGCAGATCAACCTGCCGCGTCCAGCCCTCCAACGCCCAGCCCGCCGAGATGTCGATAGCCACGACATCTCCGCACTGACCGAGCACGGAATGCCGTGCGGCCGGGCGTGATCTGGTGAGACCTATGTTGTACTTGCGGACCTTAGCCGTGTGACACAGGACTTCCGGCCCTGACGAGACTCACCGGGAAGGCACAACGTTGAGGCAACCGCCGAGTTGAGCCGGTCCGCGTCACGCGTCCGCAGATTCCGACGGCGCAGGCTCCAGGTTAGTAGGGCGAGACTGACAGACCCGCCGGGGTGACTGTACTCAACGACGAGTGCACACCAAAGGCAGGGGACCGAGATGAATATCAACTACGGAGGCGCGGCACCGACATTGCCGCAGCCCTACCAGCCACCGCCACCGCAGAAGCCACGAAAGAGCGGCATGCCGAAGTGGGCTATCGTGCTCGTCTCCGCGGCTGCGGGCGTGGCAGCGATCATCGGCGTTTCTGTTGCCGCCGCAGGCAGCAATCCGACAACGGCGTCTGCGCCGAAAACGACAACGACACAGCCTGCTGCGCCTGCCTCGACGCCGCCAGCGGAACCGGCTGCACCTGACCCGAAGGGAACGTACACCGGCTCAGGTGACTACATCCTGTCGCCCACCTTGTACGGCAACTCCTACCTGGTCGGCGAAGTCGACATGACGAATACCGGCAACATCGGGCTCATCGTGCGAGTCAAGTTCACCTGGCCGCAGGGAGGCTCTCCGCCGATCGCCGCCTATAAGACGATCCGTGTCCCCTATGGGCAGACGAGGGTCGCCAGGTTCCACGTCAGTGCCGGGAATGTCTCGAACTCGACGGTCATTGATCAGCTTCAGGCATGGCAGACGGGCCACAACTACCAGGACGGCTATACCTGGACGGCGAAGATCACCGGCACGTTCGGCGAAGCTCACTAGAGCCGCTGTGGCGCGAGACCGCTGCCGTTGACCGCCGCACCTGACGTGACGCCGGTGACTAGCAGAGCCGCGACCAGCGGCCCGGTGTCGCACAAGATCATGCTGACGCGGCCCGGGCAGCGTCGTCACGATCAGGATGGGTCAAGTACTTGTCGTGGTTGCGGCCAAGATCCGCCGGGCCATGCAGGGCGCCGACCAGCGCTGACAGATGCTCGGGCAGGGCCAGACCATCGTCCCGTCCGGCAGTCTGCTCGCTGAATATCCTCGCCCATACCCGCAGTGTAGCGAAGACTCTAGCACCGGCCGTGCGCGCGAGAGGGTGGCGCACGCCGCGATGGCGCAGACGCGCCTCTGGCTGCGTATACAAGTGCGGCCGTTCGTATCCGTCTGGGCGCCGTGGTTGCTCGGGTGCCGCGGTACTGCCCGCCAGCGTCCGGCTTCTCTCCGATATCCGAAACCGCCTTGGCCGCCGGGCGGTCACATTCAGTGACCCAGTCTCCGGGGCCTGCCGCGGATGCCGTGGAACGACTCGTGGAACGAGCATCGCGGGATTGTGGGGCGATGTGTGCTTTCCGGGCGTTCCCGCGGCGGCGTTTGTGCAGGCAGAGCGCCCGGGGCGGCCGGGCGGTCCTCTCTTAATCCGCGGGTTCGGGGTTCAAGTCCCTGGCGGCGCACCCGTGAGGTCTTCACGTTTCAGTGAGGCCTATTTTCACGTTTGGATCTGACATTCCGGTGTGATCCGTGGTCTTGCCGTGGCCGGTTCCCGGTGCTGGGTGCGGTGTGTGGCTGCCTGATTGCT